>Ga0182792_1000110_pt1 | contig 79417 bp, 80 predicted proteins | sample Passage237B_FD_130497 | JGI IMG/M metagenome (GOLD analysis project Ga0182792, IMG submission 130497) | Cellulose adapted compost microbial communities from Newby Island Compost Facility, Milpitas, CA, USA - Passage2 37B (version 2) (version 2) ...
GCCGGCATTGGGGATGATCATCAGCGTCTTGGAATCGCGCGCCACCTTGACCATGGCCATCGCCACGCCGGAATGCACGGTGCCGATCACCACGTCGGCCTTCTCGCGGCCGACCAGGCGATTCATGTTGTCGGTCGCGGCCTCGGGCTTGGATTCGTCATCGACCTGCACGAACACGATGTCGCGGCCGCCGAGCTTGCCGCCCTTCTGCTGGACGTAGAGCTTGAAGCCTTCGTCGATGAACTGGCCGAGTTTCGCGTAGGTGCCGGTGTAGGGCAGCATCAGGCCCACTTTCAGCGGCCCCTGCTGGGCGATCGCCGGGCTGCGCAGGGGTGAGGCTACGGCGAGCGTGGCGGCGCCGGCGGCCCCGGACAGCAAGGCGCGGCGGGTCAGGCGCGGCAGAAGAAGACGATCGGACATCGGCGTAGCTCCCTTGGATGTTGGTGTCTTGTGTGTCGGCATCTTTAAGGGTTGTGTCGTGGTTATCGTCGTTGGGGGCTGGACTTCGCGCCGACCGTCGCGGACCGAGGCCGCCGGCGCAGGTCCCAATACCCGCATCTTGCAGGCCAGCATAGGTCGGCGGCGCGGCGCGTGGCAAGAATCCGCATGCCGTCAGGCCGTTGCCGCCGCGCGCTGCGGTGCGGCCGGCACCGCCGCGCCGATCCAGTCGGAGCCGGCATCGTCGTTCAGGCGCTCGATCTCCTGCGCACGGTTCGCGAGCACCGCGAGCTGGTTGATGTAGCCCTTGTCGGTGATCTCGCCGACATCGACCGACGGCGGCTCGGCCATCAGTAGCGCCCGCGTCGCAAAGGTCGACGAGCCGCCGCCTTCGGCCTGCATGCGGGCCAGTCCGCGCGCCACCGTGTCGCGCACCATCGGGTGGCGCAGTACGTCGGCTACCGGCGCTTCGTCCGGCAGGCCGGCGAGCGCGCGGCAGGCCGGCACGTTGGGGAACACGAGGAAACGCACCTCGTCGCGGTCGTGGCCGGTGACGACGATGTCCTGCGCCACCGGCGCCAGCGCCGCGATGCCGGCGACGCGCACGGTGCCGACGCTGACCCAGGTGCCGGTCGAGAGCTTGAAGTCCTCGCTGACGCGGCCGTCGAAGAAGAGGCCAGCCTCCGGCCGCGCCGGATCGGCAAAGCGCACCGCGTCGCCGATGCGATAAAAACCGTCCTCGTCGAACGCCTGCGCCGTGCGGACCGGGTCCTTCCAGTAGCCCGGCGTGACGTTGGGGCCGCGCACCCGCACCTCGAGCTTGTCGCCGCTCGGCACCAGCTTCAGTTCGGTGCCGGGCACCGGCACCCCCATGTTGCCGGAGCGCTCGGCCTTGAAATGGCAGTCGGTGGCGAGCGGCGCGGTCTCGGTCGATCCCCATGCCGACACCATCATCGCCGGGCGGCCGACGGTTTGCTGCGACAATTCCTCCAGCGCATCCCAGAGGTTCTGCGGCAGCGCCGCGCCGGCATAGAAGATGACCTTGACCTCGGTGAAGAACCGCCAGCACAGCGCGGGGTCGGCGCGCATCGCCGTAATCAGCATGTCGAAACCGCGCGGCACGTTGAAATACACCGTCGGCATCACGCTGCGCAGATTGGCGAGCGAGATCGGAAACAGGGGCGGCGCCGGCTTGCCGGCATCGATATAGAGTGCGCCGCCGTTACGCAGCACCATGTTGAAGTTGTGGTTGGCGCCGAAGGTGTGGCTCCACGGCAGCCAGTCGAGGATGACGAGCCGCTCGCGGTCGAGCATCGGCCACACCTGCGCTTTCGCCGCCTGGCTCGCCGTCATCATGCGCTGGGTATTGATCACCGCCTTCGGCGCGCCGGTCGAGCCGGACGTGAACAGAAACTTTGCAATGGTGTCGGGGCCGATACCGGCAAAGGCGGCAGCCACCGCCGGCGTCTCGGAGGTAGCAATAACGTCCTTGAACGCCACCGTGCCGTTGCCGCCCTCGCCGCTGATCACGACGGCGCCATGGCGCGGCGCGATTGCCGCGAGCGCGGCCGAAAACGGTGCCACGCCCGCGACATAGATCGCGCCGGGATCGAGCAGCGCGATCATGCCGCCGAGCTTGCCGAAATCGCGGGCGATCAGCGAATAGGCCGGCGAGATCGCCGCGACCGGCACGCCGACATGCTGAGCCGCGAGCGCGAGCAAGGCGTGATCGATGCTGTTGTCGGACAGGATGACGAGCGGCCGCTCGACGCCAAGCCCCTGCGCCAGCAGCCAGGCGCCGGCGGCACGCACCTGGGCGCGCGCCTCGGCGTAGGTCATCTCGGTCCACGGCGCCTCGGGGCTTGCGCGCTCGGCCAGAAACACATGCCCGGGCGTCTCGTGCGCCCACCGCTCCAGCCAATCGCCGATGCAGCGCGCGGCCGGTTGCAGCGGGACGGGCGATTTGAGCCAGATGCTGCCATCCGCCCTGCGGTCGGCAACGACTTGAGGCGTCGCAAACAGGGCCACATGCGACGCACCGCCAGAGTCGGACATGGGCGGATTTCCTCCGGGGATTTTTGTCGTTTTGTTTGTCCGGTACGCCCACAGGATGCGTGCCGGAGACATGCAGCATAATTCCATACCCCTTTAAATATCAAGCAATATAATTCCTTATTCCGCTATCGACCCGATAACCGCGCCGGCCGCCCGAACCGCGCGCCCAGGGCGGGCGACAAAGCGCGCGATTTCGCATTATCATGGCCTGCATCGCCGGCGCGGCGACGCATCGCGCCGCCAGCCCCACGAGACCGGACGAATGGCCCACGACGACGACGTCCTCAACCTGATCGACGACACCGGCGAGGCGCCGGGATCCGAGGCAAGCCGCCGCTGGAAAATCGCGGTGATCGACGACGATCAGGCCGTCCACGACGGCACCCGGTTCGCCCTCAGCGACTACAGTCTCAACGGCCAGCGGCTTGAGATTTTGTCGGCCTATTCGGCGGCGGAGGGGCGCGACCTGATGCGCGCCCACCCCGATATCGCCGCCGTGCTGCTCGACGTCATCATGGAGAGCGACACCGCCGGCCTCGACCTCGTCGGCTTCATCCGCAACGAACTGCGCAACGAGACCGTGCGCATCATCCTGCGCACCGGCCAGCCCGGGCAGGCGCCGGAGCGCCGCGTTATCGTCGACTACGATATCAACGACTACAAGGCCAAGACGGAACTCACCGCCGACAAGCTGTTCACCTCGCTGACCGCGGCGCTGCGCAGCTACCAGCAGTTGGAGCGCATGGTACAGACGCGGCGCGGCCTCGAGGTGATCATCGACGCCGCCTCGACGCTTTACGATTTCAAGTCGATGCAGCGGCTGGCCGGCGGCGTGCTGACCCAGATCGCCTCGCTGCTCAACGTCGATTGCGCCGGGATTCTGGTGCTGCGCGACAGCGGCGGCGCGACCGGCGGCGCCTTCTCGGTGCTGGCCGGCTCGGGCTGCTACAGCCACTACACTGGGTGCTCGTCGCCGCCGATGCTCGACGCCGAGTTGCGCCAGATGGTGGAAGCCACTTTCCGTCGCCGCGAGCACGAGTTCCAGCCGCACCGCTCGCTGCTCTACATCCGCACCGGCAGCGGCCGCGAGGTGGTGGTGCTGTTGGAAGCGCCGAAAGAACTGTCGGACACCGATCGGGCCTTGATCGAGATCTTTGGCAGCCGGCTGTCGATCGCCTTCGACAACGTCATCCTCTACCAGCAGCTACAGGACGCCAACGCCCAGCTCGAAGACCGCGTCGCGCAGCGCACCCGTGCGCTGATGTCGGCCAACCGCCGCCTGTCGGCACAATGGGCGCGGCTGCAGCGCGCCAACGCCTTCAAGAACGAGATCCTCGGCACCGTGGCGCACGACCTCAAGAACCCGCTCGGCGTCATCCTCGGCCGCACCGAGATGCTGAGCGAACTGATCGGCGCCGGCACGCCGCCGGAAACCATGGCTTCGCAGGTCGAGCACATCCGCAACGCCGCGCGGCGGCTGACCTCGATGGTCGATCACCTGATTTCCGATGCCATGGCCGATGCGTTCGATATCTCGATCCGCCGCGAGCCGGTGGACGTCGCTGCGCTGGCGGCGGAAGTCGCCGAGGCCAACCAGCCGCTCGCCGCTAACAAGCAGCAGACCATCACGGTCACTGCCGCGGAGGAGCAGGTGGTCTCCTGCGACGCCGACCGCATCCGCGAGGCGATCGACAACCTCATCAGCAACGCGGTGAAATACAGCCCGGCCGGCGGCCATATCACGGTCGAGGTCGCCCCCGACGACGAAACGCAGGTTGCGATCCGCGTCATCGACGAGGGGCCGGGGCTGTCGCCGGAGGACGTGGGCCGGCTGTTCGGCCGCTTCCAGCGGCTGTCGGCCAAGCCGACCGGCGGCGAAAGCTCGACCGGGCTCGGGCTGTCGATCGTCAAGAAGATCGTCGAGATGCACGACGGCGAGGTCGCGGCCGACAGTGCCGGCCCCGGCCGCGGCGCCACCTTCACCATCAGACTGCCGAAATCATGAGCGGACCGACCCATATCGCCATCGTCGACGACGAGGCGCCGGCCCGCGAAATGGTCGGCGACTACCTGCGCATGCACGGCTTTGCCGTGACGTTGTGCGACGGCGGCAAGAGCCTGCGCCAGGCATTGGAGGCGGCCGCGCCCGACCTCGTGGTGCTCGACCTCAACATGCCGGAGGAGGACGGGCTGTCGATCGTCCGCGATCTCAAGAGCCGTTCCGATATCCCGGTGATCATGCTGACCGCCACCGCAAGCCCGATCGACCGCGTGGTCGGCCTCGAACTCGGCGCCGACGACTACATCGCAAAACCGTGCGAACTGCGCGAACTGATGGCCCGCATCCGCTCGGTGCTGCGCCGAACCGCGGTGCGGCCGCAAGCCGAGCCCGCCGCCGCCCCCGCGGCAGGCCCGGACACGCTGGTGCGCTTCGGCACCAAATGGCTCGACCTCGACGCCCAGGCGCTGCGCGACGACGACGACAACGAGCATCCGCTGACGGCGTCCGAGTTCGGGCTGCTCAAGGTGTTCGCCGCCAACCCCAAGCGGGTGCTGTCGCGCGAGCGGCTGCTGGAATTGGCCAACGCCCGCGACGCCGAGGCATTCGACCGCGCCATCGACCTGCGCATCATGCGCATCCGCCGCAAGATCGAGCCGGACCCCTCGAAACCCTCGGTGATCCGCACCATCCGCGGCGGCGGCTACGTGTTTTCCCCTTCCGACGCCAAGAGCTGACCGGCCACTCCGTACCGGCACCTGAAAACGCTCGAATTTTCCCGCGAATATGTCGTCACGCACGAGGTGACGAAACAAATCCGCCCGGCTACGAAACCATTTTGGGTTCACCGGGCAGCCATCCTGAAACGCACGCCGGCCTACACTTCCCTCAACGAGACGCCACCGAATGCGTCTTTGGGGAGAGACCGTCATGCAAAGCATCGCCATCAGCCAGCCCGCGTCCGACGGCCAGATCGCCGCCCGCTCGGTGTCCGACGAGATGCTTTTGCAGAGCATCGCCGACGGCGAGACGGCGGCCATGCACGTCCTCTATGCGCGCCACAGCCTCAGGGTCTACCGCTTCGTGCTGCGCATGGTGCGCAACCCCACGACCGCCGAGGATATCGTCAGCCACGTCTTCCTCGACGTCTGGCACAACGCCGGCCAGTTCCAGGGCCGCTCGCAGGTCTCGACCTGGCTGTTGTCGATCGCCCGCTTCAAGGCGCTCACCGCGCTGCGCCAGCGCCAGCACGAGGACCTCGACCAGGAGGCGGTGCGCGGTATCGCCGATCCCGCCGAGACCCCGGAAGCCGCGCTCGACCGCAACCGGACCAGCGCCATCCTGCGCGCCTGCATCGCCAAACTGTCGCCGGCGCACCGCGAGATCATCGACCTCGTTTACTATCACGAGAAATCCGTGGAGGAGGCCGGCGCCATCATCGGCATCCCGCAGGCGACCGTGAAGACCCGCATGTTCTATGCCCGCAAGCACCTCGGCGCGCTGCTCAAGGATGCCGGCGTCGCGCATCTGGCGGCATAAGCCCGCCGGTTACGGCAAACGAAACAATTGCAACGACCGGCGACATCAGCCGGAAACGCCTGCCTGCTACGTTCCGGCGTGCTCCAGCCACAGGGCCGAAAGCCATGCTGATCCCGAATGTCCGTTTCTTCGTCGTCCCGTTCGCAACCGCCTGCGTGCTGATCGCGCTGGCCATGACGCAGCACGCCCCGTCGCCATCGGACAGCGCCGCCGTGGTGGTCGTGCCGGCGTCGCAGATGCAGGTCTGCGGCACCGATTCCCAAAACCGCACCTGCACCCTTCCCGCGGGCTGACGTTTCTCATCCAACCTCCAAAGCTCTCGCGGCCCGGATCGGATGCCCCGATCCGGGCCGCAGCATTTTTGTTCGAGTTGATCGACCATTCGTCTCGTCATGGCCGGGTTTATCCCGGCCATCCACGTCTTGCTTTGCGGGGTCGCTGTTAAAACGTGGATACGCGGGACAAGCCCGCGCATGACGATGGTAAAGATCATGGTTCCTCGCGGAACCAGGTTCCGCATGTGCGCGTTAGCCGGTCAGTTCGCTGTGCCGTACCGCGGCAGAGCAGCCCGCCTGTCTCCATCCATCGCCGCGATGAGAGGAGAGCCCGGTGCTTGAAAGCCTCGACGCCGTTACGCTCGCACGCGCCCAGTTCGCGTTCACGATGTCGTTTCACATCATCTTCCCGGCGTTCTCGATCGGGCTTGCGAGCTTTCTTGCGGTGCTCGAGGGGCTGTGGCTGTGGACCGGCCGCGAGGTCTATCTCAACCTGTTCAATTACTGGCTGAAGATCTTTGCCGTCACCTTCGGCATGGGCGTGGTGTCGGGCATCGTGATGTCCTACCAGTTCGGCAGTAACTGGGCGGCGTTCTCCGACAAGACCGGGCCGGTGATCGGCCCCCTGATGGCCTACGAGGTGCTGACCGCCTTCTTCCTCGAAGCGGGTTTCCTCGGCGTCATGCTGTTCGGCCTGAAGAAGGTCGGCAAGGGCCTGCATTTCCTCGCCACCCTGATGGTGGCGCTCGGCACGCTGATCTCGGCGTTCTGGATCCTCTCGGCCAATTCCTGGATGCAGACGCCGGCCGGCTACGCGGTCAACGAGGCCGGGCAGTTCATCGCGCGCGACTGGTGGGCGGTGATCTTCAATCCATCGTTTCCCTACCGCCTGGTGCACATGGTGTTTGCGGCCTACCTGACCTCGGCGTTCGTGGTCGGTGGGGTCGGCGCCTACCATCTGCTGCGCAACCGCATGCTGCCCGAGGCACGGGTGATGTTCTCGATGGCGATGTGGATGGCGGCACTGGTCGCGCCGTTGCAGATCGTTGCCGGCGACCTGCACGGGCTCAACACGCTGGAGCATCAGCCCGCCAAGGTGATGGCGATGGAGGGCCATTATCAGAGCCACCTCAATGGCGCGCCGCTGATCCTGTTCGGGCTGCCTGACCAGGACGCAGCGAAAGTCGATTACGCGGTCGAGATTCCAAAGCTCTCGTCGCTGATCCTCAAGCATTCGCTCGACGCGCCGCTCAACGGGCTCGACACTGTGCCACGCGAGGACTGGCCGCCGGTGCCGGTGGTATTCTGGGCCTTCCGTATCATGGTCGGTCTCGGTGTCCTGATGGCCGGACTTGGTCTGGTCAGCCTGATCGCCCGCGCCCGCGGCCGGCTCTACGACTGGCCCTGGCTGCACCGCGCAGGCGTCGCAATGGGACCGGCCGGCTTCCTCGCGGTGCTGGCCGGCTGGTTCACCACCGAGACCGGACGGCAGCCGTTCACGGTTTACGGCCTGTTGCGCACGGCGGATTCGGCCTCGCCGCTCGACGCCTCGGCGGTGGCGGCGTCGCTCACGGCGTTCGTCATCGTCTACTTCATCGTGTTCGGCGCCGGCGTCGTCTATCTCCTCCGCCTGATGGCGGCGCCGCCGCAGTCGGGCGAAGAAGGTCCTAGCGAGGATGCGCCCTCGCATGCCGCGGGCATCACGCCGGCCACCGCGATGCGGTCGCGCCCCGCCTCGCCGTCGCTGGAGGCACCGTCATGACCGGGGCCACGGAGCTTGCCACCGTCTGGGCCTTCATCATCGCGTTCGCGGTGTTCGCCTACGTGGTGATGGACGGGTTCGACCTCGGCCTCGGCATGCTGTTTCCGCTGTTTCCCAAAAAGGCCGACCGCGACCTGATGATGAACACCGTGGCGCCGGTATGGGACGGCAACGAGACCTGGCTGGTGCTCGGCGGCGGCGCGCTGTTCGCGGCGTTTCCGCTGGCCTACGCGGTGGTGATGCCGGCCTTGTATACGCCGATCATCGCCATGCTGATCGGGCTGATCTTCCGCGGCGTCGCCTTCGAGTTTCGCGCCCGCTCGCGCCGGCAGAACGGCTGGGACCTGGCGTTCGCCGGCGGATCGCTCTTGGCGGCCGTCTCGCAAGGCATCGCGCTCGGCGCCATCCTGCAGGGCATCGTCGTTGACGGACGGCAATACGGCGGCGGCTGGTGGGACTGGCTGACGCCGTTCAGCCTGCTGACCGGAGCGGCGCTGGTCGCCGGCTATGGCCTGCTCGGCGCGACCTGGCTGATCCTGAAGACGCAAGGGGGGTTGCGCGAGCGCGCCTACCGGCTGAGCCAGCCGCTGCTGATCGCCACGCTCGTCGCCATCGTCGCGGTCAGCCTCGCCACCCCCTTCCTCGAAGCCGAATACTGGCGGCGCTGGTTCGCCTGGCCCAACATCGTGCTCACGGCGCCGGTGCCGATCGCGGTGGCCGCGGCGGCGCTGGCGCTATGGCGCAGCCTCGCCGCGCGTCGCGACACGCCGCCGTTCTTTCTGGCGCTGGCCCTGTTCGCGCTCGGCTATGCCGGCCTCGGCATCAGCATGTGGCCCTATATCGTGCCGCGCAGCATCACCATCTGGGACGCCGCCGCGCCGGCCAACAGCCAGGCGTTCATGCTGGTCGGCGTGGCGATTATGATCCCGATCATCCTGGCCTACACCGGATGGGCCTACTGGGTGTTCCGTGGCAAGGTCGATCCCGACGCCGGCTATCACTGATGGACCCACACCGTGTGAAAACAGACCAACCGCCGCCGGGGTGGCCGCGCCGCGTGATGTGGTTCGTGGCGATCTGGGCCATCAGCGTGACTGTGCTGGCGCTGATCTCGTATGGCCTGAGGCTATGGATCGGCCCGGCGTGAGGCGACGTCAGCAAGCACCGCTTCTCCCAAACACACCGGCCCGGCTTGCCAGCCCGGTGACGGTACGCTTTGATGCGCACTCCAACTGATGCGACCCGCACGGGGCTGGGCACGCCACACCACACTTCCCGAGGATACCTGAACGAATGAAGCTGCTGCACCGCCTGTTTTTTGCGTCCCTCGTCGCCGCCACCGCCTTCGTCAGCACGACGGCAGCACAGGCCCAGGGCCGCGAGATGGATATCGGCGACCAGCCGGGCTTCGTGCCCTCCGAAGCCGAGGAAATCCTGCCACCGGAGTACCGCCGGCAGGTGGTGTTCTACCGCACCACCGAGCCGCCCGGCACCATCATCGTGCAGACCGCCGAGCGCTACCTCTATCTGGTGCAGGGCAACGGCCGCGCCATCCGCTACGGCATCGGGGTCGGCCGCGACGGCTTCCAGTGGCAGGGGCTGTTGAAGATTTCGCGCAAGGCGGAGTGGCCGGACTGGACGCCGCCGCCGGAGATGATCAAGCGCCAGCCCTACCTGCCGCGCTTCATGGCCGGCGGCCCCGGCAACCCGATGGGCGCCCGCGCGCTCTACCTTGGCGCCACCGTCTACCGCATCCACGGCACCAACCAGCCGCAGACCATCGGCAGCGCCATTTCCTCGGGCTGCTTCCGGCTGGTCAATGCCGACATCGTCGACCTGTTCGACCGCGTGCCGGTCGGCACCAAGGTCGTCGTCAAGCAGAAGCCGCAGATCTGACCAACAGCCAAATCCCTCCCCCGACCTGAGAGAGACCGATGCGCATGCTTCGAACCGCCATGACCGCCGCCATCGCCGCCCTGCTCGTCGGACACGGCGGCCTCGCCGCCGCCGACAGCCCGACGCTGAACGCAGTCAAGGCGCGCGGCACTCTCAACTGCGGCGTCAGCGCCGGGCTGATCGGCTTCTCCATGCCCGACGACAGCAACAAGTGGAGCGGCTTCGACGTCGATTTCTGCCGCGCCATCTCCGCGGCGATCTTCAACGACCCCGACAAGGTGACGTTCGTCCCGCTCAATGCCGAGGAACGCTTCAAGGCGCTCAGGGACGGCAAGATCGACGTGCTGTCGCGCAACTCGACCTGGGCGATGTCGCGCGAGACCGAGTACGGCATCACCTTCGCCGGCATCAGCTATTACGACGGACAGGGTTTTATGGTGCGCCGCTCGCGCAAGGTCGAATCGGCGCTGGAGTTGAGCGGCGCCTCGGTCTGCGTGCAGTCCGGCACCACCACGCAGCTCAATCTCGCCGACTACTTCCGCGCCAACAACATGACGTTTCAGGAAATGGCGTTCCCCAACTCCGCCGAGTCCATCAAGGCTTACGGCAGCGGCAAATGCGACGTGTTCACCAGCGACGTCTCGCAGCTTTACGCCGAGCGGCTCAAGCTCGCCAAGCCCGACGACCACGTCATCCTCGCCGACGTGATTTCCAAGGAGCCGCTCGGGCCGGTGGTGCGCCAGGGCGACGACGGCTGGCTGATGATCGTCAAGTGGAGCTATTTCGCCATGCTCAACGCCGAGGAGCTGGGCGTCAGTTCGAAGAACATCGATCAGGCGCTGACATCGGCCAAGCCCAACGTCCGCCGGCTGGTCGGCGTGGACGGCGGCTACGGCGAGAAGATCGGGCTGACCAACGACTGGGCGGCGCGGATCGTCCGGCTGGTCGGCAACTACGCCGAGGTTTACGACCGCAACGTCGGCGTCACCTCCCGCCTCGGCATCCCGCGCGGGCTCAACCAGCTCTGGAGCAACGGCGGCATCCAGTACGCCCCGCCGATCCGCTGACCCTCCGCCACTCTCCGCGAGGCTCATCCGCCGGCGGCCGTCGCGCGCCCTACGAATCAGTCGGGACGGCAAATTATGGCTTTACCTGCCGGCGCCCTGTCGCTATATATGTAGAAACATAGCGACTCCCCGCCGCAGCAGCATGAGGGTGGCAACGCGCCATGGACGCCCTGACCTTATCCGCATTCGCAGACGCCTATCGCCCGGCTCCCGATCCCGATGAGGCGACCGCCTGCGCCGCCGAGGCGGCCCGCATCCTCAGCCTGCTCGGCCAGGAAACCCGGTTTCTCGCGCTCTACCACCTGGCGATCCACGACGAACTCACCGTCAACGAGATTGCCGACGCGGTGAAGATCAGCCAGTCGGCGCTGTCGCATCACCTGTCGAAACTGCGCCGCGACCGTCTCGTCACCTTCCGCCGCGATGCGCAGCATCTTTACTACCGCATCGCCGATCCGCGCGTGGCGCGGCTGATCCGGGTGTTCCGCAGCCCGCAGCGCTCCCCTTCGGCCCTGTCGCCGATGCCGGCAAGCTGAGCCGGCGCACAAGAGGTCTTGCACGCGTCAGATCCCGCCGAAGCGGGCGAACTCGCGCACCACGCGCTCATAGACCGGCCGCTTGAACGGCACGATCAGGCTCGGCAGGTTCTGCATCGGCTCCCAGCGCCAGCCCACGAATTCCGGCTTGTGGCCGCCGCCCGGATTCTCGACATTGATCTCGCTGTCGCTGCCGGTGAAGCGGATCGCGTACCACTTCTGGCGCTGGCCGCGATAACGCCCCTTCCAGGCCCGGCCGGCAACGGTGCGCGGGATGTCGTAGGTCAGCCATTCGGAAATCTCGCCGAGCTTCTCCACCGAGCGCGCGCTGGTCTCCTCGTAAAGCTCGCGGGTGGCCGCCGCCCAGGTATCCTCGCCGTCATCCACGCCGCCTTGCGGCATCTGCCAGACGAACCTGTCGGCGGCGTGCTCGACGCCGCCGGCGCGGCGGCCGATGAAAACGAGGCCCGCCGGATTGATCAGCATCATGCCGACGCACTGGCGGTAAGGAAGGTCGTCGTAACGGGTCATGTCGTCGAGATGTCTCCGGTTGCCGTCGCGCCGGCTCGCGCACCAGATCGCATTGTCACGCCGCAGATCCGCCCCCGGCCCGGTTCGCGACGGGCATCAGCTTGATTTTGATTTCAGCATCGCCGTTGTCAACGGCACCAATGCGATGCCGCGGTCGGCGAGCGTTGCGGCCCAGGCCGCGATGCGGTCGATCGTGACCGGCGCGAGGGTGGCGGCGCCGACCGCGGTTCCCCGCTCGCGCGCCAGCCGCTCAAGGGTCGCCAGCGCCGCGTCGATATCGCCGGCGGTGGCCACCTGGTCGATCACAAGGTCGGCGCGCGCGAACGGCACACCGCCGGCTTCGGCGAGCCGCGCGGCGACGCTGCGCGCGGCGCGGCCGTCGTCGAAATAGCCGAGCCCGCGGCGCGCCGCATCGCTCATGACGGTCTGCATCGCGGCATTATCGGCGGTGAGCCGCGCGCCCATGAACGGCGCCAAACCGACATAGCCGGCAAACCGGCTCATGTGCCAGTGCAGCCGGTCGAGGTTCTGGGCGGCTGAGGATGAGGCCAGAAGCGTCTGCGGGCCGGGATCGTTGTCGGGATAGTCGAACGGCTCCATCGGCACTTGCAGCAGGATTTCATGGCCGGCGGCACGGGCCTCCGCGGTCCATTTGCGCACCCCCTGTCCGTAAGGGGCGAAACCGAGCGTCACCGCGCCCGGCAGCCGGCGGATCGCCTCGGTAGTCTGCGCCGCGCTGATGCCGAGGCCCGACACCACGACAACCACCGCCGGGGTCCCCGTCGCCGCGCCGCGCGGGTCGGCCGCCGCATAGGCCCGCACCGGGGTAGCGCCACCGGCGGCGATCGGGATCGCGCCGTGACGCGACGCCTCCTGCAGCCGCGGGTCGATACCGGGCGCCGCGGCCGGCGTGGCAGTGCCGCGCGCCAGACCCTGCGCCGCCTCGGGCGTCACGATGTCGGGATCGGTGGCCGGGATGGTGATGCTTTTGCGGGCGCCGCTGGAGCCGTCGATGATGGTGACGGTCCGCTGGCCACCGGCGGCGGCAGGCTCCGGCACGGCCGCAGCAGCCACCGGCGCCGGGACCGGGACCGAGGCCGGATCAGGGTGGCTTGCCTCGCCGATGGCGACGAGAACCGCCGGCTCACCGCCGCCGCGGCCGTCGCCGAACAGTGCAAAGCCAGCGAAGACAGCAAGGCACAACCCGAACAGCCCGGTCAGGACCGGCAGCACGGGGATGCGGCGACGGGCTGAGCGCGGCGGCGCATCCTGCCCGAGCGGCGTGTTGAGGTCGTCGATCGCCTCGCCCATGGCTGTCGATGGCTCTCCCCGAATCACCTGACGCGGAGAGTATCACGGCTGGCCCACCTGCCATCGCAGGCCGGCCTCCGGAACCATTCCGACCACTGCATTCCGCGGCGGCCCCGGCATCCCGCGACGATCCCTGTGGTCTGCGGCACGGCGGCGCGGCAATCCATCTCGCCCCGTCATTGCCGGGCTCGACCTGGCAATCCATCCTTCTTCGGAAGATGGACACGCGGGTCAAGCCCGCGTGTGACGTGGAAGGACGGATGTCCGGCCCCTGTGTCCCGGATGCTGCGCGGTATGAAATACCGCGCTGCTGATCCGGGACCGTTCGACCACCGCATCCGCGACGGTCCCTGCGGTCTGCGGCACGGTGCTGCACGCCGCTACCCGCGCGCGCCCGGGACACGGAGGCACGGCGGGTCAGGCCCGAGGGCATGCTCAGTTCGCCGTCTTGCGGTCCTCGGCGGTGGCCTTGTCCTTTTCCACCTCTTCCGGCGCGGACGCCTGCACCTTGATGCCATGCAACAAGTCGGCGGCCGCCTTGAGCGCCTTGTCGTCCTTGGCCTCCGGCGGCACGTAGGACTGCGAACCGGCCTTCTCGTCACCGTCCGAGCCTTTCAGATGGCCGCGCAGCGAGGCTTCGCCCTTGGTGTCGGTGCGCGCTTTCAGCTCCTCCGGCACGTCCTGCAAGATCTCGATGTCCGGGGTGATGCCCTTGGCCTGGATCGACTTGCCGGACGGCGTGTAGTAGCGCGCCGTGGTCAGCCGCAGCGCACCGTTGCCGGAGCCGAGCGGGATGATGGTCTGCACCGAGCCCTTGCCGAACGAGCGGGTGCCGATCAGGGTGGCGCGCTTGTGGTCCTGCAGCGCGCCGGCAACGATCTCGGAGGCCGAGGCCGAGCCGCCGTTGATCAGCACCACCACCGGCTTGCCTTTGGTGAGGTCGCCAGGGCGCGCCGAGCGGCGCTGGGTTTCCTCGGCATTGCGGCCGCGCGTCGAAACGATCTCGCCGCGATCGAGGAAGGTGTCGGAGACCGTCACCGCCTCTTCCAGAAGGCCGCCCGGATTGTTGCGCAGATCAAGGATGAAGCCCTTGAGCTTGTCGGCGCCGATCTGGCTCGTGAGGTTGGCGATCTCGCGCTTGAGGCCCTCGGTGGTCTGCTCGTTGAAGGTGGTGACGCGGATATAGCCGAGGTCGTCGCCCTCGACGCGGGCGCGCACCGAGCGCACGCGGATGTTGTCGCGCGTCAGCGTCACCTCGATCGGCTTGTCCTGACCTTTACGGATGATGCGCAGCTTGATTTTTGTGTTGATCGCGCCGCGCATCTTCTCGACCGCCTGGTTGAGGGTCAGGCCCTGCACCGGCTCATCGTCAAGATGGCTGATGATGTCGTTGGCGAGGATGCCGGCCTTGGACGCCGGCGTGTCGTCGATCGGCGATACCACCTTGATGAGGCCATCCTCCATCGTGACCTCGATGCCGAGACCGCCGAACTCGCCGCGGGTCTGCACCTGCATGTCGCGGAAGCTTTTTGCGTCCATGTAGCTCGAATGCGGATCGAGCCCGGCCAGCATGCCGCTGACCGCCGATTCGACGAGCTTGGCGTCGTCGGGCTTCTCGACATAGTCGGCACGCACCCTTTCGAACACATCGCCGAACAGGTTGAGCTGCCGATAGGTATCGGAGGTGGCGGCGCTGGCACTCGCACCGATCAGCGCCGTCCGTGGATGGGTGACGGCCAGCGCCAGCATCGCGCCGGTGGCTGCACTCAGGAGAACCAGAGAGGTCTTGCGCATCATCCGCGAACCTTTTTGCCTTCACTTGCCGCCCACCATGGGGCTGGATCGATTGGAGCGCCGTCCTTGCGGAACTCGATGTAGAGCACGGGCTGGCTGGGGTTGGTGGCCAATATCGAAGCCACCCGCGATGCCGATCCCATCGTCGCGACGGGTTCCCCTGTCAGGACAAACTGGCCGATGCTGACGGATATCCGCTCCATCCCGGCGAGCAAGACATGATACCCGCCCCCCGCATTGAGGATCAAGAGTTGTCCGTAGCTGCGGAACGGCCCGGAATAGACCACCCAGCCGTCGCACGGGGTCGTCACCTGGGCGCCCGGCGCCGTGGCGAGCGACATCCCCTGACCCGGGCCGCCGGCACCGTCGCCCTCGCCGAAGCGGCGGATGGTCCGGCCATTGACCGGCAGCGCCAGCGTGCCGCGGGCGGAGGCAAAGGCTACGGCCGGGGTGAGGCGGCCGGGATCGTTCAGGGATTCGAGGCTCGGCTTGCCGCGCGACGCCTGAACGCTCGCCGCCGCCGCGGCCGCGGCCGCCGCCCGTGCCGCCTGCGCGGCGCTTTCCAGCTCCTTTTCGAGCCGGGCGATCAGGTCCTGGAGGTTTTCGACCTCGCGCGACAGCGTGAGCGCGCGCGCGCGTTCGGCAGCCATGTCGCGCTCCGCCTCGGCCTGCCGCTTCTGGCGCTCATCGACCAGGGCGCCAAGCCGGGTCCGGTCGGTGGCGAGGCGGTCGCGGTCGGCGGTCAGGCGGTCGCGCTCGGAGGCGATGGTCTTGCGCAAGTCGGCGAGCTCGCTGAGGTCGGCGATCAGCTTTTCCGCCCGTCCGCGCATCTCGGGGATCAGCGCGCCGAGCAGCATCGCGGAGCGCAGCGACTGAAGCGAATCCTCCGGCCGCACGAACAGCGCCGGCGGCAGATGGCGGCCGGCGCGCTGTAGGGCGGCCAGCACCTCGGCGGTCTCGGCGCGGCGGGCATCGAGCGACGCCTTCAGCCCGCGCTCGCGCTCGTCGAGGGTGGCAAGGCTCGCCACGGTGCCCTCGATCCGGGTCTCGACCTCACGCACTTTTGCGGCGATGTCGATCAGCTCCTGATTGAGCTTCGCGCGATCCTGGCCGATGGCAGCAATTTCCGCCTTGAGCTTGTCGGCCAGCTTGGCTGCGCTTTTCTGCCGGGCCAATGCCGCCTCCAGCTCCCGGGTGTGCTGGCGGATCGCCTGTTCGGATGCCGCGGTGTCGTCGGTCGCCGCCGCCGTCTCCTGCGCGACAGCGCCGTTCATGACCGTGACCGATGCAAAGGCGCACAAGGCCAGCAGCACCGCCCCGGACGGGGAGGAAAGAGCCTGCCGAAAGCACGTTGCGATCGTCGAAATGGTGCCGACCCTTCATAGCGTTTTCGCGCGAAGCGGAAACCGGCCTTTGCCGGCCATAGCCGGCTTCGGCCCGGCGACGGCCGGTTCGCGTGAAGAAAACGCGTCAGAATAACAATCTGATCATCTCTTGTTTGAGCATGATCTTGTCCGAAAACCGGTTCCCACTTTTCGGGATCATCCTCTAAGCTCGGTGATAGGGGTGGCCGGACAAAATCGTCGCCGCCCGATAAATCTGTTCCAGAAGCATGACACGGACCATCTGGTGCGGCCAGGTCGCGGCACCGAACGCCAGCGTCAGCTTTGCCTTGCGCCGCAATTCGGGCGAAAGTCCGTCCGCGCCGCCGATGACGAAGGCCACCTCCGCCACCCCCTCGTCGCGCCAGCCGGCGAGGCAGCGGGCGAAATCGGCGCTGGGCAGCGCGCGGCCGCGCTCGTCGAGCACCACCAGCACCGCCTGATCCGGGCAGCGCGCGGCGATCGCGGCACCCTCCTCGGCAATGCGCGCGGCCGCATCGCGGGCGCGGCTTTCGCCGATCTCATGGACGTCGAGGCCGCGAAAGCCGAGCCGGCGGCCGGTATCGGCGAAGCGCGCCTGATAGCGCGCCGCAAGCTCCCGTTCCGGGCCGTCCTTGAGACGGCCGATGGCAATGATCGTCAGACGCATCGCGCTTCCGGTTCCATCCACCCGGCCGGAACCGGCCCGGTCCCGCCCGTCAGGCCGGCTGCGCGGCCTCCGGCAGCCACATCCGCTCGAGGTTATAGAAGCTGCGCACCTCGGGGCGGAAGACGTGGACCACGACGTCGCCGGAATCGATCAGCACCCAGTCGCAGGCCGGCATGCCTTCGATGCGCACGCCCTCGAGGCCGCTGTCCTTGAGGCCCTTGGCGACGTTCTCGGCGATGGCCCCCACATGCCGGTTGGCCCGGCCGGTGGTGATGACCATGTAGTCCGACAGGGGAGATTTGCCGCGGAGGTCGATGGTGATCGTATCTTCCGCCTTCATGTCGTCGAGACGGGAGAGGATCAGGCTCAGGGTCTCGGAAGCGTCAGGGCGCGCCGCGAAGACCTCGGTGGGCACCGGAGCTTTCGGCTGTCGTGCCCGGGACAATACAGATGGGGTCAGGGACCAGTCCTTTCACTGTATCGCGGATGCCGAATCCCGGCATCCCCTAGAATACTATCCATGTGGGGACGACGTTTTCAATCGTCCAGACAACCGGCCCGCGATAGGGCCGCACGGCTCCTCAGCCTTTCCAGCTCCCGTCCGGGTTGCGTAGCGCGGTCGAGGACAGCGACGATTTCAGGCCGGTGAGAAACACCCAGGCCGGCGGCGCGCGGTCGGCGAGCGCCATCGCGGCACGTTCGTGCAGCCGGTGCGCAGCGAGCGCGCGTGCCGCGGGCGAGGCCAGCGCCCGCAGGCCGAGCGGCGGACGGTCGACCACCGCGAACGGCACCAGCGCCGCAATCTCGCGCCAGCGATCCCAGCGGTCGAACTGGATCAGGTTATCGGCGCCCATCAGCCACACGAACCGCGCCTCGGCGCAATGCCGCCGCAGATACCACAGCGTGTCCACCGTATAACGCGTGCCGATGACAGCTTCGAGACAGCTTACCTTGATGCGCGGATGACGCGCGACCGCCTCGGCCGCCGCGACGCGGGCGCCGAGGTCGTGGAGCGCGCTCACGTCCTTGAGCGGGTTGCCGGGCGACACCAGCCACCAGACCGCATCGAGCCCGAGCCGCTTCAGCGCGAACAGGCTGACGGCGCGATGCGCCTCGTGCGGCGGGTTGAACGAGCCGCCGAGCAGCCCGATGCGCTGTCCCGCAGTGAAGGACGGCAGGGCCTGGCGCGGCGTCGGCGCCGTCGTCATGGTCGGGTGGGCGATCGCGTCTCTCCGGTCCTCAACCCGCGCAGGATAGCGCACGCCAGCCACAATTCTAGAAGAACAGCCAGGTCGCGATCAGGAAGGTCGGGATCAGCACCGCGCCCGACCACAGCATGTAGCCGAAAAAGCTCGGCATCTTCACGCCGCCCTCGCGGGCGATGGCGTAGACCATGAAGTTCGGCGCGTTGCCGATATAGGTGTTGGCGCCCATGAACACCGCGCCCGACGAGATCGCCGCCAGCGTCGCCGCCTTGGCGCCCATCAGCACCTGCGGATCACCGCCGGCCAACTGGAAGAACACGAGATAGGTCGGCGCATTGTCGAGGAACGACGACAGCGCGCCGGTGAGCCAGAAATAGGCGGCGGCGTTGTCGCTGCCGTCGGGGTTCGTCACCAGCGCCAGCAGCGGCGCGAACGGGCCATCGCTGCCGGCCTGCAGCATCGCCATCACCGGGACGATGCAGGTAAAGATCGCCGCGAACAAAATCGCCACCTCCTTGATCGGCCCCCAGGTGAAGCCGTTGGCGGTGCGGTCCTTGGCGCGAGTCACGGCAATGGACACGAAGGTCACGGCGATGAAGATCAGGTCGCGCAGCACACTCGGCAACTCCAGTTCGACGCCGGCGACGGCGAAGGCAATGCCGGGCTTCCACCACGCGCTCATCAGGATGACGGCGATGACGACGCCGATCAGCAGGAAGTTGACCTTGCCATGCAGCCGGAGCGGCGCGTCCGGCGTCGGATCGCGCCGCGCGACCAGCTTCTGCGCCCGTTCGAAGCGCGACAGCGCCACGTCCAGCACCACGAACACCACAAGCACGATGCCGGCCACCGTCATGGTTTCGCAAAGCAGGTGCTGCGTGGTCCAGAAGAAGTCCACCCCCTTGAGGAAACCGATGAACAGCGGCGGATCGCCGAGCGGCGACAGCGAGCCGCCGATATTGGCGACAAGGAAGATGAAGAAGATCACGACATGGGCATTGATGCGGCGGGCGTCGTTGGCGCGGATCAGGGGCCGGATCATAATCATCGCGGCACCGGTGGTGCCGACGACGCTCGCCATCACCGTACCGATGGCGAGCAGCACCATATTGACGAGCGGCCCGCCATGCAGGTTGCCTTCGAGATAGATGCCGCCGGCGGTGGTGAACAGCGCGAGCAGCAACAGGATGAACGGGATGTATTCGAGGAAGGCGATGTGCGCGAGCGTGGTGGTGGCGACGCTGCCGTCGTGCGTCAGATAGAGCGGCACCACGATCAGCGCGCCGAGCACCAGCGCGAACTTGTCGTAATGATGCTCCCAGACGTGGGGATAGAACAGCGGCCCGGTAGCAATGCAGAGCAGGATGGCGACGAACGGCAGCGCCCACCACAGCGACAGCGCCGCGCCGTCGAGCCCCTCGGCGGCCAGCGCCGGCACCGGCAGCGAAACGACAGCAACCGCAACGAGCGCCGCGAGCGAGAGGGGCCGTCGGCGCATGGCGAAACGCTCCGCGAGCAGGCAGTTTACCGGGAGGCCGCCTCGGGCGGCGGCTGCAGGAACTCGGCTGCCTTGTACAGCGAACGGAACGGGATGCCGACCCCGGCGAAAGTCTCGCTCGCCCCTTCCTCGCGATCGACCATGGTGAACACCATGACGACTTCGGCGCCCGCCTGCTGTACGGCCTCGACCGCCTTCAGCGCCGACCCGCCCGTGGTGGTGACGTCCTCGACGATGACGACACGCTTGCCGCTCAGGCTTTCGCCCTTGGCCAGTCCCTCGATAGCAAGCCGCGCGCCGTGCTCTTTCGGCCTCTTGCGCACGAACAGCGTCGGCACCGGCCGGCCCTTGAGCCACGACGCCTGCGCGATGGCGCCGGCGATCGGCACCGCCCCCATTTCCAGCCCGCCGATATAGTCGAACGCATCGTCTTCGAGCGCGTGCAACGTCAGTTCGGCAAGTAGCGTCGCGCCCTCCGGGTGCAGCATCGTCGGCTTGAGATTGAAATAGAAGTCGCTCTTGCGCCCGGAGGCGAGCGTGATCTCGCCGCGCCCGAACGAGCGGTCGCGGATGATGTCATGGAGGCGGGCGCGAGCGGCTGATTTCGACACGGGACTGGCTTTCGGCGGAGCGGCAAGAGTTCCTTTACGAGACGCTCTTTTAGCGGCGTGCGAGCGGCCTTGCCAGTGTCGAACGAGAGCCTTCAACAGGCCACCCCGCTACGCCGGGCGGCTGCCGTGACGCTCGATCAGAAGATGCAGCGCCGCCTTGATGGTGTCGCGCTCCGCCCCGCTGAAGGCGGTAAGCAGATCGGCCTCGTGCGCCTTGGCGGCCGCCAGCACCGGACGGACCCGGGCGCGCCCGGCCGCGGTGAGGTGGACGCTGACGCGACGGCGGTCTCCCGGCGCGACGCGGCGGCGCACCAGGCCGTCGCGCTCCATGCGGTCGAGCACCTTGGTCATCCGCGGCTGCTTCATCAGCGCCATGGCCGCGAGCTGGCCGACCGACAGGCCCTCGCCGTCGATCAGGCAGGCCAGCACCCGCCATTCCGGCACCGACAAGTCCCATTGCGGCAGCGCAGCGTGAAACTCGGCCGAGACAATGAAGCTGGCGCGGGCCAGCAGATAGGCGAGATAATTGGCGACAAACCCGCCCGGCGCCGATGCCGGCGGCGGTGGCACGGGCGGCGCCCCGGCACGGTCTGCCCGCTTGCGGTTGGCCATGCGCGACGCCCGTCCCTTTAACCCTAAAAGTATTCCTTTTCATATATCACGCCGCCGCCTATGCTCCAAACCCGATCGTGGCGAGTGCGGAGATAGCTATGCTGGCCGACCGGATCGAGGCGAAATGGATCGACGCCTTCTGCGAGGTGTTCGCGCGCTGCGCGGTCAAGCCCGGCGATACCGCCGCGATCCTGTCGGAGACCCAGTCACGCGCCCTCAACGTGCATCTGGCCGAACTGGCGCTGGCCCGCCTCGGCGCGCGCGCCTTCCACCTCGTGGTGCCGACGCCGCGCAACCGACACACGGTGCCGGTGCGCTCGACCGGCGCCAGCGAAGCGATCGGCGGGCTCAAGCCCGTGATCGGCGCGCTGACGCAGGCCGGCTTCATCGTCGATTGCACCATCGAAGGGCTGATGCACGCCCCGGAGACGCCGGAGATCCTCAAGAGCGGCGCGCGCATCCTGGTCGTCTCCAACGAGCACCCGGAGGCGCTGGAGCGCATGGTGCCCGATCCCAAGCTTGAGCAGCGCGTGCGCGCGGCGGCCAAAATGCTGCGCGGGGCGAAGCGGATGACGGTGACGTCGAAGGCCGGCACCGACCTCGACGTCAACATGGAGGACGCGCCGACCGTCGGCATCTGGGGCTGGACCGAGAAGCCGGGCACGCTGGCGCACTGGCCCGGCGGCATCGTGGTCTCGTTCCCGAAAGCGGGCAGCGTCAACGGCCGGCTGGTGATGGCGGCCGGCGACATCAACCTCACCTTCAAGCGCTACCTTACCTCGGCGGTGACGATGACGCTCAAGGACGACTACGTCATTGCGCTCGATGGCGACGGCGCCGACGCCGAGATGATGCGGCGCTATCTCGCCGCCTGGGGCGACCGCGAGGCTTACGCGGTGTCGCATGTCGGCTTCGGCATGAACCCGAACGCACGCTACGAGGCACTGGCGATGTACGACCAGCGCGACACCAACGGCACGGAGATCCGCGCGGTCGCCGGCAACTTCCTGTTCTCGACCGGCGCCAACGAGTTCGCCGGCCGCTACACCGCCGGGCATTTCGATCTGCCGGTGATGGGCACCACGATTGCCGTCGATGGCGAGACGGTGGTGCGCGACGGCGAACTGCAGGACGTGTTCGGGTAAAAACCGGATCACGGCGCCGCCGCGCCCCGGCGCAGCACAAAATGCTGCACCTTGCCGAGCGCGGTGCGCGGCAATTCGTCGACGAACACGAATTCGCGCGGCACCTTGAAGCGCGCAAGCTGGACGGCGACATGCGCCTTCAGCGCCTCGGCGTCGCAGGCACAGCCCGGCCGCAGCATGACATAGGCGACCGCGACCTCCTGCCATTTTGGATCGGGCCGGCCGACCACGCCGGCATCGGCGACGTCGGGGTGCTCCAGCAGCACGCGCTCGACCTCGGCGGGATAGATGTTCTCGCCGCCGGAGATGATCATGTTGGTCTTGCGGTCGCGCACGGTGAAATAACCGTCGGCGCTGCGGCTGGCGAGGTCGCCGGTGCGAAACCAGCCGTCATGCAGCGCCGCGCGCGTCGCTTCGGCGTTGCCCCAATATTCGAAGAACACGTTGGGGCCGCGCACCGCGATCTCACCGATGACATCGTGTGGCGCCTCGCGGCCGTCCTCGCCGATCACCTTGGCCTCGCAGGCAAGGCCGGCGAGGCCGGTCGATTCGGGGCGCGACAGGTCGCCGCCGAGCCGGGTGTAGATCGCAATCGGGCAGGTCTCGGTCGCACCGTAGACCTGCAACACCGGCACGCCGCGCTCGCCGATGCGCGCCATCAGCGGCGGCGGCACGATGCTGGAGCCGGTCGCCACCGCTTTCAGCGAACTCAAGTCCGTCGACTGCCACGAAGGATGCTCGGTCACGGCCTGAATGGTCGCCGGCACCAGCACGGTCAGCGTCGGCCGCTCGCGCGCGATCGCTTCCAGTGTCGCATCGGGCGCAAAGCGCGCATGCAGCGTCACCGTGGCACCGTGGTGCAGCGCCGGCGTGGTCTGGATGTTGAGGCCGCCGACATGAAACAGCGGCAGCACGGTCAGCACATGATCGTCGGAGGTGAGCGCGTGCATGTGCTGGCTCATGACGCCGTTCCACAATAGCGCCTCCTGCCGCAGCACCGCGCCCTTCGGCCGCCCGGTGGTGCCGGAGGTGTAGACGATCAACAACGGCGCGGCGAGATCGACATGCGGGTTGCGGCCGTCGCCGTCGCCACGCGCCAGCGCCGCCTCGATCGACAGGCCGCCGGGCGGGACAAAATCGAGGCCGATCGCCTGTGCCTGCGGCAGCGCTTGCGCCAATTGCGGTAGCACCGCGGCGAATGCCTCTTCCAGCAGCAGGACTTTGACCGCGGCGTCGGACAGGATGAAGCGCTGTTCGGCCACCGCCAGCCGCCAGTTGAGCGGCACCAGCATGGCGCCCAGCCGGGCGCAGGCATAGAGCGCGACCAGATAGTCGGGCCGGTTGAGGCTGAGGATGGCGACGCGGTCGCCACGCGCCACGCCGTAATGCGCCTTCAGGACTCTCGCCAGCGCAACGATGCGCGCATCGAACGCTGCGTAGCTCAGCGTGGCGCCGGCGAAATGCAATGCCGGCTTGTCCGGCGTGAACGCCGCGTTGCGGGCAATGAGGTCGGAGAGGTCCACGGCCGATATCCTAACGTCAGGCCCGCCTCATTCATCCGTCTCGCCGGCTTCGTACAAGGCCTCGCGGCCGGTGCGGTCGAGGCAGAGTTCGGCGGTCCATGGCAGCATCAGCGAGCCGCAGCGACTGTCGCGGTAGATGCGCTCCAGCGGCAGCGATTTCAGCATGGCCTGGCCGCCGCAGGTACGGATCGCCAGCGTGGCAAGCTCGTTGGCGCCCTCCATCGCCGAATACTGCGCGGCATAGGCACGCAGCACCTGCGCCTTGCTCGGATTGGCGCACGCCTCCGTCACCGCCTGGAACCACAGCGCCTTGATCTGCTCCAGCTTGACGTGCATCTGCGCGACCGCGATCTGCTTGGTCGGATACATTCGCCGCTTGACCGGCGGCATGCCGGGCACCTCGCCGCGCAGATACCTGACGGTGAAGTCGTAGGCCGCCTGCGCCAGTCCCATGTAGGTCGGCGACAGCGTGAGAAACATGTGCGGCCAGCGCATCGCGGCCTGAAAGTAGACGCCGCGCGGCATCAGGGCAGCGTCTTCCGGCACGAACACGTCCTTGAAGATCAGCGTGCGCGACACGGTGCCGCGCATGCCGAGCGGATCCCAGTCGCCGACCACCGACACGCCCTCGGCCTGCGCTGGGATCGCGAGATAGAGCGTGTTGCGGCGCGATGCCTTTTCGCCTTCGGCCACCTCCGTGCACAACACGCCGTAATAGTCGGCGTGGCCGGACAGCGAAGCGAAGATTTTCTTGCCGCTGACGACCCAGCCGCCCTCGGCCGGCCTCGCCTCGGTCCCGAAGGCGACGCCGCCGGCCGCCGCCGCACCGCCTTCGGAGAATGGCTGCGAATAGATCGCGCCGTCCTCGACGATGCGGCGATAGTGGATGGCGCGGCGCCGCTCGTGCTCGGCGCGGGTCGCCGCATCCATGTCGAGATCGTCGGCGAGCGGTCCCGACCACAGCGTGGAGCAGACGTGCATGTTCCAAGTCAGCGCGGTGGCGCCGCAATAGCGACCGATCTCGGCGGCGGCCAGCGCATAGGTCTGATAGTCGGCGCCGAGCCCGCCCTGCGCTTTCGGAATCGCGATACCGAGCAGGCCGGCACGGTGCAGCTCGCGGTAATTCTCGGTCGGAAAGCGCGCGTCGCGGTCGTAGCCGGCGGCGCGGGCGGCGAATGCGCTCTCGCCGAGGTTGCGGGCACGGGCGATGATCTCGCTCTGTGCGTCGGTCAGGCGAAACGCTTTTGCGTCGAAGATCGGCGCATCGGGCGCGATGGCGGCGGGGGCATTCATGATGCGGGCCTTCCGAATGAAGATGTCGCGAGGAAATCGTCGAGCACGGCGTTGAAGACGTCCGGCCGTTCGAGGTTGGCAAGATGCCCCACGCCGGCCAGCTCGACATAGCGCGCGCCGGGGATGCGGGCCGCCATCTTCGCCATCATCGCGGCCGGCGCATTGTCGTCGCGGGTGCCGGAGATGAGCAGCGTCGGCACGTCGATGCGCGCCAGCGCCGCACGCTGATCGAAGCCCATCAGGGCCAGCACCATGGCGCGGTAGGTGGCATCCGGCACCTCGGCCATCGAGGCGCGGGCCGCCGCCAGGCCGCGCGGGTCCGGGTCGTCGCCGACGAGGTCGTCCACCATGCCGTCGGCGAGGTCGCGCATGGTGGCGCCGCGGTCGAGCGGTCCGAGCCGGGCGGCGATGAACGCCCTCTGCCAGTCGCCGTCCGGCTTGCCGAAGGCCGGGCTGGTCTCGGCCAGCACCGCGCCGCCGGCGATGCCGGGATGGTCGGCGAGAAACTGCTGCACGATCATGCCGCCGATGGAGTGGCCGACCAGCACCGGCCGGCGCGCCTCGACGGCAATGAGAAAGCGCGTCAGCGCCTCCGCCAGCGTCGCGATGGTGGCATTGGCAAGCGGCGCGGAGCCGCCATAGCCCGGCATATCCCAGCCAATAGCGTGATAGCGGTCGCCGAAAAAGCCGAGCTGGTCGCGCCATGCCTTCGCCATGCCACCGATGCCGTGCAGAAAGACCAGCGGCGTATGGTGCGGGCCGCCGGCGGCCTCGTAGGTGAAACGGCCGTCCGGCGTGGCGAGGGAGACGATGGGGGCTGGCATGAGCGGCGCTCCGGGATCGCCGATCCTACCAAAGGCAAAATATATGAAAAGGGATAATTTTAGAATTGAAGCATCTCGGCCGGGAGCGCCCACCGCGCCACGGGCCGCTTGCAGATATTTTAAGCTTAAAATACCATCGCCGGCGACGCAGGCGCCGCACCACATCACGCCTTGCATCAAGCCTTGCACGGAGGCCCCATGAGCACTCCCGCCAATCCGGTCACGCTGCCACTGTCGCAGTATGTGCCGGCGCACTTCCTGCTCGCGGTCGAGGGCCGCATCGCCACGGTGACGCTCAACCGGCCCGAGCGCAAGAACCCGCTGACCTTCGAGAGCTACCGCGAACTGACCGACTTTTTCCGCGCCTGCGCCGCGGATGACGAGGTCAAGGCCGTGGTCGTGACCGGCGCCGGCGGCAACTTCTCCTCCGGCGGCGACGTGCGCGAGATCATCGGGCCGCTGGTCGAGATGAACACCAGGGGGCTGACCGCCTTCACCCGCATGACCGGCGACCTCGTCAAGGCCATGCGCGCCGCGCCGCAGCCGATCGTCGCCGCGGTCGAGGGCATCGCGGCCGGCGCCGGCGCGATCATCGCCATGGCTTCCGATCTGCGCATCGCGGCCGCGACCGCCCGCGTCGCCTTCCTGTTCAACAAGGTCGGGCTGGCCGGCTGCGACATGGGGGCCTGCGCCATGCTGCCGCGCATCATCGGCCAGGGCCGCGCCTCGGAGCTGCTTTACACCGGCCGCTTCATGACCGCCGAGGAAGGCGAGCGCTGGGGGTTTTTCAGCCGCGTGGTCGAGGCCGGACATGCGGCCACCGAGGCGAAGCGCGTCGCCGGGCATCTGGCCGAGGGGCCGACCTTCGCCAACACCATGACCAAGCGTATGCTGGCGATGGAGTGGGCGATGTCGGTGGAGGAAGCGATCGAGGCGGAAGCGGTGGCGCAGGCGCTGTGCATGACCACGCAGGATTTTGCCCGCGCGTTCGAGGCGTTCGCACACAATAAGACGAAGCCCGTATTCCGCGGCGACTGACAGGAGTGGGGGCGTCCCCACGTCGCCCTTGCGCATAATTGCTTTAGGTCTAAAATAATCACCGGTGATGCGGCTGGCGCGAGACAGGGAGCGCAGGATGGCTGCAAGCGACGCCTACACGGCGCATATCGACACGTTCGCGCGCGACAACCTGCCGCCGCGCGATCAGTGGCCGGATTTCATCTTCACGCGGCCGGAACTGCGCTACCCGCCGCGCGTCAACTGCGTCAGCCGTTTCCTCGACCGCTGGGTCACGGAGGGCCGGGGCGACGCGCCGTGCATGATCGGGCGTGAGCGAAGCTACAGCTACCGCGCATTGCAGGAAGAGGTGAACCGCATCGCCAACGTGCTGGTCAACGAGTTGGGCCTCGTCACCGGCGGCCGCGTGCTGTTGCGCTCGGCCAACAATCCGATGATGGTCGCGACCTATCTCGCGGTGCTCAAGGCCGGCGGCGTGGTGGTGGCGACCATGCCGCTGCTCAGGGCGAAAGAACTCGCCTATCCCATCCGCAAGGCCAGGATCACGCTGGCGCTCTGCGACCACAAGCTCGCCGACGAGATGGAGAAGGCGTGCGCGCGCGCCCCCGAACTCGGCCGCATCGTCTACTGGGGCTCCGGGACGCCCGATGCGCTGGAGGCCCTGATGGCGCGGCAGAGCCCGGAGTTCGCCGCGGTCGAGACGGCGGCCGACGACGTCTGCCTGATCGCCTTCACCTCCGGCACCACCGGCGAGCCGAAAGGCACCATGCACTTCCACCGCGACATGCTTGCGATGTGCGACGGCTACGCCCGCAACGTGCTGCGCGCCACGCCCGACGACCGTTTCATCGGTTCGGCGCCGCTCGCCTTCACCTTCGGCTTCGGCGGCGTGCTGTTTCCGCTGCACATCGGCGCCTCGTTCGTGGTGCTGGAGAAGCTCGGCCCCGACGAGATGCCGGCGGCCATCGCGCATCACAAGGCAACGGTGTGCTTCACCGCGCCGACCGCCTACCGCGCCATGATTCCGAAGCTGAAGGACCACGATATCTCCTCGCTTCGCAAATGCGTTTCGGCCGGCGAGACGCTGCCCAAGGCAACCTTCGAGGCATGGCTCGCCGCCACCGGCATCCGGCTGATGGACGGCATCGGCTCGACCGAGATGCTGCACATCTTCATCAGCGCCACCGAGGAGGAGATCCGCCCCGGCGCCACCGGCAAGCCCGTGCCCGGCTACGAGGCGACGATCCTCGACGACGACGGCCGCGAGTGTCCGCCCGGCGTGATGGGCCACCTCGCGGTGCGCGGGCCGACCGGCTGCCGCTATCTCGCCGACGAGCGCCAGCGCAAATATGTGCGCGACGGCTGGAATCTGACCGGCGACACCTACCTCAAGGATGACGACGGCTACTTCTGGTACCAGTCGCGCTCCGACGACATGATCGTCTCGGCCGGCTACAACATCGCCGGCCCCGAGGTCGAGGCCGCGTTGCTCAGCCACCCGGCGGTGGCCGAATGCGGCGTGGTCGGCGCTCCCGACGCCGCGCGCGGCGCCATCGTCAAGGCTTACGTCGTGCTGCGATCCGGCATCGCCGGCGATGCGGCACTGATCGCGGCGCTGCAGGAGCACGTCAAGCGCGAGATCGCGCCCTACAAGTATCCACGCGCCATCGTTTTTCTCGACACGCTGCCGAAAACCCAGACCGGCAAGCTGCAACGCTTCGCGCTGCGCCAGCGCGCCGCGGCCGAAACCCCGCCCGCCACCGGCACCGCCGCCGAATGCCACCCCTGATCCGACGCCCGACCTAGGAGCCCCGCCGGTGAGCACGCCGACATCCCGCCCCGCAGCCGTTGCCGTCCTGCCGCCCGACGACGATCCGGCCGCGCCGCGCGTGCTGCAACCGGCCGGCTGGCCGGTGCCGAAAGGCTATGCCAACGGCATAGCCGCCGAGGGCCGCCTCGTCGTCACCGGCGGCATCGTCGGCTGGGACGCGCATGGCCGCTTCGCGACAGGCTTCGCCGCGCAGGCCGAGCAGACGCTGCGCAACATCGCCGCCATCCTCGCCGAGGGCGGCGCCGCGCCCGCGCACCTGGTGCGGCTCACCTGGTACGTCATCGACATGGACGAGTACCTCGCCAACCTGAAAGCGGTCGGCCGCGCCTATCGCGCCGTGTTCGGCACGCACTATCCGGCGATGGCGCTGGTGCAGGTGGTGCGGCTGGTCGAGCCGGAAGCGCGGCTGGAGATCGAGGCCACCGCCGTGGTGCCGCACGGAGCCGGATAACCGGCAGCCGCATTGGAGCTTTTCCGCTTCTGACGGAATCAGAAGCGGAGCTCTAAATTATTGTTTTGACGCGTTTTCTTAACGCAAACCGATTTCCACCCTCAGGCTTGACCCGAGGTGGAAACCGGTTTTCGGCCTCCCTCTTCCACCTCTCCCATAGGGAGAGGTGACTTAGAAAAGCGCCCGGCGTCACTCCGCCGCCATCTCCAGCGGCCCGGCGCGAGGCAGCACGATCTGGATCTGGGTGCCCTTACCGGGCGAGGACTCCAGATTGAGCCGCCCGCCGAGCCGGCCGGTGACCAGCGAATGCACGATGTGCAGGCCGAGCCCGGTGCCGCCCTGGTCGCGCCGCGTGGTGTAGAACGGGTCGAAGGCGTGGCGGCGCACCTCGACGCTCATGCCGCAACCGTTATCGGCAAAGGTCAGCTCGACCTCGTCGTCGCCGTGGCTGCGTACGCGAATGTCGATCCGTCCCGGCGCGCCGTCGGGAAAGGCGTGCGCCACCGCATTGAGGAACAGGTTGGTGAGCACCTGGCCGTAGGAGCCGGGATAGCTGTTCATCTCGAGGCCGGGCTCGCACTCGACGGTGAGCGCGAGATTGTGCTTGCGCGAACCCGGCCGCAGGCTGGTGACAAGCTGCTCGGTGAGGTCGCCGACGTCGAAGCTGCGCCGGTGCGAGAAGTTGCGGTCCACCGCCACCTGCTTGAACGACTGGATCAGCTCGGCAGCGCGGTTGAGGTTGGCGACGAGCTGGCTCGCGGCATCGCGGTTGGCGGCGATGAACTCGGTCAGGTGCGAGCGGCGCAATTCGCCCTTGGCGACCTCGGCTTCGAACAGCGCGCAGCGCCGCTCCAGCGACGAGGCGACGGTGAGGCCGATGCCGACCGGGTTGTTGACCTCATGGGCAACGCCGGCGACGAGGCGGCCGAGCGCGGCAAGCTTCTCTGTCTCGATCAGCGAATCCTGGGTGGCACGAAGGTTCTGCAGCGCCGCCTCGGCGGCATCGCGCGCCTTGCGCATCTCCTGCTCGCTGCGCTTGCGCTCGCCGATGTCGAGCGCCACGGTGACGATCGACTGGATCGTGCCGTCGGCGCCGCGCAGCGGCACCTTGTTGACCATCCACTGCCGCATGGTGCCGGAGACGTCGAGGTATTCCTCCTCGTAAAAGCCAAGCTCCTCGCCGGTCGCCAGAAGCTGGCGGTCGTTGTCGTCGGATTTGGCCGAACCGTAGCGCGCCATCAGTTCCGACGTGGTGCGCCCGATCGCCGTCTCCGGCTCGATGCCGAACACCCCGGCCATATAGCGGTTCATCAGGATATAGCGCAGGCTGGTGTCCTTGACGTTGATAACCGCCGGCACCGTGTCGATGACCTGCTGCAAGTGGCGGCGCGCATCTTCCAGGGCCTGCTCGGTGCGCATCTGATTGGTGATGTCGCGCACCGTGCCCTCGTAGCGCACGATATTGCCCTTGGCGTCGCGGACGGCGGTGGCACTGTCGGACAGCCAAACGATGCGGCCATCGCGCGCCCGCGCCCGGTACTCGAATTCACGCACCATGCCGTCGCGCGTCATGCGGCGCTGATACTCGGCACGGTCGGCGGGATCGACATAGATGCCGTGGGCGATGTCGGCGACGCCGTCGATCAGGTCGCGCGGCGTATCAAACCCCATCATCCGCGCCAGCGCGCGGTTGGCGTTGAGAATGGTGCCCTCGGGCGTGGTGACGTAGATGCCGTCCACCGAGCCTTCGAACAGCTTCTGATAGTCCTGCCGCGCCGCCGCCTGGCGTTCCTCGGCAATGAGGCGCAGCGCCGCCTCGCGGGTGGCGTCGGCGGCGAGCGGCTGCACCTTGCGCCGCATCAACAGCGTCGCCACCGCGAACCCGGCCGCGGCGCCGCCGAGTGCCGCCAGCACCATGAACGCAAGCGCGGGCGGGCCGGCCGCCGCCAGCGCCCCGTCGGCGGCAAGCGCCGGCGCCGGCGGCAGCACCATGGCCGCCGCCATCAGTCCGGGCACACGCATCCGACGCATTCCGATGAAGCCAGACATGACGCCTCGCGTTCGATGGCCGGCGATTTTTATCATGGGGGGCGCGGCGCACCAAGCACGGCCCGGGCGGGCGGCGCGGTCGCGGCTACTCGGCGACGATCTTGACGCGGTCGCCGGGCTTGACGGCCTCGCGCACGCCGAGCCCGTTGAGCGTGCGGAAGCGCTCGACGGGACGATCGACCCCGGCCATGCGCTGCGCCAGCGACTCCACGGTGTCGCCCGGCCGCACCGTCACCACATGAACACGCAAGGGCCGCGTCGCGTCGATCTCGGCGAGGCTGAGGCGCCGGAACGAATTGACGGTGTCGCGGAAGTCGCGGTCGTTCTCGCCGCCCTTGCGGCGGCTCGCGAAGATGAAGCGATAGACGTCGCTGCCGAAGCGCAGCGCGAACACGCGAAACTGCCACTGGTCGCCATGCGCGACCGCGGTCGCCGCCGGAAAGCCGTTGATGGTCAGCGCCTCGGCCGAGGCCGGATCGACCTTTTCCATCCAGCCGGAGGCAAGATACTCGGTCAGCGGCTGATCGGCCGGCACCCGCACCACGTCGAAACGCATCGCCTGCTGGCCGCCGCTGCGCACGCCGATCACCGCCTGCGCGGTGTTGTCGAGGGTGTAGCCCTGCGGCGCCTGGAAGGTGAAGCCGAGCTTGGGATGCAGGAAGCGCCGGCCACGCACAAAACCTTCGCTGGGGTCCTCGCCGTAGACGAGGTTGTCGATGGCCGCGAGATAGGCATCGCGCTCACGGCCCGCCTCGCCCGGCCCGGTAAACTGCCGGGCGACGGTCTGGGCGTTCTGGATACGCTCCGGTGTCGCCGGATGCGACGACAGGAAATCCTGGCCGCGCGGATCGAGCCCGGCCTGGCTTGCCTTGAGGTCGGCGTTGCGGCCCATCGCAGTGAGAAAGCGCGCAGCGCCATAGGGGTCGAAGCCGGCCTTGGCGGCGAGCCCGACGCCGATGCCGTCGGCCTCGAACTCCTGCCCGCGCGAGAAGCTCGCCATCGTCAGCCGGGTCTTGGCAAGCGCCAGCGCCGTCAGGTCGGGGTCGGTGCCCATGTCGGCCACCACGCGCGTGACGACCGCGGCCTGGCGCGCGCGCTCCTCGCGGATCGAGGCATGGCGCGCCAGCACGTGAGCCATCTCGTGCGCCAGCACCGACGACAGCTCGGACGTATCGCTGGCGAGCGCGAGCAGCCCGCGGGTGACATAGAGCTGGCCGGTCGGCAGCGCGAAGGCATTGACCGCGCCGGAGTTGAGAATGGTGACCTTGTACTGCATGTCCGGCCGGTCGGAAGCCGCAACCAGCCGCTCCACGGCGCGGGTGATCAGCGCCTCCAGCCGCGCGTCGTCATAGACCCCGCCATAGGAGGCGAGGATGCGCTGGTGCTCGCGCTCGGTGGCGGAAAGCTGCGCCGGTTTGGCGGCAGGCTTGGCCGCGGTCGTGGCTGCCGGGCGCGAGGCGACCTCGAAGCGGCCCAGATCGGCACAGCCGCCGAGCGCCAGCGCCGCACACAGCGCGGCCGCGGCCCACGGGACCATTGTCCCGCCGGCGGGGCGATAGCCGCTTCCAAACCGCCTCGTCGCGATCACGGTCGCTCCCGTTGTCCCGTTGCGCCCCGCAGAGCGTCCACCAGTTCGATCTGTCCGGGCCGCACCGCCTCGATGCGCGGCCCGCCCCGCCGTCCGACAATGCCGCGGACCCGCACCCGCCGGCCGGTCAGCGATGCCGGCGCCAGTCCCGCCGCCGTGAAGCCGGCCGCAAAACGCTGCGGGATCGTCACGGCAAAGTCGCGGGTCCAGCGCCGGCCAAAATCGACATAGACCGTCGCGCCCGCGACCCGGACCGAGCGCACCTCGCCCTCGACAATAGCAAACTGCCCCAGCTTCGCCAAAATATCCTGCGGCCTTTCGGCGTTTTTTATGGCGGCGGGATCCGACCATATGCCGCGGCCGGCGGTCCGCGCGGCCGCCTCGGCGGCGGCGAGTTCCGCAGCACATCCCGGTTCCGCCGCCAGCCCGGACGCCAGCGCCGCCCCTTCGGCAAGGAGCGTCGCCTGGATCGACGCCGCCGCTCCTTCGGCAACCACGACCAGCGTCTGGCGGCCGTAGCGATCGGGCATGTCGCTGCCGCGCAGCGTCACGCGCCGGCCCGCGAACCGGGCCAGCGCCGCGATGTCGCCGGGAGCAGATGCAAGCCCGGCGAGCCGCACCTCACGCCCGTCCGTGAGGCGCAGCGTGCGGACGTCGATCGCTCCCGCCACCTCCGCCGTTCCGATCTCGGCGCCGCCGCAGGCGGCTACGGCCGGCGCCGGCATCGACGCGACGGCGATCCCTGCGGCAAGCACCGCTGCGGCCAGGGTCACCCCACGGCCAGTCTGTGGCAAAGCGGCCGGTCCCGCGCTCACCGCCCGACGAAATTCGCAGGGCGACGCTCTTCGGTTGCCCGCACGCCCTCCCTGAAATCTTCGGTCGAGCGCAGCCGGGTCTGTTCGGCGAGTTCATGATCGGTGGCCGCCAGCACGCGGTCGGCAAGGCCCGCCCGCAGGGTGGCGCGGGTGGCGAGCAGGCCGAGCGGTGCACATTCGGCGATCTCGGCCGCAAGCCTGTGCGCGGCCGCGCGCACCTCGGCCTGCGCCACCAGCACGTTGGCGAGCCCCATGCGATAGGCTTCCTCGCCGGTGACGCGGCGGCTGGTATAGAACATCAGCTCGGCGTTGCTGCGGCCGATCAGGTCGGGCAGCGTCACCGTCAGGCCGAAGCCGGGGTGAAAGCCGAGTTTCGTGAAGTTGGCGCAAAAGCGCGCCTCCGGGCAGGCGACGCGGAAATCCGCCGACACCGCAAGCCCGAGCCCGCCGCCGACCGCCGCGCCATGCACCGCGGCAACGATCGGCTTGCGGGCGCGGAAGATGCGCACCGCCTCGTGATAAAGATGCTTGATCGAGCCGAGACCGGTCGCCGGGTCGCCGCCATCGTCCTGTCCGGCCGGGTCTTTCAGATTGGCCCCGGCGCAGAACGCCTTGCCCTGCGTCGCCAGCACCACGGCGCGAATTGCGACATCGGCATCGAACGCATCGAGCGCGTCGGCGATCTGCCGGATCAGCCCGATGTCAAAGAAATTATAGGGCGGGCGGCGGATCTCGATGGTGGCGACGTGCCCGTCGACGGTGGTGGCAATATCCTGCGTGGTCATGAGCCTTCCTGTTGCAATCGGCATCGGCACACGACGCCGACAACGACACTTTCCATGCGTCGTCGGCGCGCATGATGCGGTTATTGTTCATACCTTTGCAAATGGTGCATCCGCCGGCAATGCCCGCCGCTTGCGGCAAGCGGCAGGCCCGGTATGGTGCGGCGGGCTTGAACGATGCGAAGGACGCGGGCGATGGCGACCGAAGGGTTTTGCGCGATTGTCACCGGCGCGTCGTCAGGCCTCGGTGCCGCGAGCGCGCTGCGGCTGGCACAGGCCGGCGCACGGCTGGTCGTCAACTACGCCTCGAATGCCGCCGGGGCAGAGACCACCGCCAATGCCTGCCGCGCCGCCGGCGCGGAGGCCATCGCCGTGCAGGGCGACGTGGCGCGCGACGAGGACTGCCGACGCATCGTTGCCGCGGCGGCGCCGTGGGGCCGGCTCGATGCGCTGATCAACAACGCCGGCATTACCAGGCATGTCGCTCATAACAAGCTCGACGGGCTCACGGCCGAGGATTTCCAGCACCTGTTCGCCGTCAACAGCATCGGCCCCTATCAGATGATCCGCGCCGCGCAGCCGCTGCTCGAAGCCGGCGCCAAGGCGTCGGGCCGGGCGTCGGCGATCGTCAACGTGTCGTCGGTGGCCGGGTTGACCGGGGTCGGCTCATCGATCGCCTATGTGGCGAGCAAGGGCGCGCTCAACGCCATGACGCTGGCGCTGGCGCGCGCACTCGCTCCGGCGATCCGCGTCAATGCGGTATGTCCGGGCTATATGGATACGTCATGGTTCGAGAAGGGCCGCGGCGCAGCCCGCGCCGCGCAGGTGCGCGAGGCGGTCAAGGCCAAGGTGCCGCTGCAGGTCGCCTCACAGGCCGAGGACGTCGCCAAGCTTGTGTGCTTCCTCGCCACCGCCCGCTCCGGTCACATGACCGGCGAACTGGTGCGCATGGACGCCGGCCTGCATCTTCTGACCTGATGAGAAAGCGCGCGCCGGGCGCTATTGCCGGGCGCTGGAATCGCGGATGACGCCGCGCGCCACCAGCCTGTTCCAGATGAACAGCACGACGATCGCGCCGATCGTCGCGGTGATGAAGCCCGCACCCTGATTGGGCCCGTAATGCCCGATGGCCTGGCCGATGAAGGTGGCGAGGAAGGCGCCGGCGATCCCGAGCACCGTGGTCAGGATGAAGCCGCTCGGATTGTTCGGCCCGCGCGAAACCAGCCGCGCGATGATGCCGGCGACAAAGCCGACGACGATGATCCAGAGAATGCCGCCCATGGTGCTGGTCCTTCGGGAGTTGGTCGGAATGCGAGAGGCGGCGCCGCACCCGGCAGCGCCGCCTCGTGGCGTTACAGCCAGCGCGACAGGTCGCGCTCGGAGGGGATATGGCCGTCCGGGGTGAACTGATCGACGGCTTCCGGCAGATACTGGCTCAGTTCGGACAGCAATTCGTCGCGCGACATCCCCGTGCGCGAGGTCAATGCGTTGATCTGGTCGGCGCCCAGTGCATTGGCGAGATCATCAGGCGCGATGGTCTTGTTCTCGCCCTTGCCGACCCACGACTCGGCCGCATCGCCGTGACCGCTCTGCTGCATCTGCTTGAGCAGGTCGGCCAGCCCGCCGCTCAAAATGCTGCCGGCGGCACCGCCGGCAAGCAGGCCGCCAAGCCCGCCCTTGAGCAGGTCGCCAAGTCCACCACCGAGACCGCCGCCAAGTCCACCACCAAGAGCGCCACCGAGACCGCCGCCGGGCGCGGAGGCTTCCGCCGGCGCCGGCATGCGCGGCGCTGGCGCCACCGTGCCGCCGCCCGCAGGCGCGGTCGCCGTTTCGCTGCTTCCGCCGAAGTGCTTGATCGCCTTGTAGGCAAGGATCGCGAGGATCGCCATCGTCATCGGCGACATGCCCTCACTTTTGCCCTCACCCGCACTCCCGGACGGCCCGCGCGGGCCGTTCTGCATGCCGTTGAGAATATCCAGCAAACCCATCGTCATCTCCTGTGGCAGGCCCCGCCAATCGAAATCATACCGACTGCCCGCACTCCTTCACAAGAGACCAGCGCGGCGGGACGGAAACCGATGTTGCCCGATTTGGTTCCATGGCCGGTAGCAGGGCGCGCGCCGTTCTGATATCGAGCGACGAAGATCGCAGGCTGTCATGACGGCATCATCCCTATCGGTGTGCATCGCGGGCGCGGGCAGCATCGGCTGCTTCGTCGGCGGCTGCCTCGCGAACGGCGGCCACCGCGTGGCGCTGCTGGCACGGCCGCAGATTTGCGACGCCATTGCGGCCCACGGCCTGCGCCTGACCGGGTACGAGGGGATGGACGAACTCATCGCAGCGGACCGGCTCACGCTGTCGGACGATCCGGCGATCCTACACCACGCCGATGTCGTGCTGGTGACGGTGAAGGGCGGCGACACCGCCGCGATCGCCGATCTCGTTGCCACCCAGGCGCGGCCCGACGCCATCGTCGTCAGCCTGCAGAACGGCGTCGATAATCTTGGCCTGCTGCGCGACAGGCTGCCGGGCCGCACCGTGCTCGGCGGCATGGTGCCGTTCAACGTGCGGTCACAGGGCGACGGCCACTACCACCGCGCCACCTCCGGCGAGATCGTGCTGGAAGACGACCCTTCGGGGCTCGCGGCGCGGCTGTCGGTGCCGCTGCTGAAAATGCTGCCGACCCGCGACATCGCCGGTGTGCAGTGGGGCAAGCTCATCATCAACCTCAACAACGCGCTCAACGCGCTGTCCGGCATTCCGCTGCGTGAGCAACTGGCAAGCCGCGCGTGGCGCCGGCTGCTCGCCGACCAGATGGCCGAGGCGCTGAAGGTGATCAAGGCCGCGCGCATCCGCATCGTGCCGATGACGCAACTGCCGCCGGCGCTGACGCCCTGCCTCCTGCGGCTGCCGGACGGGCTGTTTCACCTGCTGCTCGGACGCATCCTGCAGATCGACCCAGAAGCGCGCTCCTCGATGTGGGAAGACCTCGAGCGGCGACGCAAGACCGAGGTGGACCAGTTGCAAGGCGTCATCGTACGGTTGGCGCGGCAGCATGGCTTGCGTGCGCCATTGTCGGAGCGGGTCGTCGCACTGGTCCATGCGGCCGAGGCGCGCGGCAAGGGCTCGCCCTGCCTGACGCCGGCCGAGATCAGGGCATGACGACGGTTCAGGAAAGACAAGACAAAGACAAGGAGTGTCGGCGATGAGCGGCCAGCCCGGCAAAACGTATCGCATCGCGGTGATCCCCGGTGATGGCATCGGCAAGGAAGTGGTGCCGGAGGGCCTGCGCGTGCTCGAAGCGGCGGCCAAGCGGCACCGCATCCAGTTGCAACTGGATCACTTCGATTTTGCCTCCTACGACTACTACGCCAGGCACGGCCAGATGCTGCCGGACGACTGGAAGGCGCAGATCGGCGCGCACGATGCGATCTATTTCGGCGCCGTGGGCCTGCCTGAGAAAATCCCGGACCACATTTCGCTGTGGGGGTCGCTGATCCTGTTCCGGCGCGAGTTCGACCAGTACATCAACCTGCGGCCGGTCAGGCTGATGCCGGGCGTACCGTCGCCGCTCGCCGGCCGCAAGCCGGGCGACATCGACTTCATGGTGGTGCGCGAGAACACCGAAGGCGAATATTCGTCGGTCGGCGGCCGCATGTTCGCCGGCACCGAGCGTGAGTTCGTCATGCAGGAAACGGTGATGACGCGCATCGGCATCGACCGGGCGCTGAAATTCGCCTTCGAATTGGCGCGCTCGCGGCCGAAGCGGCACCTCACCTCGGCCACCAAGTCGAACGGCATCTCGATCGCCATGCCGTACTGGGACGAGCGCGTCGAAGCGATGGCCAAGCACTTTCCCGACGTACGCTGGGACAAGTACCATATCGATATCCTGACCGCGCATTTCGTGCTGCACCCGGACTGGTTCGACGTCGTCGTCGGCTCGAACCTGTTCGGCGACATCCTGTCCGACCTCGGCCCCGCCTGCACCGGCACCATCGGCATCGCGCCGTCCGGCAACATCAACCCGGACAACGCCTTCCCATCGCTGTTCGAGCCGGTGCACGGCTCGGCGCCGGACATCGCCGGGCAAGGCGTCGCCAATCCGATCGGGCAGATCTGGTCGGCGGCGATGATGCTCGACCATCTCGGCGAGCGCGATGCCGCAGCGGAGATCGTCGCCGCGATCGAGCGCACGCTGGCCGAGCGCACGCTGCGCACCCGCGATCTCGGCGGCAACGCCGACACTGTGACCTGCGGCAAGGCGGTGGCGGAGATGATCGACTAGCCGCCCATCACTGCGGCATCATGCGCGGACTTGACCCGCGCATGATGCTTATGGGCGCAGCGTGTCCCTGATCGAGATGGCCGGGGCAAGCCCGGCCATGACGGCATCATGCGGTTTTATCCCGCGCAGGCTTGGCCGTCTTCGCGGTTTTTCCGTTCTTGCCCTTGCCCTTCTTCGCGGGCTTGTCGCTGCCCTTCTTGCTGTCCTTCTTTCCGTCCTTGCCGTTGCCGTTCGGCTTGCGGTTGGTGAAGCGGGCGTTGCCGAGCCCGGTGCCGATGGTCAGGACGCCCCAGCGCCTGACGTCCTGCATGAACGGCACCTCGCTCAAGCCCTGCGCCACGCCGTCGTTGTGCATCAACACCGTGGTGTCGTGGCCGCCGATGGTCGGGATCGCCTGCATCAGAGCGTCAGGCAGATTGAAGCGGCTGCTTTCCCAGTTGCCCGGCAGGTTCTGGGCGCCCTTCTCGATGTTGCCGTCGGGATCGATGGCGCCGGGGCACGACACGCCGATGAACGGCGCGAGCTTGAGGCCCTCCTTGTCGGCGGCGGCGATCAGGCCCTTGAGCAGCTTGACGAGCTTCTTCACCGCGCCCTCGCGGGTCGGCTCGTGATCGGCGTGGCGCCACAACTCCGACTTCCACACCACCGCCTTCGACAGGTCCTTCGCCTTCTTCCAGCGCGTCTTCACCACGCCGCAGCGGATGTTGGTGCCGCCGATATCGACGGCGAGGATGCTGTCGTGTGCCTCGAAAATCCATGACGGCGCCAGGTGCAGGCAGCCGATCAGCCCGGCCTCGTCGGGGTGATGGCGGATCGGCACCATGCCGACCTTCAACCCTTCCGCCTTCAGGATCATGTCGGCGCGGGCGATGGCCAGTTCGCCGATGCGGCTCTGCCGGAAACCGCCGCCGACCACGATCCTCTCGGTTCCGGCCCATGCCTTCACCTTGAGAAAGCGATGGGTGACGTGGGCCAGTTCCTGCGCGAACTCCTCGACGGCGCTGTGCACCACCGCAGCCGCTTCGACGTCGGTGCCGCCCAGGATGCGGTCGAGGTCGTCCTTGCTGATCTGTTCCGAGGACTGCGCGCCGAACGGATCGTCACCCTGCTTGCGCAGCGGCTTGCGCCAGCCGTCGAGGATCGCCTGAAACGCGCCCTTGCTGGCGCGGTCCCCGAGAAAGCCGTTTTCGTCTTTGAGTCCAAGGTTGTAGCTGTCTATTTCGACGGATGGCAGGCGGCTCGCGCCGTGCTTGCCGATCCCTCCCGTCGCCGGGGTGCCCTCAGCCATTTCATGCGCCTCGTTTGTCTTCGACCGACGCACCAACGGCGCGGGAACCCGATGGTTGCACGGCATCATCCGCCGGAACGGCGGCGAGGCGCCTCTCGGCGGGCGTAAATCCTTCACGAAAGACGGGTTTTTCGTGCGGACCGGATTGACTCGAACGGCTCCGGCGCGATATAGGGCGGCACCGGCGCGAGGCTCTCCCCGCGCCGTAACCGTTTGCATGGCCGCCGCGTCGCAGCCGTGGCGAGCGTTCACCCAACGACTGAACAAGAAGCCGGGCCGGAGCGATCCGAGCGCCGGAATCGAACACGAAGGACAAGAACGATGTTCGCAGTCATCAAGACCGGCGGCCGGCAGTACCGCGTCGCCCCCGATGATGTGCTCGAGGTCGGCAAGATCGCCGGCGACGTCGGAACGATCGTGCAGCTCGGCGAAGTGCTGGTGCTGGGCGGCGACACCCCGACCCTTGGCACCCCGACCGTGGCCGGCGCCTCCGTCGCCGCCGAGGTGCTGGACCACAAGCGCGGCCCGAAGGTGATCGCCTTCAAAAAGCGCCGCCGCAAGAATTCGCGCCGCAAGCGCGGCTATCGCGACGAGATCACGGTGCTGCGGATCACCGAGATTCTCGCCGACGGCAAAAAGCCCTCGGTCGGGCCGCGCCCCAAGCGCGTCAAGGCCGAAAAGCCCGCCGCCGCTGACGACAAGGGCGAGGCCGCCTCGGCCTGACAACGATTTGAGCGCTTCCAGCATCGCATGACGCGGAAGTCGCAAAACGTGAAGTGATTTCGTCACGGAATCACGCTACACAGACTTCGGATTTGGAGACGAGCGATGGCTCACAAGAAAGCAGGCGGTTCCTCGCGCAACGGGCGCGACTCGAAGGGCCAGCGCCTTGGCGTCAAGGTGTTCGGCGGCGAGCGCGTGATTCCCGGCAACATCATCTGTCGTCAACGCGGCACCAAGTGGCATCCCGGCACCAATGTCGGGATGGGCACCGACCATACCCTGTTCGCCAAGATCGAAGGCCGCGTCGAGTTTCGCGCCAAAGCTGGCGGCCGCACCTACGTATCGGTTCTCCCGATGATCGAGGCCGCGGCCGAATAGACGGTGGATCAAGTGACGTCCGCCGGGCCCTGTTGAACCGGCGGAGCATCTTACAGAGGCTCTAAAAGGGGAGACGGGAAACCGGCCTCCCCTTTATCGTTTTGCCGCAAAGGCGGCGTATGGAGCCTCACCATGCTGCAGGAATTCTCCACCGAAAGCATCTCACCGGGGACGAGTACCGTCGTCCTCGAGACCGAGCGGCTGACTTTGCGTCATCCGACGCTCGCGGACGTAAAAGCGATTGCGTGTCTCGCCGACGACCGCCGCATCGCCGAGAACACCCGCCGGCTGCCGCATCCCTTTACGCTGCGCGACGCCGAAGCCGTCGTTGCGGCCACTGCCGGCCGCGCCAACGCGACGACCTTCCTCATCGCCCACGACGACATGCCGATCGGCATCGCGGGGCTCGAAAGCGGCCACGCGGCGCCGGAGCTGGGCCTGTGGCTCGGGGTCGATTTCTGGGGCCACGGTTTTGCCACCGAGGCGGCGCGCGCGGTGATCGACCATGCCTTCGAGACGTTCGACGCGGTGGAGCTCACGGCCGGCGCGCGCGTCGTCAATCCGGCCTCGCGCCGCGTGCTGGAGAAGTGCGGCTTCCAGTGGACCGGGGTCGAACTGCACCGCTTCCTCGCGCTCGGCTCCTCGACGCCGGTCGATCGCTTCCGCCTCGACCGCGGCGTGTGGGCCTCGCTGCGGCGCTGGCGCCAGGCGGCGCGGCGCGACAGCCCGCCGATCGCGGCGTTCATGCCGGCGGCGGAGTGATCCCCTCGCTGGTGCGGCCGAGCCGCTGCTCGCGCAGGAAAATGTAGAACCCGGCGCCGATGATGATCGCGGCGCCGGCCAGCGTATGCCAGGCCGGGACGTCGCCGAACACCAGGTAGCCGAAGATCACCGCGTAGACGATCATGGTGTACTGGTAAGGCGCCACGACGCTGGCCGGCGCGAGCCGCAGCGAGCGGTTGACGCTGAGCAGCGCGCCGACCGCGATGGCGCCGGCGGCGACGAACAGCGCCAGACCGCCGAGATCCGGCGTCACCCAGCCGAACGGTGCCATGATCGCGCCGAGGATCAGCGTGCCGGCGAACTGGCTCGACGCCAGCACGATATCGGGGGCGCCGCGCAGCGACCGCGTCACCACCATCAGGACGGCGAACGACAGGCTGCCGCCGAGCGCGATCAGCGCCGGCCAGGTCAGCGTGTCGGCGGAGGGCTGCAAGGCGACCAGCACGCCGCAGAAACCGACGCCGACCGCGCTCCAGCGCCGCCAGCCGACCGGCTCCTTGAGCACCAGCGCCGCGATCGCGGTGACGAAAATCGGCGTGGCGAGGTAATAGGTGATGACGTCGGCCAGCGGCAGGTAGGTCACCGCCGCGAAGAACGCGGCGACCTCCGCCGTGGACATGACCACGCGCAGTGCATGCAGTCCGGGCCGCGGCAGGCGGCGGAAGGCGGTGCGCTCGCGCCAGATGAACGGCGCCACCAGCACGATCGAGGTGGCCGAGCGCAGCAGCAGGAACTGGCCGAGCGTGTAGGTCGCGACGACGATCTTGCCGACCGTGTCGCCGAGCGAGAACAGGCCGACGCCGGCCAGCATCAGGGCGATGCCGGCAAGGCGGGCGGAGCGCTGGTCGTGCAAGGGCGACAGGCGTGCGAACAGGGTCATGAACCACCGGCGGGGCGGAGCCGGAACGGCTGCCTCGCGACTGCTTAGGAATTGCCCGCTCCGCAGGCAACCGTCACGGGCGCGGAGCCGGGCTGCGCCGGAAAATTGTCATTCCGGCAGGCGAACTGTGATAGGTGAGCGCGATGAAATTTCTTGACGAGGCCAAGGTCTATATCCGCTCCGGCGACGGCGGCAACGGCTGCGTGTCGTTCCGCCGCGAGAAGTTCATCGAGTTCGGCGGCCCCAACGGCGGCAACGGCGGACGCGGCGGCGACGTCGTGGTCGAGGCGGTCGAGGGTCTCAACACGCTGATCGACTACCGCTACCAGCAGCACTTCAAGGCCGAAAAGGGCACCCACGGCATGGGCAAGGACCGCCACGGCGCGGGCGGTCGCGACATCGTGCTTAAAGTTCCGGTCGGCACGCAGATTTTCGACGAGGACCGCGAGACGCTGATCGCCGACCTGACGACGATCGGCGAGCGGGTGGTGCTGGCCAAGGGCGGCAACGGCGGTTTCGGCAATGCCCACTTCAAGAGTTCGACCAACCGCGCGCCGCGCCATGCCAATCCCGGCCAGCCCGGCGAGGAGCGCTGGGTCTGGCTGCGGCTCAAGCTGATCGCCGACGCCGGCCTGGTCGGGCTGCCGAACGCCGGCAAGTCCACGTTCCTGTCGGTGGTCAGCGCCGCCCGGCCGAAGATCGCCGACTATCCGTTCACCACGCTGCATCCGCAACTCGGCGTGGTGCGGAGCGGCGAGCACGAATTCGTGCTGGCCGACATCCCCGGCCTGATCGAGGGCGCACACGAGGGCACCGGCCTCGGCGACCGCTTTCTCGGCCACATCGAGCGCTGCCGGGTGCTGCTGCATCTGGTCGATGCCACGACCGAGCACGCCGGCAAAGCCTACAAGACCGTGCGGCGCGAACTGGACGCCTATGACGCGGAGCTGGCCGCCAAGCCGGAGATCGTCGCGCTCAACAAGATCGACGCGGTGACGCCGGACCAACTGAAGGCACAGAAGGACCGGCTCAGGCGCGCGGCCAAACAGACCCCGCTCCTGATCTCGGGCGCAACACGGCAAGGCATCGACGAGGCGGTGCGCCGGCTCGCCGCCGCGATCCGCGACGCCGATGCATCCGGGCCTGCGGGCAGGACGGCAGAGAGATTTGCTGAAACGCACCGATGACCATCCCCGCCCTGAAAGATTTCCGCCGCATCGTCGTCAAGGTCGGCTCGTCGCTGTTGATCGATTCCGCCGCCGGCGAGGTGAATGAGGCGTGGCTGACGGCACTCGCCGACGACATCGCGAGCCTGCACCGTGAAGGGCGCGAGGTGCTGGTGGTGTCGTCCGGCTCGATCGCGCTCGGCCGCAGCCGGCTCAAGCTGCCGCGCCGGCCGCTGAAGCTGGAGGAAAGCCAGGCCGCCGCCGCCGTCGGCCAGATCGCGCTGGCGCGCATCTGGGCCAAGGTGCTGGCCGGACACGGCATCGATGCCGGGCAGATTCTGGTCACGCTGCAGGACACCGAGGAACGCCGCCGCTACCTCAATGCGCGCTCGACCATCGCAAAGCTGCTGGAATGGCGCGCGGTGCCGGTGATCAACGAGAACGACACCGTCGCCACCAACGAAATCCGCTACGGCGACAACGACCGCCTCGCCGCCCGCGTCGCCACCATGGTCAGCGCCGACCTCGTGGTGCTGCTCTCCGATATTGACGGCCTCTATACGGCGCCGCCGGCGCTCGACCCCGGCGCGCGGCTGATTCCCGTGGTCGGGGCGATCACCGACGAGATCGAGGCGATGGCCGGCGCCGCCGGCTCGGACCTGTCGCGCGGCGGCATGCGCACCAAGATCGAGGCGGCGAAGATCGCAACGCAAGCCGGCACACATATGCTGATCGCCTCCGGCAAGATCGCCCATCCCCTGCGCGCCATTGCCGAAGGCGGGCGCTGCACCTGGTTTCTGACCCCGGCCAATCCGGTGACGGCGCGCAAGCGCTGGATCGCCGGCTCGCTGGAGCCGAAGGGGCGGCTCACCATCGACGCCGGCGCGGTCAGCGCGCTGCGCGCCGGCAAGAGTCTGCTGCCCGCCGGCATTACCCGGGTCGAAGGGCAGTTCGCACGCGGCGATGCGGTGATCGTCTGCGCCCCCGACGGCCACGACATCGGTCGCGGCCTGGTCGCCTACGACGCCGCCGACGCCGAACGGATCATGGGCCACTCCTCGCAGGAAGCGGCAAAAATCCTCGGCGTCAGCGGCCGCAAGGAAATGATCCACCGCGACGACCTCGTGGTCGGGCGGCCGCCGCCGTAACAAACACCCTGGATCGTCATTGCCGGGCTTGACCCGGCAATCTATCTTCCCTGGAACAATGGATGCCTGGATCGGGTCCGGGCATGACGACTGAGAAAACCGTAATATGACCGCACCCTTGAAAGCCGTTGACGCCACCTCTGACCTGCCTCGCCTGATGCGCGACCTCGCGGCGGCGGCACGCGCGGCGGCACACGCGCTGGCGACGGCTTCGGCCGGGCAGAAGGACCGCGCGTTGGCGGCCATGGCGGCGGCCTTGCGCAATGCCACCGCCGACATTCTCGCCGCCAATGCCGAGGACGTGGCCGAGGCCAAGGCCGGCGGCGCCAGCGCCGCCTTCATCGACCGGCTGGCGCTCAACGCGGCGCGCGTGGCCGCGATGGCCGACGGCATCGACGTGGTGCGCGCCATCCCCGACCCCATCGGCGCCGTCGCCGAGCGCTGGCAGCGCCCCAACGGCATGGTGATCGAACGCGTGCGTGTGCCGCTCGGGGTCATTGCCGTCATTTTCGAAAGCCGCCCCAATGTCGCGGCCGATGCCGGCGCGCTGTGCCTGAAGTCCGGCAACGCGGTGATTTTGCGCGGCGGCTCCGACAGCTTTCGCTCCTGCCGCGCCATCCATGCCTGCCTGACGCAAGGATTACGCGAGGCGGGGCTGCCGGAAGCGGCGATCACGCTGGTGCCGACGCGCGACCGCGACGCCGTCGGGCTGTTGCTCGGCGGCCTCGACGGCCTGATCGACGTCATCGTGCCGCGCGGCGGCAAGGGCCTCGTCGCCCGCGTCAGCAATGAGGCACGGGTGCCGGTGTTCGCTCATCTCGACGGCAACAACCACGTCTACGTCGATGCCACCGCACAGCTCGACATGGCGAAACGCGTGGTGCTGAACGCCAAGATGCGCCGGCCCGGCGTGTGCGGCGCGGCCGAGACGCTGCTGGTCGATCGCGCGGCGGTGGCGACGCATCTCAAGCCGCTGCTTGCGACGCTGATCGAGGCCGGCTGCGAGGTGCGCGGCGATGCCGCCGTCCAGGCGGCTGATGCCCGCGTCCACCCGGTGTCGGACGACGACTGGGACACCGAGTTCGAGGCGCCGATCATCGCGGCAAAAGTGGTCGATGGCGTGGACGACGCCATCCGCCACATCGAGCGCCACGGCTCGCGCCATACGGATGCGATCCTGTCCGAGGACTTAGCCGCGGTGGAGAAATTCCTCAACGAGGTGGACTCCGCAATCGTCGCCCACAACGCCTCGACCCAGTTTGCCGACGGCGGCGAGTTCGGCTTCGGCGCCGAGATCGGCATCGCCACCGGAAAATTCCACGCCCGCGGGCCGGTCGGCGCCGAGCAGCTGACCAGCTTCAAATATCGCATCCGCGGCAGCGGGCAGACGCGGCCCTGACGGCGCATCCTTGCCTTCGCCGGGGAAGCGGTCCATATCGGCCGTGGAGGGAACCCTCTGCGGGGGGTTCCGTTATCGTTTCCACAACCCCAACACCGCGGACCTCATGCCATGACCTTCAAGCTTCCCGATCTGCCTTACGCCTACGACGCGCTGGCGCCGTATATGTCCAAGGAAACGTTGGAGTATCACCACGACAAGCACCATCAGGCGTATGTCACCAACGGCAACAACCTGCTCAAGGGCACCGAGTTCGAGGGCCAGTCGCTGGAGCAGGTCGTCAAGGGCTCGTACGGCAAGAATACCGCGCTGTTCAACAACGCCGGCCAGCACTACAACCACCTGCATTTCTGGAACTGGATGAAGCCGAAAGGCGGCGGCGACAAGCTGCCGGCCGCGCTCGCCAAGAAGATCGACCAGGATCTTGGCGGCTTCGAGAAGTTCAAGCAGGACTTCATCGCCGCCGGCAGCGGCCAGTTCGGCTCCGGCTGGGCCTGGCTCGCGGTCAAGAACGGCAAGCTCGAAGTGTCGAAGACGCCCAACGGCGAGAACCCGCTGGTGCACGGCGCCACCCCGATCCTCGGCGTCGATGTCTGGGAGCATTCCTACTACATCGACTACCGCAACCGCCGCCCCGACTACCTCAAGGCGTTCGTCGAGAACCTCGTCAACTGGGACTACGTCGAGGAGCTGTTCTCCAAGGCCACCTGAGCGGCAGGCTGCCGATCACCAGAGACATGAAACGGGGCCGCGCGGCCCCGTTTTTTTGTGACCGCAAGGACCTGCCGCACGGAAACCGGTTGGGAACCGGCTTGCCGACCCGACAATCGTTATATTATAACGTTGCAGGATCGCTCCGCCGAACCCGGCGAGGCTCCGTCATGGACCGCCACATGGATCACGCCCCGCACCACGGGCACAGCCACGGCCACCACCACGCACCGGGCGCGCCGCACCCGGCCGCCGCCCTGCCTTCGTCGCTGCTGCGGCTGCCGGCGCTGGCCCGCCTTGCCGGCGCCGCCGCGCTCTCGGCGCTGATGTGGGCCGCGGTGATGATGGCGATGCACTGACATGACCGCGCTCGTGCAATTCGATGACGTCACGCTCGGCTACGACCGCCACCCGGCGGTGCATCACCTCGACGGCGCCATTGCGCCGGGCGCGCTGATCGCACTGGTCGGTCCCAACGGCGCCGGCAAGTCGACACTGTGCCGCGGCATCGTCGGGCTCCTCAAGCCGCTCGCCGGCACGATCCGCCGTGCCCTCGATGCGCGCGATATCGCCTATCTGCCGCAATCGGCCGACATCGACCGCACCTTTCCCATCTCGGTGTTCGACTTCGCCGCCACCGGCCTGTGGCGCCGCACCGGGGCCTTCGGCGGCATCGGCGCGCGCGGACGGGCCGAGGTGGCACAGGCGCTGGCGGCGGTCGGCCTCAGCGGCTTCGAGAACCGCGCCATCGGCACGCTGTCGGGCGGCCAGACCCAGCGGCTCCTGTTCGCACGGGTGCTGTTGCAGGACGCGGGCCTGATCGTGCTCGACGAACCGCTCAACGCCGTCGATGCCAAAACCTCCGCCGACCTTCTCGACCTGATGCGGCGCTGGCACGCCGAAGGCCGCACCGTGCTCGCGGCGCTGCACGATTTCGAACTGGTGCGGACGCATTTTCCCGAGACGCTGCTGCTGGCGCGCGGCCTCGTGGCATGGGGGCCGACGCGTGAGGTGATGACGCCAGATCATCTCGCCCGCGCCCGCGACATGTGCGAGGCGTTCGACGATACGGCGGCGGCCTGCGTCGCCGCGCCGCCGCACGCCCACGCGGCGTAGGCACGCCAATGATGCCGTTCGACATCCTGATCGCGCCGTTCGTCGAGTTCGCCTTCATGCGGCGGGCGCTGGCCGGCATCATGGCGCTGGCGCTGGGCGGCGCGCCGATCGGGGTGTTTTTGCTGCTGCGGCGCATGAGCCTGGTCGGCGACGCGATGGCGCACGCGATCCTGCCGGGCGCTGCGATCGGCTTCCTGATCTCCGGCCTCAGCCTGTTCGCGATGACATTCGGCGGGTTGATCGCCGGCTTCGCCGTGGCGCTCGCCTCCGGGCTGGTGGCGCGCGGCACCGCCACCAAGGAAGACGCCTCGCTTGCCGCCTTCTACCTGATCTCGCTGGCGCTCGGCGTCGCCATCGTCTCGGTGCGCGGCACCAATATCGACCTGCTGCATGTGCTGTTCGGCAACATCCTGGCGCTCGACGACGCGACCTTGATGGTGATCGCGCTCAACACCACGATCACCCTTGTGGTGCTGGCGGCGATCTACCGCCCGCTGGTGGTCGAGTGCGTCGATCCCGTATTTCTGCGCACGGTGAGTCGCGCCGGCGGCCCGGCGCACCTCGCCTTCCTCGCGCTCGTCGTGGTCAACCTCGTGAGCGGCTTCCACGCGCTCGGCACCCTGCTTGCGGTCGGGCTTCTGGTACTGCCGGCCGGCATCGCCCAGTTCTGGTCGCGCGACCTGACGCGCGTCATCGCCATCGCAACCGGGGTTGCGATGGTGGCGGGCTATGGCGGGCTGGTGCTGTCGTTCCATGCCGATATCCCGTCCGGGCCGGCGGTGATCCTGATCGCCGGTGCGATCTATGCGGCGTCCGTGCTGTTCGGCCCGGTCGGCGGGCTGGTGCGGCGGTTGCGGCCGGGCCGCCACCTCGAAGCCTGACAAAGGAGAAGCGAATGGGGTTGCGCCTGGTGCTGGCAGCACTGCTCGCAGCGGCAATGACGGTTGCGGCACGCGCCGAGCCGATCCCGGTGGTGGCGAGTTTTTCGATCCTTGCAGATTTCGCCCGCAACATCGGCGGCGACCGCGTCGCCGTCACCGCGCTGGTGGGTCCCGGCGGCGACAGCCACGTCTATACGCCGACGCCGGCGGATGCCCGCACGGTGGCGGCGGCAAAGCTGGTCGTCGTCAACGGGCTCGGCTTCGAGGGCTGGTTGCCGCGGCTGGTGAAGGCGGCGGGCGGCAAGGCGACCGTGGTCGAGGCGGCCAAGGGCGTGGCGCCGCGCAAGGCCGCGGACGACGACCACGACCATGGCCACGATCACGGCCACGACGCGGTCGATCCCCATGCCTGGCAGTCGGTCGCCAACGCCAAAATCTACGTGGCCAATATCCGCGATGCGCTGATCGCCGTCGATGCAGCCGGCACTGACGCCTATCGCGCCCATGCGAGCGCCTATCTGGCACAGCTCGACGCGCTCGAGGACGAGGTGCGCAAGGCGGTCGCGGCGATCCCCGTCGCGCGCCGCAAGGTGATCTCCAGCCACGCCGCCTTCGGCTATTTCGCCGACCGCTACGGCATCGCCTTCATCGCTCCACAGGGCGTCTCGACCGAGGCCGAGCCGAGCGCCCGCGCGGTCGCCGCGCTGATCCGCCAGATCAAGCGGCAGCAGCTTCCCGCGGTATTCCTCGAAAACATGACCGATCCGCGTCTTGCGCGCCGCATCGCCGCCGAGACCGGCGCAAAGATCGGCGGCACACTCTACGCCGACAGCCTGACCGCCGAAAATGGCCCGGCGCCCACTTACATTGCTATGGTCAGGCACAATATAAAGGCGCTGACGGACGCGCTCTCCGACTAGGCTGCGGCGCGCCGTGCCCGCCATGCAGATCACGATATGCGGCCGCAGGCTTTGGGCGTCGCGATCATTCGCGCGCCGTGCCGCGCCGTTCTGAGGAGTTGCCGATGTCCGATGCCGTGTCCGCCGAGAAAATCCCCGTCACCGTCCTCACCGGCTATCTCGGCGCCGGCAAGACCACGCTGCTCAACCGCATCCTCTCCGAGAACCACGGCAAGCGCTACGCCGTGGTGGTCAACGAGTTCGGCGAGATCGGCATCGACAACGACCTCGTGGTCGGCGCCGACGAGGAAGTGTTCGAGATGAACAACGGCTGCATCTGCTGCACCGTGCGCGGCGACCTGATCCGCATCCTCGGCGGACTGATGAAGCGCAAGGGCCGGTTCGATGCCATTATCGTCGAGACCACCGGGCTCGCCGATCCCGCACCTGTCGCCCAGACCTTCTTCGTCGACGAGGACGTGCAGAAGCACGCCCGGCTCGACGCCGTGGTGACGGTGGCCGACGCCAAATGGCTCAGCGAGCGGCTCAAGGACGCGCCGGAAGCCAAGAACCAGATCGCCTTTGCCGACGTCATCGTGCTCAACAAGACCGACCTCGTCGGCCCCGACGATCTCGCCGAGGTCGAGGGCCGCATCCGCGCCATCAATCCTTATGCGCGGCTGCACCGCACCGAGCGCTGCCGCGTCGAACTCGCCGACGTGCTCGAGCGCAACGCCTTCGATCTCGACCGCATCGTCGATCTGGAGCCGGATTTCCTCAACGCCGGCGACGACCATGACCATGACCATGACCATGATCATCACGACCACGATCATGAGCACCACGATCATGGCCATTCCGCGCACGGTCATGGCGGCATGAAGCACTATCACGACGAGGACATGCAGTCGCTGGCGCTCACGAGCGAGGCGCCGCTCGATCCGGTCAAGTTCATGCCGTGGCTTCAGGGGCTGGTCGCCAAGGAGGGCCAGAAGATCCTGCGCTCCAAGGGCATCCTCGCGTTCCAGGGCGACGACGAGCGCTATGTGTTCCAGGGCGTCCACATGATGCTGGAGGGCGACCACCAGCGGCCGTGGCGCGACGGCGAGCCGCGCCTGAGCCGGCTGGTGTTCATCGGCCGCGACCTGCCCGAGCAGGCGATCCGCGACGGCTTCACGGCCTGCATCGCGGCGTCATGAGCGGCCTCGGAGCGGAACGGCCTGAGCGCATCGCCTCGGTCGCCGATCAGGTCGCCGCTGTTGCACTCGAAGCGCCAGCGACCGCCGTGCATTTCCTCGGCGAGCGGGCGGTGTTCGTCGGCAGCGAGGCGGCCTGCACGCTGGCCGCGCCGGACGGCACGCCGCAGCCGGTCGCGGTGACGGACGGCGCGATTTTGTGCACGGTGTCCGACGGCACGCGGGTGGTGCTCGGTTGCGATGACGGCCGCGTGCTGGCGCTCGGTGCCGACGCCGCCGTCACGACGCTCGCAACCGACGCAAAGCGGCGCTGGATCGATTGCGTCGCCCTGCACAAGGACGGCACGCTGGCCTGGTCGGCCGGCAAGACGGCGTTCGTCCGCGGCCGCGACGGCGCGGAGAAATCGTGGGAGGCGCCCTCCACCGTCGGGGGGCTCGCGTTCGCGCCGAAAGGCGTGCGGCTCGCGGTTGCCCATTACGGCGGCGCCACACTGTGGTTTCCCAACATGACAGCCAAGCCGGAGCGGCTCGACTGGGCCGGCTCGCATCTCGGCATCGCCTTCAGCCCAGACGGCCGCTTCGTCGTCACCGCCATGCACGAGCCGGCGCTGCACGGCTGGCGGCTCGCCGACGGCCGCCACATGCGCATGACCGGCTATCCGGCGCGAGTGAAAAGCATGGCGTGGTGCGGCGGCGGCAAGCTGCTCGCCACCTCGGGCGCCGACTGCCTGATCCTGTGGCCGTTCGGCAGCAAGGATGGCCCGATGGGCAAGGAGCCGATGATGCTGGCGCCGCTGACCGCGCGCGTATCCTGCGTCGCCGCGCATCCGACGCAGGACATCCTCGCGACCGGTTACGAGGACGGCACGGTGTTGCTGGTGCGGCTGCCGGACGGCGCGGAGATTCTGGCGCGCGAGCGCGACGGCGACGCCGTGGCCGCGCTCGGCTGGAGCGCCAGCGGCGAAACGCTGGCGCTCGCCACCGAAGGCGGCGGTGCGGGACTATTGACGATCGTGTAATCGAATCGACGCAGCCGTGCCTTCTATTATCGTGCGCGGACTTGATCCGCGCATCCGACCCCCACCCTACCCTTCCCCGCTCGCAGGGGAGGGATTAAGGATGACGACGCAGGCTGGTTTACCCCGCCATGGCGCCGCGGATCTCGGCGCGCAGGGCGTCGATCGGCTTGAGCCCGCCACCGGTCTCGACGTGCCAGAACGTCCAGCCGTTACAGGCGGCGGCGCCTTGCACCAGCGCACCGATGCGGTGGATCGAACCCACCTTGTCGCCGACCATGATGGCGCCGTCGGCGCGCACCAGCGCTCCGACTTTTCTCTTGGCATCGACCAGCCGGGTGCCGGGCGCGATCAGCCCGCGCTCGATCAGTTCGTTGAACGCCACGCGCGGCGCGGCGCGCGCCGTCATGAACGGCGCCAGCGTTTCCTCGGGCAGCGGCTCGACGGCGGCGATGCGGCGCTCGGCCGCGGCGGCATAGGCCGAATCGCGCTCGAAGCCGATATAGCGGCGGCGCAGGCGGCGCGCGACCGCGCCGGTGGTGCCGGTGCCGTTGAACGGATCGAGCACGAGGTCGCCCGGCTTCGACGACGACAGCAGCACGCGTGCCAACAGCCCTTCCGGCTTCTGCGTCGGATGAATTTTCTTGCCGTCGGCGCCCTTCAGCCGCTCCTCGCCGGTGCACAGCGGGATCAGCCAGTCGGATCGGGCCTGCACGTCGTCGTTGGCCGCCTTCAGCGCCTCGTAGTTGAAGGTGTAGCCCCTGGCCTTCTCGCTACGCGCCGCCCAGATCATCGTCTCGTGCGCGTTGGTGAAGCGCCGGCCGCGGAAATTCGGCATCGGGTTCGACTTGCGCCAGACGATATCGTTGAGCACCCAGAACCCGAGGTCCTGCATGATGGCGCCGACGCGGAAGATGTTGTGATAGGAGCCGATCACCCACAGCGTCGCCGACGGCTTCATGACACGGCGGCAGGCCAACAGCCAGGCGCGGGTGAAATCGTCGTAAGCGGCGAACGAGGAAAACTTGTCCCAGTCGTCATCGACGGCATCGACCTGGGAATCGTCGGGGCGGCGCAGGTCGCCCTTGAGCTGTAGATTGTAGGGCGGATCGGCAAAGACCAGATCGACCGAGGCCGGCTCCAGCTTCGACATTTCGGCGACGCAATCGCCGATGACGATCCGCCAGTCGGGAAGGGACTCGAATTGAGTGCGGGGCGCCCTTGCAGACGCCCCGCGACGCGACACACCCATGACTCAAGAACCTGACTCAGGCGACGCGGCCGGCGACGCGGGACCAACAAACCGGTTGTCAGGATGATGACCGCGCGAGGTAAACACGGAGTTATCGCAGCACGATTTTATCGTGCATGTACGGCAGCTTAGCTGCATGCACGCGATTTGCGCGGAGCACGCAATGCTGAAGAAATGCTGAACGCGGCGCGCGGGCGACGGCTAGGCAATGCGACCGCCGCACGGTATGAAACGCACTGTCGGAACCTCGAACGTTGGTGCGGGGTTGGCTGACGGAAGCGCGGGCTTCACACGCCGCCGGCAGGGCCATCTTGCAAGGAGACCACTGCGATGCGCTACGATGACTTTCGTCGCAGCGACAATATCGACGACCGTCGCGACGATGGCGGCTTCGGCGGCGGCGGTGGCGGCGGCTTCGGCCTGCCGATCGGTGGCGGCCGGCTCGGCATCGGCACGGTCATCGTGCTCGGCCTGATCGGCTGGGCCGTCGGCATCGATCCGCGGATTCTCATCGGCGGCGCCGAGATTCTCTCCGGCGGCGGCGCGCCGACCTACCAGACCGACAGCCGCACCGCCTCGCGCCCCAAAACCGGCGTGCCGCAGGACGAGATGGGCAGCTTCGTCGCCGGCGTGCTCGGCGAGATCGATGACCGCTGGAGCGAAATCTTCAGCGAGAGCGGCCGCCGCTACACAGGTCCCCGCATCGTGCTGTTCCGCAACGCCACCAACGGCGGCCGCTGCGGCATGGCGCAAGCGGCGATGGGGCCGTTCTACTGCCCCCCCGACAAGCAGATCTTCCTCGACACCGCGTTCTTCCGCGAAGTCGAGACACGCTTCCGCGGCTGCTCGGGCAAGGCATGCCAGTTCACGCAGGCCTATATCATCGCCCACGAGGCCGGCCACCACGTCCAGAACCTGCTCGGCATCCTCGACCGCGTCAACCAGATGCAGCGCCAGGCCGGCAGCCGCGCTGAAGCCAACGCGTTGCAGGTGCGCGTCGAATTGCAGGCCGACTGCCTGTCCGGCATCTGGGTCAACCGCGAACAGAAAAAGCGGCCGAACTTCATCGAGGCCGGCGACATCGACGCGGCTTTGCAGACCGCAAGCGCGATCGGCGACGACACCATCCAGCGCAAGACCCAAGGCCGCGTGGTGCCGGACAGTTTTACCCACGGCTCGGCCGAGCAGCGCCGGCGCTGGTTCATGATCGGCTACCAGCGCGGCGACGTGCAGGCGTGCAACACGTTCGCCACCGACCGGCTGTAGCGGGGCGACTATGGCACACGACAGCGGCGGCGAACGCAGTTTCATCCCGGTCAACATCGCGGTGCTGACGGTCTCCGACAGCCGCGCGCTCGCCGACGACCGCTCCGGCGACACGCTGGTCGAGCGCCTGATCGCCGCCGGCCACCGGCTGGCCGCGCGCGACATCGTCACCGACGACGTGCCGGCGATTCAGGACCGCGTCCGGTCGTGGATCGCCGACCCTGGCATCGACGCCATCGTCACCACCGGCGGCACCGGCTTCACCGGCCGCGACGTCACCCCGGAGGCGGTCGAGCCGCTGTTCGAGAAGCGCATGGACGGTTTTTCCGCCGCCTTCCACATGATGAGCCACGGCAAGATCGGCCCGGCCACAATCCAGAGCCGCGTCACCGGGGGCGTGGCGGGCGCCACCTACATCTTCTGCCTGCCCGGTTCGCCGGGCGCCTGCCGCGATGGCTGGGACAACATCCTCGGCCCGCAGCTCGACTACCGCACCATGCCCTGCAACTTCGTGGAGATCATGCCGCGGCTCGACGAGCACCTGCGGCGGCGCAAGTCGTAGGCCCCTTCCTTTTATCCCTCCCCCTGAAAGAGGGAGGGTGGGGTGGGGGTCGGATGGCCGGGACAAAGCCCGGCCATGACGGTGGAGTGAGGTGTCTCCGTCTCGCCCCGTCATACGCCGAGCATGACCGTTCGCAGAACAAGGCGTCATTGCCGGACTTGATCCGGCAATCCATCCATCTTCCGAAAAAGATGGACCCGCGGGTCAGGCCCGCGGGTGACGGTGGTGGAGACACAGGGTTCTGGGATCTCATCGCCATATGTTCTTGATTTGTTCTGTTTGCGGATTATAATCCCAAACATGAACCGATCAGCCCTCCGCCCGCCATCTCCCGCAGCGCCGCCGCCGCTGGCCGGCGGGCCGGCCTTCGCCGACCTCGGCGTCCCCATCGACCGTGCCCGCCGCCGCGGGCGTGGCGCGCAGTCCAACGCCAGCGGCCGCTACGAGGCGGAGGCCCGCGTCGCCTTCGACGACGGCTGGCAGAGCCTCGACGACCTGCCGGCGTTCAAGACCACGGTGGCGATCGACACCGCGCGCAAGGTGATCACCCGCAACACCTCGCCCGACATCGGCTTCGACCGCTCGATCAATCCGTATCGCGGCTGCGAGCACGGCTGCGTCTACTGCTTCGCGCGGCCGACGCATGCCTATATGGGGCTGTCGCCGGGCCTCGATTTTGAATCGAAACTGTTCGCCAAACCCGATGCGCCGGCGCTGCTCGAACAGGAACTGGCCGCGCCGGGCTACGAGCCCCGCCTGATCGCCATCGGCACCAACACCGACCCGTATCAGCCGATCGAGCGCCAGCACACCATCATGCGCGGCATTCTGGAGGTGCTGGAGCGCGCGGGCCACCCGGTCGGCATCGTCACGAAATCGGCGCTGGTCACGCGCGACATCGATATTCTCTCGCGGATGGCGAAGCGCAACCTCGTCAAGGTGGCGCTATCGGTGACGACGATGGACCCGAAGCTGGCCCGCAGCATGGAGCCGCGCGCGGCGACGCCGGCCAAGCGGCTGGAAGCCCTGAAACTGCTGAGCGAAGCCGGCATCCCGACCACGGCGATGGTGGCGCCGGTGATCCCGGCGCTCAACGACAGCGAGATCGAACGCATCGTCGATGCCGCCGCCTTCGCCGGCGTCAGGGAGGCGAATTACGTGCTGCTGCGGCTGCCTTTAGAGGTGCGCGACCTGTTCCGCGAATGGCTGATGGCGCATTACCCCGACCGCTACCGCCACGTCTTCACGCTGATCCGCGACATGCGCGACGGCCGCGATTACGATTCGCAGTGGGGCACGCGCATGAAAGGCACCGGACCGATGGCATGGATGATCGGCCGCCGCTTCGAGGCGGCCTGCGCCAAGGCCGGCCTCAACAAGCGCCGCACCAGGCTCACCACCGAGCATTTCGTGCGGCCGAAGCGCGTCGGCGAGCAACTGTCGCTGTTCTGACGGGCCTGCCAGCCGCCCATCACCGCGTCATGCGCGGGCTTGTCCCGCGTATCCACGTCTTTGCGGCGATTCAGCGAAGGAAGACATGGATGGCCGGAACGACGTCCGGCCATGACGAAGAAGAAAAAAGCACGGCTTCGTCACGCCGCGTGTGTGGTCAGGTTGAGGCCGACCGCGCCGATCACGATCAGCACGATGAAGCCGGTCTGCGCCAGCGACAGCGGCTGCTTCAGGAACAGCCAGCCGATCACCGAGATGGCGGCAATGCCGACCCCCGACCAGATCGCATAAGTCACGCCGACCGGAATCCGGGTCAAGACCAGCGACAGCACCCAGAAGCAGCCGCTGAACAGCACGATCGAGGCGAGGCCGTAGAGCGGTCGGCCAAAACCCTCCGACTTGGTGAGCAGCGTGGTCGCCGTCACCTCCAGCGCGATACACAGCCCGAGCAAGGGCCAGGGATTGAATGCCGTCATCATCGGGTCTCCGCATCTATAGCGTTTTCAAGCGAAGTGGAACCGGCCTTCGCCGGGCCATAGCCGGCTTCGGCCAGGCGACGGCCGGTTCGCGTGAAGAAAACGCGTCAAAAACAATGATCCGGAGCTTTGCTTTTGATTCCGTCGAAAGCAAAGCCCCGGTGGTGTGATTCGCCGGCAGAATAGCGGGCGCAACCGGCATTTTGCCATTGCGCCGCACGGCGGCGGCCCGCAGCATCGGGCCATGATTCGACAGGGAACCAGCCCCGGCGCGCGACCGGCCAAGGTGCGCCGGCCCGACTTCGCCCGCGAGCGCGCGCTGTTCAAGGCCGGCGTCTGGCCGGTCGCCGGCTGCGACGAGGCCGGGCGCGGTCCGCTCGCCGGCCCCGTGGTTGCGGCGGCCGTGGTGCTCAATCCCAAGCGTGTGCCCAAGGGGCTCGACGATTCCAAGCGGCTCACCCGCGCGCGCCGCGAAGAGCTGTTCGAGGAGATCTGCACCACCGCCACTGTTGCGGTGGTGTCCGCCTCGCCCGAGCGCATCGCCCGCGACAATATCCTGCGAGCCTCGCTGTGGGCGCTGTCGCGCGCCGTGGCCGGGCTGCCGGAGCCGCCGCGCCATGTGCTGGTCGATGGCCGCGATACGATCGAGGTGAATTGCGCCTGCGAGGCGGTGATTGGCGGCGACGCGCTGATCGCCTCGGTCGCGGCCGCCTCGATCGTCGCAAAGGTCACCCGCGACCGGCTGATGTGCGCGCTCGCCGACGAATGCCCCGGCTACGGTTTCGAGAGCCACATGGGCTACGCGGTGCCGGCCCACCTCAAGGCGCTGGAGGACATGGGGCCGACCCTGCACCATCGCCGGCTGTTCGCGCCGGTCGCGGCGGCGGCGCTGCGCCACACCCGCGTCATGGTCACTGACGGCATGACGCGCATCGAGCACGAGACGGTCACGCTCGGCACGTTCGATCTCGCCGCGAAATAAATAACGCCACGCAGCTTGAGCGTTTCCGCCTCTCGATGGAATCAGAAGCGGGGCTTTTGGATTTTGTTTTGACGCGTTTTCTTCACGCGAACCGGTTCCCACTTCGCTTGAAAACGCTCTAGCGCCCGGCGGGGCCCGGTTGCCCCCCCGCCTTGCGCCCTCTATCACAAGGCGCGCCGGCATCCGCCGGGCCGCCTCGCCGTCCGGAAACCGCATCAGGCCCGCATGCGCTTCACCTCCCTGCCCGTCGAGCTGATCCGCGCCCGGCCGCGGCTGATGGTGTGGATCGTGACGCTGCTGCTGGCGGCGCTGTGGTTCACGGTGCCGCTTCTCGTCTATGGCAGCCCGCCCGGCGACGTCGCGATGCGGCTGGCTTACGGCCGCGAGTATCAGGTCGGCATCGCGGCGGGACCGCCGCTGGCGTTCTGGCTCGCCGATATCGCCTTCCGCCTCGCCGGCAACCACATCGCCGGCGTCTACCTGCTGACGCAGCTGTGCATGGTGGCGACCTATTGGGCCGTGTTCGCGCTGTCGCGCGCCATCGTCGGCCCGCAGCACGCCGTCCTCGCGGTGCTGTTGACCGCCACCATCACCTTGTTCGGCTTTCCCTCGCTCGATTTCGGCCCGGACGTGCTGGCGCAGCCGTTGTGGGCGCTGCTCGTCGTCAGCGTCTGGCGCATCGTCGGCCAGGGCCGCCGCAGCGGCTGGTTCACGTTCTCGACCACCGCCGGGCTGTTGCTGCTGACGACGCCGGCGGCGCCGTTCCTGCTGCTGTTCGTGGCGGCCTTCGCGCTGGCGACGCGACGCGGCCGGCGGGCGCTTCTCTCGTTCGATCCGCTGCTGGCGCTGATCGCCATCGTCGTTCTGGCGCTGCCCTACCTGTTGTGGCTGATCCGCGCCGGCGACCTGCCGCCCGCCGCCTGGCCGGCGCTGCCGCCATGGCGCGAGGCGATCACGCAATGGGGGACGCTGGTCGGCATCATGGCGGCCTCGCTGATCGGCCTCGCCGCCCTGGTCGCGGTCGGCTCGCTGCCGGTGCGCGGCCATCGCGGCGAGGCGCCGGACGTGATGCGGGGGCCGGTTGCGCCGTTCGCGCGCGCCTTCGTGCTGGTGTTCGCGCTGGTGCCGCCGCTCGGCGGCGCGCTGCTTTCGGTCCTGACCGGCCATGACCGCGTGGTCGGCGGCGCCGGCACCGTGTTGAGCCTGAGCGGGCTCGCGGCCATGGTGTTGATGCGCGAGCGCATCGCCCTGCACCACCGGCCGGTGCTGCGCGCGATCTGGACGGCGGCGGTGGCCGCCCCGGCGCTGGCGGTGATCGCGGCGGCGCTGTTCCAGCCCTGGCTCGGCCAGCACGAACTCGCCACCGCACCGCCGGCGCGGACGATCGGCGCCTTTTTCGCCGAGAGTTTTGCACGCCGCACCGGGCAGCCGCTTCCCGTCGTCGCCGGCGATCCGCAGCTTGCAGCATTGATCGGCATGAGCGCGCCGCGTCCGCACGTCTTCCTCGATGCGACGCCGGAGCGCACGCCGTGGCTGACCTTCGACGACGTCCGCAAAAGCGGTGGCGCCGTGGTGTGGCGGGCGACCGACACCGCCGGCGCCGCTCCGCCGGAGACCGCCGCGCGCTTTCCCGGCCTCGTCCCTGAACTGCCGCGCGCCTTCAGCCGCCTCGTCGACGGACGACTGCCGCCGCTGCGCATCGGCTGGGCGATTTTGCGCCCGGCCGCCGCCCCTTGACCTTGATCAGATCAGAGCCGGACCGGCCGGCCGCCGCGACGCCAGCGCATCGGCGACGGCGGTGCGGATGTCGGCGACCGAGAACGGCTTGACCACCACGTCGTGGATGATGGCGTCGAGGTTGGAGGCGCGCTCGCGCTGATCGGCAAAGCCGGTCATCAGCAGGATCGTCACCTCGGGAAAGTCGCGCGTCACCGCCAAGGCCAGCGCGATGCCATCCATCACCGGCATCCTGATGTCGGTCAGCAGCAGGTCGTATTGCCCGGCGTCACGGGCGAGCCGGTCGAGCGCCTCGGCGCCGTCCTCGGCGGTCACCGTCTCGTGGCCGTCCATCGCCAGCGCGCGTGCCACCAGGCGGCGCATCGAGTCCTCGTCATCGGCAATCAGAATGCGGGCCATGGCGATGAGACCTCCTGTCGCCCTCGCTCCGCGTTATGCGCCAAGATCGTGGCGATTGAGGAAACGCACTTCGACACCACGCCCCTCGGCCGGCGGTTCGGCGAGCCGCGAGCGGAACCGCGCCTTGCCGCCCGGCTCAAGGGTCGCCGGTTCGAGCGCGGTGGTCCAGGCATAGATCTCCGTGCCCTTGCCGTCGCGAACCGCGAAGCGCAGCCGCGGCACGTCGACCACCTTGCGCGCCACGCTCTCGACCTCGCCCTCGACGATCAGCACCGGCTTGCCTTCCGCGATGTCGCGCACCGTCCTGACGTCGCGAAAAGCGAGGCCGCGCAGGTTGACGTCGAGCCCGATCGCCCGGAACAGCGGCGCCGTCTGCGGCAGCATCCGCACCACGTCGGCCCGCCACGCAACGAGCGATACCACCGCAAGCCCGGTGGCGAGACAGGCCGCCGGCCACGCCAGCGCACGGCGCGGCTGAACCAGACGACCGCCGCGCCTGGCCGGCTTGCGGACCCGTCTGGCGCGCGACTTCCGGGCCGGGCGGCCGTCGCCGGCCTCGCTCGGCGCGGCGCGCGCGGTGGCATCGAGCACCACGGGCGCCTCGACGATCTCGCCATCAGCCGGTTCGCCGGCAATGGACGGGCTCTCCACAGTCGGGATGTCGGCCGGCGCGCGGTCACCGTCCGGGGGCGGTGGCATGGCATTGCGCGGGCGGACCGGCAGGCCGGACGCGCCGGCGGAGGCCCCGGCCCCGGCTAGCGCCGGCTCGTCGCGGGCGTCGGCCGGCAGGGCGAACCAGGTGCCCTTGCAGCGGGCGCAGCGCACGGTGCGGCCGTCGGCGCCGATGGCGCGCGGATCGATGGCAAACGAGGTGGCGCAATGAGGACAGGCTATGTGCATGGACGAATCGCCCGGAGTGACCTGCGCCGGACGGTAGACCAACTCCGTTAACGAATCGGAAACCATAATCCGCGCACAACGATTGATATCGGCGACCGGCGAGCCGCCGACGCCGCCGCCGCGCCCCGTGTTTCCGGGGCTGTACCCGGACGTCCTCTCGAACGGAGCGAAAATTGTGGTCCGCTTCGAAAACGTCGGCTTGCGCTACGGGCTCGGTGCAGAGGTGCTGCGCGACCTCACCTTCGCCATCCCGGCGCACTCCTTCCAGTTCCTGACCGGGCCGTCGGGCGCCGGCAAGACCTCGCTTTTGCGCCTGCTGTTCCTGTCGCTGCGGCCGACGCGCGGCCTCATCAACCTGTTCGGCCGCGACGTGTCGCTGCTCGACAAGGACGGCATGGCGCGGCTGCGCAAGCGCATCGGCATCGTGCTGCAGGATTTTCGCCTGCTCGACCACATGACCACCTACGAGAACGTGGCGCTGCCGTTCCGCGTCATGGGCCGCGAGGAGGCGAGCTACCGCCGCGAGGTGATCGACCTGTTGCGCTGGGTGGGCCTGGGCGAGCGCATGGATGCGCTGCCGCCAATCCTCTCGGGCGGCGAGAAGCAGCGCGCGGCGATCGCGCGTGCGGTGATCGCCCGGCCGCAGCTCCTGCTCGCCGACGAGCCGACCGGCAACGTCGATCCGACGCTGGCGCGCAGGCTGTTGCGGCTCTTCATCGAACTCAACCGCTCCGGCACCGCGGTGGTGATCGCCACACACGACATCGCGATGATGGACCAGTACGACGCGCGGCGGCTGGTGCTGCACGAGGGGCGGCTGCATATCTATGAGTAGGTCCGGCAACACGCGCGGTCCCCTGATGGACCTCGGCGAGGCCCGGCCGCAGGTTCCGGTCAAGGCGCGCATCCAGGCCCCGATCGTGCCGCGCGGCTCGATCGCCGGCCGCGCACTGGTCGCAGTGGTCGCAATCATGACCTACCTCGCCTCGCTGACCACCGGCGCGGTGCTGCTGGTCTATGGCGCGGCCAGCGAATGGCAGGCCGATGTCGCCAGCGAAATCACCGTGCAGGTGCGCTCGACCGCCGGCCGCGATCTCGACCGCGACGTCGCCGCGGCAACGGCGCTCGTGCGCGCAACGCCGCACATCGTCGAGGCGCGGCCGTTGTCGGCCAGGGAATCGGCGGCGCTGCTCGAACCCTGGCTCGGCACCTCGCTCGCGCTCGACGACCTGCCGGTGCCGCGCATGATCGTGGTCCGCATCGCGCCCGGCAGCGCGCCCGATCTCGCCACACTGCGCCAGCGCCTCGCGGACGCGGTGCCGAGCGCCACGGTGGACGACCATCGCGCCTGGATCGAGCGCATGCGCTCGATGACGGGCGCGACCGTGCTCGCCGGCATCGGCATTCTGATCCTGGTGGTGATCGCCACCGTCATCTCGGTGTCGTTCGCCGCGCGCGGCGCGATGGCCGCCAACCGGCCGATCGTCGAGGTGCTGCACTTCGTCGGCGCCGGCGACCGCTACATCGCCGGCCGCTTCCTGCGCCATTTCCTGCGGCTCGGCCTGGAGGGCGGGGTGATCGGCGGCGGCGCCGCGATCCTCACCTTCGGCCTGTCGGAATCGATCGGAAGCTGGTTTGCCGGCACCCCGGTCGGCGACCAGTTCGCGGCCCTGCTCGGCACCTTTTCGCTGCGGCCGTCCGGCTATCTCGCGCTCGCGGCACAGGCGCTGGTGATCGCGGCGATCACCGCGCTCGTCTCGCGCCGCACGCTGTTCGCCACCCTTGACGATATCGACTGAGGCCATAGCGTTCTCAAGCGAAGCATGCCCTCGGGCTTGACCCGAGGGTGGGCACCGGCCTTCGCCAGGCCATAGCCGGCTCCGGCCCGGCAACGGCCGGCTCGCATGAAGAAAACGCGTCAAAACAAAACCCAAGAGCTTTGCTTTTGAGTCCATCAAAAGCAAAATGCTCTGGCAACCCGGTCCGCCGGTTGAGTTTTCCCGGCATGCGTGATCTCTCCGCGGAAGCGGTTCTCAATTGTCCGGGATCGTGCTGTAAACTCGCCACGGAAGGAGGCTAGCCCGCTCCGTCATGACGCCGTTGCACGATCCCCCGCATTCGAACGCCAGCCGGCCCGGCCCATCACGCCTGCGCCGCCTCGGGCGGTGGCTCGCCATTGCGGTCGGGGTGATGGGGGTGGCGTTCGTCGCCGCCGGGCTGGGCTTCGTCGGCTTTCTGTCGCAACTGCGCCTCTCGGAGGAAGGGTCCCCCGCGCGCGCCGACGGCATCGTCGTGCTGACGGGCGGCTCATCGCGCGTGTCGGACGCCATCGACCTCCTCGCGCGCGGCTACGGCCAGCGGCTCCTGATCTCCGGCGTGCATCGCGCCAACAGCTTAAGCGACATCTCGCGCTCGCTACCCGACAGCGAGGCGCTGTTGAAGTGCTGCGTCGATCTCGACCACTCCGCGGTCAACACCCGCAGCAATGCCAGCGAAACGCGGCGCTGGGCGCATCAGCAGAAATTCCATTCGCTGCTTGTCGTCACCTCGAACTATCACATGCCGCGCGCCATCGTCGAACTGTCGCACGCCATGCCCGACATCACGCTGATTCCGTTCTCGGTGGTCGGCGAGAAATGGCGCGAGGAACCGTGGTGGGCGAGCGGGGCGGCGATGCGGCTTCTGCTGTCGGAATACGTCAAGTATCTTGCCGCCGAGGTGCGGGTCAGGCTCGACCGTGTCGGCTTGAGCGGCGCGCCCGAAACGCTGGCGCCGGAGCCGCCGGACCCACGCGAGCCGCCGCACCGCTCCACGACCGCTTCCACCAGATGACGGGGCGCCGATGCCGCTGATTTTCATCCGCTCGCTGATGTTCAACGTGGCATTTTACGCGCTGATGGTGGCGTGGCTGATCGTGGCGCTGCCGGCTTACGCGATGCCGCGCCACGTCATCCTCGGCGTCGCCAAGATATGGGCGCGCCAGAACATCTTTCTGATGCGCACGATCTGCAACATCCGGGTCGAATACCGCGGCACCGCCAACATCCCGGATGGACCGCTGGTGGTGGCATGCAAGCACCAGTCGATGTTCGAAACGTTCGCGCTGGTGCCGTTGTTCGACGACCCGCTGTACATCCTCAAGCGCGAACTGACACGGATTCCCTTGTTCGGCTGGTATCTCGTCAAGGCCGGAATGATCGCGGTGGACCGCAAGGCCGGCGCGCGCGCCCTGATCCGGATGACACGCGAGGCGGTGAGCAAGGTGGCGTCGGGCCGCCAGCTCATCGTCTTTCCCGAAGGCACGCGCCGCCCGGTCGGCGCGGCCCCGGCCTACAAGCCCGGCATTGCGCAGATCTATGCCGACAGCGGCGCACCGTGCATCCCCGTCGCCCTCAATTCCGGGCTGTTCTGGCCGCGCCGCACGTTTCTGCGTTACCCCGGCACGCTGGTGGTCGAGTTTCTTCCCCTCGTGCCGCCGGGGCTGGCGCGCCGCGAATTCGTCGCGCACATCACCGCCACGATCGAGCAGGCAACCGATACGCTGATCGAGGAAGGCCGCGCCGAGCAGGCGCGACTGTTCGGTGGCGTCAAAATGACGGCAGCACAGGACGCCTGACGATAGCGCCCATCACAATGACGACGCGGGCGCAACGGCGGCATCGTCGCGCAGCAGAGCCGCAAGGCGATGCAGTCGGGCGTCGCGGATACCGTGGTCTTCCAGCGCCGCCACCGTCGCCAGCACATAGGCGGCGTTGGGGCCGGCGCCGCCATGCCCCTGCCGCACCAGGCGAAGCTGTTCGTCGAGCGTCAACTGGCCGGCATATTGCGGGTGTCGGCGGTCGGCGAGGTAGACCAGCGCGCGGGCACGGCGGCCGCCGTCGCGATCGAGCACGACCGGCCGCATCGCCTCGCGATAGACCCTCGTCACCTGCTCGCGCGCCCTGAGATAGGCGACCGTGGCCTCGCGTTTCGACGCAGCAACGCGAAACGCCACCCCCTGGCAGGCGCCGCCGCGGTCGAGGCCGAGCACCAGCCCCGGCCGCTCGGGCGTGCCGCGATGGACCATGGAGTAGATGCACAGCGCGCGATGGGCGCCGACCAGCCGCGCCGAGGTCTGTTCGACAAAGGCAAAACCGGGATTCCAGATCAGCGAGCCATAGCCGAACACCCACAAATCGTCGGTTGTGTGCAGGCTTGGCGGTGGGGCGATGGCTGTCATGGCAACGACCGGGGCGGATAAGGATATTGTAAGGCCAAATCAAGATCGCTAGAGCATGATCCCGAAAAGTGGAAACCGGTTTTCGGACAAGATCATGCTCAAATAAAAGGACAACCAGCGAGCCTGATCCAACGCCGCTGACGGGAGCGATGGCCAGCATGTCGAGCGTAACACGGGGCGCGCGATGATCGAGGCGGCAGAGCCGCAACGCAAGCGGCGGCTATGGCCGGTGTTCGTGGCGCCGGGACTGTTCCTATTGATCGCGCTGGGCTGGAGCGCGTTCTGGTTCTATGCGGCGGCCCAGGTCGATGGCGTCATCGACGGCTGGCGCGCCCGCGAGGCGCAGTCCGGCCGCATCCATGGCTGCCGCCAGCAAAGCGTCGGCGGCTTTCCGTTCCGGCTCGAGGTGCGCTGCGAGGGCGCGAGCGTGGCGCTGGTGTCGCAGACGCCGGAGCAGGCCGCCAGCCAGTCCGCGGCGATCGTGCGTTTCGCCGAAATCCTGGTCGTCGCCCAGGTCTATACGCCGAACCTGCTGATCGCCGAGTTCACCGCGCCCGCGACCATTTCCGATGCCGGCCGGCCGCCGCTCGCCATCACCACCTGGCACACCGCGCGCGCCAGCGTCGCCGGCCCGCCCGAGCGGCCCGAGCAGGTGGCCCTGGTGCTGGAGGACCCGGCGGTGGAGCGCATGGACGGCACGAACCAGGTGCCGGTGTTCCGCGCCAAACGGCTTGCGCTGCACGGCCGACCGGCGCCGGCCGCCGACGCCGGCCGACCGGCGATCGAGGCCGTGCTGCAGGTCGATCAGGCGACGGGGCCGGAGGTGCATCCCGCGCTCGCCGCAGCGTTCGACGGCCAGGTGCGGGTGCTGCTGCACGGCCTGACGAATTTCGCGCCCAAACCGTGGCCCGAGCGCTTCCGCGAGATTCAGGCCGCGGGCGGCCGCATCGAGATCGTGCAGGCCCGGCTCCAACAGGGCGACCTGCTGGCGGCTGCCGGCGGCTCGCTCGGGATCGCCGCCAACGGCCACCTCGCCGGTCAGCTCGACCTCACCGTGGCCGGCGCCGATGCCGTCCTGCGCGCGCTCGGGCTCGATGCCGCGCTGGGGCCGCTCAGCCGTCTGGTGCCCGGCGGCATCATGGCGGTGCTCGGCAAGCCGGCAACGCTCGAAGGCCGCGACGCGGTGGCGCTACCGTTGGTGTTCGAGAACGGCGGGGTGCGGCTCGGCCCGGTGACGGTGGCGCACACCGACCCGCTATTTTGACGACTTGTCCGGCGTGAGCGCAGGTCCGGCCACGGCACGCGGGGTGGCAAGACGCGAGGCCGGCCGGCCGAAGTTCGGCCTCGCCTCGTCCTGACCGAGGCTGACGATGCCGCGGCGGATGGCCCGGGTGCGGGTAAAATGCTCGAACAGCGCCTCGCCGTCGCCGCGGCGGATGGCGCGGGTCAGCTTGGAGAGATCTTCCTGAAATTCGCCGAGCATGTCGAGCACGGCATCCTTGTTGGTGAGGAAGACGTCGCGCCACATGGTCGGGTCGGACGCCGCGATGCGGGTGAAGTCGCGGAAGCCACCGGCCGAGAATTTCAGCACCTCGGACTCCGTCACGCTGCCCAGTTCGTCGGCGGTGCCGACGATGGTGTAGGCGATCAGATGCGGCAGGTGGCTGGTGATCGCCAGCACGCGGTCGTGATGCTCGGCCTCCATGATCTCGACATTGGCGCCGAGTGCGCTCCAGAACTGCCGCAGCCGTTCGACCGCGGCAGCGTCCGTGCCCGCGGGCGGCGTCAGCACGCACCAGCGGTTGACGAACAGTTCGGCGAAGCCGGCATCGGGGCCGGAGTCCTCGGTGCCGGCGACCGGATGCGCCGGCACGAAATGCACCGTCGCCGGCAGATGCGGCTGCATCGCCGCGACCACCGCAGCCTTGACCGAGCCGACATCGGAGACGATGGCGCCGGGCGCAAGGTGTGCCGCGATGCTTTTCGCCACCTCGCCGCAGACGCCGACCGGGACGCAGGCGATCACCAGATCGGCATCCTCGACCGCCTCGGCATTACTGTCGGCGATGCGGTCAGCCAGGCCGATCTCGCGCGCGCGGGCGCGCACCTCGGGCGAGCGGTCGGTGGCGACGATCTCGCCGGCCATGCCCGTCGCCCTGATGCCGCGCGCGATCGAGGAGCCGATCAGCCCGAGGCCGATCAGCGCCACGCGGCGGAACAGCGGCTGGTCGAGTTCAACCATGGAGAAACTCGCGCAAGGCTGCGACGACCAGACGGTTGGCTTCCACGGTGCCGACGGTCAGGCGCAGCGCGTGCGGCAACTGGTAGTTCTTCACCGCGCGCAGCACCAGCCCGCGTGCGGTGAGGAACGCGTCAGCCTCCGCCGCCGTCCTGCCGGCCTCGGTCGGGAAGTGAATCAGGACGAAATTGGCGACGCTCGGCGTCACCTTGAGACCGAGCTTGCCGATTTCGTCGGTGAGCCAGGCGCGCCACGTCTCGTTGTGGGCGCGGGCATGGCTGAGAAAGCCCGCGTCCTCGATGGAGGCCGCGGCCGCCGCCATCGCCGGCGTCGACACATTGAACGGCCCGCGGATGCGGTTGACGGCATCGACGATGTTGGCCGGGCCGAACATCCAGCCGACGCGCAGCGCCGCGAGCCCGTGAATTTTCGAGAACGTGTGCGTCACCACCGTGTTGTCGGTGGTCGCCACCAGCTCGATGCCGGTCTGATAGTCGTTGCGCGCCACGAAGTCCGAATAGGCGGCATCCAGCACCAGCACGACGTGCGGAGGTAGACCGGCGCGCAGCCGCTTGACCTCGTCGAACGGCAGATAGGTGCCGGTCGGATTGTTGGGGTTGGCGAGCCAGACCAGCTTGGTGCGCGGCGTCACGCGCGCCAGAATGGCATCGACATCGGCTGTGAACTCGCGCTCCGGCGCGATCACCGGCGTCGCGCCGTTGGCCTTTGTGGCGATCGGATAGACCAGGAAGCCGTGGGTGGTCATGATCGCCTCGTCGCCCTGGCCGAGATAGGTGTGCGCCAAGAGGTTGAGGATCTCGTCGGAGCCGGCGCCGCAAATGATGCGGTCGGGGTCGAGCCCGAACACGCGGCCGATCGCCTCGCGCAGCACGCGCGAAGTGCCCTCGGGATAGTCCTCCAGATGCGCCGCAGCAGCCGTGAAGGCAGCGACCGCCTTCGGCGAGGGACCGAGCGGCGTCTCGTTGGCGGACAGCTTGAACACCTTGCACCCGGCCATCGGCTGCGGGGTCTTGCCCGGCGTGTAGGGGGCAATGTCAAGAATGCCGGGATTCGGCTGCGGGGACGACATCGGAAGGCTCCGGAGGAAACGAGGGCGGGCAAGCGGTCAGGCGCCGCCGGGCGGCGCCACCGTATAGCGCGTGGCATGACCGCCGACGAGGGCCGCCGAGCGCACCGAGGCGCCGGCATTGACGAGCGCGGCGCGAACCTTGTCGAAGCCGTCGGCGGCCGGCACCGAAACCAACAGCGCCGCGCCGTCGGAGGTGGCGTCCGGCACCGCGATGATCTCGGCGAACGGCGCCAGCGCCCGCGCCACCGCCGCGTTCCAGCCGGAGACGCGCACGCTCCACATCTCGACCTCGCGCACCATGGCCTCGGGAGCGACGCGCGACACCACGAACACCGGCATCGCGGCCGGATGGTTGGGCCGCTCGACGAACGGCAGGCGGGCGATGATCTTCGGTGCGTCCGGCGCCTCCAGCGCGCTCCACCATGGCGCACGGCTGGACGACGCCGACACCAGCGCGAGGTCGCCGCGCGAGCCGGCCACCGCCGCGACCGCCGCGTCGGCGGAAAAATGCGGCACGAACGGCACCACGAAGCCGAAATGGAAGCGCGCCGAATCCCGCATCGCGGATTCGCCGGGCGACAGGTCGGCGTGGACCGCGAACGGCGCCTGCACATGGGTGAAGGTGGCGATGATGACGCGCCAGATGCCCTCGATGGTGTCGAGCGGCAGGATGCCGCGATGGCGCTCGACCAGCCGGCGCATCATGTCGGCCTCGCGCGCCGGACGGAACGCGGAACCGACCTCCTGCGTCTTCTTCACCGCGATCAGGCGATCGATGATGTCGGCGCGCTCCATCAGCAGGGCGTGGACCTGCTGATCGATGCGGTCGATCTCCTGGCGCAGATCCTGCAGCGAAGGCGCGGATGCGGCGTTGGACATGGACGGCACCTTGGACAGCAACCTTGGATGGCAACCTTGCGACAGCAGCCACGGCGCGGCGCGCCACAGGCGCTGCCGCCAGCCCGGCATGAATAAGCACGCAAGGCCGCGAAAGCAAAGGAAACATTATGCTCCGCCGGCCCGCCGACGACCCCGCGCCATGCCTTGCGCGGGCACCATCTTGACGGAAAGCTTCCACGGGATTACCTGTTGGGCACATTCCGTGGTCATTTGAGCCGGCCGGCTTGCAGCCACGTTAAACAACTCGCTAAAAGGCCGGGGACATAAGTGCTCCCGGCCGAACGTTACGTTCAGGCCGGTTTTTTTGGGCCTATCGTCCGGAGAGGCAATGTCCGAGCTTGCCGGGATTACATCAGGCGACGGCGGCCGCGAGCGCGAGGTCGATCACCCCTCGTCGCTGGTGGCGACGTTCGGTCCCGACGAACCGCTCAGGCTCGACTGCGGCGTCGATCTCGCGCCGTTCCAGATCGCCTATCAGGCTTACGGCTCGCTCAATTCCGAGCGCAGCAACGCGGTGCTGGTCTGTCATGCGCTGACAGGCGACCAGCATGTCGCCAACATCCATCCCGTGACCGGCAAGCCGGGATGGTGGGAAACCATGATCGGCCCCGGCCGGCCGATCGATACCGAGCGCTACTTCGTCATCTGCGCCAATGTGATCGGCGGCTGCATGGGCTCCTCCGGCCCGGCCTCGACCAACCCCTCGACCGGCCAGCCATGGGGGCTGGATTTCCCCGTCGTCACCATTCCCGACATGGTGCGGGCGCAGGCGATGCTGCTCGACCGGCTCGGCATCGACACGCTTTTGTGCGTCGCCGGCGGCTCGATGGGCGGCATGCAGGTGCTGCAATGGGCGGCGGCTTACCCCGAGCGGGTGTTCGCGGCCTTGCCGGTGGCGACCGGCCCGCGCCACTCGGCACAGAACATCGCCTTCGACGAGGTCGGCCGGCAGGCTGTGATGGCCGACCCCGACTGGCGCGGCGGGCGCTACTTCGCCGAGGGCACGCATCCGCGCCGCGGCCTCGCGGTGGCGCGCATGGCCGCACACATCACCTACCTGTCGGACGCAGCACTGCATCGCAAGTTCGGCCGCCGCATGCAGGACCGCGAGTTGCCGACGTTCTCCTTCGACGCCGACTTCCAGGTCGAAAGCTATCTGCGCCATCAGGGCTCGTCCTTCGTCGAGCGCTTCGACGCCAACAGCTATCTCTACCTGACGCGCGCGATGGACTATTTCGACATGGCCGCCGACCATGGCACGCTGGCGAAAGCGTTTCTCGGCACGCGGACGCGCTTCTGCGTCGTCTCGTTCACCAGCGACTGGCTGTTTCCGACACCGGAATCGCAAGCCGTGGTGCGCGCGCTCAACGCCGGCGGCGCGCGGGTGTCGTTCGCCGAGATCGAGACCGACAAGGGCCACGACGCCTTCCTGCTCGACGTGCCGGAGTTTCTCGATATCGCGCGCGCCTTCATCGACTCGGCGGCGGTGGCGCGCTGCCTTGGCGCGGGACACACGACATCATGAACGAGCAGGCGACATTGCCGCTGCCGGCGACCGGCCCGGCCAATGGCGAGGCCCCGCGCGTCGATCACCTGCTGGTCGCCGAGATGGTCGAGCACGGTTCGCGCGTGCTCGATATCGGCTGCGGCGACGGCGACCTGCTGCAGCTTCTGGAAAGCCGCGGCGTCGATGGCCGCGGGCTCGAGATTTCGCGCGAGGGCGTCAACCGCTCGGTCGCCAAGGGGCTTGCGGTGATCCAGGGCGACGCCGACACCGACCTCGCCTCCTATCCCGACGATTCCTTCGACTACGTCATTCTCTCGCAGACCCTGCAGGCGACGCGTCAGCCGCGCGTGGTGCTCGAACACATGCTGCGCATCGGCCGCCGCGCCATCGTCTCGTTTCCGAACTTCGGACACTGGAAGATGCGGCTGCAACTGATGATCAAGGGCCAGATGCCGCGCACCGACCGGCTGCCGGCGACGTGGTACGACACCGCCAACATCCACTTCTGCACCATCAAGGATTTCGTGCAGCTTTGCGACGAGATTAACGTGCGCATGGAGCGCGCGGTGGCGCTCGACCCCTACGGCCGGCCGCTGCGCTTCAACGCGCCCTGGTGGTTCTGGAATCTGTTTGGCGAACAAGCCGTTTTCCTGCTCGGCCGGGGCGAGGCCGGCGCGCACAAATAGCGCATCGCACGAGGCATTCCGGCGGCGACTTTGTGTCATGCAAGGAAAGCCGCGTTTTTCACCGACAACGCAGCACTTGAGGCCATTTTATCGCCACATCCGGCGTGGTTTTACGTCGCCACAGCCAACTCCGCTTGCGCGGCTGGCGGGGATCGGGGGTGTTTTGAGGATGATTGAATGACGTCTGTTGCCGCACTGCGGCGGTCGTGGCGCAAGCCGGCGCTCGCCGTATCTTCGATGATCTGCACGTTTGCTTTCGTTGCGTTAACCACGCCGTCTCATGCGGAGCCTTCGCGCCACGGCGCGCATCAGGTGCGCAGCCACCACGGCTCCCACGCGAAACATTCCACGCGCCACATCCATCGCAAGGCCGCGCGCCATGCCCATCGCAAGGCCGCGCACCGCCATCATCGCGCGCAGCGGCATCATCGCGCGCAGCGGCATCGCTCGCGCGCGGCGCAAATCGCCAACTTCCGCAACGCCAATGCCAGCCTGATGCAGCCGCAGGCGAGCCTCAGTGGCGGCTCCGGCCTCGTTGCCGAGGCGCGTCGCTATATCGGGCGCAATCCCACCGGCCGCGGCCGGCTGTGGTGCGCGCGCTTCATGAACATGGTGCTGGAGCGCTCCGGCCATCGCGGCACCGGCTCGGACATGGCGCGCTCGTTCGCCAGCTACGGCCGGCGCGTCTCCGGCCCGCAGGTCGGCGCCATCGCGGTGATGTCGCGCGGCCGGCGCGGCGGCCATGTCGGCGTGGTCAGCGGCGTCGATGCCAAGGGCAATCCGATCATCGTCTCCGGCAATCACGGCCACCGCGTCGCCGAGGCGACCTACTCGAAAGCCCGCGTCTACGCCTACGTCATGCCGGAATAAGCCGGGTGAGCCGGTCGCCGGGGGCCATCGTGCCGCCGGCGACCACTTCGGCATAGACGCCGCAATCGAGATGGCCGAGCATGCGCCTCAAGGTCTGCGGGATGTCGAGATCGCGCCTGGCGGTGACCGGGTCGACGTTGGTGGCGGCGCAGCGGTTGATGCGCTTCACGACCTTGAGGCGCGCTTCGCCGACCGCCAGCGTCGCGCCGACCAGATCGAGTTCGTGCCAGGCCGGCCAGCCGTCGAGATAGACGTTGGCACGGAAGCGCAAGGGATCGACCGGCTGGCCGACCTCGCGCGCGATGGCCGCGAGACTTCCGAGATTGATCAGCGACACCACCTTCGGCGCGAAGTCGGAGAAATTGTGCCCGGCGGCGGCCAGCACGCGCGGCGGACCGCGCAGGCCGTCGGCGCAATAGGCGGCGAGATAGGTCTCGATCGCCTGCCGCCCCTGCGCCGTGGAAAGGTCGCCGCGCGCGACCTCGCACCCGTCGCGGCGGACGGTCAGCACATGGCTTTCGTCGTCATAATGCGTCTCCAGCGCCGCCAGCCGCTCGTCGCGCATCAGCATCAGAAAATAGGTTTTCGGGAAGAACGCCGGCGCCGCCGGGTCGAACCCGCTCGGCCCGTTCTCGACCGCGTAGCGGCGATCGGCGGCCAGCATCTCGCCCGGCACCAGCGTGGCGCTGGTCAACGGTTCCGGCGACAGACCCTTGACCGGGTAGCGGTAGAGGGCGGCGATGGTGGCCGGGGGCGTCTCGGAAGGGGTCTCTGACATAGGCGGTGTTTTAGCCGGTTTTGAGCAGGCGGCCAGCCGCCGATTTCGTCGGCCTGCCTCTTTTACAGCCAAAGTCGAATGCCCACATGGGGACTTAAGCGGGCGCAGGCCCGCGACGACCGACCGTTATTGACCAGGATCAACGCGGGCGAACCATCACCCCATGACGATGTCTCCATCCGTGCCTTCGGGGCGGGCGGGGCAGGCCGAGGGATTACATCACGATGAATATCGAGAAATATACCGAGCGGGCGCGCGGCTTCATCCAGTCGGCGCAGGCGCTGGCGCTGCGCGAGGGCCATCAGCAGTTCTCGCCGCTGCATCTCTTGAAGGTGCTGCTCGACGATGGAGAGGGCCTGGCCGGCGGCCTGATCGACCGCTCCGGCGGCAATTCGCGCGCTATTCTTGCCGCGACGGAAGCCGAACTGAACAAGCTGCCAAAAGTGTCCGGCGGCGGCGCCGGCCAGATTTACCTGGCGCCGGCAACGGCACGCGCCTTCGACGCCGCCGAGAAGGCGGCCGAAAAGGCCGGCGACAGTTTTGTCACCGTCGAGCGGCTGCTCTTAGGGCTTGCGGTGGACAAGGACAGCGAGGCGGGGCAACTCATCGCCAAGGGCGGCGTGTCGCCACAGAATCTCAACGCCGCCATCAACGCGCTGCGCAAGGGCCGCACCGCGGATTCGGCTTCCGCCGAAAACGCCTATGACGCGCTGAAGAAATATGCCCGCGACCTGACGCAGGCGGCGCGCGACGGCAAGCTCGATCCCGTCATCGGCCGCGACGAGGAAATCCGCCGCACGATTCAGGTGCTGTCGCGGCGCACCAAGAACAACCCCGTGCTGATCGGCGAACCCGGCGTCGGCAAGACCGCCATCGTCGAGGGGCTGGCGCTGCGCATCCTCAACGGCGACGTGCCGGAAAGCCTCAAGGACAAGAAGCTCTTGGCGCTCGACCTCGGCGCGCTGATCGCCGGCGCAAAGTATCGCGGCGAGTTCGAGGAGCGGCTGAAGGCCGTGCTGCAGGAGGTGACGTCGGCGGAAGGCGGCATCGTCCTGTTCATCGACGAGATGCACACGCTGATCGGTGCCGGCAAGGCCGACGGCGCGATGGATGCCTCCAACCTCTTGAAGCCCGCGCTGGCGCGCGGCGAACTGCACTGCATCGGCGCCACCACGCTCGACGAATACCGTAAGCACGTCGAGAAGGACGCCGCATTGGCGCGGCGCTTCCAGCCGGTGTTCGTGTCGGAACCGACAGTGGAAGACACCATCTCGATCCTGCGCGGGCTGAAGGACAAGTACGAACAGCACCACGGCGTGCGCATCACCGACTCGGCGCTGGTGGCGGCGGCAACGCTGTCCAACCGCTACATCACCGACCGCTTTCTGCCCGACAAGGCCATCGACCTGGTGGACGAGGCGGCGGCGCGGCTGAAGATGCAAGTCGATTCCAAGCCGGAAGAACTCGACAAGATCGACCGCGACATCGTGCGGCTGAAGATCGAGCAGGAGGCGCTGAAGAAGGAGAGCGATCTCGGCTCGAAAACGCGGCTGGAAAACCTCGACAAGGAGCTTGCCGACCTCGAGAAGCGCTCGGCCGACCTGACCTCGACGTGGCAGGCGGAGAAAAGCAAGCTGTCGGACGCCCAGAAGCTCAAGAGCGATCTCGATCAGGCGCGCATCGAACTCGCCAACGCGCAGCGGCGCGGCGAATACCAGAAGGCCGGCGAACTGGCCTATGGCCGCATTCCCGAACTGGAGAAGCGGCTTGCCGAGGTCGAGGGCGCGGCGGCGGACGCCGACGGCAAGGGCACGATGATGGAGGAGGCCGTGACCTCCGATCACGTCGCGCAGGTGGTGTCGCGCTGGACCGGCGTGCCCGTGGACAAGATGTTAGAGGGCGAAAAGGACAAGCTTCTGCGCATGGAGGAGAGCCTCGGCCGGCGCGTCGTCGGGCAGGCGGAAGCGGTGCGCGCGGTCTCGACCGCGGTGCGGCGCGCGCGCGCCGGCTTGCAGGACCCGAACCGGCCGCTCGGCTCGTTCATGTTCTTGGGCCCCACCGGCGTCGGCAAGACCGAACTGACCAAAGCGCTGGCGGAATACCTGTTCGACGACGAGACCGCGATGGTGCGTCTCGACATGTCGGAATACATGGAGAAGCATTCCGTCTCGCGGCTGATTGGCGCCCCGCCCGGCTATGTCGGCTACGACGAGGGCGGCGCGCTGACCGAGGCGGTGCGGCGGCGGCCCTATCAGGTCGTGCTGTTCGACGAGGTCGAGAAGGCGCACCCGGACGTGTTCAACGTGCTGTTGCAGGTGCTCGACGACGGCCGCCTGACCGACGGTCAGGGCCGCACCGTCGATTTCCGCAACACGCTGATCATCATGACCTCGAACATCGGCTCGGAGTTTCTCGTCAACCAGCCGGAGGGCGAGGATACCGGTGCCGTGCGCGGTCAGGTGATGAATCTGGTACGGGCACACTTCCGGCCCGAATTCCTCAACCGCGTCGATGAGATCATCCTGTTTCACCGGCTGCAGAAGAGCGAGATGGGACGCATCGTCGAGATCCAGTTCGGCCGCCTGCAACGGCTGCTGGAGGATCGCAAGATCGCGCTCGACCTCGATGAGGCTGCGCGCGACTGGCTCGCCGAAAAGGGCTGGGACCCGGCCTACGGCGCGCGCCCGCTCAAGCGGGTGATCCAGCGCAACGTGCAGGACCCGCTGGCCGAGATGATCCTCGCCGGCGAGGTCACCGACGGCGACCATGTCAAGATCGGTGCGGGCCGCGGCGGGTTGACCTTCAACGGCAAGCTCGCCAAACCCGACCTCGACGACGACATGCCGGACCTGCCCGCGAGCAAGCTCGCGATCAACTAAGCATCAAGACGAAGGGCGCGCCGCCGGCGCGCCCTTTTCACATCCGCATGCCACTCCCGCCCCAGTCCACGGGCGGGAGCGGCGTGACTTTGCTTCCACGATCTCCGTTCGGCAGGCGACGCAATCCAGCCATGACACGGCCGCGCCGGTCGCCGCTTGCGTTCCTGCCGGCGGCTGATAAGATATATTTGTAATGTATCTTTTAGGAGATCGGGGATGCTGTCCGGTGCCACAGTCCGTCAGGCGGAACGACGGGCCTCCCATCCCATCGCCGGTCCTGGCGTGGTGGTCGCGCGCGGCGTGGTCGTGGCCGCGCCCCCGCCTGGAACGGAAACAGCGCACGCGATCGCCCGTCTCGCACAGGCCACCGCGATCGCATTCCGCCGCCACCCGCACCTCAATAACGTGCTGACCCACATCTGCGGCGCCGACTGGAAACGCCTCGACACCGCGCTTCGCGCCGTGCTCGATCCGGCCGCGAGCCCGCGCACGCTGTCGCCGCTCGCGCTCAACCTGCTCGACCTGATGTATGCCGAGCGCGGCGTCACCGGGCGCATCATGAAGCCCTATTTTCACGAGTTGCTCGCAACCCTGCTGCCGGCGGCCGAAGCCGCGGAGGTGGCGGAGCGGATCGGCGCCCTGTTCCGGCGGGCGCAGAGCTGGAGGCGGATATGACGATTGCGGTCCCCCTGCCCGTCACGGTGCGGGTGCTCGACATGCGCGAGATCGCCCCGCGCGTGCGCCATACCATCGTCGCCCAGTTGTTCGAGCACCTGGTGCCGGGCGCCGCGCTGGAATTGAAGGTCGACCATAACCCGATGCCGCTGCGCCGCCAGTTCGAGGCGCGCTATGGCGAACTGTGCCGCTGGACCTATCTCGACCGCGGACCCGATCTGTGGCGCGTGCGGCTCGAGCGCAGCGAGGCTCTGCCGCGCACGGCCGAATGAGGAGGATGGCATGCTGAACAACGCCCACCATTACGTCATCCCGGCGGATGCGCGCGAACAGGCATGGCTCGAGTCGCTGATCCGCGACGACTTCGCCGCCTGCCACCCCGGCGAGACGCTCGACGACGTCAAGCGCCGCGCGCGGTTCTCCAAGGAGGACAAGGGGCTGCTGCGCGAGTGGATGGCGGTCGCGGCCTCTCGCGCCGCGGCAACGACGCCAGTCTTTGCACAGGCCGCCGAATAAGCGCAGTGTGAGCGATGGCACCGGCCCGGCCCCGAGCCCGCTCGGAGCCGGCGCTTTGGCGTTTCCGCTTCGATCGCGTCCGATCGGGGCGGCCTTGTCGCGCCAGCCTTGCGGCCGGCGTCCATTTATCATCCGCAATCGGAGGCCCTTCAAGTGAGTCACGACATCTATCCGCACGCCACGCGCGAGCTCATCCAGCAGCGCCGGCAGCTCGCGCCGGACACCGAGGCCGCATTTCAGGCTTTCAGCCAGAAAGTGTTCGCCGAGGGGGCGCTTCCCGCCAGGATCAAGCAACTCATCGCGGTGGCGGTCGCGCATACCACGCAGTGCCCCTACTGCATTCGCAGCCACACCAAAGCGGCGCGCCGTGCCGGTGCCACGCCGCAGGAATTGATGGAGGCGATATGGGTGGCCGCAGAGATGAAGGCCGGCTCGGCCTATGCGCACGCCACCCTGATGCTCGATACGCTGGCGGAGGAGCAGGAAGCGGCGAAATAGCCGCGCCGGTCCAAAACAAGCCCCGCGTCCGGATTCACCGGGCGCGAGGCTTGCGCAAGCAAAGCGTCGTTTACTTCGCGGCCGTCGTCTGGGTCAGGAAGCCGCTCAGGCGCTTCTTGGCCAGCGGCGGCAGCTTGGCCCCCTCGATCGCCGCCGCGTTCGAGGCATCGTCGCCGACCTGGATCAACCCGACCATTCCCATGCCGAGATGCGGAACGCATTTGTAGCCGTAAAGGCCGGGCTTCTCGAACGTCACCGTCAGTTCCTGCGACAGCTTGCCCTTGAACGGCGCGGCGCCGTCGGGAAGCAAGCCGGGAATCGACTCGGCGTCGTGGCCCTTGTCGGTCGGTACGAATTTCACGGTATCGCCCGGCTTGACCTTGAGGAAGGCGGGCTCGAATACCATCGCCTGGCCGTCGCTGCCCTTGTTGAGCATCTTCACCTCGTGCTCGGCCGAGAAGGCCGGGGTCGCGAGAGCAGCCAGACTGGCCGCGACGAGAGCGAAGGTTGCCATGCGTGTCATTTCCAACTCCTTGTAATGTTCATGACGGCGGGCGCCGCAACACAGCACGGTACGAGCGTCGTGAGAGCCGTAGCTGCAAACGCGTCGCATCTCTTTGCGCCGGCGCAAGTTGCCGGGCGGTCGCGACGGCGACGGAGCGCGTTGGGGCGGCTACGGCGCGCCCGGCAGGTCGGGCATGGTGTTGCCCGAGGCCAGCGCATCGGCAAAGGCGTGGTGGATGTCGCGGTGGATCGCCTCGTCCTCGCGCATGGCGACGATCATGTCGCTCAACTGGGCGGCGGGATCCAGGTTCCAGTAGATCAGCGCCGAGGCCGGCGCCAGGCTGTTGGGCTGCTCGCCCGCGTCGATACGGTCGAGATACTGGGTATAGCCGCGGACCGCCTCTTCCGAGAGGTAGCCGGCGAGACGATGCGCGGTGCGCGGCGAGATCAGGTGCAGCAGGAAGTAGGCGTTGTAGAACACACCCTGCGCAATGACGATCAGGAAGCGCTCGAACCCGCTCGGCCGGGTGATGGCCACGAACGCCATCAGGTGGGCGCGCTGGTTCTCGGCCTCGTCCATGAAGGCGCGCACCCAGCCGCGGTCGTCGATCATGCGGCGCAGGCAGTGCAGATGCAAAAGCGTGGCGGCGACCATCGCCGGCACCGCGGCCACCGTCTCC
>Ga0182792_1000111_pt1 | contig 79331 bp, 67 predicted proteins | sample Passage237B_FD_130497 | JGI IMG/M metagenome (GOLD analysis project Ga0182792, IMG submission 130497) | Cellulose adapted compost microbial communities from Newby Island Compost Facility, Milpitas, CA, USA - Passage2 37B (version 2) (version 2) ...
GAACCTATTATGTAATCGGAGCAAATACAGATGGCTGTTCTGATACAGTGTCAGTGGGTGTAGTGATCAAACCACAGCCAGTAGTAAGTGTTACGACCCCATCTGTAGAGGTGTGTGCTCCAGCGGCAGTAGAGTTAAGTACTCTGGTATCGGGAGCAACGACTTACAGTTACTATGATGCTACAATGACACCATTGACAAGCGACTTGGCAGGCGTAACCGGAACCTATTATATCATAGGCTTTAATACGGATGGCTGTTCTGATACAGTATCAGTAGATGTTACCATTAAGCCACAGCCAGTAGTAAGTGTTACGACTCCATCGGTAGAAGTATGTGCTCCAGAGGTAGTGGATCTAAGTGAACTTGTGTCCGGCGCAACGACTTACAGCTACTATGACGGCACAATGACTTTATTGTCAGGAAGTGCAGCAGGCGTAACCGGAACTTATTATGTAATTGGAGCAAATACAGATGGCTGTTCTGATACAGTGTCAGTGGATATAGTGATCAAACCACAGCCAGTAGTAAGTGTTACGACCCCATCTGTAGAGGTATGTGCTCCGGCGGCAGTAGAGTTAAGTACTCTGGTATCGGGAGCAACGACTTACAGTTACTATGATGCTACAATGACACCATTGATAAGCGATTTAGCAAGCGTAAACGGAACATACTATATAATAGGAACCGTTAATGGTTGTTCTGATACAGTATCAGTAGATGTTACTATTAAGCCACAGCCAGTAGTAAGTGTTACGACTCCATCGGTAGAAGTATGTGCTCCAGAGGTAGTGGACCTAAGTGCACATGTGTCGGGAGCAACGACCTATAGCTACTATGACGGCACAATGACTCTGTTGTCAGGAAGTGTAGCAGGCGTAACCGGAACCTATTATGTAATCGGAGCAAGTACAGATGGTTGTTCTGATACAGTGTCAGTGGGTGTAGTGATCAAACCACAGCCAGTAGTAAGTGTTACGACCCCTTCTGTAGAGGTGTGTGCTCCAGCGGCAGTAGAGTTAAGTACTCTGGTATCGGGCGCAACGACTTACAGCTACTATGATGCTACAATGACACCGTTGACAAGTGACTTAGCAGGCGTAACCGGAACGTATTATATCATAGGCTTTAATACGAATGGCTGTTCTGATACAGTATCAGTAGATGTTACCATTAAGCCACAGCCGGTAGTAAGTGTTACGACTTCATCTGTAGAAGTGTGTGCTCCAGAGGTAGTGGATCTAAGTACACTTGTGTCGGGAGCAACGACCTACAGCTACAATGATGCCACAATGACGCCAGTGTCTGGTGGATTAGCAGGCGTAACCGGAACATATTATATAGTAGGTACTAGCACTAATGGCTGTTCAGATACTGTTTCTGTAACTGTAACAGTAAACACCAAGCCAGTTCTTTCTGTTACTGCTGATTTGATGGCTTGCGAACCAGAGCTTGTAGATTTGACAGCTTCCGGGGTTGTAAATGGTGGTTCTGCTGATGTGGTCGTTACCTACTGGAATGATGCATCGGGCACAAGTGCCGTTGCTAATCCAAAAGCGGTATCAGCTGGGACGTATTACATTATAGGTTTTGAAAACGGATGTTCTTCATCTGCTCATGCGGTTAAGGTTAGTATAAATAAAGTGCCGGTAATTACCATGCCATCTGAGTTTACCTTCTGTCCATTGACAGAGCCGTCCTTCGCAATAGAAGGTCAGGGAACCGGAGGCGATACTTATCTGTGGAGTCCAAGTAATATAGTATCTAAGACTTTACCGATAACAGAGGCTGGCGTTTATCAGGTAACCTTAATCAATTCGGCTACAACTTGTAGTGCGCAAATGGAGATCACCGTAGTTGAGGAATGTGCTCCTGAAGTGTTCTTCCCTAACGTGTTTACTCCGGATGGAGACGGAAGAGATGATGTTTATCAGATCTTTGGCCACCATATCCAAAACTATAATATAACGATCTTTAACAGATGGGGAGAGATCATTTTCCAAAGCGATGATATAGAGAAGTCATGGGATGGTTATTATCTTGGAGAACTTATGGAGCAGGGTGTGTATCCATGGGTAGTGACTTACGAAGGTGTAGGTAAGTATAAAGTACCTCATGTAAAACAAGGTTCTGTTCTGTTGAAACGTTAATATTAAGTGGGGATTAAAATAAAAAAGGCTGTTGAAAGACAGCCTTTTTTATTTAATAAGCTTAATAAAAGTAGAAAACGATAATAGGGGGTTATTTTACCGGGAATATGATCTGAAGATTACTCCAAAGTATTTTTTTCTTTTCAGTATCGCTGATCAGTTCTTTCAGGTTGAAAGTGTAGAATAGTTTGGTCTCCTTTGTAAATACTGTTTCTTTGTTAAGCTCAGCCCTGTATTCAGGAGGAAATGGTATTCCAAAGGCAAGTACCTTAGGTGTTGAATAACCCTTTAAAACTAAATTAAGATCTATAGTGTTCTCATTGGAAAGATGTAAATAGATATCTGATTCAGATAGTTTTACAGCCTGAAGGATTTTGAACAGGAAAGACCTTAGCTCATTGGTGGCCTCTTCTTCTTTAATGATGATAACGGCTTTTTTGAAAACCTTTGACGAGGTAAGTTCCTGCTTTAGCTCTTTTAAATTGAACGAGTAGGAATCTTCTTTTGAAGGTGTTTTAGGTGGTTGGGTATCCTCTTTCCTGTTTTCTATGTATTCCTGCGTTATTTTGGGAATAGAAGGGGAAGAGGGTAAATCTGAAGATTTTTTAATAACCAGATCTGAAGATTTTTCCGGTATAAGGTATACAAAGTCATTAAATAACCCCTGAATGGTTTCCGGATTAAGTTGATAATTGTTAAGACTCATGTCACCAATTTACTCAAAAAAGCCCTTAAGTGAATAACCTGTCGCCAAGTTTCTTTTTAAAGGAGAAACGAATGGTTATCTTTGCCCCGATTATCGATAAAGAAACTAATAACGAGTATAATTTAAAAATTAAATGAAAGGTCCTATTTCTCAATTTATTGAAAAGCATTACCTGCACTTCAATTCAGCTGCGCTTGTAGATGCGGCTAAAGGTTATGAAGCTCACCTGTTGGAAGGCGGGAAGATGATGATTACGCTGGCTGGTGCGATGAGTACTGCCGAATTAGGAAAGTCTCTTGCGGAAATGATCCGAAACGATAAAGTACACATAATTTCCTGTACCGGTGCCAACCTGGAAGAGGATATTATGAATTTAGTTGCGCATAATTCATATAAAAGAGTACCTCATTACAGGGATTTAAGCCCTCAGGATGAGTGGGATTTGCTTGAAAATCATTATAATAGGGTTACAGATACCTGTATTCCGGAAGAAGAAGCTTTTAGAAGACTCCAAAAGCATATTTTCAATATCTGGAAAAATGCAAACGATAAAGGAGAGCGCTATTTCCCTCATGAATTTATGTACAAAATTCTGCTTTCCGGAGAGCTGGAGCAATACTATGAAATCGATCCGAAAGACAGCTGGATGCTTGCAGCAGCAGAGAAAAATCTTCCGATTATCGTACCGGGCTGGGAAGATTCTACAATGGGAAATATTTTTGCATCGTATTGTATTAAAGGCGATTTGAAAGCCTCTACAATGAAGTCTGGTATTGAGTACATGATGTGGCTGGCGGACTGGTATGTGAAAAATTCCTCCGGAAAAGGTGTTGGCTTCTTCCAGATCGGTGGTGGAATTGCAGGTGACTTTCCAATTTGCGTAGTGCCTATGTTGTATCAGGATATGGAAATGGAAAATATTCCTTTCTGGAGTTATTTCTGTCAGATCTCTGATTCAACTACTAGTTATGGGTCTTATTCGGGAGCTGTTCCTAATGAGAAAATCACCTGGGGTAAACTGGATATCAACACTCCTAAGTTTATAGTAGAGTCGGATGCTACAATCGTTGCACCGCTTATTTTTGCCTGGGTATTAGACTGGTAAATAAAAAGAGACGTTGCAATACAAGTAGAAATGTTATGAGGCACCAAGAGGCTTCATAACATTTTTTTTTATGGATGGGTTAATGAATTAGGTCAAAGTGTTGCACTAATAACAAGTAAAATAAAAATGGGAAATCTCTTATATATTGTAGCTGTGGTACTTGTGGTATTATGGTTAATAGGTTTTTTAGGGTTTGGAGATACCGTAGGGGGAATTATCCACGTACTTCTGGTACTGGCTGTGATTGCATTGCTCCTGAGGGTTATCAGAGGTGCCTGATTCCGATTGTACTGAAGGTTCCATAAAGAAACAGAGGTGGTAAAAATCCTCTGTTTTTTATCGTAAACTACTCATTAAAAAGAGAACGCAATTCTGTTGCGTCTTTTGCTTTTAACCTTCCTGCAAGAACGAGTCGTAACTCTCTTCTCCGTAAAGCACTTTCATAGTAAAATTTTTCTTCCTCTGTTTCAGGGATGAGTTCAGGAACTCTTTTGGGATTCCCATTATCGTCCATTGCCACAAAGGTAAAAAATGCTTCGTTACTCTTGATCTTTGTTCCGGATGGAATATCTTCTGCCCATACTACTATGTGTACTTCCATGGAGGTGGAAAATGCCCGGGTGACTTTGGCTGTTAATGTTACCACGTTTCCAAGTTTGATCGGACTGGAGAATGATACATTGTCCACCGAGGCTGTTACCACTACACTGTTAGAGTGTTTTTGCGCACTTATTGCAGAAACAATATCCATCCAGTGCATCATTTTTCCTCCCATTAAGTTATGGAGTGGATTGGTATCGTTTGGTAAAACCAGTTCGGTCATGGTTACCAGGGATTCGGAAGCAAATTTTTTCAAGGTTTTATAGTGATTTTTTTTTACCAGCCATCTTTTCCTGTCAAAGGTACAAACCGGAATATTCCATGCTGTTCCTTTATAATTCTGTTGTCTTCGGTTTTAGTTATTTTGATCATGTGCTGAGTGTCTTCGTCTCCAACAGGAATCACTAAAACGCCTCCCGGCGCAAGCTGCTCGATCAGTTTTTCAGGAACATGGGGGGCGCCTGCCGTCACCAGAATTTTATTGTAAGGCGCAAACTGCGGTAAGCCCAGTGTACCGTCCCCACAAAAGGTATTTACTTTATATTTTTGGGACTGAAAAAAAGCCTTGGCTTTTTCATACAAAGGCTTGATGTACTCAATGGTGTATAACTTAGCTCCCAGTTCCAGAAGAATACAACTCTGGTATCCTGAGCCAGTTCCGATTTCAAGCACTTTGTCGCCCTTTTTAACACCCAGAAGTGAAGTTTGAAAAGCTACCGTATACGGTTGGGAAATTGTCTGTCCTTCTCCAATGGGGAACGCTTTGTCTTCGTAAGCGTGTTCCAGAAACGCTTTTTCAAAGAAAAAATGCCGGGGCACTTTCTCCATGGCTTTGAGGACTTCTTCGTTAGTTATCCCTTTGTCTTTCAGTTTTTTAATCAGTTGCCTTCTCAGCCCTTGCGTTTTATAACTATCCTCCATGATTAAACACTTAAATATTAAATTTTAACCTTTATAAAAAAAACTATATTTTTGAATAAATTATTCCAAAGAGAATATTTTTTAACTCCGCTTACTTTAAAAAGAAGATCAATATTCAGGAATTTAAAATAGTTTGTAAAATAAAAAGGCTTTTTAAAGTTGAAAAAAAAATACCATATCTTTAGCTATATATCCTTAGATTTTTTAGCGGCTGCAGTAGCATGGTTGTTTTTTTTCTTTCTAAGAAAATACATTTTAGAAGAAAATGACGGCCAGTTTAGTATGCTATTGATTCGAAATTCAACGGTAATAGGATTTTATTGGGTTGTCTTTTATGCTTTTTTCGGATTTTACCGGGATGTGTATCAGAAGTCAAGAGTCAGAGAAGTTCTCCTTTTGCTTACCACAACATTTCTGGGATGTATCCTGGTTTTTTTCATTTTATTCCTGGACGATGCCGGGGTACATCGCTATACAGCATATTATAAAACGTTTCTTTCCTATTTCCTTGTACAGTTTGCTCTAACTACCCTCTTCAGAGTTGCTTTAATTACAAGGTTAAAAAGTCTTATAAGGAATAAAAAGCTGAGTTTTAAAGGGATTATAATAGGTTCAGATAAAAGGGCTAAAGATATTCTTTTGGAAATTGAGAAAAATGCTTCTGTTCTGGGCATAGAAGTGGTGGGGTTTGTAAGGGTGCATCAGGAAAACGGTAAAGAAATGGAGCAGGATCTGCGATGCTTTGGAAATTATACCAGTCTGGGTTCCATAATATCTGATAATAAAATAGAACACGTTATCATTGCTGTAGAGCCTAATGAACACGATAAAATTTCAGAGATTCTGGGGTTGCTCACCGGCAAAAAGATTAGAATTAGTATTATTCCCGATGTTTACCATTTATTATTAGGCTCAGTGAAAATTCATCAGGTTTTTGGAGTTCCGTTGATTGAGATCAATCAGGACCTTATCCCTCTGTGGCAGAAAATTGTAAAAAGAGGGATGGATGTTGTGGTTTCTATTTTGGTGCTGACATTAGGTTCCCCATTTTTGCTATTTGTTTCCCTTATGACCAAATTCACATCAAAGGGGCCTGTTTTTTATATGCAGGAGCGAATAGGGAAAGACGGAAAGCCATTTAAAATCATCAAATTTAGAAGTATGTATGTCAATTCTGAAATGATGGGACCTGCTTTGTCTTCTTCTGATGATGCCAGAATTACTCCCTGGGGAAAATTTATGAGAAAAACCAGAATTGATGAATTTCCTCAGTTTGTTAATGTTTTAATAGGAGAGATGTCGTTGGTAGGTCCGAGGCCTGAAAGGCATTACTTTATAACTCAGATTGTAAAACATGCTCCCCATTATGTTCATTTACACAGAGTACGTCCGGGAATTACCTCTTTGGGGCAGGTGAAATTTGGGTATGCGGAAAACGTGGATCAAATGGTAAAAAGACTTAAATACGATATCCTATACATCGAAAACATGTCGCTGGCCATGGATTTTAGAATCATACTTTATACCATTCTTATTATGATTCAGGGGAGAGGAAAATAAAATTTTTATATGTTTACTGGAATTATTGAAACGTTGGGACGGGTTGTATCCGTAGAAGCCTTACAAGGAAACCTCAGGTTTACAATAGAAGCCTCCTTTACAGGAGAGTTAAGGCCTGATGAAAGTGTCTCCCATAATGGCGTTTGTCTTACCATCACTAACGTCAATAGACAGTATAATACTTTTGAAGTTACAGCTATAGAGGAAACCTTAACTAAGACTAATCTGGGAACTCTTAAGGCAGGGGATTTTGTAAACCTGGAAAGGGCTATGCCTGCTTCTGGTCGCTTCGATGGGCACGTAGTGCAGGGGCATGTTGATCAGACGGGTGTGTGCACGAACGTAGTGAATAAAGATGGAAGCTGGGTGTATACGTTTGAATTTGATCCATCTAAAAATGGAATTGTAGTGGAAAAAGGATCCATTTGTGTAAATGGAATAAGTTTAACCGTAATAAATGCAGGGAAAAATACGTTTTCCGTAGCCATAATTCCTTATACCTACGAACATACGAATATAAAATTTGTTGAAAAAGGGGCTATTGTAAATCTGGAGTTCGATATTTTAGGAAAATATATTCAGAAAATACTTGCAGACAGATTTTCTTAGTTTTAAATTAATTATAATAAAGTTGTATCACAAATTCCCAAGAACTAATGGATTGCTTAATTGTCGATGATGAAGAAATGTCCAGAAACATGGTTCAGCATTTCGTTCAGCAAACGGATTCCTTAAAGCTCGTTGGTGTTTGCACTAGTGGAATTGAAGCTGCAAATGTTTTGAGTAAAACAAAAGTAGACCTTCTGTTTCTTGATGTGGAAATGCCTGAGATGTCTGGGTATGAACTTATTAAATCGCTTGATGATCCTCCGTTGGTTGTGCTTATTACTTCTAAGAAAGATCATGCTGCAGAAGCTTTTGAATATAAAGTAGTGGACTATTTGCTTAAGCCGCTTACCTATGCACGTTTCTTAATTGCAGTAGGGAAAGTGAAGGAAATGCTGGAGATGCAGCAAATTCGTCTTACCAATAGAAATGAGTTGTATGTAAGAAGCGAGCAGAGATTTGTAAAGATCAATCTGTCTGATATACTGTATATTGAAGCATTGGCGGATTATATTATGATTTTTACTGCCAATAATAATAAATACATTGTGCATTCCACCATGAAAGGATTCCAGGCAAGGCTCCCAAAGGAAAATTTTGCCAGAGTGCACAGATCCTATATTGTTAATACAGATAAAATAGAGGCGATCGAAAATCTTTTTATCCTTATTAACAATAAGCAAATCCCTATCGGTGCTTCTTATAAAGATGAATTTATGGGAAGACTTAATCTGTTGTAGAAGCGGTATTGTTTTTTTCGGTATTTAACTTTCTGAATATCTGATAGAATAACAAGGCAAGGAGAATACCGATTAAAGCACCACAAACGATATCGCCAGGGTAGTGCACACCCAGATATATGCGGCTGAATGCCACCAAAGCGGCCCATAAGTAGAGCAGGTACCAGACTTTTTTTCTGGTGATGAGCAGTAAAATTGTAGCCAAAGCGAACGTGTTGGCAGAGTGGGAGGATACAAATCCGTATTTCCCACCACATCCGACAGGTACATAGAGGCTGGTGCTGATCTCCGGGTTGTGGCAGGGCCTTTCCCTTTTAACAATGGGTTTTAGTATGGAGGAAGTGGTAAAATCTGCAGCACCAACTACAGCGATAATAAGCAGAATGACGATTACAGATTTTTTTCCATAACTTTTAATGATTATACCTATTATCAGTAAATACAGAGGTATCCATACATATTTATCGGACAGGAAAATCATTACATTGTCCAGGCCGGGATGATGAAGGGCATTGAGATAAAGCATTATTGTTTTATCCCATTTGTCGAGTAGTTCCAGCATCTGTTAATTCTAATTTGCCCAGTTAATTCCTTTTTTTAAAAGAGAGGTAGTTTCTGCTTCTTTGCTTCCTTCAGGAGGGGTATAGTTGTATTCCCAGCTGGCGGAAGGAGGCATACTCATAAGAATGGATTCGGTCCGGCCATTGGTGTCTAGCCCGAATTTTGTCCCTTTGTCATAGACCAGGTTGAATTCAACATACCTGCTGCGTCTCAGACTTTGCCATTTTTTTTCAGCTTCAGCGTAGGGCTTTTCTTTATTTCTGTTTACAATTTCTATATAAAGCGGAGCGAAGAGATTGCCTACATCTTTAACAAATGCAAAGCGGTCTGCTTTGGTGATTCCATTTTCCGGATCTTCGGAAAGGCGATCGAAGAAAATACCTCCGATACCTCTTGTTTCATTCCTGTGCTGGATGAAAAAATAGTTGTCGGCCCATTCTTTGAATTTAGGATAGTAGGAAGAATGGTGGTTGTCACAAACCTTTTTCAGGCTTTGGTGAAAATAGGCAGCATCGACTTTGTCTATATAGTGAGGAGTAAGATCAATGCCTCCACCAAACCACCAGGTGCCGTCATTCATTTCAAAGTACCTAACATTCATATGAATGATGGGAACCATGGGAGATTGAGGATGAATTACAATAGATACTCCTGTAGCATAGAACTCATTTCCGTTTACCTGCAGAGCTTTAACGATTTTTTCCGGAGCAGGTCCCCATACCGCAGAAAAGTTAACTCCTCCTTTTGCAAACACATTTCCGTTCTGAATAACCCTGCTTCTGCCTCCTCCTCCTTCTGCTCTTGTCCAGTTATCTTCCATGAAAATAGCCTTACCGTCGCATGCTTCCAGAGCTTTTGTGATGCTGTCCTGCAATTCCTTAAAAAAACGTTCAATCTCTGTTCTGTTCATTCCGTTATCTTGTTTTTTTACAGACTTTAAATAATTAATAAATCTGTACTTCTAATAAATTAAATATGGATGCAATTTCCTTTAAATTCTAATCTGAGTCAAGGTTGAGTCCTTGCACGATCTTAGAAAGGATAACCAATTCCGATGTTGAGCGCAGTCTGTTCGGATACTCCAAATGGTGGATATTTGATAAGTTTCTGAGCTATAAATCGTTTCCCTTCAGGTTCGCCCGGATCATAAATTTTGGACCCTATGTCAAATCGAAGAATAAGGAAGGAAAAGTTTAGACGTATTCCATACCCAATGCCTATGGCAATTTGTTTGTAAAACGAATCAAATTTAAACTGACTTCCGGGTCTGGTGTCATCATAGTTAAATGTCCATGAGTTTCCGGCATCGGCAAACACGGCTCCGTCAAAGAAACTGAAGATGTTGAACCTGTATTCGAGGCTGGCTTCTAAGAGGATTTCTCCGGGTTGTTCAAATTTGTAGCCGTTTTTGGGGTCTTTGTAAGAACCCGGACCTAGTCTTCGAGGTTTCCATGCTCTTATGCTGTTGCTTCCTCCAGCAAAGAAATATTTTTCATAAGGCAATACGAAATTTCCATCTTTGGCCGAGTTGCCAAAAGGACGGGCAAACCCTGCATTCAGCCTGGTCGCTATGACATTGGTTTTCCCCACCGGCTGGTAAAATCTCAAATCAGTGTTGAGTCGGACAAACTGAAAATATTGAAGAGAGAAAAGGGTAGAATCGGTTTGTCTTAACAGTGCAGGAATCAATCCACCTATTTCTACAAAGGGTTTAAAGTATCTTGATTTTTTTATCTTTCCGAATTCACTGTTGTTAAAGATATAATAAGCGTTGAAGCTGGTGACGAATGCCCGTCTGAAACTGACACTTAGCTTATTGCCTGATTTATCCAGCGTGTCCAGATAGGACCGGAAGAAGTTGCTCAGGTTCGAGGTAATAACATTAATGTCTATCAGAGAAACATTATACTGCTTATAAATATTGGGCATCCAGCTATAGGTCAGGGCACTTCTGACCGATTGCCGGGTGTATTCGGGACGCATCTGAAAGTTATAACCTGTCATCAGTTTTGTCCTCGGAGCATATTCTTTAAACTTATACTTCAGTTGTGTAGGAATGAAAATCTGAGGAAATGAAACACTGGTGTTGACCCCGTATTCCTGTGTTTTGAAAACTCCTGAAGTGTCAGAAAACCCATATTGTCCATCAATTGCGTAGCGGAAAGAAGTTTCGTATACTTCAAATCCTCTTAAGACATTTCGTGCCCGGATGGTAATGTTACCAAAAGGGCCGGGTACCAGTGCCTGTCCGACGTTTATTCCATATTCCTGTGTCAGTTGGTATTTTTGCAAAGGACTTGTGTTTATAAAGGCTGTCAGGGTCTTTGCAGAATCACTGTTTTTCTCAAAGTTTAAGTTGACAAACCTGTACATGTCCATGCTTCCCAGCTGTCTTTGAGTAATCTGAATTTTACTTTGATTGTACAGATCACCCGGGTGAAAGCTCATTTTGGAATTCAAAAGTTTTTTGGAAAAACGATTGTCGTAGTAGATGTAGTGAATTCCTTTGTATTCTACCGTGTCTCTGGTTTTATCTCTTTTCAGGGTAGATTCCGTGTTAAAGTAAATCTGTGAAATGGTATACTGATCGTGCGCATCCTTTCCGGAAGGATTTTGTATCAGCACATCCATTGCAATCATTTTGTTTCCGATAGTGCTATCCAGTTTAAAAAAGATGTACTGGCGGCTGAAATCAAAGTAGCCGTTGTCTTTAAGCAGTCGTGTTAATCTTTCCCGTTCATCAGATACATCGGTTTCTCTGTATCTGTTATTGACCTTTATAGGAGAGTCTTTAAGATTGGCATGTACAAGACTGTCAATCTTTTTATCTTTAATGGTGTATTTGATAGACTTTATTCTGTAGAAATCTCCTTCATGAATCTTGTATGTTACAGAGATTTTTTTCCCGGAAGTATCTATATCGGTTGTTACATCTGAAAGGAAATATCCCTGTGAATGCAGGTAGTAGTGCATTTGCCTTTCTGTCAGATGCATCTGGGCGGAATCGAATATAACCGGCTTTTCGCCCGGAACCCGCATCAGCCAGTTGCCGTCTTTTAGATTTTTGTTGAATACTTCCAATCGTTTCTCTTTCCGGTTTTCAAGTCTTCTGCGTTTTTTAGCTTTCTGTTCTGCTTCTATTTTATCATTAAACTTTTTTTCAACAACCTCCTTTTTGTGCGCAATTTTGAGCGAGTCATAATGCTTTTTGCCAAGGTAATAGATAGCAACATAGGGGGTAGTACCTAAAAATTTTCTGTTAGGTGTTTGTTTGTAATAAACAGAAAGATCATCATAAGGAATTTTTCGATTTCCTTTGATGGTCTGTTTATATAGAAGATACTCATTCTCTTTAAGTTGCTTGGTTGGCGAGCAGGAGAGGATAAAAAAAAGCGTACTTCCTATGAATAAAATATAATATATTGACTTAAAATTTGGCACCTGGGTATGATTTCCAGAAATAAACAGAAACTTATCAAATCACTACAAATTAAGAAATACCGCAAATTGCACCAAATGTTTTTGGTTGAAGGAGCGATAAATATTAAGGAGTTATTAACATCGGACTTTGAGATCGAGCATCTTTTTGTTACACCTGATTTTTTAAACGAAAACGAAGCACTTTTGAAATCGTCTCAGGTGAATTATGAACTGGCCGACGAGAAAGAGTTAACTGAAGCAGGAACGCTGGAAAGTAATAATGCTGCATTGGCGGTAGTAAAAATGAAAGAAGAGCAACCGTTGAGAGTAGAGCAGGGGGAGTATGTGCTGGTGCTGGATGATGTAAGGGACCCCGGCAATCTGGGTACATTGATCCGAATAGCAGACTGGTATGGTATTACAAAAATTATTTGCAGTGAGCAGTCTGCAGAACACTATAATCCTAAAGTAATATCAGCAACCAAAGGTTCTTTTATTCGTGTGGCCATGCATTACTGCGATTTGAAAACATACCTTAGTAATTTGATGCAAAAGGGTATACCAGTGTTTGGTGCGTTCCTCAGCGGAAGGAATATCCATGAACTTCAGTTTCCCCAGACAGGAGCAGTTTTACTGGGTAATGAAGCTTCCGGAATTCGTGAGGAGCTGGAAGCATTTGTAACAAATAAAATTACCATACCCCGGTTTGGAGGGGCAGAATCTTTGAATGTGGCTGTGGCCAGTGCAGTGATTTTGGACAATGTAAAACGGAGCGGACATTAATCCATTGCGAGTTTCGTTTCTGTGTCAGGGTCTTTAAGGTAAAGATCTATTAGAAAATGGGCTACATAAAGTAATGGTGAAAGTAGCAGTGCCATGGTGAATTTATAGATATAATTGATGATGCCCACAGAGAAAACCAGTGACAAGGTCCATTTCGCTTCTCCACCGAAAATATAAAAAGCTATGTAAAGTACCAGAAAACTGTCAATGAGTTGGGATACCAGTGTGGAAAGCGTTGCTCTCAGCCATATTCCCCTGCCTGCCGTTTTTGTTTTTATGGTATGAAATACATAAGCATCCAACAACTGGCTGACCAGGAATGCCGCAATAGAGCCAACCATAATTCCAAAGCCTTGTCTGAAGATTTTTCCATAGGCATAATCTATATTAAATTCTGAACCTGTAGTATCGGTGTTGTTCAGTTGAATCCAGAATTCAGCAGGCGGGAGGTCAGTAGCAACATAGATGATACCAAACGCGTAGGCGATAAGAATTGCAGCAAGGTAACTTATTTTTTTTACTCCTTCTTTCCCGAAATATTCATTGATAATGTCGGTAGTGATAAATACAACTGGCCAGATGATGGCTCCGGCGGTGAGGTTAAAATCCAGGTGTATATTGTTCCAGAAGGGGATTTGGGCAGGTTGAAACCCCAGGAGTGTTTCGAGTGAAAAAATTTTGGGTCCTATTATTTCGGCGGTAAGTGCATTTACGAGGAAGAGTCCTGTCAGGAAGAGGAAGAGGTTCATCTTTTTACCTGAGATGGTGTTGTTCATAGCGGTTCGTCGTCTATTTTAAATACCAACCCTTCTTCTGCCAGAAAAGAATTTGGGAAGATGGTTTTGGCTTCAGAAAGGTGTGGTTCTAAATCTTTATATCTTGCAGAAAAATGGCCTAACAATAGGGTTCGGACATTGGCTTCTTTCGCGGTCAGGGCAGCCTGTAATGCAGTACTATGGTAGGTTACCACAGCTCTGCTCTCCATGTCATGAAGAAAAGTAGCTTCATGGTATAGCACATCCACACCCTCAATCTGTTGGAACATGGCAGGATTGTAGGCCGTGTCAGAGCAGTAAGCATAACTTCTGCTTCTTTTGGCTGGAGTGGTACACTGGTCGCTTTTAAGAAGATTGCCGTCTTTGTCCACAATGTCTTCTCCTTCTTTTAATGCAATGATCTGCAGAGGAGTAAGATGGGCCGGAATTTTGCTTTTATCTATTTTTCGTTTCTTAGGTTTTTCTCTTATTAAAAAACCGCAACATTTTATCCGGTGAATAAGAGGTATGGTTTCAACAGTAAGATTGTCCAGCTCCAGAATGACTTTTATAGCTGTTGTGTCCAGCTCTGTAAAAATGATCTTGAAGTTTAAAAAGGTCTCGGAATATTTTAGCTGAATGGTGATTATTTCGTCCAGCCCGGGAGGACCGAAGAGATATAAATCTTTAGTCCTCCCGTTTAAATGCATGGTACTAAGCAGACCAACGAGACCGAGGTAGTGATCCCCGTGCAGGTGAGATATGAATATGTAGTTGATCTTTGTAAGTCTGACCTTATACTTGATCAGTTGTAACTGAGTTCCTTCTCCGCAATCAATTAGAAATAGCTGGTTGTTAACTGTAATTAATTGAGAAGAATGATGCCTGTTAAATACAGGAGTAGCTGAGTTAGAGCCTAGTATTTTAATTTCAAAAGGCAATGCAGTTATTCTTCTTTGTTTTCAGCCCTAAGATCTTTCTCTAATTCATTCATGAATATTGCATCAACAGATTCTTCAACTGTAGGTACTAAATTCAGAATGTTATCCAGATGGGAGATCTTAATCAATTTCATTACATGATCACTAATTCCGGTTAAAATAAACATTCCTTGTTCGTTGTCGCACAGACGATTTCCTACAAGTATAGAACTTAGTCCTGAAGAATCGACATACTTCACGTCTTTCAAATCAAGAATAATGTTTTTGGAACCTTCTGCATTTAACTTTACTAACTCTGATTTTAGTTCAGGGGCAATAGCAGAAGTCAGTTTTTCTTCATGAAGCTGAACAAGACTGTATTTCTCTGTTTTTTCAATCGTATATTTCATATAATCTCCCTTAGGTATCTAAATTTATAAAAAATCTTTTAAAAATCAATTATTATTACTTATTGCATTAAGTATGTTTTTCTTAATTCTTTCCTGAATATCCTCAGTAGAAGAGGGTTTTTGAAACGTTTCTCCCGTAACTTTCTCAAAAAGTTCAATGTATCTTTCTGATATATTATGCACTATTTCAGGGGTCATTTGTGGAATTTGTTGCCCTTTCTTACCCTGAAATCCGTTTTCAATGAGCCATTGTCTTACAAACTCTTTGGATAATTGCTTCTGAGGTTCACCTTTTTGCAGTCTTTCTTCATACCCGTCAGCATAGAAATACCTTGAGGAATCCGGTGTATGTACTTCGTCAATAAGATAGATTTTTCCGTCGGCATGACCGAATTCATATTTCGTATCTACCAAAATCAGCCCTCTGGTTTTGGCGATTTCTGTACCTCTTTGAAATAAAGCTCTGGTATACTTTTCAAGAATGGTATAATCCGCTTCGGATACCAGACCTTTTTTAAGAATTTCTTCTCTCGAAATATCTTCATCATGCCCTTCACTTGCTTTGGTAGTAGGGGTAATAATCGGCGTTGGAAGCGGATCGTTTTCTTTAAGGCCTTCCGGAAGTTCAACTCCGCAGAGGGTTCGTTTACCTGCCTTATATTCTCTCCATGCATGTCCGGCAAGATACCCGCGGATCACCATTTCTACCGGAAACGTGGTACACTTGATACCTATGGTAACAGAAGGATCTGGAACGGATAGTACCCAGTTCGGCACAATGTCGGATGTTGCTTTTAAAAATATTGATGCAATCTGGTTCAATACCTGTCCTTTATAGGGAATAGGCTCCGGAAGTACCACATCAAATGCTGATATTCTGTCCGATGCTACCATTACAATTTTATCTGTGAATGAGTAGACATCTCTTACTTTTCCCCTGTAAAATCCTGTTTGACCGGGAAAGGAGAAGTTTGTTTCTTTTATTGCGTTCATGCTCAAATTCAGAAAGGCAAAAATATAAAAAAAAATAACCTTACGATGGCATAAGGTTATTTTTGTGGTTTAGTTATTATTTTTTTCGGAAACCAGTACATCGTTTTTATATTGTTCGGTTCGAATCTGTTTGCCGTCTTCCGTATAATAATTCCACGTACCTGTTTTTTTACCATTTATATAACTTCCTGAACATTCGACCTGGCCGTTTTCATAATAAAGTTTGTAACTGCCGTAAGGAGTGTTGTTTTTATAGGTGGTCTGACTTTTAACTTTTCCTGAGGGGTAAAACGTTTGCCAGATTCCTGTTTTTATTCCATTAGAATAGTATTGCTTTTCAATTAGTTGTTCGTCTGAATCATAGACCAGCCGTTCTCCGTGGATCGCATTGTTATAATAGATTTCCTTGGATTTGATCTTTCCGTTTTCCCAATAAGCGATCCATTCTCCTGTTTTAATTTTGTCAAAATCTCCTGTAATACTTTTATTTTTTCCCGCATTCTGTTTGCCTCCGGTGGATTTGCCCGACAAGGTTATATAATGCTGTTGCTGAATAAGTATACCATCGGTATTGAAGAGTCTGGTAGCCTGGGTAATGCCGTTTTCATCATTTTTAATTATAGTCTCTTCGGAAATGTTTCCATTCTCATGATAGGATATATTTTTTCCGGTTTTAACTCCGGCTTTATAATTGAAGACGGTTTTAGGCTTGCCGCTTTCATAGTAGGAGTAGATGGTGCCATCCGGTTGTCCGTTTATAAGCGTACCTTCCGAAATCAGTGTGCCTGATTTACTATATCGTTTAAATTTGATCTGGTTTTTGTTTCCATCTTTAAAAGATTCGGTTTCAAGACCTCCATCAGGATAAAACGTCTTAAAGTAGCCGGAAGGGAATCCATTTTTGTAGTTTTCTTCCGTTTCAGGATTTCCGTTTTCATAGAAGGTTTTGGCGGGGCCGTGCTTTTTATTGTTCTGATAAGTTATTTCAGAGCGAACTTTACCCGATGGATAATATTCTTCAACTATTCCATCTATAGAGCCTTTATTATATACGGCAGTACTTTTGATTTTACCATTATTAAAGTAGGTGGTAATCATTCCGTTGAGACTGTCGTTCTCATAAAAACCCTTTTGTAAAAGAGTGCCTTTGGGGTCAAATACGGAGAAGGGGCCCGTTCTCCTTCCTTCTTTAAAGGTTATGGTCGTTTTTACAGCACCGTTTTCATAATATTCCGTAAGGGTGCTGTCGTACAAACCGTTTTTAACAAAGCCTTCTCCTGTGAGCTTTCCGGAAGGGGAATATTTTTTATACAGCTGAACGTTCGGAGTCGTAGTGTTTTCATATACTTCTTTGGAAAGAAGTGTGCCCTGAATGGAAAAGGTCTGTTGTTCTCCGACTTTTTTTCCATTGGAGTAGGTTGCTTTTATCTTTGGTGTTGCGTTTTCATAAAACTCCACATAAGGTCCGTCGAGTACGTTGTCTTTGTAGTTCGCCTGTACCAGTATATCTCCTTCCGGTGAGTACAAAGTATACTTTCCGTTTTTTACTGTAGTGTCTTCTTCATATACAAAGTACTGTTCCCGCAATGGAATTTTCATTCCTGCGCTATCGTATTTTGGGTAATACGTCGAGATCAGTTTCTGACTTTGTCCCAGTGCCGGAATGGTTGCCAGCAGAAGAAACAGAAGTGGTGTATGTCTGAATAAAAAAGCCATAACAGGAAAAGTTTTTAAGCAGAACGTATACTTTGCGGTTCTATTTTTATCTTTCAAACGTTAGTGTTTTCTGATTACTACTGCAGAGGCCCCGCCACCGCCATTACAAATTCCGCTGACTCCAATGGTCGCATTTTTATTATTTAATACACTTGTCAGGGTTGTGATGATTCTGGCTCCGGAACAGCCGATCGGATGGCCCAGTGCCACGGCTCCTCCGTAAATGTTAACTTTCGTCGGGTCAAGACCCAGTTTTATGTTGTTGGCGATGGAAACAACAGCAAAGGCTTCGTTGATTTCATAATAATCTACTTCGGAAGCAGAGATTCCTGCCTGACGAATGGCTTTGGGAATTGCCAGTGAAGGACTTGTCGTGAACCATTCCGGGTCTTGTTCTGCATCAGCGAAGCCAATAATAGATGCCAGAGGTTTTAGACCCAGGCTTTCGGCTTTTTCTTTACTCATGAGCAGCAGGGCAGAAGCACCATCGTTTAGGGTACTGGCATTGGCAGCAGTCACACTTCCTTCTTTGTCAAAAACAGGTTTTAAAGCGGGAATTTTATCAAAGTTTACTTTGGTATATTCTTCATCTTCGGATACCATCAAAGGATCTTTACCTCTTTGTTCAATTTTAACCGGAACGATTTCTTCTTTGAAGGCTCCCGATTTTACTGCTTCGGCAGCTCTTTTATAGCTTTCAATGGCAAATGAATCCTGCATTTCCCTGGTAATGTTCATTTGTCTTGCAGTGTTTTCGGCAGCATTACCCATGTGGTAATCTTTGTAAACATCCCACAAACCATCTTTAATAATACCATCTGTCAGGGTACCATGTCCCAGGCGCAGACCAAATCTTGCTCTGTCGGTGTAATAGGGGACATTCGACATACTTTCCATACCACCGGCAATTACTACATCTGCATTACCAAGCATTATGGATTGTGCACCGAGCATTACGGCTTTCATACCGGAAGCACATACCTTATTGACTGTGGTACATACTACTGAAGTGGGAAGTCCTGCAAATAGAGCGGCCTGACGTGCAGGGGCCTGACCAAGGTTTGCCGTAAGCACATTGCCCATGATTACTTCTTCTATATCTGTAGGTTTTATTGCAGATTTTTCCAGCACGCCTTTGATGGCGATACTGCCCAGTTGTGTAGCGGACAAATTAGCAAGTGCGCCACCAAAGCTGCCTATCGGTGTTCTTACGGCGGATATGATATAAACTTCTTTCATGATCTGTGTTAGGTTAGTATTCAACGCTAGGTTGTACGCTCGAATTCCAATTCGGTTAAACTTTGTTAAAATCCTTCTGCCTGTAACGACTACCAGTCAGGTAACTCCTGTTCGTCTTCGGGGGTGGGGACGGATTTTTGCTGCAGATACTGAATTTCATTTTGCTTCATGGCATCAAGAATGGCCCTTGCCCGTTGAAGACTCAGATTGGCAGCCTTTAATTTGTTGGTAATTAATTCGTCATTCTCCTTATTACCATTTTTTTCATTTCTCAGTTCATTTTTTTCCTGTTCCGGATCAGATTGTTTTCCCTGTTGACTTCCATATCCTTCATTTGCAGATTTTTCTGAATTGTTGGCGCCCTTGCCTCCTGAGCGGGCAATAGCTTCACCATTGCCTGTCTGATTTTGGCTGGAGGTTTTTCCTGAATTGCCGGAGGAAGCCTGTTGCTCCTTTTTATACCGAACGCCTGTCTGATATTGTTCATCACGCTTGAGTAATTTCTGAATAAGCTCAAAGTTGATCCGTGCTATGTCGTTGTTGGAATTCGCTTTTAAGGCTTCTGTATAGTGGTAGATGGCCTTGTTTTTTTTGCCCGTTATCCAGAATAGGTTACCGAGTTGCTGGTGCGCAATGGACCTTGTAATGCTATCCTGAGAGTTTAGCAGATTCTGATAGGCTTTTTGGGCGTTGGTAGTATCCTGAATTGCATAATAACTGTGCGCCAGATTTAAAAGGATGTTCTCGTCTTTGAGTTTGTAGTCCTTAATAAGAATAGAGTAATCTTTAATGGCCAGTTCGTATTCGCCTTTCTGGAAATTATCTTCTGCAGCACCTATGTAATTATTGATCTCAGAGAATCTTGTCAGGAAACTCCAAAGGGCACTAAAAATACTGACGAGAAGTAGAAGCCTCATATACTACAAACTAATAGTTTTAACGGTAATTAAAACATCCAGAAGTATAAGAAATAAACCAAAAAGAAGAAAATAAAAATACTTGTTTGCTGTGGCTTCAACTTTCTGATACCCGGTGGTAACACCTTCGATCCGGTTGATTTGTTCGGAAAGAACAGCCAGACCGTTGCGGTTGGCGTTGGTTTCGTAGTAGGAGCCTCCGGAGAGAGAAGCAAGTTTTTTTAGTTCAGAGGATTTCAGGGATGTGGTTATTTCCTGACCTTCTTTATCCTTTTTGGGGCCGTATGGCTCAGGAATGGTACCTCCTGAAGCGGTGCCGATACCAACGGTGAGGAGAGTAATTTTCTTTTGTTTAAAGAGTTTTGCCATCTTGTCCGGATCCTCTCCAAAATATTCTCCATCTGAAATAAGAATAATGAATTTCCCTACATCGTGGATGGGGGTCTTTGTGGCCGCAAGTTTATCTATGGCCAGCTGCAGCCCCGCACTGATGTTGGAGGTGCCTTTAATCTGCTGACTAGTGATGGACTGGGCGAACATTTTAAAGGCATCTTTGTCGTAGGTGAGGGGACAAATTAGCTGTGCGCCGGAAGAAAAGGTAATAAGACCGAGTCGGGCGGAGTTCAGCCGGTCTGCCATGTTCAAAAGTTCTTTTTGAGCTTTTTCAATTCTGGAAGGAAGAACATCATTACATTTCATAGATGCGGAAATGTCCAGTACAAAAAAAATGTCTTTTCTAGTGGTTTTAATTTCTTTTTTTGTGTCTCCGAAAGAAGGACCAAGAAAGGCTATAATAAATGTTCCGAAATAGGTAGAACGGAGGAAAAATTTATAAAATGATCTTCTCATGTTGCTTTTTATTTTGGACGCAATGAGTATCATCCGGATGAAATACATGAGGTAGAACAGGAGAAAAACTCCGATAAGTGTATATTCAAGAATACCTATAGGTTTACTCCAGATCATTTGTTCTGAATAGAATCATTGGTAAATAATAGATCGGAAAAATAGGCTTTTTTGTACAATAAATTAAAAAATAAAGTTAAAAGAGATGCGATGAGGTGTGTAACCTTTTGGGATAGAAGGGTATAGGGGCGTGTGGGAAAATATTCCAATTATTTTCCCAAAATAGTTGGAATATTAAAATAAGTTCCCTTATCTTTGCATCGCTTTTTTGAAAAAGGGAGAGGTGCCTGAGAGGCCGAAAGGAGCGGTTTGCTAAACCGTCGTACGGGTCAAACCGTACCGGGGGTTCGAATCCCCCCCTCTCCGCTGGAGTCCTGAAGTGGGCTAAAGTATGGGAGGCCAAACCCTTTAAAAGAGAGCAAAAGTTCTTTAAAGTATCGGGGTGTAGCGTAGCCCGGTTATCGCGCCTGGTTTGGGACCAGGAGGTCGCAAGTTCGAATCTTGCCACCCCGACTTGATTTTCTTTCCTAGGAAAGAGCTGTGATAAATACTGCTTTGTTCAATTGAACGGGTCCTGTAGCTCAGCTGGATAGAGCAACTGCCTTCTAAGCAGTAGGTCTTTGGTTCGAATCCAAACAGGATCACAAGAAAGATTACAAGCCTGCAATAGGAAATGTTGCGGGCTTTTCCGTTTATGATATTGATCCGGTATACCGGACTAGTTTTAAATGAGTTGAGTAACGGGAGGCCAAACCCTTTAAAAGAGAGCAAAAGTTCTTTAAAGTATCGGGGTGTAGCGTAGCCCGGTTATCGCGCCTGGTTTGGGACCAGGAGGTCGCAAGTTCGAATCTTGCCACCCCGACAACATTTTTTCTGTATAGGAAAAAGTTGTGAAATTGTTCAGTTTTGAACGGGTCTTGTAGCTCAGCTGGATAGAGCAACTGCCTTCTAAGCAGTAGGTCTTTGGTTCGAATCCAAACAGGATCACAAAAACAACTATTATTCAATCCGTCATCTTTATACAAAGGTGACGGATTTTTTATTTTTATATTCATTAGTTGTCCGATAATTGTTGGGGGCCTGAAAATATTCTTTGTTATTGGTATCCTTGCTATTTCATTTATTTTATTGCAACTCCAAATAATTTTGATCAATTTACGTTCAAGGTTAGATGAAACGATTACTTGCATTTCTATTTCTGTTTATTTATCTGTTAAATCATGCCGCGCATGCATTGCCTGTATTTAATAGTGCAGATAATAGTTATGAGTTTAAAAAGAAATGTAAGTATGGAAGAAAGGACAAATTAATTAAAGTTCCTTCTACCGGAAAAACTACCTTATCAGATAAGCAGAAAAAATCAGATAAAAAGATTATCACTTTTTGTTCAGCAGATATTCCTATTCTTCAGGATAACTCTTTTTTCATTATATTGCCATGGCTCAATCGCCAACATCAGTTTTACGAAGTTGCCGATTACTCATGCTTTCCCGATATACATTCTCCTCCGCCCTGTTGTATTAGTTAATTTAGATTGATATTACTATACGGATGTAAAAGGGATAATTATGTCCTTTTTAAATCACTCTGTAAAGTTATATGACCTTACCTCAATTTTGATGAAGGAACAGGATAAGTATGTTGATTAAATTTTAGATTAGTTAAAGTAGAACCATATTCTATGGCAATTTAACTAAGTGCCCAAAAGGCAGTACTTATTTTAATAATTAGTAGCAATTTATTGCACGTATCCTAAATTAATGTTGAAGAGGTCTTTTCAGTAATTCAATAAGTTGGTTTAACCCCAATAATATTGAGAATTACAATTTTCAATACTTTTGCCAGCATGGTTGATTAGAGAATGAACTTTTGTTATGGCTGCTTGACTTGTAGGTAAAAATAAATTGAGGGAGTTAACTATTTCTTACAAAAAAAACTAAGATGGAAGCAAATAAAGTTGTATATAAAAATAAATTATATCAGTCCTCGTCTTCAGCGGTTTTATTGACCGGATTGCGATGGGTTACAGGATGGCTCTTCTTCTCTGCTTTCTGGAGAAGGTTGGTGCTTGAAAATAAGTTAGATCCCGATGCTATAGGTTATGTGGGAGAGAAGTTTAATCACTTTTTTCCAAATGCCATTATTGTTAAGCCCATGATTCATTTCATGATCACTCATCCTGATTTCCTGCAAATATTCCTCATTATATTTACTGTCATTGAAGCACTGGTTGGGCTGGGCTTATTGCTTGGTTTATTTACAAGGGCATCAGCGTTAGGAGTTTTTATTTTATCGCTGGGAATCTTATTTGGTGCAGGATGGCTTGGGTCTACTTGCCTGGATGAATGGCAGATCGGTGTTTTGGGGATTATCTCCGGGTTGGTTATGATGGTAGCTGGTGCAGATACGTTTTCTTTGGATAAATTGCTCCTTTCAAAATTTCCTGTGTTAATCGATAAAAGATGGATTAAGTATATAGGGTCAGGGGATATTGTTATGAGTAGAAGAGTTTTCTCGTTATACTCTTTATGTATCGCTATATTTTCTTTGGTAATCACTCTATATACCAATCAGATCTTTCATGGAGGTGTTTGGGGTAAACTTCATAATCTTTCTGTGAAACCGAATATTGTGATTTCAGATGCAACCTACAATGTAGACAGAGGACTTAGCTTTGATCTGTTCAGGGATCAGGGGATTGATACATATGGTGCATTTGTTACTCGTATTTCTTTGAAAGATAATAATGGTGTAGATATTAATAAGTTTTTATATGATGAGCTTTCCAAAATACCTGAGCAGGATATAAATAATTATTACATTGCGAAAATAAAAACAGGCAAAAATAGTTTAGTCGTCCCCCTAGGAGCGAAGGCTAAAATTACTCTTCCACTTAGTAGCTTGGAAGGTGGAATTTATACTATTGAGGTGGAAGATATAAGCGGTAAGGTTTGGCAGCACTCTTTTAAAATTTAGGTAAATAAACAATGGATAATAAAGAATATAAAGTCGTATTTCAATTGTCTACCAACGATTGGAGTGTCTGCCAATCATTGGTTAAGCAAATTAGGAATGTCCAGAAAGAAATACCATCCATTAAAGTGGAGGTAGTAATACACGGTATGGGGGTCGAGCTGTTATTTAATAAAAACAGGTTTTCCAGTGTATTCGAAGAAATGGCAAATAAAGGGATTGTGATGTTAGTTTGCAGGAATACCCTTAATGAAATAGGTTCGTCTACCTCTGATTTAATTTCTGTTGCAAGGGTAATTCCTTCCGCATTGGCTCATATAATAGTTAGACAAAGTGAAGGATGGAGTTATATTAAAGTTGGTTTTTGAGGGTATTATGAAAAGGAGTAGATTGGAGTCTTTTTTTATATCTGTGCTCCTTCAAGTTGATTGACGACAGAGGGAAATTTGAATATTTGATCATTAAATAAAACAATTAAGGTTGTCACATACATCGATGGTTTCTAATATTTTATTTATAGGTCGTTTTTATGACTTAGTCTTTTAAAAAAAAAGAGACTGCCCAAAAGGCAGTCTCTTTACTCATTTAAAACAACCGAAATTACCTTTTAATTATTTTCTTTACTTTTATTTCATCGCCAGAGGTTGCTTTCAGTATGTATATGCCAGCAGGCATATTTAGCTGAGAAAGATCAACTTCAGTGGATGAATCTATCGGCATGGTTCCGGAATAGAATTCTTTACCATTGAGATCGGTAATAACAACCTGAGATTCCTCCGAGCTTTGTCCTTCGATAGAAATGGTAATGTTATTTTCTATCGGGTTAGGATATGTTTCTATGTTGGCAATTCTTAGGCCGCTAATGATGCTAAAAGATATAGTGTTGACAGGGCCTACAGTTCCTGTTGCTCCGATCTGGCTGTATGGAGTGGCAACTATTGTATAGTTACCTGCAGCAGGGCAGCACCACGCAGCATAGTCTCCATCGATATCAGTAAACAAAGCAAATGGAACCTCATTTTCTATTCTGTCATAGGAATTGATAGAGAAATCAAAGTAGACGCTTTTGGTGATGTCGTTGGCGTTGGCTCTGATATTGATTCTAGGTGGTAACGTTGATAGATTTAAAACCTGTCCGTTTACCAAAGGTCCGATGTCTCCATCTGTATCAGCATTTACCAGTGTATAAGATAATACAAGAGGAATTCGGCTGTCTATAATCTGGAAGCTGATTGACAGACCTGAACCGGCAGTTCCTCCACCATTATTTCCACTGTATGGAGTGGCAGAAAGGCTGTAGGTGCCAGTGTTCAGACAGCACCATGAATTGTAGCTTCCCGAATTATCTCCAAACAGGGCAAAAGGAGCTTCGTTTTCTATTCTTCCTCCAGGAGTGGCAGAGAAGGTGAATACAACACTCTTAGTATAAATCGAAGAGGCAATATTGGCTCTTACGTTGATACCAGCCGGTAATGTGGCCAGGTCAAGTATATCACCATTGTTTAATGGACCGATGTCGGTATTGGTGAGAGCGTTAACCAGTGTTAAGGAGGTTACTGCATTCTGACATGATTGTACAGTTGCAGTCACTGCAGTTCTGGTTGAGCTGGCGCAGCTTCCGTTCGTCGATTCTACATAATAGGTAGTATTCGCAAAAAGAGCAGGTGTGTTAAATATGGTTCCTGTGAAGACAGGGGCTCCTCCTGAAGAAGCGGTGTACCAGGAGAAGGTAGATCCCAGCGGAGCAGTTGCTGTAAACTGAGCACTTTGTCCTGAACAAACAGTAGCGGATGTTGGCGTTACACTTGGAGCTGCAGGTATTGGAGTTACAAATACATTAACAGCAGTTCTGCTGGTGCTTGTACATGTACCGACTACAGACTCTACATAATAAACGGTGTTTGTAGCTAAAGAAGGGGTAGTGTATGTTGCTCCTGTATATACAGGTGTACCTCCTGATGCTGTGGTATACCAGTTAAAGGTAGCTCCGACAGGTGCTGTAGCCTGAAGGGTAGCGGTCTGTAAAGAGCAGATAGTTATATTGGAGGATGCTACTGTAGGAGCTAAAGGAATAGAGGTTACAGTAATAGTAACTGCTGTTCTTGTAGCGCTTGCGCATGTTCCAGCGGATGCTTCTACATAATAGGTTGTGCTGGCTACCAGGTTTGGAGTTATAAAGGTTGCACCGGTAAATATAGAAGTGCCTCCTGATGCTGAAGTATACCAGTTAAAGGTTGCTCCTACAGGCGCTGTTGCTTGAAGTGTGGCTGTTTGTCCGGAACATATGGTGACGTTTGATGATGCCACAGAAGGAGCAGCAGGTGCAGAGGTTACAGTAACGTTGACCGCTGTTCTTGCTGTACTGGCACAAGTTCCGAAGGATGCTTCTACATAATAGGTAGTGCTGGCTACCAGGCTTGGAGTAATGTACGTTGCTCCGGTGAATAGTGAAGTGCCTCCGGAAGCTGTAGTATACCACTTAAATGTAGCTCCTCCAGGGCCGCTCGCCTGAAGTGTAGCGGTTTGTCCTGAACAGATGGAGACATTTGAGGAAACAACTGTTGGTGTAGAAGGGATAGGGTTAACTGTTACGTTAACGGCCGTTCTTGAGGTGCTTGCACAGGTTCCAATAGAAGCTTCTACGTAGTATACGGTATTCACTAACAAAATTGGAGTGGTAAAGTTAGCTCCTATGAATACAGGAAGTCCGCCAGAAGATGTAGTGTACCAGGAGAATGTTGCTCCGACAGGTGCTGTAGCTTCAAGAGTAGCAGATTCTCCGGAGCAGATGCTAACATTGGAAGAGGCTACTGTAGGTGCTACAGGATTAGAATTGACGGTTACGTTAACTGCAGTTCTTATAGTGCTAGCACAAGATCCAACTGAGGCTTCTACATAGTAGGTAGTGTTGGCAACCAAAGCTGGTGTAATGTAGATAGGGCCGGTAAATACTGATGTGCCTCCTGAGGCGGTAGTAAACCAGTTGAATGTAGCTCCTAATGGTTCAGTAGCTTGTAGTGTAGCACTTTGTCCGGAACAGATGGTGATATTACTTGATGCAACAGTTGGTGCATTAGGAGTAGAGGTAACGTTAACGCTAACCGCTGTTCTTGTGTCGCTGCTACATGTTCCTATTACTGCTTCTACGTAGTAAAGAGTGTTGCTAAGTAAGATAGGGGTTGTGAAGTTGGCACCTGTAAATATAGGAGTTCCTCCGGATGCGGTAGTGTACCAATAGAAAGTAGCTCCCAGTGGTGCAGTGGCTTCAAGTGAGGCAGTTTGTCCGGAGCAGATGCTGACGCTGTTAGATGCAACAGTAGGTGCATTGGGAGCTGAGTTTACTGTTACGTTGACTGCTGTCCTTGTAGGACTGGTACATGTCCCGACAGTCGATTCTACATAATAAACGGTGCTGCTAATTAAAGTAGGGGTTGTAAAGAGAGCGCCTGTATATACAGGTGTTCCGCCAGAAGCAGTCGTAAACCAGGTGAACGTGGCTCCTATTGGCGCAGTGGCTTCAAGAGTAGCCGTTTCTCCGGCACAGATACTGACACTTGTAGAGGCGACTGATGGTGCTAAAGGTATTGAGTTTACTGTTACATTAACCGAAGTTCTTGAGGTGCTGGTACAAGATCCAGCTTCAGATTCCACATAATAAGTAGTGTTTGAGAGTAATGGAAGAGTGGTGAATACAGCTCCAGTATATTCAGGGGTTCCTCCGGATGCTGTAGTGTACCAGTTGAAGGAAGCCCCTATCGGTGCAGTGGCTTCAAGCGTAGCAGATTGACCTGAGCATACGCTGACCTCAGTGGATGCAACGGTAGGCGCAAGAGGAGCCGTGTTTACAGTAACATTGACCGCTGTTCTTGTGGAACTGACACACGTTCCTTCTTCAGATTCGACATAGTAAACAGTGCTGGATAATAATGTAGGTGTGACGAAAGTTGCGCCGGTATGTTCAGGTGTTCCTCCAGCAGAAGTAGTATACCAGTTGAAGGTAGCTCCTATAGGTGCCGTGGCTTCAAGTGTGGCTGTTTGGCCCGAACAGATCGTTACGTTGGTGGAGGCAACAATAGGTGCAGCAGGGATAGGATTTACAGTTATGTTTACAGGGGTTCTTGTGGTACTTGGGCAGCCTCCTGCTGATGACTCTACGTAATATGTAGTGTTGGAAAATAAGGCAGGCGTTACATAGTTAGCACCTGTGAATATAGAAGCGCCTCCTGAAGCAGTGGTAAACCAGTTAAAAGTTGCTCCGGCAGGGCCTGTTGCAGATAGCAATGCTGTTTGTCCGGAGCAGGCCGTTACATTTGAGGAAGCCACCGTGGGAGCTTCGGGTGATGCAGATTTGTGGTAGGCATAGTAGATTCTGAAGCCATTCAGGAGTCCTACTAATTGGGAACTTAATGTGAGGCGTACACGATCGAAGTTGGCACTAGGTTTTAGTAATGCCTCTGCTCGTGTGTTTCCGTCAAGTAGTCGTAGGATGGTGGAACTTAAAACAGTAGCGTCACCATTGGGGGTCGCCCCATTATACGTTTCAGCGGTGACTCCGCCAAAGAGGTTAAGATCAATTATGGCGTTGGAGCTTCCGATTCCGATAACCAGGGAATCGCATCCGTTGCTGGTTGTAACAGCAGGGAAAATTAAATCCTGATAAACGGTTACGCCTAACAGGCCAACAGTAATATCAAATGTTGAGTAGTCGTCTAAATTGGCATTTACCGCATTGTCAGGGTTTAATACCCCGCAGAGTATGCAGATTCCGGTTACGCCATTGTCCTGGCTGTTTGCGTACGTTTGTGCGTAAGATTTTTGTGTGTTTAGTGTGAGTGCCATCCAAATACACAATAAGAGGCACAGCAAGGGGGTTGGTCCCCTCTGGTAAAATGTAGATCTGTACATAATTTTGTTTTTTAAGGTTTAAAATAATGTAAAACTTGTAATTTTTACTTAAATGCTTGTGGTAAAGTTACATATAAGAATAATAAAGTCAATAAATATTTTATTTTGGGTGAATTTGTTGTAGTATAATGTTATTTATTTTTATTATAAATGAATTTTTGAGGTTGTTTTAGTTATAAAAGCGTCTTTTGTTTTTAATATGTTTTATGTGTAATATTTTTTAATTTTTTGTGGTATTTTTGGAAGGTTATTGAAGGGGAGAGTTGTAGTTTTAGAGGAGTAGTTAAAAGGCAGGGGGCATAAAAATGTATTCCTTCTCCCGGAAAAGTACATAAAGAGAGGTCAGAAAAAATCCGTCATTTAATTCGATGCGGAAAGCTGGGGTGAAGTGAATTTATTTAGTTAAATTTTGGTAAAGCCCATCTCGTTGTTTAATCGCCATGGAAAAAAGTGCTTTTGTTTCGGATTGTGCCTCTATAGCTTAAATATTCTATCAGATTAATTTTTTAATTATGTTGATATTTAGAATTTAAAGCCTTTAAACCTTAATTTTTGAAATTTATGAACAAGTTTATACTCACCGTCCTATTGTTTATTATCAGTTACAAAGGGTTTTCGAATTTTTCGAACCCTAATAGTTTTAACGGTTCCGTATTGTGTGATACTCTATCCACGACTTATCAGATTCCGGGGGAATTTCAGGGAACTTATAAGTATCATGTGGAGGTCCTGAAAAGCGATACAGCATAGACCTTAGAAATTAACTATTATCTGGAGCATGCAAAAACCGGGAGTTTAAAAGAAATTACCACTGATTTAAAAAAGTATTTTTCGGCTTCAACTCCGACGTCTACAGCAGATAAGTATCTTCGATGGACGGTCAGTCATAACATTTATATAGAAGGTCAGCACCAGTTAACTGAATTAACAGTTGGCTGGCCCTATGCTCCTTGTTATTTTTTCAAATCCGATTGTAAGGGGCTCAGTATATACAGAAACCGACTGGAAGATAATTGTCCTTCTGTAGATGTGTATCCTACGCCTTATGTAAGGATTAAAGAAGATAGTATTCTGTTCAGTTTTAAAGATGTATTAAAGCCACGGGCAGTAACCTGTAAGGCATTGGGGACAAAGGTGGTGACGGATAGTATTGTATTGCACACCCTTCCAGGACTTAACTTTACGCTGTTTTATGCCGATACTCAAGCCATTTATTGCGTGAAAGATCCATGTCCTCCTTTAACACATCTGGCAGGAATAGGAAGCGCAGATTTCAGTGCCTGTCCTGTGGATGAACCTGAAAATGTACTGGAAGGATCTTTTCTGTGCAGCAACCTTAGAGCTAAGCTTAATCTTCCCAAAAGGCTTCAGGGAAATTATAGTTTTACCTATAGCGCGACATTTGTAAATAAGGCGATTGTCATCGATTTCTATCTTAGACCCGACCGTGTTGACTGGCTGGCAAAGATTGATGCTCCATTAAAAGATATCTTAAATTCTGATAATTTGCTTCAGGATATTACGCTTGTAGAAATGCCTGTAATTCAAAATATCTATTTAGATGGAAACCTCTATGTAATTAAGGGGTATGGGCAACCTGTTAACAGATGTTTTGAATACCAGGCCGATTGCAGAAAAGTTACGTTATACAGAAGGTATCTGGAACCGATATGTTCAAGCTGGAATATTTTTACTAAGTAGACAGCAGAATTGATGAAGAGAAAGGTACACTTTTCGCAGATATTAAAGACTCTATTGTTTATTCAGATAAAGTGTGTATGGCTGTTGGTAATATGGTTAAAACAAATAGTGTTGAATTTTCTGGCCTGAAGAATTTAAAATATGAACTGCAGGTAAAGGAAATTCGCAACTTTTATAGTCCTTTTATTTTTAAGGCTCCGGATAATTATTCATGGTCAACTATTGTAGAACTTAAAGATTGTATTGTAGCAGGTACAGATAAGGCTGAAATTGTAACAGGCAGCCCCTGGCCGAATCCTTGTACCACAGAAATATTTATGAAAGATTATGAGGGGCAGACTACCTTTACCAATCAGCTTGGGCAATCGTTTGTTGTTGAAGGTAATGAAGTCTTTAATGTCTCAGATCTTCCAAGAGGGTTGTATATCATTACTTATGAAAAAGAAGGTCGTACTGGAAGGGAAAAGATACTTTTAAAATAATTGCAACCCCTCCGGTTGGAAAGGCCGGAGGGGTCCTGTAATTTAGTTTTAGAGTTTATATTCTGATGAGAAAGGGCTTAGATGTATATAATTAAATATTATATTATATGTAAAATCTTTATTCTTTCACATGAGCTAGTTCCCTGCTTTTATGGAAATTAATGATCCCTCCGTGAAGAAGTACTTCTTTTTGTCGTTCGCTCAGTCCGTGGGTTAAGCGATATTGAAGATTTTTTGTTGTATTGGTTGCAATGTGTTCTGTATTCTTGATAAAGCTGTCAATGATTCCTGATATTCTGATTTCATCATTGGGGTCGATGGTATCGTAGTCCGACTCGTTTACAAATTCGAATGGAATAATGCCAAAGTTGATCAGGTTTTGCCAGCCAAGACGGGCGTAGCTTTTGGCAATAACTGCCATTTGTCCTATATACCGGGGAGCTATGGCTGCATGTTCCCTGCTGGATCCCTGAGCATAGTTATGGCCTGCTACTACTATATGGCCACCATACGTTTCCTGGGCCATTGTTGCTTTAATATAAAACTGAGGATCGATTACATGGAAACACCATTTGCTTATTTCAGGAATATTGCTTCTGTATGAAAGGACTTTTACACCTGCCTTTAATATTTCATCGGTAGAAATATTGTTCCCCATCTTTAGGAGGACGGGAACTTCAAAGCTCTCTGGTAGTGGACTGAAATCCGGGAAGGATTTGATGTTAGGTCCTTTTTCCAGTTGAACAGGTTTTTCTTTTGATGGAGCAAGCAACATGGAGATGTTTATGATCTCTTTTTCAGGATGGCGATAGCGTGGATAGCTCATATTGTACAGCTGCTCCAGATCTCTCGGATCTGTAATTTTCCCTGTGAGTGCTGATGCGGCAGCTGTTTCAGGGCTACAGAGGTAGACCTTGTCGTCAAGTGTTCCGGAACGCCCGGGAAAATTTCTGGGCATCGTTCTCAAACTGTTCTTTCCGTATGCAGGAGCCTGTCCCATGCCTATGCATCCCAGGCAGCCAGCCTGATGAAATCTGGCCCCGGATTTAACCAGACTGGACAATGTCCCCATCGGGATGAGGTTTTCGATCACCTGTCTGGAAGTTGGATTGATATCAAAGGAAACGGTTGGGTGGATGGTTTTATCTTTTACTATTTCACCGGCTACCCAGAAGTCACGAATACCAGGGTTGGCAGAGGAACCGATCACCACCTGTGCGACGGGAGTGCCAGCTACTTCCCGAACTTTTACTACATTACCAGGGCTGCTCGGGCAGGCTATTAGTGGTTCCAGCTCTGATAAATTGATTTCATCGTAGAGGTCGTAGGTAGCTCCCGGGTCTGCGACAATTTCTATCCAGTCCTTTTCTCTTTCCTGGGCTTTCAGGAATCTTCTGACTTCCTGGTCTGAAGGAAATACAGTTGTCGTAGCTCCAAGTTCGGTTCCCATATTGGCTATGACATGCCGGTCCATAGCCGACAGATTTTCCAGTCCAGGACCATAATATTCAAATATAATCCCTCTTCCTCCGTGAACGCCATAGCGTCGTAACATTTCCAGAATTATGTCTTTTGCGCTGACCCAGTCGGGAAGTTTTCCAATGAGTTTAACCCCCATAATCTTAGGCATCTTGAAATGCAAGGGTTCGCCTATCATGGAAAACGCCACGTCGAGTCCACCGGCGCCCAATGCCAGCATGCCAATAGCTCCTGCTGCCGGAGTATGACTGTCTGATCCTGCCATGGATTTGCCTGGTATACCGAAGCGTTCCATATGCACCGGGTGGCTCACTCCATTGCCGGCCCTGCTGTACCAAAGACCGAATTTCTGAGCAGCACTTTTTAAAAACAGATGGTCATCGGCATTTTTAAAGTCTTCCTGTAACAGATTGTGATCTACATATTGTACCGATAGTTCGGTTTTTATTCTTGATACGCCCATCGCTTCCAGTTCCAGCATCACCATGGTGCCTGTAGCATCTTGCGTAAGTGTCTGGTCGATTCGGATACCAATCTCAGTGCCGGGAATCATCTTACCCTTTACAAGGTGTGACTGAATTAATTTCTGGGTAACGTTTAAGGGCTTTTCCATAGACTTTTTTTTGATAAGTAGATAATGTATACAACAGAGGGGAGGAATAAATGTTGGGAAAAGCTAGGGCAGTCTATGGCTTCTATGATGGGGGAAGAGGAGCTGTTTCAATGAGCGACCAGAAAGATCTATGATCTAAGTGGTAGTTTTTAATTTGATTGGGTTTAAAGCCTATAAAATAGTATAAGGGGATTTGGGAGGTATCCTCAGATATTTCGCAAGCTCAACATGACACAGGTTTAAAAGTTTTTTATTCTTTCGCCCTGAGCCTGCGAAGGATCTGGGGAATAAAGAAATCTTTTAAAGTATATGGGATTGCTAATTTATTATTTATGCATTTTTATCTAAAAACTCATAAATAGCTTGTGTTACCGCTTCAGATTGTTCTTCCTGTGGAACGTGTCCGCATGTTTCAAGTCGGATAATTGTTGAGTTGGTAAATCCTGAAGAAAATTTATCCAGGTATCCGGGAGGTATAATGGGATCTTTCATGCCCCAAATAAACAAAGTAGGTTTCTGCGCTATGACATTTCTTTTTTGCCATAGTTTCTCAAACCAGTCTTGATCCTGAAGCAATGATTGAGCAAAAGCCAGTGGGCCATTGCGCTGCGATCTGGAGGCAAAGGGCTTAATATAATGTTTTAGCTGTTTTGGTGAAAGCTTATGATCTCCAAAAGATCTCGGTAATAAGTATCGGGGTGAAAAATTGAAGTACCGATATAAAAAAGGCAGCAGAGGACTTTTAAGTAGTTTACTCATCTTTATGAATTCTGGATTATCTTCGCTGCTCCATAACCATGAATTGAGAAGTATAATATTCTTAACTTTTTCCGGATGTCTGATGGCGAAGTTCAGGCCTATCGGACCACCGAAGTCGTGTACCACCAAAGTGAAAGACTGAAGCTTTTTGTAATTTACAAACTGTTCCAGCGTATTGCTATGGTTAAGGGGAGAATAGTCGTATTGTTCAGGTTTATCGGAGAGTCCGAAACCTATGTGGTCTATGGCAATACAGCGAAAGTTGGATTGTAACCCTTTGATGCAGTTTCTGAAATCAAAACTCCAGGACGGGGTTCCATGGACGAATAAAATTGGATCACCCTGCCCTTCGTCTATGTAATGAAGGTTGTACCCGTTTATTTGAACGTACTTTGAAGTAAAGGGGTATTCTGTTGTGTCAAGCCAGTCCATTGTTATTTTTTGCATAAAGATAACGGCAGTACTGAACATGAATCTTGGTGTAAACCAAGATTAAAATTTTACTCGATTATATAGTTTACTAAAATTGGTAGGGTCAATATTCAGGTAGGAGGCGATGTATTTATGCGGGATTAACTGAAGCAGGTGAGCGCTTCTTTGGCCAAAGGCTTTATAGCGCTCTTCTATACTCAAGCTGTGTAATTCAATGTGTCTGTTAATCATCCCGGCCAGCATTGCTTCGGTCATTTTTCTGAAGAGTCGTTCCAATTGATGGGATTGATCAAGCAATTCCTGTAACGATTCATAGGTCAGATAATCCAGTTCACTATCGGTCAGGCAGGTCAAAAAATAGTTGGAAGGTGTTTGAAAGGAAAATGATTCAGGAATGGCACACAGGTTAGGGAAGTAGGTAAAAGCAATAATATGTGATTTGTGGGGTGTATCGAAATAAGACATTTGGATACCACTTTTTACGAAGTACAGTTCTTTTTGTATTTGGCCTGGTACGGTTAAAAAATCACCTTTTCGGAAAGTTTTATGTTTAAGCCTTTGAGTGAGTAATGCATAGTCTTCGTTCGTGATGTTGTGAAAGGTTCTGAGGTATTGCAGCCGATCCATACGATTGTAGTTAATGAATAATACTAGTTCACTAAAGCCCCGCACATTCAACCAGGATTAAAGGTATTCTTTAGAACAGAAAATACAAAATAGTTGGAAGGAAAGCGTAACAGCCTGAAGGGAAAAAGGGAATGTCTTTTTAAAAGCCGGATCAATAATACCGGATAGTCACTCCGGCCATAAGATAAAAGTGATTAAACCTGTTGTAATAATTTTGATACACCAACCCTGCCGATGGGCTTATTCTGAAGCTCCCTCTTTTTCCTATCTGTTTATTTTCTACCTGGTAATCGCAGGTAACTTTAAGCTCTTGCCGGAAGGGTAGTTGGTCTTGTCTGGAAGATCTGTATACTGCTTCGGTATACAAGCGGTTCTTTAAAAATCTGGACTGGGCGCCCAGGGTGTATTCAAAAAAAGACTGGTTCACCTCTTCGATGTGTGAAAATCCCATTCCTCCGTTGAGTATAACCGGATAGATGGGAATATTAAGTTTAACGATCTGCCAGTCAAGGGTGTTCAGATATCCGGTAATGTCGTGTATGCTTTGCTGTCTGAATTCTGTAGAAAACGCTCCCCAATTGGCTCTGATCTGGGGAGTAAGGAGGATACTGTTATATTTACTATAAAAGCCACCCTGAAGAAAAGCTTCTAAGGAAACGATTTCCGGATGTTCCTGACGGGTAGAAAGCACATAGGATTGCAGGCTGTATAGGCCGTACCCAAAGAGTCTGATGCTTTCCAGAACAATCCACTGAGATCCATAATAGTTGTCTGAGCGGGAACTAAAAGACCTGTTGCTTTTAGGCGCCTTTAATTCGCTTATAATATCTCCAATCTGTCCAAAGGAATTGGAGCTGATTATAAGGGTTGCAACGACGGTCAGAATAACTTTATTCATCTCTAGAGATACGCTCAGGGTATAGGTTTTATACCTGTAATCTGATAAATATACGTAAAAAATGTGGCAGTAGATGGGGGTACACTTCAATAGATAAATATTCTGATAAATTATAGTGCTTTTTGTTAAGTGGTTTCTACTAAGTTAGTTATGTTAATGTGGGATTGATTCGATCAGTACTTTATTCCCTTGGGTGTTATAATAAGTGCACGTCATCTTGTTTAGGGAAACGGCCCATTTGTCTATGCCAAACCGGGCACAGTCTGTAATGAAGGTCGGATAATCGGTTTTCCCATTTTGATGTTCTTTAAGACATGTTTTAAACGAGTCGTTCTCAGTGGTTTCTTTAATGTCTATTGCCGGGTAGCTGGCACCGGAAGATAGGTTGTAGTTCTCATCGCCATAGTAGTCTGCATGACCGTCAGCAACAAAAATTTCATAAAACGTTACGCCCAGTTTTTTAAGCTCCTGAATGTAAGCAGGAAAATCTGCACCTGACTGTATTTTTTGGTGAGCAGCCTGGATTTGTTCAAGTGTAAACATGTTTTTATAATTTATTGGTGGAGTATAATAGATGCAAAGTCCTATTCTGAATTTTACCAGTCACAAAATATACAAAATGCAAAAGTGTTTTTCTTAAGGAAAAAGGATTGTCCTCAAAATCGTTTTTTACAGACCTCTTTTAAAATTCACAGGTGTTTCTCTGATAAATTGTTTAAAGCCTTTAATGAAGCGCGAACATCAATATATGAATATCAATAGAAGCAAAACTAAAAAAGCAAGGTTGAGCACTTGCTTTTTAAATTTAGTGATGAGACTGATTGTTGTTAGTTGATAAGTAATTCTTCCGAGATCGTTTTGGCTGCTGTTTCGATAATAGATATAACAGCTTCCGGATTTGAAACCTGTATAGCGTGGCTTCCTTCGGCTTCTACCACCGTAGCTCCGGCACGTTTGGCCATAGAGTGTTGTATTTGCGGAGGAACCATCTTATCGGATGTACCGATCAGGTACCAGCTTGGTTTGTTTTTCCAGGAGGCTTCGCTTACTGTTCCATTCACGGCCTCTAGTCCCCATTCTGGTTGAGATGCGGCCATAAATTTCGCTTTTTCAGGTTCCACATCCGCAGCAAATGCCTCAGGAAACTTATCTTGAGCTAGCAAAATAAAGCCCTCTTTCGGAGGTAATAACGGCGGAGCTGTTTCTCCTGGAACAGGATCTTTGGTAATGTCATAAACAGATTCGCCCTTGTCAAGGGCAAATGCATTTACATAAATTAATCCGGCGACCTTAGGATCGTTTCCGGCTTCAGTGATAACTGCACCACCATATGAGTGGCCTACAAGAACTACAGGTTCATCAGTTTCAGCAATTACACGTTTGATTGCCGCAACATCCCCTTCGAGAGATATGGTAGGAATTTGTACGACAAAAACCTTATAACTTTTTTTCGTAAGTTGCCTGTATACCGACTCCCAGCCTGAACTATCCACAAAGGCACCATGTACAAGAACAATTGCAGGATGTACCTCTTGTCGTTCTGAAGATCTATCTGGATTTTTAACGTTTCCCATGTATCAATTTGCTTAGTTCCCTAAGAATTCAACCTTATTCATAAAATTGTAGTTCCTTTTTGAATTTCTCAGGAAAGAAAACAGGTCTGGCAGCAACAATTTCACACCCTGGGAGTTCTAAGGGGCTTACTTAACAAGTATTCACTCTAACCCTAACATCACAAGTATGTTCCATCACGCAAAAGATTTACAATTTAACGCAAGAGTTTCAAAACCTGATCCACAATTTGCGACCCTTCTTCTTGAACAGTTCGGAGGGGCTAATGGAGAGCTTAAAGCTGCAATGCAGTATTTTGTTCAGGCATTTTCGGTACGGCAGGCTTATCCTGAGAAATATGACCTGCTTATGGATATTGCAACCGAAGAATTAAGTCATCTGGGAGCCTGTAAATAATTTTGTGTATCTGTGATATAGAGATGTACCATAAGTTGCAACGATGTTCAAATTTTATTATAAATTGGTTCAATATTATTTTTCAGTTCGGATTTGGTTGAACATTTTATACATAATAATATTAATTGATAAGTAAAAGGCTTTATTTAGCTGTATGCGCGTTTAAGAATATACCAGACGTTTATCTGGTTATTAGAATCTGTCATTAAAAAAAAATACTTCTTATGACTACAGCCGGCTCCACTATTTTGTTCATGTTAAATCCTTATGCGTCCTATCCGATGACCTTGTTGGAACTGGAGCATACCAATGGCCGGGTGGTAGCTACAGTTGAAGCAAATCCTGAGATTTGGGAGTATGTAGATTTACTAATGTTTTTTAATTTGCGGTGGGATGTTCGTAATGAAGGATTTGTAAGTGGGACCAAACCTGTTCAGGTAAAAATAGTGCTGGATAAGGAACTCTATAATTCCCTGCAAAGCTCCGGCCAATTACTGGCTGATCAACAAGCCTTTTTCAATTCTCCATTGGAGCATCCTATGCGAAAAACAACCAGCTGGTATGCTCTGGAAGTAACCGAGGAAACAGATTTGCCAGATAGGTTAAAGGAGTTAGGCTCCTTACGCGAAGGGTTTACCACAAAATGGAAAGATAATCTGTAGTGTAAATATCTGATTTTGGGCTTTGAGAGGATATAATACTCTTATTTCAGTTTTGTTTCTTAAACTTTCAACGTTTAGTCAATATAATGTTCTAGAACAGGAATGTAACCTTTACTGCATAAGATCGGAAGTCATAACTGTAAAGGTCGGTCTGCACTTTTGAGTCTGACATCTGCTGCCACCGGATAGAGTTGATATTGTTGGTCGAGGATTGTGGCGATAAGATATCATAGATAAAAAGTTGAACTATGGAGTTTTTTAAAGTCAGTTTTACACCAAGATTCCATTTTACAATAAGCCTTCTGTCTATGTTCAGGTAAGGGTAGGTATTGTTGTATACATAATACTTTGCATAGTCCTGTAGTATACCATTATCTCCGGGAGTATAATGGATCAGGTCGCTTCTGCCTTTTAATCCCCAGAATATTCTCCAGTCGGAATGGAAAGCTATCCATCTGTTAAATGAAACATCCATATACATTTTGGATACGTTGGAGGCAAGGTTAAGAAAGTTTTTCCCATCGACGGATATACCGTCCAATACCGGGTTAATGGTAAACGTCGTCGTGGAGTCCTGTCCCTGCGCATTCTTTAGTACAACAGGGTAGTAATAGGTTTGTCCGTCGATTACCTTGGTGCTGTAATCATTTTCTTTAAAGACAAGTTTTTCTACCTGCTTGCCTTCTTTAAGTACATCCGTGTTTACCAGTCTTGTGATAACATGGTTGATGCCCAGTGAGAGTTTTCCTATGGTATATTGAAGGTCCAGTTCCCCATTGGCGAAATGGTACTTACCTATGTTGATAACTCTGAAAGAGGCCTGATTCCACGCAAAGAGATCTTTGATTGTATTGTAGGAAATGGATGCATGCATTCTCAGATTCCTTTTTTCATAAAGGCTTGAAAGTTCCCAGGAATAAGCTTTTTCCGGTCTCAGGGCTCTCAGTTCTCTGGTGCTTACAGGTTGAATGGGTGTGGAGTTTTCATTGGGCATTACGGTTGGAACTTCATAATGTGGTTCCTGATAAGGCTCTCCCTGATCGTTGAATATGTTTCTGTTCGGTTCATAATTGTCGGCACTTCCATTGTTTCCCGAAGACTGATAGGTAAGCCGGATCGTATTGTTCTGGTTGAGGGTGTAAATCATGCCAAGCCTTGAGTTGATAAAGCCTCCAAGATTAATGGTGCGGGTATGCAAATCGTATCGTATACCCATGTCCAGCATGATTTTGGGTGTAGGGAAAAAGACTCCTTCAGAAAATACAGCCTGATTAAAGTACACCACATTTGCAATGATGGGATGGTTGGCCTTTTCCTGCTGAGCGTTTTTTCCGGCAAGGTCCTTTCCAAAGACAAACAACCTGCTGTCAATACCAGTGGCCAGTTGAAAGATTTTTCTGTTGATGATGTAAGTGCCTGTCAGGTTAAAACGCTTTTCTCCAAATGCTTCAACTTCTTTTACTTCCTGGTAGGCGACACTGCTGTATTCCGGAAGGTTTTGTACGGTAATTTTGCTGGATACCAGATCTACTCCGCAGTTTAGTTTTACAGGATTGTTCTTGAGTTTAAAATCCTTGTTAATCTGCAGGGTGATGTTGCTAAGTTTGTATTGTCTCCGGTTATTGCCATTGCCTTCTGTAAGTCCCCAAAATCCGGAAGGGCTTACCAGTTTTCCGTCCACCATTCTGGGGGCTGCGGCAGAATCCGGTATGCCCACGATCTCGGGCCACGGGTCCATGACAAACAAACCTGCTGCATTGGTTACCTGGTGGGTAATGCGTGCATAGGCTCTCCAACTTTTGACCTGATAATCTGTTGAGAGAATAAAATTGCCTGGTGTGTCCCAGCTGCTGCCCGTGGCCGGTATACCTGTAGTGGGATGATCTTCTCTTGTCTGGGGAGATGGCCAGGAGGGCCTTCCGTAAATATGTGGGGTTTGCATACCGCTTCCCTGCGACCACTTAACTGCGCCATATAGTTGTATGGTACCACCGTTATGAAGCCTTTCTGCAATGGAAAAGCTGTTGCCGGTTCCCATAGTCTGAAGGCTCCAGGTTTCCAGACCTGTTTCCACAATCTTTTTGTCCTGTGTAAATTTTTTGGTTACAAGGTTTATGACACCGGCAATCGATCCGGAGCCATATACAAGGCCGGCAGGTCCACGAAGTACTTCTACTTTTTCAAGATCCGATAAGAAGCCCAGATTCAGTTCTGAAAATGCCCCGTCTCTGGATTCCGTGTTCATTTTATGTCCGTTCACCAGAAAAATAAACTTAGTATTCCGGTCGGCAGCTACACCGCGCATTCCCCATATAATTCCGTTCCATTTGTTGTACATGTACTGAAAGCCGGGTACATAAATTTCAAGTAATTCCGACAGGTGCCTTGCTCCGGAGCTTTGAATTTGTTCGGCAGTGATCACCGAGATACTAACAGGAGAGTGTTTGATGTTGAGGTCCAGGAACGATCCAATGGAAACTGTAGAGTCTAAAAGGTCTTCAATAGAAATTACTTTTTTTTCAAAGTTTATATCCTGAGCCTGCAAAGAAAAAGTAGCCAAAAGAGCTAAACTTAGAATAATACATTTCAGATGCATGATAGTGACAATGCTTTGGGCAATTACAAATTGAAGACGGAAGTATAAAGAAGCAAAAAAAAGTGTTATCTTGTTATGATTCTTACTTCTTTCTTACAATGCATAAATATAAAGGAATAAAATGAATAAGTCAGCTATCATTATAGATGATGAACCTGCCAGTGTAGAAGCATTAAGGGGATTGTTGAACAGGTATTGTCCTGATATTAACGTAGTTGATTTTGCTTACGGGGTAGGCTCAGGGCTTCAGGCGATTGAAAAAAATAATCCGGATCTCGTTTTTCTGGATGTGGAAATGAAAGATGGGGTTGGGTTTGATATTCTTCAGCAACTTCCGGAAGAGCCTGCATTTCAGGTAATTTTTGTGACAGCATTTGATCAGTATGCGATAAAAGCCTTTCGTTTTTGTGCACTGGATTATTTATTAAAGCCGGTAGATCCTGATTTACTGGTGGAAGCAGTGGAGAAAGCTGTCAGGGTTTCGAATGAAACACTTGGTAACAAAATTAAAATACTGCAAAAGAACCAGAATGGAAATGAGAAAATAGTACTTCCATCCAAAGACGAATTTTTTGTAGCGGAAGTAAATGAAATCATCCGATGTGAGGCAAATGGTAATTATACAATTTTTTATCTGAAGAACCATCCTCCGCAGCTGATTTCAAAAACACTGAAGGAGTTTGACGAATTGCTCTCTGGATCGAAGTTTCTCAGAATACATAAATCGCATTTGATAAATCTTGAGTTTGTTGAACGGTATTTGCCCAAGGACAGTCAGGTAATTATGAAAGACGGTGCCAGGGTGGAAATATCAAGAAGGAGAAAGGATGTATTTTTAAAATATTTATTTAACAACTGATGAGGCCACTCTGCAAATGGTTGCTTTCTCTTGGTTTTTTATTTCTGCTACATCCGGGTTTTGCCCAGAAAATTTTTGACAGTCAGTTGCTTTTGCAGGCCTGGCAGGATCTGCATGAAAAGCGGTTTGCCCAGGCACTGGATAAGGCAAGACTGGTATACGATCAGGCAATAGCCAGAGAAGATACGCTGTTAAAAGGGGAAAGCAGTTTTATCATCGGGAAGGTCTATCAAAAGAATGGAAGTTACCTGGTGGCATTGGAGTACCTTTTTACTTCTCTTAAAATTTTTGACAAAGCCGTCACTAAGAAAGCAGAAGTCCTGAAAGCACTGGGTGACTTGTATTACGACTGGGGAGGGTACAAGAAAAGCCTTGAATACTATAAAATAGCCGACAGTACTTCTGCAGATCCTGAGTTTAAAAAAAGCATTAAAGAAGCAGAAGGGGATATCTATGCCCACCTTAGTCAGGAAGAACAGGCGTTAGCAGCATACGACAATGCAGTGGAATTAAGTGCTGTCCGGGATTTTGCCTTTTTACAAAGAATTTATAAGAAGAAAAGCGATATCTATCTGAAGCGCCACGATTATGACAATGCGCTTCTAATGGAGTTTCAGCAATTGGATCTTGTACCCAGGAGGACTGAGCAGCATGCCAAAGCTACTATTCTTAATAATATAGGATATCTGTACAATTTCAAATCCGATTATGAAAAAGCACTGGTGTACTTCAAACAATCCAAGAATGTTAGTCTCGAAACCGGAGATACCGATTCGCTATATATTACATGGATTAATATCGGGGCCATCTATAATCTGAAAAAAGATCTGGACTCTTCGCTGTTGGCATTAAATGAGGCATTGAAACTGGTAAGTCTGGATAAAAATAAAGAAAAAGAAGCCACTGTACGAAACTATCTTGCTGCAACCTTACTGGAGTTTAAGAAATACAATGAGGCAAACGAAAACAATCGTATAGCCATTGATTTAATTAAGAACGGAGACAATATAGCACTGCTTGCCCAGTGTTATTATATACGATCAAAAATACTGGAACAGAAGGGAAGGGCAAGAGAGCAGAGATATTACGCTGATCAGTATAGAAAACTTAACGACAGCCTGAACCTTATAAAGCTGTTAATGCAAAACAGGCAGGCAGAAGTAGACTCTCTGATAAGTACGAAAGAAGCTACGATTCAGCAGCTACTGCTGAATAAGGAGATTGATAACCTTGTTTTAAAGCAGTATAAGCTTTTGTCAGAGCAAAGGGAGAAAGATATTGTGTTGCTGGCTCAGCAGAACAGTCTTCAAAAAATGGCACTGAATAATGAGATGCTCAATAAAGACAGGGTGAGAAGAATGTGGCTGCTTACGCAGAAAGAACTGGAAAACGAACGGAAGGCGCACGAAATTTCTGAGCTTCAGAAAAGGCAATCGGAGCAGGAACTACTAACCCAGAAGACAACCTTCCAGTTAAATGAACTAGCGAAAGAGAACCTACAGAATGAACTGGCAATTGAAAAGCAACGGACAGAACTGAATAAATCTGCTCAGGAACGCTTATGGATTATAGTCGGCTTTTCAGGAGGCATGGCACTTGTTATGCTGGCATTCGGTTATTACAGACAGAGAAAAAATGCCAAAGAAAGTCAGCTTAAGTTTGCCAACCTGGAGATTCAGCAGCGCCTGTTGCGTTCGCAGATGAATCCTCATTTTTTATTTAACTCTCTCAACTCCATACAGGGTTTTATCAATTCCAATGATAGCGATAAGGCCAACAGGTTTCTTGCCTGTTATGCCCGACTGATGAGAAGTATTTTAGAAAATACCTCCAAAGACATGGTAAGTCTGCACAGTGAACTCGAATCACTAAAGAGTTATATAGAACTGGAGCAAATGCGACTGGGCAACGCATTCTCTTACAAGATTGAGGTTAAAGAACTGGAAGCGGATATGATCGCCATTCCTCCCATGTTGCTCCAGCCTTATGTTGAAAATTCTATCGTACATGGTCTGAGACATAAGTCCAGCGGAGGTTTCCTGAAAATTTCAATACTACCTTCTGAAGGTTTTCTGTATTGCTATATTTACGATAATGGCATTGGCAGGGAAGCTTCCAAAGTAATTAATGAAAGCAGAAGTAAGGATTATAAGTCGGTAGCCATGAACCTCACGCGTGACCGCCTGCAGTTGTTAAATGCCAAAAATAATTCCAACATGGAGGTGGAAGTGCACGATGAATATACGGAAGAGGGGACGCCGTCAGGTACCACTGTCGTGTTAAAATTACAGTTAGAAGAATATGTTTAACCGTCTGTTTTACCATATTTTTAATTCTTCTTTTTCTTTTTGGATTGGTGTTTAAACACCTTTGATGGAGGAAAATAGCTTGTTGGTCGATAGTTTTTGGGGTAAAGTCGACCATTTGTAAAGCCGAATCTACCGTTAATCATTCCAAACCCACCGTTTACTAGTTACCTCTTTCCAAGCTGGATTTTCTGTCGATATTTGAAAAACGCGCTCCCAGGTAAATTTGGATTTCAGTTTTTTACATGTGCATACATGAAAAAATTATTAAAGAAGGAGGTCCGGCCTTCGGACCTCATATTTTAAAATGTTAAGATAAAACCATATGGAAGTTTTCAACTGGATAAAAAGTACTATTGACATACCAAGTGAAGATGAAGTGACTTCTGTAGCCGATAGTCAGGGAGAAGTGTTGTACAGGCTGATAAAAGAGAATGGCCTTAAGAGAACACTTGAAGTAGGCTTTGCTTACGGAAAGTCTGGAGCCTATATCATGTCTGCATCGCAGAATCACCATGTGGCGATCGATCCCTATCAGGAACGATTTCAGAATATCGGAGTTAGAAATATTGAACGACTGGGTTTGGGAGAGAAACTTGAATTACATCGTGACTTCTCTCATGTAGTACTGCCTCAGTTGCTAAACGAACAACGGTCCTTTGATTTTATTTTCATAGATGGAGACCACAGGTTTGATGGTATTTTTGTTGACTTTTTCTATGCCGACCGGCTGTTGGATATGGGTGGATTTATCGTTTTTCATGATACCTGGATGAGAAGTACCTGTCTGGTAGAAAGCTTTGTTAAGAAGAACAGAAAAGATTTTAAGAACATAAGAGTAGAGGATGAAAACCTTGGAGTATTTCAGCGGGTAGCATGGGATACCAGAGACTGGATACATTTTAAGGAATTTTATACGATGAAGTCTTATACCAAATTCCAAATTATGTCGGATCTGATTGGTCAGAAAGAAGAACAGAATTAAGAGAGATAAGTCGTGCGTTCCATGGATTGGAAATGTTGGAACAGCTTTGTTTCTCTTTATAAGGGTAAAATGATAAAGAAAGTGGTGAAACAGGACTGTATACCGGACGAATATCTTGAACAACATGTATACAAGCGGATAGGCTTAACACGATCGCTGAGTTCCGTTTGCAACAGTCTTAGTTTAGTGTGAGGAAGTAGTGTTTGAGCTGTCAGAGTGGAAGCACCTGAAATACCGCATATCTTATTTTGAGTATCCACTCTGATTAAGCTCATTCCAAATTTTTATCCCGTTGATGCCCGGGTTTAACCTGTTCCCCTGATAAAAGAACGGGCCCTTCGTCCTCTCTGAATACTCCTTAATAAAGAATAAAATTTTTCCTGTTATCCCTAAAGTATCGTACGTATGAAAGTTTTATTTGTAACCTTGGAATTCGGTAATCATATTTTGGGTGGAGTAGGAAGGGTTGTCAATGGTCTAACCTCAGAGCTCAGGAAAACACTGGAGCTGGACGTTTTTCATCTGGAGCATAGTCCTAAATACTTATCGTTTACCGCCAAATACTACAAGTGTTCCAATAAAAATGCCACAAAGCTTATGGATACATACCCTGCACAATATGTATCCAGTTGTATTAAGCTAATAAAGGCGGAAAAATATGATTTGATACATGTTTTTAACTCACACTGGATCATTGAAAAAATTATTGCACGGGTAACAGAGGAGTTGCCCGAACAAAAGATAGTGTACAGTATCCACAGTATTGCAAAGTTTGAGAAGGGGATACGTTTTAATCCTGCATCTTCAATCCGTTGTGAAGAGCTGTTGCTTGAGAAAGCACAGACCATTCATGTGCTGAATTATTCTTCCTATGTCAATCTTACTGCTGCTTATGGGGAAATAGTAAATGATAAAGCAGTGACGTTTATTCCGAACGGCGTTCGTTCCGGAGCGTACGATAAGGAAGATACCGTATTTAAAAGGAAGGTAAAAGCGAAACTAAGAGGGGTTGAGTTTGTGGTGTTGTGCCTCTCCAGATGGGCGCATGGAAAGGGGATTGAATATTTTCTTGATGCGGCAAAAAATCTAACGAAGCGTGGACGAAATATAAAGTTTATTCTTGCAGGGAGAAGGAGTGTAAGCTGGGAGTTGAAATGGGACAGTTATCTAAAGAAGATCGATGCCAAAGCTGAAAAACTTGGAAGTTCCATAATCGTACTCGACTGGGTTAGCGACGAACAGAGAAATACGTTGTTTAAACTGTGTAATGGGTATGTAATGCCCAGTGAGCTGGAATATCAGCCCTATTCGGTGCTGGAGCCCGTCGCAGCAGGAGTGCCGCTGATATCTTCCGACCTGCCCTGTGTAACAGAGTTATTAAAAGAACAGCAACATTGTTTGTTCTTTCAGTCCAGAAACAGTGAGCATCTTGCTCAAAAGATTGAAGAGTTAATGGATCGAAAAGAAGAGGCTCAGATTCATGCAAAGCAGGCTTCCGAAAAATTTTTGAAGGAGTATGACTGGGAAATAATAAGTGAGCAGTATCTCGCCATGTATAGAGCTGCTTTAGAGGAACCCAAAGAGGAGTTGCTTCAGGTTATCTGAGGAGTTTATTAGAATTTATCTGCTAAAAAAGTGCAGGTGGCTTTGAAGAGAGCCTCCTGCAATTTGAATTTATTGAATCATTTTGTTTAGTCTATTTCGGGTCTTTTTCAATTTTATCGCTCTGGCTGTGCAGAGAAAAATGCTCTTACACCTAAGTTACTTTTAACGCTGGCAATAGCCTTTTCCTTCGTAAAATTCCAGTGTTTTCCTTTTGAGATAAAAATCGTATTCGGCAATCAATTGCTCAAGCTGGGAGGTAACGAGCATATTGGCAGCGTATTGATATTCTGCGTAGTTAATAATTCCCGAGGCGTAGGATTTTGAAGCATAATTGTACTGGGCCTGAAATGCTTTAGTCTTTTTATCCAGAGCCTTATAATTATTGTGCGCGGTTATCAGGTCGAGGTAAGCTCCCTGTATTCTTTGCTCAACCTCCAGGTTTACTTTATCCAGCTCCTTTTTCTGTATGTCTACATCTATTTGAGATAGGGCCAGTGCATTGACCTTTAAAAACTTACTGAAAATAGGTACGGAAAGGTTGAATGATACATATTCTGTCAGGTTCTGTTTGAATTGTTTCCTTTGTTCAATCTGTACCAGATTGGAGCTTCGGGTGATAACTCCTCCGGAGACTGTAAACGTAAATAAGCGAAGAGAATTGGTGGCCTGACTTCTGTATTGAAGGGCATTCAGCCGGTACTGAGCGCTTTTTATTTCAGGTAAAAAGGTGCAGGCTTTGTCTTTGATCTGTTCGTACGGTTCTACCTGGAGAGAATCGGGGATAGAATTTTTATCTTCATCTTCCAGATAAAGATTCCCTTCTTTGTATGCCATGAGCTGCTTTAGCGCGAGCTGGCTGCGTTGCAGATTGCTTTGGGCAATGGTTATTGCTGCTTCTCTTTGTGCAAGTTCAGCCTCTGTTTCCTGAAGGTTGATTCTCGACAGCACCCCTTTGTCTACCATCCCTTTTATCAGTTCGTACTGCACCTGAGACTGATCGCGCTGTGCAGTAGTTATTTTTATTTGTTGCTGCGCAAACAGTACCTGATAATAAGCCGCAATGATCGCAAGGGTAATATCGTTGCTAATCTTTTTATTATCGGTAAGAGAAGCGTTTAACAGTTCTCTGTTTTGTTTAAGTGTATAATAATTATACCCTCCGTTAAAGAGGGTTAATTCTCCTTCTATTGATCCTGAATAAATTTCACTGCTTTGCGTGGTAAGTAAGTTGGTAGCCGGGTCTACAAATAAACCCCAGTTGTAAGTGTTACGGCCTTTTCCTACTATTTCAGGAAGATAGTTGTTTTTGGCAGATTTTAAATTGACTGCAGCTTTGTCGCTCTGCAGCATTGTTTGTTGTATGCTGTAATTATGTTTTAATGCATATTCAATACACTGGTCCAGTGTCCAGCTTTCGTTTTGTGCAAACGAAGGCAGGATGGATAGTATATAGAAAAAGCACAGTAAAATAGATGATTGAATCCTGTTCTTGTGTTTCCTGTTCATCTGCTATTCCTCATCAAAGAATAAGTTGGCATGTTTAACTTCTTCTACAGCCTTAATTTCTTTTATGAAATTCTGCCCGCTGTTTTCATCTTTAAGTTTTATGTAATAAGATACTTCAAGCATGTTTGAGCTTTCTTCTCCCAGTCCTTTTACATTGACAACTTTGTATTTTCTGCAGTACTTGGAAATCACTCTGTTTAATTCTTTACCATCGTTTTCCTGTCCTACAGTAATAAGCTGTAACAGGTAATCCTTTTTTCTGGGAGTAGATAGGTTGAGTTTTACTATCAGGAAGTAGATTGAGCCTATTATAAGTGTTCCTATAATTGCCACTGAAATAAAGTCCACTCCGCAGGCAAGTCCTATTGCCAGAGAGAAGAATATAAACATGATGTCTATCGTGTCTTTAATGGCTGTTCTGAAACGAATAATAGACATGGCACCTACCAGACCAAACGCTGCTGCCAGGTTATTACCAATTACCATTATTACAATGGTTGTAATCATGGTAAGTAAAATAATGGAGTTGACAAAAGTAGAGGAGTAACTATAGCCTCTGTACGTTATTCTGTAAAATATGGAAATTATAACACCGCACAGAAGCGCTACTAATAATCTGCCTATTACATCTTTTATTGTTAGAGCATAGAAAAAAATATCCTGTAATTCTTCATTCATAAGTTTTATAATCGGTAAAATGGATTTCTGGATAATGAAATTGGGGAGAAACGCATTCTGCCATAGGTAGTATGGTGAATGTCCAGCCCGGAAGAATATTTTGATATTGCTTCAAGCTGTAGTGAGAATTCCTCCACGATAGATCGTGCCCATGTAGGCATGATGTGGTAATATTTTATTTCAAGTACAAAGTAACCCGGAGTAACCAGCTTTAGTCTGTCCTCTGAAAACAACTCGTCAATAGTTGGGTAAATGGAGGTTCGTACATTTTTATCAAAGGTAATTCTGACTTCATCATCAAATTTGCCATGATACGCCTCTCTGTCATAGACCACGAGGTTTACAGGTTTTAATGATTTGGAATAATAGAAGAATAGAAACTTATTCGCATCCTTTATTGCTTTGGGAAACTTAGGTCCGGTGATATATGCTTCGGTATTGCCAGTGGTAAGAAGCGATTTCAGATCACTGTATTTTAAGATGGCTCTGTGTTTCCCTATTCTGTTGCTAAGTTTTCGTTTGATTTCCAGGAATACAATGCTGCTGTCGGTAAGATTATCGTATCCCCGTATTCTGAATTTATTTCTGAATTCCAGCCCTTCCTTCTTTTCATAATAATATTCCATGAAGGGAGTGTCGTAATAGATACTGCGCACAGTATACTGACTAAGTCCGGAAGCTCCTACTTTGGTATGAACGTCCGGATTTACAAATGGCTTCAACCTTGCCCTTAAGTCGTCTAAGCGTTCATTAGGTACAAAGTATTTCCTTTCGTAACGGAGTTTCATCGATAGAATAAGCTTTGGAACAATAGTTTTGAATAATCAATGATGGTGTATTTGCCACAGTGTATGTTGGTCTGAGCAAATATCCCAGGATATACTCCCGGACATTTTTTGTCTATCTTCGCCGTAACGTAGATGGCCTGTTTCCCATTTATAATCTGAATGGCATTGTCTATGTGGCACACAGTAGCCTCCATTTCACAATCTGTGTTGAAAAGCTTTAGCACACACTTCTGGCCAAGAGCAAGATTTTTAAATTCTTTTATTCTGATTGGTGTGACGATAATGTAAGAAGAAGTGTCTACTACGTTGGCAAGTACTTCCACGGAAGATAGTCCACCCTTTTTGCGCTGGATTAATCCAGCAAAAGGAGCTTTGATTTGTAAGGCCTCTTTTCTGGATTCAAGGCTTTCAATTTGTTTGGACAAACTTTCAATCTTCTCTACAATGAACTTTATCTGCTCAGGTTTTTCTCCGGTGGAAAGTGTTTTTAGCTGAGCTTCAGCAAGAGCAAGGTTGATTTTGCTGAGTTCGTATTCGTTTTTGGCAATATCGTATTGCTGTGGGGAAATCAATGAATCTTTGAAGAGTTCTTCCTGTCTAGCAATGAGTTTATCCTGAATGGCAAATCGTTCTTTTGCCAGGATTAGATTCGTTTCGGCTTCTTTAATGGTCTGAATTTTTTGTCCTGTAGAATAGACTTTTAGTAGGGCTTTTTCTACCTCGCGTTCGGCTTTGAGCTGACTGATCTGGCGTAATAGTTCGGTAGAATTCAGTCCTCCGATGATTTCTCCTTTTTCAACAAACTGTTTGTTGTTGATTTCAGGATTTATATAAAAATCAAATACGTCACCTCTTTGAAACTCTTTACCTGCGTACGAACTGATGACACCTAACTGATTGTTTTTAATTGTTTCCGTGATGCGTCCGTCGTAGGTCCGGCCCAATACCCACTCATAAGTAGGGAAAACTTTTCCTGTTGCGTAAACAATGTAGGTGAATTTAAACGGACAATATAGTATTCCTAAAACAACTGCTATTGCAATTCCAAAATATAGTAACTTCTTTTTTTTCATTGACGGTACTGACATTTACCAATTCAAGGCTTGCTCCGTTAGATATAAATGTTGACGTAAAGACTCAAAATCATATCATAACGCTGCTTCAAGGTCTATTATTATTTGTATTTTTTGACTTGCATGTATCGCTATACACAGCGTTGAAGGTAAATTGATTATTATTAAACGTTTTCAAAATTATTACCTTACATATCAGGTGTTATCAATAAAACAGAATAATCTAAAAGAATATGTAATGCCTGTAAAACATTTGTTTATTGTACTTTACTTAAATCTAATAAATATACTGTAGCAGAAACTCCGTTATTTTTTTCGTTGGAGATGAAGACATTTCTGTCATTAAAAAATGTTGCACCTTCAATCTGGCCCACTTCATCCAATCTACCAAGTGGTATTTTGGTTTTGGAACCAGTGAAGAAGTTCGTGCCTTCAAAATCTTTTAACAACCAGCAGAATACTTCTTCGGTTTCCTTGTTATGACCTGTTAAAATCAGCTTGGTTCCATCGGCGTTAATATCTGCATCGGTGATTTTCCCCTGAACATCAAATATCCCTTTTAGTTTTGCTGCATGATTTCCCGGAACGGCAGGAATTTCATATAAGCTTGTTTTGGTGTTTGAATTGTTCTTGGTGAAAAGGTAAATGTGTCCGTTTCTATAGACGATGGCTTCTGCGTCAAAATCGGTTAATGGGTTGTTTCTGAAGTCTTTTTGCTCAGGATAATAGAATTTGATTTCCTCAGCTCTTGCCGAATTTTCCATTTCAACAGGAGAAGGGAAGGGGACCTTATAAATGACAAGGTCTTTTCGGTTTCCTTTGTTATTTCCTATGTCTCCGATGTAGAAGTCGGTTTCGCTGGAGGTAATTGCTTCAAAGTTAACGCTTTTTACTCCTGAGAGCTTGATTGTTTCTTTACTTTCACCGGTGACAAGATTGATGCTATAGATGATGTCTTCACCTTCAGGGTCGATTATAGACCAAAGTCTTTTGTCTACATACTTAAGTCCTGATACTTCATCGAAGGGATTTTTGAGCTTTCTAACAACGGTCAGGTTGCCATCTCCGGATGGGTAGGTACAACTGCCGTCGTCAATCTTCGCCTCAGCATCATAGCTTATAGAGTTCGGATCGGTACATCCTTTTTTTGAATTACAACTGCCTAGAAACAAGAATACTAGTATCGTATAAAGAGAAGCAACGCGGTAATTCATATTTTATTATTTTCTCTATAACCGAATTAATAAAAATGTATTTTGTTAAGGTGATTTGTGAATATTTTTTAAATATAGCTTATTTTTTTAAATTGTACCTTTAATTTTAAGACAAATATTTAACAAAGAGTTTGCTTTTATATACTATTTCCAAGAAGCTGACTTTTATGTTAAAGACAAAACTGCTTCTCGTACTATGACTTATCACCTGATTCCTAAGTTGAAAGAAATTTTTCTGATTTTAGCCTTTGTTCTTCTGTCAGCAGGAGGTGTATTGGCTCAGGAGGATTCTGTCGGAACAGGTCGGGATAAAGATTTTAAAAGAAATGTAAAACTGGGATTGAATTATCATCTGCAGTTGCATCATATTGATGTGGCACCGGTGGCTTTTTACAGGCTGAACAACCGGGTAGATGCGGGAGTCGGAGTGAATTATCTTTACTATTATACGAAAGATGAATTTAAGAATACCAGTGCCTACGGTACCAATATCTTTACGAGGGTTTATTTTTTACAAAATTTCTTCCTGCACCTGGAGTACCTTTATTGCAATGTGCCTTACCGGAACAACCTGAACTTTGAATACAGCAGAGTTTACGTTACCAGCTTCTTTTCCGGGATAGGATACAGGCAACCTGTTACGTCTAAGGTAGATACCTATTTACTGGGACTTGTAGACCTGACACATCGTGATGAGTCGCCTTATAAAAATTTAGTAGTAGTTAAGTTTGGGGTGTCTTTTTAGTATACCCTCAGCCATAATGTGAATGAATATGAAAAAACTATTAGTACTTAACATTTTTTGTTTACTGTTTGCGATAAATGCATTTGCCCAGGCCGAGTCAGATCTTGTTATCACAGAAATACTTTACAATCAGCCTGGAAACGATACGCTGGAATTTATCGAGTTGTACAACAAGGGCAGCCAGCCATTAAATCTTGAAGGATACAAGGTTACGAGTGGTTTTGATTATGTTTTTCCGAACTATGTTCTTCAGCCGGGCAGTTATGTTGTAGTGGCACGGTATGCTGATTTCTTTGAGCAAACCTTTGGCATAAAGCCACTTGAGTGGACTAGCGGAGCCCTGAGCAATTCGGGGGAAAAAATCGTCATTAAAACTCCTGTAGGTCTTGTTGCAGATTCGGTAGAGTACGATAATAAGAAACCCTGGGATAATAAGGCCGATGGAGAAGGTTCTTCACTTGTTTTATGCGATGTGAACTCCAATAATGCTTTTGGGTATAACTGGGATGCCTCTAATGATATAGGAGGAATTTTTGAAGACGGGTCCATCATATATGCCTCTCCTGGTACTGGAAACTCTATATGCAAAAGCAAAGCAGATACATATCCTCCACTTGTTACCCGTATTTATGCTCCGGAAAGTACAACTGTTAAAGTGGTTTTCAACGAACCCTTAAATAGTGCTACAGCACAGAATGCATCGAATTATACCAAGTTAAATGTCTCTTCGGCAGTTCTTTCTTCTTCCGCAGATACAGTTACCCTTACCTTATCTGTTCCTCTTGAAATTGGAATCTTAAATACATTGACAATCAGTAATGTTACCGATGCTTTGGGGAATGTTTTGGAAACTCAGGATTTCACCTTCCGGTTCAATAATACCAGGGCTCCTTTGGTTATCACTGAAATAATGTATAACAACCCAGGTGCAGATACGCTGGAATTTATAGAACTTTTTAACAACGGACCTGAAGTAATCAATATAGGGGGGTATTATTTCACAGAAGGCATTGTATTCGAATTTCCTTCCGTGGAAATACAACCTAAAGGGTATATCGTAATTTGTGCTAATAAAGAGTACTTCGATTCGTTCTTCGAAACAACCAATAGTTTTCAGTGGACATCCGGAAGTCTTAATAATGACGGGGAAAGAATCACTATAAAAAATACGGCCTATGAGACCATTGATCAGGTTGAGTATTACATTAAAGCTCCCTGGCCAAAGGAAGCAGATGGAGATGGGCCTTCTTTAGTTTTATGTGATGCCAGTAAGGATAATGCTGTCGGGGCAAACTGGACGTTTTCGGATGTATATGTTAAAGACTATCTGGGTGTGCCGGTATACGCAAGTCCGGGGTCAGCAGACACACGCTGTGGTATGGATGCCATAGACCCAACGATATTCAGCAAAGGAATTAAGGTATACCCCAATCCTTCAGCAGGAATTTTTAACATTGAAATGGACAGGGCAGGTAGAACTTTTATTGAAGTACTGAATAATTTAGGGCAGGTGGTGTATATCAAAGAAAGTGCTTCTCAATTGGAAAAACTGGATTTGTCTGACCAGCAAAAAGGTATCTATTACATTCGTATGACCAGCCTGGAAAGTGGTGCTGCCTCTTCAACAAAAGTGGTGGTAGAATAGAAATCTCAAATTTCAATAAAGAAATTAAGCCGGACAGAATCCATCTGTTCGGCTTTTTTATTGTAAAAACTTTTAGTAGTGGAAGCTATAGTTGCTTATCTACTTTAATCCAGTTTGTGACCTTTGGATATAAAGCTTGTCTCTGAGATTCGTCATTGGTTTTTCAAAGTAATGATATAGAACGAGAGCCAGAGTTATGGTATAAATCCAGTACAAAGCTAGGTCTATATAAGGGATATAAGAATGTAGTCCTAGTTGTATCAGCCATTTATTGGATAAGGGGATGAGCCTGAAGCGTACAATGGATAAGTTAACCATATACAGCGAGTAGGATATAATACTGACATAAGTAAAAAAGCGGTAAAGTATTCCTTTGCCTGTTTTTAACTCAGAGAGATAGGGAAGCAGGGCCAGTGAAGCCACAGAGCCAACTGTAAAAGAAAAGATGTTGGAATACCATCCATAAGAAAGGATGTTATGGGTAATGAATAAAAAGCAGATGCGGTCTGCAAGAAGTAAAAGAATACCGGTTACCAGCAACAACGTTTTATGTTTTACCCAGAGTGTATGGTAGTAGGTACTGAGGAACGCTCCAAGCACTCCGAATACGATGTTGTCCAGTCTTGTAAAGACTACTTTTCTGAATTCCACATCCCAGTCTTTAAATATTTGTATGTCGAGATAGCTGTCTTTATAGAACCTTACCAGCATCGCTCCTGTAATGAATAAAACGATGGAGAGCAGCAGGCTGGTTTGGTGCTTTGAAGGGAAGGCTTTATTCAAAAGGTAAAGGGTGACAGGAAATAAGATATAAAACCATTCTTCAACGGCCAGGCTCCAGGACTCCAGGAAAAAGCGGGGTTGGGGAGTAAACAGGTTCTGACAAAAGAAGAAAAAGGAACTGTAGGCACCATTGTATACTGGTGTAAAAAGATTAAAGACTATCAGCAGCAGTAAAATCAGATAGTAATTGGGGAGGGTTCTGAACCATCTGCGTATCCAGAAAGCATACAGGTCTTTCATGGAGAGACCTGTATGCACAACCTGTATCAATAGTTTACCAATCAGAAATCCGCTCAATACAAAAAACAACCGGACTCCATCCAGGTGTGGAACCTTAATAGAAAAGGCCTCATATAAAAAATCATTTCCGTGTTCTTCCAGTACAAACAGGATGGCTATAGCTCTTAGAATATCAAGTCCGTATATTCTGGAGCCATCCTGAGCGGTCGTAAAAGAAGCTGACATCAGTCTTCAGGATAAGGAATGAAAACGAAATTGGTAAACTCTTCATCTACTACAAACAGGCAACAAAATTCATCCGGGTTTTTATAGGCAGCTTCAAATTCACTGACCTTGTCTTCTGCCACAAGTGTTCTTTGTACAAACTCGTCGAGAAATGAAATGTAATAATTCCATTCCAGGGCCAGTTCTTTTCTGCCTATGAGTAATTTGCCTACCGCGATTTCAGTTTTGGAAATAGGGAAAATTGGATATTTGGAAATATTCCGAACCCTTACCTGATAAGAAGCTTCTTTAATCGTATCAGCCACGAGTACAAAATCCCTGGAAATTGTACCCAGATATTTACCATTTAATTCCGGATCGTTGTTCATGATAATCAGTTGATTTTTTCCAGCAATGCTACATTTTCCACATGATGCGTCTGAGGAAACATATCTACAGGTCGTACCTTTTTTACAGCGTATTTTTCATTCATTAATGCAAGGTCTCTTGCCTGGGTAGCCGGGTTACAGCTAACATACACAATTCGTTTGGGAGCCAGTTCCAGTATTTTCTGTATGACATGCTCGTGCATGCCCGCTCTTGGCGGATCGGTAATGATAACATCCGGAAGGCCTTCTTTTTCAAGGAAAGAATCTGTTAAAAGGTCCTTAACATCTCCTGCGTAGAAAGAAGTATTGTGGATGTTATTGATGGAAGAGTTGATTTTGGCATCTTCTATGGCCATGGGTACATATTCTATACCGGTTACCTTTTTAGCTTTTGCGGCTACGAAGTTCGCAATCGTTCCTGTACCGGTATATAAGTCGTATACATTTTCATTTCCCGTAAGTCCTGCAAACTCTCTTGTCACTTTGTACAACTCATAAGCCTGTGCAGAATTTGTCTGATAAAAAGATTTAGGGCTTATTCTGAATTGAAGGTTTTCCATTTGCTCGGTGATAAACGGCTTACCATGAAACAAATGGATGTCCAGGTCATGAAAGGTGTCGTTCGATTTGGTATTTACCACGTATTGTAAACTGGTAATCTCAGGAAACGTTATTTTCAGATGCTCCAGCAGTGCCTGTACCTTTCCTGTCAGTTCTCTTACCTGCAAAATAACCATCAATTCCTCCAAGCTGGTGTTTCGGATAATCAGATTTCTTAAAACACCAAGATGTTCTCTAAGATTGTAAAAAGGAATCTGGTGTTCCAGTGCAAACTTTCGGATTTCAAGTCGGATGGCATTGGACGGCTCCTCCTGCAGGTGACATTTTTTTATGTCCAGTACTTTGTCGAACCGTTCAGGTACGTGAAAGCCAAGGCCATTCATGGTGTCAAGGGTACTTTCGGTTCCGATTTCTTCATTGGTAAGCCAACGTTTATCGGAAAAAGAAAACTCCAGTTTATTTCTGTAGTTGTAAACGGTCTTTGCCTGAACAATAGGAAGATATTCTTCCACGTTTATTTTACCTATTCGTTCCAGATTGTCTTTAACCTGTTTTTCTTTGTAATGAGCCTGGTTTTCATAGGTAATATGCTGCCATTTACAGCCTCCGCAAGTGCCAAAGTGCTCACACACAGGAGTGGTGCGGGTGGTAGAATATTCATGTATATGTTCCGCCTTGGCGAACGCAAATTTTTTCTTGGTTTTATAAATTCGGATGTCTGCTACATCTCCGGGAGCCAGGAACTCAGTGAAAATCACCTTGTCATTAACTCTTGCAACACATTTACCCTCGGCGGCCATTTCACCGATTGTTACTTTTTCAAAGCGTACTTGTTTTTCTTTTTTACTCATGGTAGCCAAAATTAAACAATAATGAAATATCCTTTGTCTTTAGTTGATAAATATTAAATTTGAGTATGCAAAAGAGTTATTTTCTATTTTTTATTATTCTCTTCTTTAGTTTCCCCGTTTTCGCCAGCCATATTGTGGGAGGAGAGTTTCAGCTAAGGCATTACAGAGGGTATACCTATACGCTCTCCATGAGACTTTATTTTGATAATCTGAATGCCGCTCCCGGTTTATTGGATGCAGACATTACCATAAAAGCCAATATTTATCGTAAATCGGACAATGTACTGGTCGGTACTCAGGAGCTTGTGAGGGATATTAATTATGAGGTGGTTAAATATGCAACAGAAGAATGTGACAGGCTTGAAAGGGGAGTGCAGGAAACCTTAAACCTTAAATACAAGGCCAATATCTTTCTGGATCCGGAAGTTTATAATGATCTGGGGGGCTATTATGTGGTATGGGAACGTTGTTGCCGCAATGGAGTCATTGCAAACATTGTAGCTCCCGACAGAGCCGGTCAGGTTTTTTATCTTGAATTTCCTCCTGTAAGAAGATCCGGACGGCCGTTTGTGAATTCGTCTCCTGTTTTTCCGGATATGGTGGCCGATTATTTCTGCAGAAACCAGATGAATACCTTTAATTTCGGTGGTTATGATCCCGATGGCGATTCGCTGGTATACACCCTTGTTACACCTCTAAACGGCCATGCCAACCTGAGTAACAATCCAATGCCGGATCCTCAACCGGCACCGTATGACCCTGTTACCTGGAGAGCTGGGTACAGCGCAGCCAACATGATCCATGGGAATCCTGCCCTAAAGGTAGATCCCAGAACCGGAGTGCTGTCGGTTAACCCGAGTGAAAATAATAATACGCTTTTTGTGGTTTCCATGATTGTGGATGAATACAGAAGTGGCAGAAAGATAGGACAGGTAAGACGGGATTATCAGTTTCTGGTAAAAGACTGTCCGGTGAATCTCGGACCTAAAATCGATCTGGAAAAGCCTACCGGACCGGATACGGAGTTCAGAGGGGACACGTTTGTGGTGAAACTAAACGAAATCAAAGCGTTTGAGCTGCTGCTATCCGATTCAAGTACAACCGTTCTGAATCGTCCTGCCAATATTCACATCTCCAAGATAACCACGAACCTTCCTTCGTCCATCTTTACCCCTCCGGGGCCACAGCAATTAAGGCCAGGTGTGAACGATACCGTAAGAGCTCCTTTTGTTTTTGATCCATGTGACAAACTGCTGATAGAAGAGGAACGGTTGTTTGATCTGGATATCGTGGTGAGCGACGATGGTTGTCCGCACCCGAGAACGGATACACTGAAGATAAAAGTACTGATTATCCCTCCTCCGGATAATCCTGCGCCGATATTGCAATTTGATCCGAATAGCAAAGTCATAGATGTATACCCGGGTTCTGTAAACAGAATCAATGTCATCGGTCAGGATTCTGCCGACTTCCTGTACCTGTCTGCAACAGGACTGGACTTTAATATGGAGGAAAAGGGGATGTTTTTTACGAATGTGAACGGGAAAGACTCAATTTCCAGTCCTCTTTTGTGGATGCCAGATTGCGGAGCACTTAATCCTGGCGTATTTAATCTGGTATTTAAATTAAAGGATAGTAGTTGTGTGTATTCGCATCAGGTGTATGATACTTTAACCTTAAGGGTACAGGACAGTGAAACAACCGTTCAGAATATAGAGCCGACAAACCTTATAACGCCTAATGGCGATGGAGCAAATGATGTTTATAAAATTGACGGGTTGTATGGTGGAAACTGTGAGTACCATTTCAGAAGTATAGAAATATTTAACAGATGGGGCAGCAGGGTATTTAAGTCAGAAGATCCGGGATTCAGATGGGATCCTGACGGGTATCCGGACGGACTCTATTTTTACGTAGTGGACCTGAATAAAAAACACGTAAAAGGATGGCTGGAAATAATACGATGAGGTATTATAACTTTTCCAGCTCCTGTTGCAATTCTTTAAAAGAGGCTCTGCACACAGTGTCTATAATCGTCAGGTGATCAGAGATTTCGGACAAATCCTGATGTTGTTTTACAGAAGTTTCAATAAACTCAATATGCTTATTTAATTCGTGAATGCCCATCATTTTAATGGTGGGCTTCATTTTGTGCATTATTTTTCGGAAGCTCTCCCAGTCCTGCTTATCGTGATAGGTTCTTAAATCCTGCAAAAATTCGGGCGTCTGTTTAAGAAAAATTTCTATCATTTGTCTGATAAAGCCTGCATTATTGTCCGAAGCATTGATCAGGTAAGAAAGATCGGTATGCTTATGGTTGTTACTCACTGGCTGAATATTTTTAGTTGAATTAGAGTGGTTCACATGCGTCATGTTCTCAATAATTTTATCGATAAGGTTGTCCGGACTAAAAGGCTTTAAAAGATAATCGTTTATTCCGGAGTGTTTAATTTTTTCCTGAACGTCAGACAATGCCATAGCTGTTAAAGCAATGATAGGGACAGTGTTTTTGGGTGAAGGAAGTTCTTTTCGGATGATTTCACTTACCTGATACCCATCTATTCCCGGCATCTGAATGTCCATTAAAATAAGGTCATAGTCGTTGGCTTTTATAAGTTCCAACGCCTGGAATCCATCTTCTGCAACGTCTGCCTGAATTTTTTGTTTCTCCAGAAACTTAAGCACTACAAGCTGATTCATTTTATTGTCTTCTACCACAAGCAGTTTCAGACGATCAAGTCCCTGAATTTTAGTGTCCGAAATTTCGGTTGACACAGACGTTCTGGTCTTTTTGGATTTGCTAAATTTCAGGTCAAAGATAAACGTAGAACCTTCCTGAACTTTGCTTTCCACACCTATCGTCCCTCCCTGAAGGTCGATTAATTTTTTGGTAATGGTAAGCCCCAGACCGGTACCTCCATATTTTCGGGCTACATCAAGGTCGGCCTGCGTAAAGCTTTCAAAGATTACGGGGAGTTTGTCTTCAGGTATTCCAATACCCGTGTCTTTTATGGTAAATAAGATATGTATTTCTTTAGGAGAAGATTCGAGTACTTCTGCTGTAATATCGATTGTCCCTACTTCTGTAAATTTTACAGAGTTGGAAATAAGATTAACCATTATTTGATTTAGCCGGAAAGGATCTCCGTTGATATAGGGGGGGATATCGTTACTAATTTTCAGGTTAATCAGGACATTCTTTTCGGCAGCCTTAAATTCAAACGTTTTTTTTAGATCTTCCAGAAGCCTGCGAAGAGAGAAATCTGTTTGCTCAAAGACTATTTTTCCGGATTCAAGCTTTGACAGATCCAGCAAGTCGTTTACTATAACGAGCAGGTTGTCGGATGAAGCTTTGAGCGCATTAAGATAATCTCTTTGTTCAGGATAATGTGGCCCCTGAAGTAATAAGTTGGTCATACCCACTACCGCATTCATAGGAGTTCGGATCTCATGACTGATCATGGATATGAATTGTTCTTTGGCTTTATAAGACGCTTCTGCAAGTTCTTTGTCTCTCATCAGATTTTCCGAAGTTTGTTTATGCTCGGTAATATCGATGCTAAAGCAAATAAGAACTTTACCCGTATCGGGAAATTCAGATGGCACTTTTCCTACGAGAAACGATTTGGGTATTCCGTTTACGAGAATAATTCTTTCCTTAAGATTTGGTTTGCCGGTTTTCCATATTTCACTTTCTTCTTCTTCAACTTTACCTGCCGTATCCTGATCCATATAATCCCTGACTGTGAGCCCCAGGTAGCTTTGGTTAAAAGCGGCTTCGGGTTTTTGCATGGAAGGATTGACATAAATGATTTGTCCCGATGGGTTTTTCAGATATAGATACAGTGGAAGATTATCTATAATTTCCTGAAAGATGTTAACCTTAAAGTAGGCGTTTCCGGAGATTCTTTTGGGAAGCTGGCTGAAGTGTGCAGCGATTCTGTTGGCCGTAATTTTTTGAAAAGAAATCAGGTATTCAAAATCCTCCCAAAGCTGAATGCCTTTGGCACTATTTTCAGAAAGGCACTTATTAAAGAGAGGTAACAAGGGTGTATCGATACGACCGTCTTTAAAAAACAAAGAGCGGTGCAAGCTTCCGGCTTCATTTTTCTCAACAATCTTCCCTTCCGCATCCAGTATGAAAACCGGATCCCTGAGGATATTTAAGTTAAATAATTCAGAAGTATTCCCCACAGTAACGATTTCTTTAAAATTCCACTTAAAAGGCCAATTTACTATTCCTTCTGAATTCAAAATCAATTATTAACATAAAAATTTTTTTCAAAATAAACTGGGGAAACTTTGGAGCTTTGACAAGTTTCCTTAGTTTTGTGCCTGATTGTCAGTAGTAAGGCTATTGTAATGAAAGAAAGAATTGTTAAAGGCGCAGAAGATTTATTTTTGAGTTACGGTGTAAAAATCATCACAATGGATGAGATTGCAAGAAACCTTGGAATCTCCAAAAAGACCATATATCAGTACTATAAAGACAAGAATGAACTGGTTTGTGAAGTAATAAACAACCATCTGAAAGAAAGGGAGAAGAGTTATCGGCAGATCGCTGATATTGCTGTGGATCCGATTCATGAGCTGATAAAGCTTACAGAATATGTAAGAGACTCCTTTCGGAATATTAACCCCATTATACTTTTTGAAGTAGAACGCTATTTTCCCAAGGCTTTTCAAAACTGGGTTGATCATAAGGAAAAATGCCTTAAGGTCTATATCATCGATATTTTAAACAGAGGTAAAGAGCAGGGACTTTTCAGGATGGAAATAAATGTTGAGATGCTGTCCAGGCTCAGGATTGAAGAAATTCAGCTTGGGTTTAATATTGCTGTTTTTCCTCCTATGCAATTTTCCATACAGGAGTTGCAAATACAGTTTATAGACTACTTCCTTCACGGTATTTGCACATTAAAGGGCCATAAACTAATCAACAAATATAAAAACATTCAGGATGACGATTGAAACATCTAATTATATATGAAAACAAAATATATTTTTTTACTTACTTTTTTCTGTAGCGTAACAAGAGGGTTTGCGCAGACAGATAGCAGTTATACACTTAAACAGTGTATAGACTATGCGTTAAAACATCAGGCCAATTATCTGAATACGACGCTGGACGCTGAAATAGCAAAGGCAAGAGTGGGGGAAGTTCAGGCAATAGGATTGCCACAGATCAATGGAACTGTTTCCCTGATTGAAAATCCCAAGCTCAGGAATATGTTTTTCTCGAAAAGCAATCCTTTTGCTTCGTCTTTTGGAGATATGGGAGGAGAGGTGAGTGGCAATGTTCTGGTTGCTAAAAATATTTTCCAGTTGCCAAGTTCAGGAGATGCGGGAGCCACCATTAGTCAGCTGTTGTTTGACGGATCGTACTTTGTCGGACTGAAGGCTGCAAAAGCCTATCAGAGTCTTGCCCAGAAGTCCATTGAACAGTCCAGAATTCAAACAGTGGAGAATGTTACCAAGGCGTACTATCTGGTATTGATTACCCAGGAAAGAATCAACAGGCTTAACAGTATTATCGCCACGCTGGATTCAACTGTTCGCCAGTCCAGAGTAATGTATGAGAACGGATTCATTGAAAAGATAGACCTCGACCGGCTGGAAGTAAGTCTCAATAATCTGCTTACCGATAAGTCAAAGTTTGACTCAGGGCTGGAGATAAGTAAAATGCTATTAAAGTTCCAGATGGGAATGCCCATAGATGCACCGATTATGGCCGCAGACTCACTGGCTCTAAACAGCTCGGAAAGCGTTCTGCTTAAAGGTACCAAAGCCAATTACAATGAACGTGTGGAATATGCCTTACTGGAAAATCAGAAAGTGTTACAAAGTCTGGATTTGAAAAATGTAAGAGCCGGATACTATCCAAGTATAGCTGCTTTTGCGTCGGGAGGATTTACCAGACAGGATGAAAAATTTGTAAATCTCTTTCAATACAAATGGTACAGCTATTCTCTTATGGGAATAAACATGAACGTTCCAATTTTTGATGGCTTTGGAAAACATTATAAAGGACAACAGAAAAAACTGGAACTGAAAAAGACCGAAAACCAACTCTTTGCCCTGAGAAATTTAATAGACATGCAGGTAAAGCAAAGTGAAATCAATGTTAATAATGCCATTAAGACTCTGGAAGTGCAAGAGAAAAACATGTCCCTGGCAACAGAGGTGGCCCGAATAGTAAAAATCAAATATGCAGAAGGTGTAGGGACAAACATTGAAGTAATCAATGCAGAAGATGCGCTAAGAGATGCACAGACCAATTACTACAATGCTCTGTACGATCTCCTGGTAGCACAACTGGATTATAAAAAAGCATTGGGAACCTTAGCAACAGAATAATATGAAACAAACACATACAACCATAAACACTACCAAAAGCATGAAAGCAGGATTTTTTTACGTAAGCTTAGCCGTTGCACTTTTCGCCTGCAAACCGGCCACCGATCTTGAAAAAAAGGAGGCTGAACTGGCAGAATATAAAAAACAGTACGAAGAACTGGAAGGAAAGATTGCTTCTTTGGAAAAAGAGATTGCGGAGGCCGGTGGAAAAAAGAATGTTACCAAACCGGTATATGTTGCTGTAGATACCCTTCAGCCCGGTGTTTTCAGACATTATGTGGAAGTACAGGGGAAAGTGGATACCGATAAAAACATCACACTTGTTTCCAAGGCAAGTGGAACAGTGGAGAAAATCTACGTTCAAAAAGGACAGTTCGTAAAAGCCGGAACCCTTCTTGCTTCCATTGATGATGCGATCATTAAGACAAGTATTGAAGAAGTGAATACAGCACTGTCTTTTGCTGCCAGTGTTTATGATAAACAAAAAAGACTGTGGGATCAGAAGATCGGTACGGAAATTCAGTACCTGTCTGCCAAAAACAATAAGGAATCTCTGGAAAGAAAAAAGGAGTCACTTATTGAGCAGTATAAACTGACCAAAATCAAAGCACCTATCGACGGGACCATTGATGAAATATTTCCTAATCAGGGAGAGGTAACTGCACCAGGAGCACCTGTATTCAGAATAATCAATTCAAGCAACTTCAAAATTCTTGCTGAAATACCAGAGTCGTATGTTTCCAAAATACGAAAAGGAGATGAAGCAATTCTTTCATTTCCGGATGTAGAGGAAACAGCAACGTCTAAGGTTACAGTTGTAAGTGATGTTGTAAATCCGATTAACAGAAGTTTTCAGGTAGAACTTGATGCTAAAAACATCAAAAAACTTAAGGCCAACCTTATTGCAAATGTTAAGATTAAAGATTACGAAAAGTCAGATGTTATAACTATTCCAATTAATGTAATACAGCATTCGGAGCTGGGAGACTATGTATTTGTAGTGGAGAAAGGTGTTGCTGTAAAGAAAATGATTACGACAGGCAAGACTTACAAAACCAGTGCAGAGGTGTTGTCAGGCCTTAACAAAGGAGATAAACTGATCACTGTTGGATATCAGGATGTAGTAGACGGTCAGCCTGTTATATTTTAAATAATTGTAAACCATGAGAGGAACAGGGAGCTGTTGTATATCTCTTACTATTCCATGCATTTTTATTATACAGCCAATAGAGCAAAGGCTTGAGGTGGCATCGTTTTTAAACAGACAAAAAGATGAAAGAATTTAAAGTCAGTAGCTGGTCGATAGACAATAAAACCAGTATTTATGTATTGACCATCATCATCACTATTGCAGGTATCTATACATACCTTGCATTGCCCAAGGAACAGTTTCCCGAAATTGTTTTTCCTCAGATGTACATCAGTACCCCATATCCGGGAGCGTCACCCAAGGATATAGAAAATCTGATCACCAAACCTATAGAAAAAGAGGTAAAGGCGCTTGCCGGTGTGAAAAAGGTAACAAGTAATTCTATTCAGGACTATTCAAGTGTCGTGGTGGAATTTACAACAGATGTAGAAGTATCAGATGCCAAGCAAAGGGTGAAAGATGCGGTAGACAAAGCTAAAAAAGAATTGCCATCGGACAGGCAGTTTGAACCAGATGTGATAGAAATAGATATCTCTCAGATACCCATAATGAATGTTAACGTTTCCGGCGACATAGAGCTGGATAAACTAAAAAAGTATGCGGACGATCTGAAAGACAGAATAGAATCTATTAAAGGTATAAGAAGGGTAGATCTGATCGGAGCTCTGGAAAGGGAAATTCAGGTGAACGTGGACAAGATGAAAATGGAAGCAGCCAATGTTACCCTGAGTGATATCAAAATGGCTGTAAGCTACGAGAACGTGAACCTTTCCGGAGGATTGCTGAAGATGGATGGGATGAAAAGAACCATTACCATCAAGGGGGAGTTTGACGATCCCAAAGAACTGGAAAACTTGGTGATACGGTCTTCTTCCGGAGCTGTGGTGTATCTGAAAGATATTGCCGAAGTGGTGGACGGCTATGAGGAAAAGGAAAGTTATGCGCGTCTTAACGGAAAGAATGTAATTACGCTGAACGTAATTAAAATGGGAGGGGAAAACCTTATTGCGGTTTCAGATGAGATCAATAAACTGGTTAAAGAGCTAAAAGCAACCAAATACCCTGAATCCGTTGAGATTACCATTACAGGAGAACAGGCCGATCAGACCAGGATTACTCTCCACGACCTTATCAATACTATCATTATTGGGTTTATCCTGGTAACAGTGATTCTTATGTTTTTTATGGGGACTACGAATGCCATCTTTGTAGCCCTGTCTGTTCCGTTGTCCATGTTTATTGCCTTTATGGTTATGGATGGTGCAGGTTTTACCCTGAACATGATAGTGCTGTTTGCATTCCTTCTTGCTCTCGGTATTGTGGTGGACGATGCCATTGTGGTGATCGAAAATACGCACAGAATTTTTGACAACGGTAAAGTGCCTATTAAACAGGCCGCTAAGCAGGCAGCAGGAGAGGTGTTTGTTCCTGTGTTCTCCGGAACCATGACGACTCTGGCTCCTTTCTTGCCATTGCTGTTTTGGCCTGGTGTTATCGGAGATTTTATGTATTATCTTCCCATTACACTCATTGTGACCCTGTTGGCATCGCTGTTGGTAGCATACATCATCAACCCTGTGTTTGCGGTTGATTTTATGAAACCTCATCATGATTCAGAGGTTCATGGACACCTTTCAAAGGGCTTTAAGATCGTATCTGTAATTTTTGTCCTGCTGGCAATCCTATTTTATGGTAAGGGACTCACAGGGATGGGGAATCTTGTGGTTACCTTTTACCTGCTATACCTGCTCAATAAATTTGTGCTGACAAAAGTGATTAAAAACTTCCAGGAAAAGATCTGGCCAGCTGTTCAGAATAAATATGAAAAGGTTTTAAGGTGGGCACTGGATAAAAAGAATCCTCAGTGGTTGCTTTTGGGTACAATCGGAATGTTTTTCTTCTCTCTGTTTATATTTTCCATAAGGACACCTAAAGTGGTGTTTTTCCCGGAAAGTGAACCAAACTTTATTTACTCTTACATCTCATTACCAATAGGGACAGATCAGGCGTATACAGATTCCATTACCCGGGTCGTTGAGAAGAGAGTATTTAACGTAGTGGGAGAACGTAATCCGATTGTTAAATCAATTATTTCAAATGTCGCCGTAGGGGCAGGAGATCCCAATCAGCCGGATTTAAGTGTTGCACCCAATAAAGGAAAAGTTACCGTTGCTTTTGTTAACTTTGCAGAACGAAACGGAGAATCAACACTTGCCTATCTTGATAAAATCAGAGATGCAGTCAAAGGGATCCCCGGGGCAGAAATTACAGTTGAGCAGGATCAGGGAGGACCTCCAACCGGTAAGCCTATCAATATTGAAATGAGTGGCGATGATTATGAGTTACTTATCTCCGAATCTGAAAAGCTCATCAAATACCTTGAAAATTCAGGAATTGAAGGCATCGAAAAACTTAAGTCGGATGTTCAGAAAAACAAACCTGAAATCATAATAGAGGTAGACCGGCAAAAAGCTAATGCAGAAGGCCTTTCTACTGCCCAGATCGGTATGGAAATCAGGACAGCGGTGTTTGGAAACGAAATATCTAAATTCAGAGACCTGGACGACGATTATCCGATTCAGCTGAGGTACAACTATGCGCAGCGAAACGATATAGAGGGTTTGTTGAACTCTAAAATAACGTACAGGGATATGAACATGGGAGGGATGGTTCGTCAGGTACCATTATCTTCGGTAGCGAAGATAAGATTTACAGATACTTACGGAGGAATCAACAGGAAAAACGAAAAGCGTCTCGTTACAGTCTATTCTAATGTTCTTACAGGATTTAATGCCAATGAAGTAGTGGCTAAGATAACCAAAGCAATTAAGAAATTCCCGCAGGCAGAAGGGCTGTCCATTGCGATGACGGGTGAACAGGAAGATCAGAAAGAAACGGCAGACTTTCTTGCAATAGCGGCACTTGCTGCCATTGGGCTTATATTTCTGATTCTGGTAACCCAGTTCAACTCGATATCCAAACCAGTGATTATCCTGAGTGAAATCGTCTTTTCTACCATAGGAGTGTTTCTTGGTTTCTCCATATTCAAAATGGATATGTCTGTGGTAATGACCGGAGTAGGTATTGTGGCACTCGGAGGAATAGTGGTGCGAAACGGTATATTGCTGGTAGAGTTTACCCATTACCTCGAAGAGCAGGGGTATACTACTAAGGAAGCAGCAATTCTGGCTGGTAAAACAAGGATGACTCCTGTACTGCTTACAGCAACGGCTACTATTTTAGGACTGATTCCGCTTGCAGTAGGGCTTAACATCGACTTTGTTACGCTGTTTACCGAATTGAATCCTCATATATTCTTCGGAGGAGACAGTGTGGCGTTTTGGGGACCTCTTTCATGGACCATGATCTTCGGGTTGGTTTTCGCAACCTTCCTGACATTGGTGCTGGTTCCGGTAATGTATCTTCTGGTAGAGAATTTAAAAATTAAAATAGGGTATAAGAAAAAACACATCGATCACATCTATGCAGGAGAACCTATTGATGTGTCAGATACAAAAGTAAACAAAGCCCTTTTAGAGTAAAGAGTTTAAAGTACAATAGTGAGTTTAACGCATGCGTAGCCGGAATTTTAGTTTCTTGTCCGTTATTATAGTAATCTTTCTGGTTATAGATGTATATGTTTTTCAGGGTGTAAGAGTGCTGGTGCACTCCTACACTCCTTTATTCAAAAAACTGATATATGCATTTTACTGGAGCTTCACAGTCCTTACCCTGGCCGGCTTATTTTATTTTGTCGCCAGTCCGGAAAAATGGACAAGAGTGATGAAGGTGGTTTATTTTGGGGGAGTAACATCACTATACTTTACAAAATTTATCTATTTCATATTTGTCCTGCTTGACGATCTGATCCGCTTATTCCGATGGATCGTTCAGAAGGCAACCCTGTTGTATAATCATCAGCCACTGGCCTACGGGGCAGAGATCAACCGGTCAGAGTTTTTGTTAAAAGCTGGTCTGGCAGTTGCAGCGGTTCCATTTGTAGGAATGTTATACGGTATTTTGGTCGGAGCACATGATTACCGGGTTAAAAGAGTAAAAGTTAAGCTGAAAGACCTTCCTGATGCTTTCGAAGGACTCAGAATCGCTCATATCTCTGATATTCATGCGGGTAGTTTTTATAATAAAGTCGCTGTTCAAAGAGGCGTTAAAATGCTGATGGACCAGCATCCGGACCTGGTATTTTTTACAGGAGACCTTGTTAATGACAGGGCTGTTGAAGTTGAAAAGTATATCGAAGTATTTAAAGAAATTCAGGCACCACTCGGAGTATTTTCAGTGTTGGGTAACCATGATTACGGAGACTATGTACCATGGTCCAGCAAAGAAGAAAGAACGGAAAACCTGACAAGGCTGATCGATGCACACAAAAGGATGGGGTGGGATTTGCTGATGGATGAGCATCGCATTTTGCGGAAAGGCAAAGACGCAATAGCTCTTATCGGTGTTCAGAATTGGGGAAAAGGAGATAACTGGCCCAAGTATGGAAGACTGAATAAAGCGTATCCGGGAACGGAAAAGTATCCTGTAAAGCTGCTGCTGTCACATGACCCAAGTCATTGGGATGCACAGGTACGACCAGGGTATCCGGATATCGACATTACTTTTAGCGGACATACACACGGCTTTCAGTTTGGCATTGAGGCAGCAGGAATTAAATGGAGTCCGGTTCAGTATAAATACAAGCAGTGGGCGGGTCTTTATCAGGAAGGAAATCAATACATCTACGTCAACAGAGGTTTTGGCTTTATTGGATTCCCCGGAAGGTTAGGCATGCCTCCGGAGATAACCATCATGGAGCTTGACAAAGCTTAAGGCGTTTGGGACGTCTTTAAAAAGTACGCCATTTCCGCAAGTTGCATCATCACCTCCGTTTGATAAGATAATAGTTGCTGATCTTTTCTTTCAGGATCATTACTGGGAACTTCTGCCATCAGAGCTTCCTGGTAATGATTAATTTTTTCCATGCACCAATCCATGAAGTCATCTGCGGTATGAATGTGGGGAAATCTTTTTTTATCATGAAAGATGTACTCGTATTCTCCTTTTTCAAAAACAGAAAACAATGGTCCTGCAAGGAGATCACTTATAGGTTCAAGCCTGTGCCATAACTGGTAATAACGTTCCGTCCTGAGGTCTGGTCTGTGAAAGGCATCCCAGAAAATTTCCCTGAAATGATCCAGCACCTCAGCCCTGTTCATCGCATCATCCTTCATACAATAGTAAACAAACAAACTTTTTTGATTGTTACAAATATAATGGACCTGTAAAAGATTCGATATGGTAACATGTAAAAAATATACAGAATTGCATGAGATGATCAAGGATATCAAAATTGCAATGTTAACTACTATTGAAAGCAATGGTTGCCTTAGAAGTATTCCTATGACTACCATGCAAACGGAGTGTGAGGGGGTGGTATGGTTCTTTACTAATTTTGATTCCAGAAAAGTTGAAGATATTCTTATTCATAACTGTATCTGTGTTACATATTCTGATGTTCATAAAAATCTCTTTGTGTCTGTAACAGGTAAGGCAGAGGTAATAAAAGATCCTGTTAAAATGCAGGAGCTCTGGAAACCTTCCCTGACAGTGTATTTTCCGGAAGGACTCGACGATCCTGATCTGGGCCTGCTCAAAGTAACTATCGACGAAGCAGAGTATTGGGATGCCAGAACGGGAAGAATGGTTCAGGTGTGGGAAATGAGCAAAGATACAGTTAAGTAATAGTGGAACAGGATAGTAGGAATTTTGAATGAAAAGACAACAGATTCATTCAAAATTCCTATTGTTTTTTTATAAAGATTTAGACGCATAATTTTTTGTCTAATGTGTTACAGGTGCTCAACCAGCTTAAAAACAAAGGATTCTATCCGTTAAAATAAACTCAGCTGACCTTTCTCAGGACGCTTGAAAGCGGTAAGGTTAAATGGTTTCATATTCCGGTTTCCAAGGTGTTTCTGTACAGACATATGAAACAGGTCGGCAATGGCTTCGGCAATTGGTCCTTCTCCTTTCATTCGTACACCATACCTGCTATCGTTAAGGGTACCTCCATGACATTCTTTAATCTGATTTAAAACCTTTTCTGCCCGTTCGGGATAGGCCTGATGAATCCAGTTTTCAAATATTTCGCCTATAGATCCGTTAAGCCGCACCATTGTATACGCAGCGGAACTTGCCCCTCTGTCGGCTGCTGCCTTTATGATTTCAGGGATCTCCTGGCTGTTTAGGCCCGGGATTATCGGAGCAACCATCACATTTACCGGTATGCCATGAGTGGCCAGTACCTCAACCGCCTTCAGCCTGTTGAGAGAGGTAGAAGTTCTGGGCTCCAGTTGTTGTCGTAACGATTCGTCCAGTGACGTAATGGACAAGTTCACATGCACCAGGTCATGCCTGTTCAGCTCTGCCAGAATATCAAGATCCCTGAGAATAAGACTGTTTTTGGTAATGATGCTCACGGGATTTCTATACTTCAGAAATACTTCCAGAATCCTGCGTGTGATACCGGTTTTCTTTTCCACGGGCTGGTAACAGTCTGTAGTTCCGGCCAACATGATCGGCTCAGGTGTATAATCCTTATGATCAAAAAACTTTTCTAGGAGTGTGGGGGCATTCATTTTCACGATAATTTTCCGCTCAAAATCAAGTCCTGCACTCATTCCATAGTATTGATGCGTATTTCTGGCATAGCAGTAGGTACAGCCATGTTCGCACCCCTGGTAAGGATTCATGGAGTACATTCCCTTCAGATCCGGACTGTCTATTTTATTGACAATTTTTTTCGGATGCTCTTTTAGGAATGTTGTGGCTTTATTACTCAATAAGGGTTCGTCCAGCCCTTCTAAATGCTCTGTAACGTAAGTATCTTTCAAATAGGGATTCGCCGAATTGATTTGAGCGCCTCTGCCTTTAATGCTATTTTCTGCCATAATTACCTTAAAAATACTAAAAATATTAGTATTTTGTTTTCTAGGTTAATGAAAAATGCCAAAAAAATTAACTTTAATTGGTTGTTTAAATGAGGTTGCCTGAAAGTCAGTGTTTTGTGGGGTACTTTTATTTATTTATTGAAACAGAGGGCTGCTTATCGATATAACAGCTTGTATAAAAGCGTTTTTAGACTCGTTCAAGGAGTGGAACTGGTAGAGGAGCAGGAAAAGTACCAGTGTAATTGATTAAATTGTGTAAATAAACAACATTATATAATGGTCCGATACCCTTTTAGTCTTTTCTTTTTAGTATTTGTGGTAGTTTTTAACACACATGCACAGACTTAGAAAGTAAGATCCAATTTTCAGCATTTGTGGAAAGTAACAGGAAATGGTTTGTCTAAGCCTTCTTATTTGTTTGGAACCATGCATCTTCAGGACAAGCGCGTGTATGATTTGGGTGATTCGCTCCTGGTGAAACTTATGGAATGCCCTTCTTTTGCAATGGAAATTACTCCCGATTCCATGCTGCATTACCTGTTTGTTGAAATGGATTTGCAAAAGGATGAGGAAACCATTAACAACATAAGAAAATACCTTTCTGAAGAAGAATGGTATGTCGGTGTCAGCGGACCTTATCCCCTCAATAAGGATCAGAGTGACGGAAGGAGAACGGACAAACCATATTATAAACCTTATAATAAGCAAGAGCTTGCCACAGCATTATAAGGCATTACTGGAAGATGATAATAAGTATGATTTTTTGATTAAGATACAAAGGGGCGAAAGTCCCTTTTGTGTTATACTTTTAACTTTTAGCTTTTAACTTTTAATTTTTAATTTCAAAAATACCTTTTCGCCTCTTTATACCAGTCACCCGTGCATTTTATAAAATAAATGCCCGCACAAATGAAAGGAGATAACACGAAAAGCAGAACGAAGTGAAGCGTAAAGATCAGGTAAGCACACAGACCGATGACAAACAGTCCTATGCAAAAACAGAGTACCGTGGCCAGGTATATAAACAGAAGCGTAGGGTAGTAAAGAATGGAATTTCTGAATAGTTCCCTGTTTTTCAGAAACTCTTCGTATTTGATTCGGGCCTCCTGTTGAGCCTGTTCTTTTCTCATTTTGGCCCACTGGCGGTAGGTATCCAATGGGTCGTCGTTATGATAGGCGTAACCATACCCATACCTGAATCCAAATCCATGACCATAGCGCGGATGATTGTTGTAAGGGGTATGTTGTTGATAGTAAGGAGGGTGCATAGTCGCAGACCGTTGATCGTAGACCCATCTTTTATTCTGATCTACAAGGGTTTCATAGGCCTTGTTCAGCAGTTGAAACTGAGTATGCGCATCGGGAGATTTGTTTACGTCCGGGTGCCAGAGCTTAGCTTTTTTTCTGTACGCTTTTCTAATGTCTTCCTGGCTAGCGGTTTGTGGAACTTCCAGTATTTCGTAAAATGAAACGGCCATAAACTACCCCTAAGTTTAATACGAATATAACAAACTTTAACTATTTTTTTTATCCCCAGGTATACCTCAGCTGAACTTTTATTTCAGATCGTTTGTTACCTCTGGTTTCTTCTGGTCCCGTGCCTGTCATGTCCTCATATGGGTACAGGTAGCACCCATATTTTAGCCAGTAATTAACATGTTTCAACAGCCTTCCATGCACCACAACATACGCCCTGGAGCCTTTGCCGTAATAAGCAGGAAGGGCATAGCCCATTAATACATCTTTTTCAAAAACATATGCCCTGTTATCATAGTTCTCCGCATCGGAGAGTGCATACCTCAGGGAAACTTTCAGCCCCTTAAAGTGAACGTTTATGTCTTGCACGAGAAAATAGCCAAAACTTGTGAACCCGTTTTTATGGGAGATTGTCTGAATAATTTTTGTTGCAAGGGAAACAATGTCGTTTGCTTTATGATCGAAACCCAGTGTTCGCATCTCTGAACTAAACGGAGCAATGGTATAGGTGATGGTTCCTGCCGATATATTTTGTTCCTGACAGGTTTTTCTAAGTTGTAGAAAAGCTTTGGTATGTCTGGACGGCTGATAACTTAAGCGTATGTTAAAGTCGTATCCACGGCTTGGTGCATAAGTCCTGTATTTTAACCAGGGAAATGTGTAACTGTCGAAATAGGAAGAAAGGGTGTATGCTTTGCTGGGGGTAATGCGTATTCCAAAATAGATTCCTGTTTCATTTTTATTGGTGCTGTTTTCTCCAAATGCCCGTCCGTAAAAGGAATAGTAGTTTTTATCGTATTTTCTGTAGAGCGCCAGAAAATCCACTTTCTTATGCAGGCTTGCCAACACCCCACCTACTACAGCTTTACCTCCTCCCTTAGAAAATGCGGCTTCGGAAAAGAACGTTACATTGTAAAACCGGTAGCTTCCATCCACACTATAACTGGTGTTGCTCTGACCTTTAAAGTCAAAGGTGTTGTAGAGATTGGCGTTTTTTTCAAATGGAATACTGAAATGAGAATTTATTAAGTTGAAGCCAAGGTTCAGAGTTTGCAAGGTGTTATGGTAAGCGAGGATACATCCTGCATCTCTCTGACGGATGGCTGCTTTTTTCTCGATTTCGCCTGCTGTTCTGTGGTATCCGGTGGTATAGATAGTAGAGAAATATTCCTGGTCCGTTTCCGATCCACTGACAGAAGCATCTCTGCTGACCAAAGAATAAAATCCGGTTAGTGTTAGGTTGTGATGTTGTATACTGGCGGTGCTTCCCCTGAAAAATCCACTCTCTGTAACCGAGGTGTTGGGTAAACTACCGGAGCCTGCCCGTTTGATTCCATTTATTGCTTCCGCATTTTTACCCAGATAGTATCCCGATCCGAATATCAATCCCTGACCTGCCTGTAATTTATAGTCTCCGATAATGAGCGACCTGAGTTTCCCTTTGTTAAACACACCAAGGTGAAAGGAGGTAAAATCAAACAGGTAATAGTTTTTTTCTGGCGCCCATTTGTACAGTTCTCCGGGATCTTTTTCAGCGATAAGGCCAACACTGAAGTCTTTTGCCTTGGAGGATTTCACTCTCAAATACGTTTTATAGGGCTTTCCAAGGTATCTTGTACTTTCAGAGGCATCGTCGGTATATCCTTTTTTAAGCTCAGGACTTTGTTCGTATTTAATGATAATATCTCCCGGATTGTTGTATAGTCTTGTCCATAAGCCTTTCCATGAATTGTCGGAAGATGCAATTGTAATAACGGGAAGTAATTTTTTTATGGTGATAAGATCTAGTGCTTCTATAGCCTGCAATTCATACAGAGACAGGAAAGGGCCTGTAACTGCCCGGTGGCGAAGGATACCGTCTATTTGCTGATCGGAAAGAATAGTTATTTTCTGTAAATCGTCCCGATCAGCCTTATTTAGATCTAATGGCTCCTGTATAAGATCTGTAATATTATTCAGTATTGCTTCCTGTTCTTCTTCGCTTGTTGCAGGGGTGAGGTCGTTGAACAAAAGTTCTGCAATGTCCTCCTGAGCAAATGTGATAATGGATAGATTAAAGAACAACAGGAAAAATGACGTACAGCGTATCATCGGAAAAAATAATTTAACGTCAGATGATGTATGGCTCCTACAGCGCCCATTGCTCCTGCAGCATAGGCGATTTCGAAGTTGTACTTCCGGACACCCGCACCCAAAAAGATCCGGGAAGGAGATGAATTTATGCCGGTCCATAAGCGGAATCCTTTTACAGGACTATACTCCAGTCCAGCTTTCCAGTTTATGGGATAGCGGACTTCCTTTTCTGCTTCCATTGATAAATGAAGAAAAGAGGAGGGTTTCCAGAGGATACCCAGTTTCATTAGAGTGGGCAATCGTTCATCAAAATCTTTCCGGATCCTGGCCTGGTTACCATTGTGTATATAGGCGCCAAAGGATAGTTCTTTACTCAGCTCCGCCTGGCCGCCAAAGGAAAGCAGGAAAGAATGAATGGTCCTTTCTTCCGAGACCTGCAGTTGAAAGAGGTCAGCCTTTATCCCCAGGCTAACGTTTCGGATTTTATGAGCTATCCCAAGGCCCAAAAATGTTTCATTGTACTGCTGATCTCCGTACCTGGAAATGCTTAGTCCCCCCCATAGTGGCCTGTAGGGGATAGCGATCGCTGCATGGTATTTATTTAATGCCTTCAGGCCGAAGTAACTGGCATAGCTGATACCAAAGGCAGAGGATTGAAGATGGGCCAGTCCGGATATATTGCTGACAACAGACCATAGGTCCCTGGCTGTGACAGATGCATTTCCCATACCGGCAGCTCCTGCTCCTGCCGGATAGGGATATCCGGTCCCTTCGGCCTTATAAACCATAAAGCCGGAGAGAATAACTACCATAAGCCACTTCATGAGCCTACATCCCGATAACAATACCCATGATTACAACAGGGACATGGAATTCCCCTGATCTATTGTGATCCATAGCTGAAAAGTTGGTTGAGGGTTTGAAGATAAAATAAGTTTTTGATTTTTAAAATCCCTGATAATGAGAAATCTATTTCTGTAGAAATAGAAGAATATCTTTAATGACGGAGAATTCGTTTATATCCTAATTATTGGATTATTTACAGGATATATTTAATTTAAAATCCGGTTTTATTTCACTCATATTTCTACACATGATTATTAAAAACAAATCATTTTCATTTATCCTTCTTCTTCTACTACTTAATGTATCTCTTCCGGAAAACCTTCTGGCACAGATTACAAGGGAGTACTATGATGAAGCAGGAACTCAGCTTAAAGGAGAAGGTCTTCTGGAAAACGGCAAGCGGGAGGGGCTTTGGAAGTTTTATGATGAAAGCGGAAGGCTGGAGGCTGAAGTGGTATACCACAATGACAATGAGGATGGTTTGTTGAAAAACTATTATCCGGATGGAAAGCTTTCGCTGGAAGGCCTTTTTAAAGCGGGGAAAGAAAATGGTTCCTGGAAAGAATACTACAGCAATGGCCAGATAAAGGTTGACGGAAATTTTACAGATGGAAAGCAGGACGGTTCCTGGAAGGAATACTATAGTAACGGCCAGATCTCGGTGGATGGAACCTATATTTTGGATAACAAAGATGGTGTGTGGAAGGAGTATTACCCGGATGGACAAATTAAGATTGACGGCTTTTTCAAAGAAGGCAAAAGAAGTGGGCCCTGGAAGGAATATTATGCGACTGGAAAGCTTTATTATGAGTCTGTGTATAAAGAGGATTTAGAAAATGCGATGACCAAAAAATATTACCCTTCCGGGGTATTAAAAAGGGAAGGCGCTTTTATAGAAGGTAAAGAAGAGGGAGAATGGAAAGAATATCATGAAAATGGCAAGCTGGCCTCAAGAGGCTTTTTTAAAGATGGAAAAGCCACTGGTACCTGGGATGAATACTTTGAAAATGGACAACGCTCCTCTACCGGTACCTATAAAGACGATAAGCAGGACGGAAGCTGGAAGTATTATTATGAAAGCGGACAACTCAAAGTCAATGAAATCTGGACAATGGGTAAGCTGACCGATGTTCCGGGATATTATAATGAAAAAGGAATTGGGCTGAGTGCAGGATCGTTTAAAGGCGGAAACGGAACCAGGCTGTTTTATTATCCTTCGGGAAAGCTGCTGGCAGAAATTACTTACAAAGACGGGCTTCGGGAAGGAAAAGCAAAATCATATCATGAAAACGGAACCCTGAAAATGGAGCTGACTTTCAAAGCGGGCCAGGAAGATGGAGTCATGACTGAATACTATGAAAATGGCAAACTGGCAGCGGAAACTATCTGGAAGGATGGAAAAGAAAACGGACTCTACAAAGAGTTTGATGAAGACGGGTTGCCTGTGGTATTGGGGTATTATAAAGACGGGCTGGAAGATAGTCTGTGGACGGAATTTCATGAAAATGGCAACATCCTTTCCCAGGGCTATTATATCAATGGAGAGAAAGAAGGTGACTGGATGGAGTTTTATGACAACGACACCCTTGCAGCAGTAGGTGGGTATGTTAACGGCAAACAGGAAGGTGTTTGGAAAGAATATTACAGCAATGGTAAACTAGCCAGCGAAGGTTCATTTGAAGACGGTGTGAAATCAGGGTTGTGGACAAGCTTTTTTGAGTCGGGGAAAAAAGCGATGGAAGGGTTTTTCCTCAACGGACTGGAAGACGGTTTATGGAAAACCTATTATGAAAGTGGAGCGCTGGAGTCGGAAGGTGAATATTCTGCAGGCCTCGAAACAGGTCCCTGGAAGGAATATTATGAAAATGGAAAACTTCAGTCGGAAGGTAATTATGTAGGAGGAAAAGAAGATGGCGTATGGAAAACGTATTGGAGTAACGGACAGCTCAACGAAGAAAACCTGTGGTCCAAAGGTAAGCTGGTGAACTCCGGTGATGTATTTTCCAAAGAGGGGAAACTGATATTTAAGAGCGGTGTTAAAAATGGCAATGGCTATTCCAAAAGCTATCATGAAAATGGTAAGCTGTCGGCTGAGGGAGCCTTTAAAAACGGATTGCCGGAAGGGAAGTGGAAATATTACCATACCAATGGCGCTTTAAAAGGTGAAGGAGAAATGAAGGCTGGCCTTCGTTCTGGTCCGTGGAAGTTTTATACAGAGATCGGCAAACTGGAAGCAGAAGGTTCTTACAAAGACGATGAGTTGTCCGGAATCTGGAGGTATTATGATCAGGGTAAATTAAAAGATATCAGAAACTATGATGTGGAGGGCGAAGATGAAGAACTCTAAGCTGTTAATGTCTGTAGGTCTGGCTTTAATCTGTACCAGCGTGCTGGCACAGGACGCTGTAGTGGAAAAGTATGACGATGGTAAGGTAAAGGCTGAAGGAACAACCAAAGACGGCGTGAAGGTTGGGCTTTGGAAGTTCTATTACAAAGACGGAACGCTTATGGCGGAAGAACAGTACAGCGAAGAAGGATTGCTGCATGGAAAAGTCAGACGGTATGATTTCAAAGGCAGACTGAGTACTGTGGAAACCTGGAAAGACGGCCTGGAGGAAGATACCGCTTATGAATATTATCCATCGGGGAAAATATTCAGGAAAGGAAATTATAAAGAAGGATTGCAGGAAGGAGAGTGGTTTACTTATTATGAAAATGGCGTGGTAAAAGACAAAGGGATGTATTCATTGGGCAGAGCCACAGGTACCTGGTTGTTTTATGATAAATCAGGAAGATTGTTGCATGAAGCCACTTATACCAATGGGATAAAAGAAGGCCCTGCCAGATTTTTTGATAAAAAAGGAAATGTTGAATCATCCGGTAACTATGTAAATGGTGAAATGAAAGGAGAATGGACGAAATACAAGAATGGTAAACCGGA
>Ga0182792_1000117_pt1 | contig 76974 bp, 76 predicted proteins | sample Passage237B_FD_130497 | JGI IMG/M metagenome (GOLD analysis project Ga0182792, IMG submission 130497) | Cellulose adapted compost microbial communities from Newby Island Compost Facility, Milpitas, CA, USA - Passage2 37B (version 2) (version 2) ...
GCCGAGCCGCTCGAAGATCTACCGCCAGATCGCGGCCGAAAAAAAACGCCTGCTTGAGGCAGGCGTTCCACAGATCGAGATTCACCGGGTTACGCGCTACTTGGCACAGCCGGACAATCCCCGGATGGCCGGTCTTCTACAAGACTACCTCGCAGCACGTGCCAGAGGCGTTTCACCATGGCACGCGCGGCTCTGATAAAACGCGATAATTTGTATTATGTAAACTTTAGTATCGAGGCCACGAATTCCGTCATGAACTCGCCTGGACTTCACCGCCCGGGCTGCCCCGGAAACGAAACCGGAGACCTTCACGAAACCGGCGTTTCCGCTCTTTCAAAGCTAAACAACCACATCACAATTATCTTTCAACCACTTGACTCATAAATATTTTATGGAGTCATGAAAGCGTGGATGCCTGCTCGATCGCTTCGTCGATGCGCTCGACCGCAATGACCCGCAACCCCTTGATCGTCTGTCGCGGCGCGTTGGCGCGCGGGACGATGGCCGTCGTGAAACCGAGTTTGGCCGCCTCGCGCAGCCGTTCCTGGCCGCGCGGCGCCGGGCGGATCTCACCCGCCAGACCAACTTCACCAAACACTGCAAGTTCGCGCGGCAACGCCTTGTTTTTCAACGATGAAACGATGGAAAGAAGGACCGCCAGATCCGCGGCCGGCTCCGCGATGCGCACGCCGCCCACCGCGTTGACGAAAACGTCCTGATCGAAGCACACGATGCCGGCGTGCCGGTGCAGCACGGCCAGCAGCATCGCGAGCCGGTTCTGCTCCAGGCCGACGCTCAGACGGCGCGGATTGGGACTGTGGGCGGCGTCGACGAGCGCCTGGATCTCGACCAGCAGCGGACGCGTGCCCTCCTGCGTGATCAGCACGCAGCTTCCGGCGACCTGCCGCTCGTGCTGCGACAGGAAGATCGCCGAGGGATTGCTGACCTCGCGCAGCCCCCGGTCGGTCATCGCGAACACGCCGAGCTCATTGACCGCGCCGAAGCGGTTCTTGATCGCACGCACGAGACGGAAGCTCGAATGCGTGTCGCCCTCGAAGTACAGCACCGTGTCGACGATGTGCTCCAGCACGCGCGGGCCGGCCAGCGCACCGTCCTTCGTTACGTGGCCGACGATGACAAGGCTCACGCCGCTGGTCTTGGCGAAGCGCGTCAGCTGCGCCGCGCATTCGCGCACCTGCGCGACCGAACCCGGCGCGGATTGCAGCGCTTCGGAATACAGCGTCTGGATCGAGTCGATGACGGCGATGCGCGGCTTTTCCGCACCCAGCGTCGCGAGGATGCGCTCGAGCTTGATCTCGGGCAGCAGACGCAGACCCGCGGTGTCGAGCTGCAGGCGTCTGGCACGCAGCGCCACCTGCTCGCCCGACTCCTCGCCGCTGACGTAGATGGCCGGCTCGCTCACCGCAATGGCGCTCAGCGCCTGCAGCAGCAGCGTCGACTTGCCGATGCCCGGGTCGCCGCCGATCAGCACGACACCACCCGGCACCAGACCGCCACCGAGCACGCGGTCGAATTCCGCGATGCCGGTGGGCACGCGCGGCGCCTCACGCGCCTCCAGTGACGACAGCGGTTGAAGCTCTCCGACGGCGCCGGCGAGCGCGGCGAAGCGCGGGTTAGCCGCCGCCCCGCCCTGCTCCACCACGGTCTCGCCGAGCGTGTTCCATTCCCGGCAGTGCGGGCACTGCCCCTGCCACTGCGGCGTCTGTCCGCCGCAGGCGCTGCAGACGTAGGCGGAACGGGCTTTCGCCATCAGGCCTGTTCCCGGGCGATCTCGGCCGCGCGGCGCTGCAGCGACTCCACCGCATGGTCGGCGAAAGTACGGATCAGGCGCGAGCAGAACTTGTCCTTGGGCATGATGACCTCGAGCGAGTTGTACAACCGGGGCTCGAGATGCACGGCCGCGAGCGTGCCGTTGTTCAGTTCGGTCTGGATCGCCGCGTTCGACGCGAAGGCATAGCCCAGCCCGCGCACGACGAGCTGCTTGACGCTGGCGAGACTGCCGAGCTCGGCGCACACTTCCAGGCCAGAGACGTCGACGCCACCCTTCTCGAAGAACTCCTCGGTCAGCTCACGTACGGAGTTTCCGGTATCCCGGTTGATCAGCGGGAAACCCGCCAGATCCCTGGCCGTCGCCACCTTGAGCCTGGCGATCGGGTGATCCGGGCGGCAGATCACCATGATCTCGTCCCGCGCGGCGGTCTGGCGCTGGATGTTGGGGTCGTCGGCGGCGATCTCGACGAAGCCCAGGTCGAGCTCGCGCGCGGCCACCCGTTCCTCGGTCAGGAGCGAGTTGCCAACCACGACGCGCGGGATCACGCGCGGGTACTTCTGCTTGAACTCGTCGATGATGGCCGGCAGCCAGTAGCCGGCGATGGTCATGCTGGTGCCGATGTTGAGCGGACCGGACAGTTCGTCCGTCAGCTCGGCCACGCGCATCTCCATCTCCTCGGTCAGGTCGAGGATGCGCTCGGCGAAGGACTGCACGATCTCGCCGGCCGGCGTCAGCGTGACCCGGCCATGCCCGCGCTCGAGCAGACGCGTGTTGAAGTGCTCCTCGAGCTGCTTGATCTGGAACGTTACCGCCGGCTGCGTCATGAAGAGATGCTCGGCGGCTCTCGTGAAGGAGCCGTGCTTGGCTACGGCGGCGAAAACCTGTAATCTGCGATCGGCCACGGTCGGCTGTCCATAAAACATACTTATGGATGCATGATAATCTTTGATGGGCTGTCTGACAAGTCGCCCCCGTCCGTTTCAGTCCCCCGCCTCCAGCATCTTCCGGATCGCGCACAGATCTTCCCATGCGCGCGCCTTGTCGGCCGGATTCCGCAACAGGTACGCCGGATGATAGGTCACCCGCACCGGCACGCCGCCATACTCGAATACGCGTCCCCGCGCATCCTTGATCCGCACCTCCTCGTCGTCGAGCAGCACCTGCGCCGCCGGACGGCCCAGCGCCACGAGCAGCCGTGGCCGCACCAGCGCGATCTGGCGTTCCAGGAACGGCCGGCAGGCCGCCATCTCGGCGTTCTCCGGCGTGCGGTTGCGCGGCGGACGGCACTTGACGGTGTTGGCGATGTAGACGCCCTGCTCGCGCGACAGGCCGATCGAGGCCAGCATCGCGTCGAGCAGCTTGCCCGCCGCGCCCACGAAGGGCAGCCCGCGCCGGTCCTCCTCGGCGCCCGGCCCCTCGCCGATGAACATCACGCGCGCGTTCCGGTCGCCCATGCCGGGCACCGTCTTCTGCCGGCTCGTGCACAGCGGGCAGGCCGTGCAGCCGGCGATGCGCGCCTCGAGCGCGTCCCAGTCGAGCGATGCGACGTCGGACGTGTCCGGTGCCGGCGCGGACGCGCGGGCAGGCTCCGCCACCGGTGTCGTGGCCACCGGCTGCGGCATCACGGACCGTGCCGGGCGCGGACGGGCCGGCTCGGGCGCCGGCGCTTCCGGAACGGCCTCGACCGCCTCGACCGTCTCCGTCCCTTCCTCCGTCCGGCCGCGCAGCCGCCAGATCGGCGCCAGGCCCATCTCGCGCAGCACGGAATCGCGTCGTGTCACAGCGCGGCCCTCATCAGAATCGCGTCCTCCCGTTCTCCGTCGGTCGTCGGATAGTACCGCTTGCGCCGGCCCACCGCCTCGCAGCCACAGGCGCGGTACAGGGCCAGGGCCGGCGTATTGCTGGGCCGCACCTCGAGGAAGAGCTGCGTCGCGCCGTATCCGCGCGCGAGCTCGAACAGCCTCTCCAGCAGCGCGCGCCCCAGGCCCTCGCGCTGGCGCGCACGGATCACGCTGAGGTTGAGCAGGTGCGCCTCGTCGACGACGAGCATCATCACGGCGTAGCCCACCGGCTCACCGTGCTTGCGCAGCACGCGCGCGACATAGCCAGCGCCGAGCGAATCGGCGAAGTTGCCCCGCGTCCAGGGGAAAGCGTGCAGTTGCGCCTCGTGCTCGACGACCCAGTCGAGGTCATCCTCGGACATCGGATCCAGGCGCAGTCCATCGCTCACGCCTTGCCTCCGCGCGCCAGACGTTCGTCGGTGGTCAGCGCCACCTTGTCGCGCACGTACAGTGGCACGGCCAGTTCCGGTGCCTGCGGAGCCTCGCCGGCACGCAGGCGGGCAGCCGCCAGACGTGCCACCTCCGCCGCGCGCGGCACCCGCGTAGCGTCGCGCGAGAGCACCTGCGGAGACCCCTCGGGCAGCAGGTCCGGCCACACCCGCAGGGCAGAGCCGAGCACGTGCCAGGCCCCTTCGACGGCGAACTGCTGCGGCGGCACGCACACCGGCGGAAGAATCTCGCGTGCGACGTCGCCCTCGATCTCGAAGCCGGCGGCGTAGAGTTCGCCCATGCGCGCGTCGGTGACGGCCAGCACGCGCCCGGAACCGGCCTGCAATGCCAGCGCGGCGAGGCTGCCGACCGGCACGACGCCGATGCCGGCGCCCATCGCCAGACCCTGCGCGACGCCGCAGGCAAGCCGCAGCCCGGTGAAGGCACCGGGTCCGGCGCCGAAGGCGACGGCGTCCAGCGCGGCAGGCGCGAGCGCGGCGGCGTCCAGCATGCGCCGGATCAGCGGAAGGATGTGTTCGGAGTGGTTCGCGTGGCCCTGCAGGTCATGACTGAGGATCGCGCCGTCGACGAGCAGACAGACGGACGCATGTTCGCAGGAAGTTTCGATGGAGAGCAGTCGCATGGCGGTCGCATTCTACCGCCAGGACGGCCTGGCGCACGCTCAGTCGCGGAAGCTGCGGGGCGGGATGCGGTTCTGGTTGACGTCGCGCGTGACCTCGCGCAGATCCTGCAACAGCGCGCGGCGCTCCTCGCTGGTCAGCTGCCTGCGCTGCTCCTTGCCGGAGGGCAGATCACCGGCGGCCAGCGCGCGCTTGAGGCTCACACGGTCGTCGGCGCGCAGGTCGGCACGCTGCACCTCGGCCTGCAGTCCGGTCATGCCCGCGCGCGCCAGACCGGAGCCGCCGCCCGCCCAGGCAGCCAGCGACAGCGCGGCCACGCCGACGACCGCCACGCGGCACAGGGCACGCGCGAACCGCGGATGGGACGAACCGGGCAGGCTGACTTCGGTCATGATCGGGTTTACTCTCGCACTTGCGTCGCGTGCCTGAACGATACTCCGGCATCCATGCCATGACGTTAGACCGGAGTAACCATGTGGCAGCGCATTGTAAGCCGACATTGCATGCGAATCCGGGGCTTACGAAGCGTTACTGCCAACAATTCCCGTGCCAAGGCCCGATACCGCTAACATTGCGCCATCCCTTCACCCTCCGGACTGCCAGATGAACGGAAAAACTCGCTACAAGGTTCTCATCGTCGACGACGACGCCCGCCTGCGCGAACTGCTCTCCCGCTATCTCCAGGAACAGGGTTTCTCGGTCAAGGGGGTCGGGGACGCCCAGGCCATGGACCGCGCGCTGCACCGCGAGCACTACGACCTGATCGTGCTCGACCTGATGCTGCCCGGTGAGGACGGCCTGGCCATCTGCCGCCGCCTGCGCGCGGCCGAGAACACCGTGCCCATCGTCATGCTCACGGCCAAGGGCGACGAGGTCGACCGCATCATCGGGCTCGAGATGGGAGCCGACGACTACCTGCCGAAGCCCTTCAACCCGCGCGAGCTCGTCGCGCGCGTGCACGCCGTGCTGCGCCGCCAGCCCGCCACGCTTCCCGGCGCGCCGACCCTGGAGGACGAGATCGTCCGGTTCGGCAACATCGTCGTGAACCTGGGCACGCGCTCGCTCACCCGCAATGGCGAGGACGTGTCGCTGACCACCGGCGAGTTCTCGCTGCTCAAGGTGCTGCTACAGCATCCGCGCCAGCCACTGTCGCGCGACAAGCTGATGGAACTGGCGCGCGGCCGCGAGTACGGCGTGTTCGACCGCGCCATCGACGTACAGATCAGCCGCCTGCGCAAGCTGGTGGAGGAAGACCCCTCCAAGCCGCGTTATCTGCAGACCGTGTGGGGCTTCGGCTACGTCTTCGTGCCCGATGACAGCCGGAACGGCGAAGCCGGCGCCGCCTGACGCGCCCGCGGCGGCGCCACCGCCGTCCGCTCCGCGACCGGCCCGCGGAAGCCGCTGGCTGCCACGCTCGCTGCTGTGGCAGACCTTTCTGCTCATCACGCTGGTCCTGATCCTGTCGCTGACCGTATGGTCGGCGATCTTCCGCCATTTCCACGAACCGTCGCGGGCGCGCGACCTCGCGCAGATGGCGGCCAGCGTCGTCAACCTCACCCGCACCGCGCTGATCAACGCCGAGGCCTCGCGGCGCACCGAGCTGCTGATCGACCTGGCTGCGCTCGAGGGCATCCGCATCTATCCGGCAGAGCCCGGCGACGAGATCATGCCGCTGCCCGACACCCGGCGCATGCGGCTGCTGACCGACGAGATCCGGCGCCAGCTCGGGGACCACACCCGGCTCGCACAGCGCTGGAAGACGCTCGACGGCTTCTGGATCAGCTTCCGCCTCGCGCCCGACGACGCCGACGACTTCTGGGTGCGCCTGCCCTCCGAGCGCCTGGACGGCGACGACAGCGAGGACTGGATGATGTGGGTCATCGCCGCGTTCTCGGTCGCTCTGGTCGGCGCCTTCCTGATCGTCTCGCGCATCTCCACGCCGCTGCGCCATCTCGCCCGCGCCGCCCAGATGGTCGGCAGCGGCCGCAAGCCGCCCGAGCTACCCGAGGACGGCCCGGAGGAGATCGCCATCGTCGCCCACGCCTTCAACCAGATGACCGGCGATCTGGCCCGCAACGAGGCCGAGCGCGCCGTGATCCTGGCCGGGGTGTCGCACGACCTGCGCACCCCGCTGGCGCGGCTGCGCCTCGGCATCGAGATGACCGGCGCATCCGACGAGGAGATCACGCCGATGATCTCGGACATCGAGGAAATGGACCGCATCATCGGCCAGTTCCTCGATTTCGGCCGCGGCGAGCCGTCCACGCCGCTGCAGCCGGCCGACCTGAACGCGATGATCGAGAGCCTGATCGAGCCGCACCGGCTGCGCGGCGTCGACATCCGCTACGACTCGCCCGGACCGCTGCGCGCCTCGGTGCGCGGGCTGCCGCTGCGTCGCGCGATCTCCAACCTCATCGACAACGCGCTGCGCTACGCCGAGGGCAGCCCCATCGACGTTCGGCTGTGGCGCGAGGGCTCGGACGTGTGCATCGAGATCGCCGACCGCGGCCCCGGCATCCCGCCCGAGGAGGTCGAGCGCGTGCGCCGGCCGTTCACGCGACTGGAAGCCGCACGCTCGGACACCAAGGGCGCCGGCCTGGGGCTGGCCATCATCGACCGCGTCATGCGCAGCCACGACGGCCGGCTGGACCTGCTGCCGCGCGAGGGCGGCGGCCTGCGCGCCGTGCTGACGCTGCCGGTCAGGCCCTCCAAACGCCGCCGGCGCGATAAGATGCTCACCGATCCGCCCACCCAGCTGGTGTGAGCGGCATCCCCAGATCCACCCCTCCGGAGTCCTGCTTGACCACGCCTTACGAACTGATCGGCGGAGAACCCGCGCTGCGCGCGCTGACGACCCGCTTCTACCGGTACATGGACACCCTGCCCGAGGCGCGCGCGATCCGTGCCATGCACCCGGACGACCTGAGCGGCTCCACCGAGAAGCTGTTCATGTTCCTGTCCGGCTGGCTCGGCGGCCCCAGCCTCTACATCGAACGTTACGGCCATCCGAGGCTGCGCGCCCGCCACCTGCCCTTCCCCATCGCCTCGACCGAAGCCGAGGCCTGGATGCTGTGCATGCGCCGCGCGCTGGCCGACACCGTGGCCGACGAGACGCTGCGCGGACAACTCGAGCGCGCCTTCACCGGCATCGCCGACCACATGCGCAACCGCCCCGACAGGCCGCCGTCCGCGCCCGAAGCCTGATTCGGCTACAATCGGGCGATTGCCCCTGACAGGATGAGAGCATGCTGTACGTACTGATCGGAGAAGACGCTCCGGATTCGCTGTCGGCCCGCATGGCCGCCCGCCCCGCCCATCTCGCCCGCCTCGAGGCACTGCGCGACGAAGGCCGCCTGTTCGTGGCCGGCCCGATGCCCGCCATCGACTCGCCCGACCCCGGCCCGGCCGGCTTCCACGGCAGCCTCGTGATCGCCGAGTTCCCGTCGCTGGCCGAGGCCGAGGCCTGGCTCGCGCAGGACCCGTACGTGCTGCAGGGCGTGTTCGCGCGTACCTCGGTACGTCCGTACAAGAAAGTCCTTCCATGAACCGCATCGAGCAGATGCGCGAGCGCCTCGCTGCGCTCGAACCGCTCTCCCTCGAGATCGAGGACGAGAGCCATCTGCACGCCGGCCACGCCGGCGCGCGCGGCGGCGGTGGCCACTACCGTCTGCGCATGGTTTCAGAACGTTTCAACGGTCTTGGCACGCTGGCACGCCATCGTATGATCTACGAGGCGCTCGGCGACATGATGCAGGGATCGATTCACGCACTCGCCATCAAGGCGCTCACGGCCGACGAGGCCGCCCAAACCACCCGCTGAAGGAAGAACCATGAAACTCACCCCCCGCCGTCTCGCCGTCGCGCTTGCCGCGGCCATCCTCTGCCCGGTCGCCCTCGCCGCGGGCCCGGTGGCCACGGTGAACGGCAAGGAAATCCCGGCCGCACGCGTCGACGTGATCATGAAGGAGCAGCGCTCGCAGGGCATCCCGGAGAGCAAGGAGCTGCGTGACGCGGTCGTCGAGGAGCTGATCCGCCGCGAGATCCTGACGCAGGCCGCCGAGGCCGGCGGCATCGAGAAGAAGGCCGACGTGCAAACCCAGCTCGGGCTCGCGCGGCAGGCCATCCTGATCCGCGCCTACCTGCAGGAGTACCTCGAGCGCAACCCGGTCACCGACGCCGAGATCACCGCCGAGTACGACAAGGCGAAGTCCCAGCTGGGCGGCACCGAGTACAAGCCGCGCCACATCCTCGTCGAGACCGAGGCCGAGGCCCAGTCCATCATCGACCGCCTGCGCACCGGCGAGGACTTCGCCACGCTGGCCAAGCAGTCCAAGGATCCGGGTTCGCGCGAGCGCGGCGGCGAGCTGGGCTGGAGCGCGGCGAGCCAGTACGTGAAGCCGTTCGGCGACGCGCTGGCCAAGCTCAAGAAGGGCGAATACAGCAAGACGCCGGTCAAGACCGACTTCGGCTACCACGTCATCCGCCTGGACGACCTGCGCGACGTGCCGCCGCCCCCGCTCGACGAACTGAAGCCGCAGATCCGCGAGTACCTCGAGCAGAAGCGCGTGGACGACCACATGCAGGCGCTGCGCGACAAGGCCGAGATCAAGCAGTAAGCCCGCGCGACCTTCCGCACCGTACGACGGCGCCTTCGGGCGCCGTCGTCATTTCCAGCGGCGATTCAGCGACGCAGGTAACGCCGGTCGTTGAAGGTGTGCACCCACTCCGGACGGTACACCAGCATCATCGTCAGTACCGCCCCGCTGATCCACGCCTCGGAGAAGCCCAGCAGCAGGAAGTACGGCAGGTACTGCTCGGCCAGCTGCCACCACGGATAGGCACCGGCCGCCCACAGCAGCACCGATGCCGCCAGCCCGCACAGCATCACCACCAGCGCCGAGCCGGCGAAGCACAGCACGAAGACGTAGACGAAGAAGTGCGAGGGCAGCCAGCGGTCGACGATGGCGCGCAGCCCCTGCGCGCACAGCACCGGGATCAACCCCATCACGACCAGATTGATCGGCCAGGCCGCCCATTCCACCGCGCCGTTGAGCGTGACGCCCGTCAGGGCCAGCGCGATCGCGAACAGCGCCAGACACGGCCCGAACATCAGGCAGGCGGCCATCGCGCCGAGCAGGTGCAGGTTGAGCCCCGGCAGCACGCCGGCGCGCAGGCTCCACAGCAGCATCATGATGACCGCGAAGCCCAGCAGCGCGTTGCGCCGTGCGCCCGAATGCACCAGTTCGCGCCAGCGCACGCCCACCGCCGCGAAGACGAAGGCCAGCACGCACAGCACGGCCGCGGCCACGTGCCAGCTGGGCGAGAACAGGTGGTATGGCAGGTTCATCGCGCTCAGCGTCCGAGCGCTTCGATCAGCTCCGGCACGGCGTCGTCCAGATCGGCCACGAGGCCGTAATCCGCGACCTGGAAGATCGGCGCCTCGGGGTCCTTGTTGATGGCCACGATCACGCGGGACTCCTTCATGCCCGCCAGATGCTGGATGGCACCGGAAATCGCGATCGCGACGTACAGCTCCGGCGCCACGATCTTGCCGGTCTGGCCGACCTGCAGGTCGTTGGGCGCGAAGCCCGCGTCCACGGCCGCCCGCGAGGCACCGATGGCCGCGCCCAGCCGCTCGGCGAGCGGCGTCAGGCGTGCCTGGAAGCGCTCGGCGCTGCCCAGTCCGCGCCCGCCGGAGACCACGACACGCGCCGTCGACAGCTCCGGCCGGTCCGTCGCCGTCCCCTCGCGCGAGACGAAGCGCGACAGCCCCAGGTCCGGCCCCGGCGGCAGCACCTCGACCGGCGCCGGTGCGTCGGCCGCCGGCGCGGCGTCGAAGGCCGTCGGACGGATCGTCAGCACCTTGACCGGATCCAGGCACTGCACGGTCTCGAGCGCGTTGCCGGCATAGACCGGATGCACGAAGGTGTCGGCCGACTCGACCGCGCACACGTCGCTGACCTGTGCCACGTCCAGCAGCGCCGCGACGCGCGGCATCAGGTTCTTGCCGAAGGTCGTCGACGGCGCGACGAGGTGCCCGTAGTCCCCGGCCACGCCGGCCACCAGCGCGGCAAGGTTCTCGGCCAGTTCGTGTTCGTAGTGCGGCGCGTCCGCGCAGCGCACGCGCGCCACGCCGGCCACGCCGGCGGCCTCGGCGGCCACGTCGGCGCAGCCGTGTCCGGCCACCAGCACGTCGACGCGCGGCTCGATGCGGCACGCCGCGGCAATCGCCGCGCGCGTGGCCGGACGCAGGCGGCGGTTGTCGTGTTCGGCAATGACGAGTACGGCCATCAGATCACCTTCGCTTCGTTGCGCAGCCGGTCGACGAGCGTCGCCACGTCGGGCACCCGCTCGCCGGCACGGCGCTTCGGCGGTTCACTGACCTTGAGCACGCGCAAGCGCGGGGTCACGTCCACGCCCAGGGCCTGCGGCGAACTGCGGTCGATCGGCTTGCGGCGCGCCTTCATGATGTTGGGCAGCGTCGCGTAGCGCGGCTCGTTCAGGCGCAGGTCGGTCGTCACCACGGCCGGCAGGCGCACGGCCACGGTCTCCAGCCCGCCGTCGACCTCGCGCGTCACGACGGCCTCGTCGCCGTCGATGACCAGCTTCGACGCGAACGTGGCTTGCGGCCAGCCCATGCGCGCGGCCAGCATCTGGCCGGTCTGGTTGGCGTCGTCGTCGATGGCCTGCTTGCCGCAGATCACGAGCCGGGGCTGTTCCGTGCGCGCGAGCGCCGCGAGCAGCGCGGCCACGGCCGGCGGCTGCAGCGCCGCGTCGGTCTCGACGAGGATGGCGCGGTCCGCGCCGAGCGCGAGCGCCGTGCGCAGCGTCTCCTCGCAGGCCGCCGTGCCGCAGCTCACGGCCACGACCTCGGTGGCGATGCCCGCCTCGCGCAGCCGTACGGCCTCCTCCACGGCGATCTCGTCGAAGGGGTTCATCGACATCTTCACGCCGTCGAGTTCGACCCCGCTGCCGTCGGCGCGCACGCGCACCTTGACGTTGAAATCCACCACCCGCTTGACCGGGACGAGAATCTTCACTGCCTTCCGCTCCTTGGTGTCGATGCCCGATTATGGCGCCGTCGCGCCCTGCCCGGCCAGTCCGGGAAATACCGAACGGACGTTGCGGGCGGTCTGCCCGGCCAGGCGTTCGACGTCCGTTCCGCGCAGCCCGGCGATGACCGCGGCGATCCGCGGCAGGTTGGCCGGCTCGTTCGGACGGTCCTGCGCCCATTCGGGCCGGATGTCCGGCGCGTCCGTCTCCAGCACCATCGCGTCGTCGGGCAGCTCGGCGGCGAGCCGCCGGATGCGCGTGGAGCCGGAGAACGTGGCCGAACCGCCGAAGCCGAGCCGGAAGCCCATCGCGCGGAAGATGTCGGCCTGCTGGCGGCTGCCGTTGAAGGCATGGGCGATGCCGCCCGGCACCTCGATCCGCCGCAGCTCGCGCAGGATGGCGTCGACGGCGCGACGCACGTGCAGGATCACCGGCAGGCCGAAGCGTCGCGCCAGCCGCAGCTGGGCGACGAAAAAGCGTCGCTGCAGCTCCGGATCGACGTCCTGCACGTAATGGTCGAGCCCGATCTCGCCGACCGCGATCGCGCCGCCGCCGGCGAGGCGCTGCTCCAGCACTTCGAGATCGGATTCGCGGGCACGCGCGACGTACAGCGGATGGATGCCCAGCGCGTGGCGCACGTCGGCGTGCGCGGCGGACAGCGCCTCGACGGCGGCGAAGTTCGCGACCTCCACGGCCGGCACGATGAAGCCCGTCACGCCCGCCGCCCTCGCCCGGTCCAGCACGTCCGCCGGGCCGCCGCCGAACTCGCCGGCATCCAGGTGGCAGTGCGTGTCGATCAGGCCGTCGAACGCCATGGCGTCACTCGCGCTTCAGGAAGGCCCGGATGCGCCGCTGCGCCTCCGGATCGCGCAGGTTGTCGGCCATGACCTCGGCCGAGAGCTGGTAGGCCGCGTCGAGTCCCATCTCGAGCTGACGCAGGAAGAACTGCTTGCCGGCGCGCAGTGCCGCCGGCGGATGCACGCACAGCCGCACCGCCAGCTCCGCGACCGCGGCATCGAGCGCGGCGGGCGTGACGACCTCGTTGACGAGGCCCAGCTGCTGCGCCTGCCGCGCGGAGATGAACTCTCCGCCGAACAGCATGCCGAAGGCGGCCTTGCGGCCGATGTTGCGCGACAACGTGACGGCCGGCGCGGCACCGAAAAGCCCCAGCCCGATGCTGGACGTGGCGAAACTCGCCGCCTCGGAGGCCACCGCGAGATCACAGGCCGCGACGATCTGGCAGCCGCCCGCCGTCGCCAGCCCCTGCACACGCGCGATGACGGGCTGCGGCAGGCGCTGCAGCCGGCGCGTGAAACGGTTGAACAGCGCGAAGGCGGCACGGTGCGACGCGGTATCGCCGTCGGCCAGCTCGGCCAGGTCGAATCCGGCACAGAAGGACTCGCCGGCGCTCTCGAGCACCAGCACGCGCACCGCGTCGTCGGCGGCCACCTCGTCGAGCCGCGCCACGAGCGCGCGCAGCATCGACGACGCCAGCGCGTTGAGCGCCTCGGGCCGCGCGAAGCGCAGGTGGGCGACGTCGTCCTTGACCGTCAGGGAGACACGGGGATCGTCATTCATGATTCCGCCTTGTTGACGCGTCGCCTCACCATCGGTTCACCGCGCGTGCGCACCGCCAGCCCGCGGTCCACCGACAGCCACTGCCGCTGCTCCTCCTCGAGCGCGGCGGCCGTCAGCGGACGGCTCGACAGCCAGTCGTGCGGCACGATCAGCGCGAAGGCCTGCCCCGTGCGCTCCAGCTCGATCGGCGGCACCTCGTGACAGTCGCGCGAGCGGTGCAGGATGCAGGCGATGCGCAGGCAGGCCACGAGCACCCAGTCCGGGTCCTCGTCGCCCATCGACGCGATGCGCGCGAGCTTGCCGCGGTGTCCGAGCGCGATGCGCGCCAGCCGCGACTGGTCCATGCGCGAGAAGCCCGGCATGTCGGCGTTGCCGAGGATGTAGGCGCTGTGCTTGTGGTAGCTCGAATGCGCGACCGAAATGCCGATCTCGTGCAGCAGCGCGGCCCAGCGCAGGAAGCGGCGGTCGGCATGGCTCGGCTCGGCGGCCTCGGGCTGCACGCATTCGAGCAGATGACAGGCCGTCGCGGCCACGGCCTCGGCCTGCGCGCGATCGACCTGGTAACGGTCGATGAAGGCGTCCACGGTCGCGTCGCGCAGGTCGTGGTGGTGATAGCGGCCGAGCAGGTCGTACAGCACGCCCAGGCGCAGCGCGCCCTCGGAGAAGTGCATGTGTTCGAGGCCGAATTCGTGGAACACGGCCGACATGATCGAGAAGCCGCCGAGGATGACTGGCAGGCGATCGTCCTTCAGACCGGCCAGATGCAGCCGGTCGAGCCGGCCCGCGCGCAGCAGCGCCGCACGCATGCGGTCCAGCCCCTCGACCGTGATGCCGCCACGCGACCAGCCGTTCTGCTCGATGACCTCGGCCAGCGCCTTGGCCGAGCCGCTGGAGCCGACCGCGATCTCCCAGCCGGTCTCGCGGTAGGCACGCACGATGGACTGCAGCTCGGCGCGTGCGGCGAACTCCGCCTCGCGCAACGAGCCGCGGTCGATGCGGCCGTCGGGAAAGAAGTTCAGGCTGTAGCCCACGCAGCCCATGTACAGCGACTCGAGCCGCAGCGGCTCGAAGCTCTTGCCGATGATGAACTCGGTCGAGCCGCCGCCGATGTCCACGACCAGCTGCTGGCGCTGCGGATCGGGCAGCGTGTGGGCCACGCCGACGTAGATCAGGCGCGCTTCCTCGCGGCCGGAGATGACCTCGATCGGCACGCCGAGCACGCGTTCGGCCTCGGCAAGGAAGTGGCCGGCGTTCTTGGCCACGCGCAGCGTGTTGGTCGCGACGGCGCGCACCGAATCCGGCGGGAATCCGCGCAGCCGTTCATTGAAGCGGCTCAGGGCGGCGAGCGCGCGCTCGCACGCCGCCGCGTCGAGCGTCTTGTCGCGTGTCAGGCCGGCGGCCAGGCGTACCGGCTCCTTGATGCCGTCGAGCGGATAGATCTGATCATTGACGATCTTCCCCACCTGCAGACGGAAACTGTTGGAACCGAGGTCGATCGCGGCGATCAGTTCGTGCATGATGTTCGGATGAACCCGAAGGCCCGCGTGGGCAGAGGTGGCGCGATTGTACACCGCAGCACGCCCCGCCGCCCTGCCCGTTCGCGTCTGGGGTAAGCTGTCGCACGGGCGGCGATCCGCCGAACGGACACGCCCCGAGCCCGATGCAATGGCCGTTTGCGCGATGCCGCGCCCCGGAACGATGATGAAACTGCCTCAGCCCCAGACGCATAACTATCCGTACGAGCACTTCATCAACCGCGAGATCGGTGCACTGCACTTCCAGCGCCGCGTGCTGGCCCAGGCCGCCGATCCGTCCGTGCCGCTGCTCGAGCGGCTGCGCTTCCTGTGCATCGTGTCGAGCAATCTCGACGAGTTCTTCGAGATCCGCGTCTCCGGCATCAAGGAACAGATCCGCCTGGGCCTGCGCACGCCGGGCATCGACGGCCTCACGCCCTCCGAACTGCTCGAGCAGGTCAGCGCCGAGGTGCACGCGCTGATCGCGCGCCAGTACGAGCTGCTCAACGACGACATCCTGCCCGCGCTCGAGGCCGAGGGCGTGGTCTTCCTGCGCCGCGGCGACTGGACGGAGGAACAGGCGCGCTGGATCGAGGACTACTTCGACCGCGAGGTCAGCCCGGTGCTGACGCCCATCGGACTCGACCAGGCTCACCCCTTCCCGCGCGTACTCAACAAGAGCCTGAACTTCGCCGTCGAGCTCGAGGGCCGCGACGCCTTCGGACGCGACTCCAACGCCGCCATCGTGCAGGCGCCGCGCGCGCTGCCGCGCGTGATCCGGCTGCCGCGCGAGCTCGGCGAGCACGAATACACCTTCGTGTTCCTGTCCTCGGTCATGCACGCGCACGTCGACAAGCTGTTCGCGGGCATGCGCGTGCTCGGCTGCTACCAGTTCCGGCTCACGCGCAACTCCGACCTGTTCGTCGACGAGGAGGAGGTCAAGGACCTGCTCTCCTCGCTCAAGGGCGAGCTGCAGCAGCGCCACTTCGGCGACGCCGTGCGGCTGGAGATCGCCGATACCTGCTCGGCGGAGATGGAGAACTTCCTGCTGCAGCAGTTCCGGCTGCAGCGCACCGACGTCTACCGCACGCCGGGCATCGTCAACCTCGTGCGGCTGATGCAGGTGCCCGACTGGGTCAACCGGCCCGACCTGAGCTACCCGCCGTTCACGCCGGGCGTGCCGCGCGGTTTCGACGGCAAGCGCGACATCTTCGCGACGCTCCGCAAGCAGGACATCCTGCTGCACCACCCCTTCCAGAGCTTCGAGCCCGTGATCCAGGTGCTGCGCACGGCCGTGGACGATCCGCAGGTGCTGGCGATCAAGATGACCGTGTACCGCACCGGCGCCGAATCCGTGCTGATGGAGCTGCTCGCGCGTGCCGCGCAGAAGGGCAAGGAAGTCACCGTGGTCATGGAACTGATGGCGCGCTTCGACGAGGAAGCCAACATCATGCTCGCGAACCGGCTCGAGGAAGTCGGCGCCCACGTCGTCTACGGCGTCGTCGGCTACAAGACCCACGCCAAGATGCTGATGATCGTGCGGCGGGAATCGACCGGTCTGGTGCGCTACGTGCACCTGGGCACCGGCAACTACCACCCGCGCACGACGCGCTTCTACACCGACTTCGGCCTGCTCACCTGCAACAAGGAGATCGGTGCCGACGTCGCCGAGGTGTTCAAGCAGCTCACCGGACTGGGCAAGGCCACGGCGCTGCGCCACCTGTGGCAGGCGCCGTTCTCGCTGCAGCGCAACGTGATCGACGCGATCAACGCCGAGGCCGAGGCCGCGCGCGCCGGCCGCAAGAGCCGCATCATCGCCAAGATGAACGCGCTGCTCGAGCCGGAAACCATCGAGGCGCTGTACGCCGCCTCGCAGGCCGGCGTGCCCATCGACCTCATCGTGCGCGGACCGTGCGCGCTGCGGCCGGGCGTGCCGGGGCTGTCCGAGAACATCCGCGTCCGCTCGGTCGTCGGCCGCTTCCTCGAGCACCACCGCATCTTCCACTTCCACGCCGACGGCGAGGACAAGGTCTATCTGTCGAGCGCCGACTGGATGGACCGCAACTTCTTCCGCCGCATCGAGATCGCCTTCCCGGTGCTCGACCCCAAGCTGCGCCGCCGCGTGCTGCGCGAGGGGCTGCGCGCCTACCTCGCGGACAACCAGCAGTCGTGGGAGATGCTGCCGGACGGCCGCTACCGCCGCCGCACGGGCCGCGGCATGCGCCGTTCGGCGCAGCAGATGCTGCTTCAGGATCTGGCGGGCTGAGGCCTCAGCGCCGCCGCGCGTCGATGACGCCCGGCACCTCGCGGATCAGCGCGATGGCCTGCTGGATTCGGGACACGCCACCGACCTCGAACGTGAAGCACATGTAGGCGCGGCCCTTCTTGCTCAGCGTGTTGACGGCGGTGACGTTGATCTTCTCGCGCGAGAGCACGTCGGAGATGTCGCGCAGCAGGCCCTGACGGTCCTGTGCCTCGACCTGCACGTCCACCGGGAACAGCGTCTGCTCGGCCTTGAAGGCGTCGTCGCCCCACTCGGCCGCGACCACGCGTTCGGGCTCCTGCCGCATCAGGTTCTGGAACGACGGGCAGTCGACGCGGTGGATGGACACGCCGCGCCCGCGCGTCACGAAGCCCTGGATCGCGTCCGGCGGCGCGGGCTTGCAGCAGCGGCCGAGCGAGGTCATCAGCTTGCCGACGCCGACGATCAGCACCTTGCCGCCGGCATCGCCCGAACGGCTGCGGCCGACGACGATGCCCGGCTCGGCCCCGCCCTCGTCCGGCACCGCGCCCTCGCCGCGCAGCGCGTTGTGGATCGCGCGCATGCCGACCTCGCCGCGCCCGGCGGCGACGAACAGCGCGTCCGCGCCCTTGAAGCCCAGCCGCTCGGCCAGTTCCTCGATGTTGGCCTGCGTCTGCCCCTCGCGCTGCAGCTCCTTGATGACGAAGCTGCGCCCGCGCGCGAGCGTCTCCGCCTCCTCGAGCTGGTTGAAGTACTGGCGGATCTTGTTGCGCGCGCGGCTCGTCGCGATGTAGCCCTGCTGCGGATTGAGCCAGTCCCGCGACGGCCCGCCCTCCTTGGCCGCGACGATCTCGACGGTCTGGCCGCTGCGCAGCCGCGTGTTCAGCGGCACGAGCTGGCCGTCGACCTTGGCACCGCGGCAGCGGTGGCCGAGGTCGGTGTGCAGGCGGTAGGCGAAGTCGACCGGCGTGGCGCCGTCGGGCAGGTCGATGACGCGGCCCTGCGGCGTCAGCAGGTAGATCGTGTCGTCGAGCGCGGCGCGACGCGACTGCTCGATCCAGTCGGACGAATCGGCCACCTCGTCCCGCCACGACAACAGGCTGCGCAGCAACGCGATCTTCTCGTCGTAGGCCTCGCCCACGCCGCCGCCTTCCTTGTAGCGCCAGTGCGCTGCCACGCCGAACTCGGCGTGGCGGTGCATCTCGTGCGTGCGGATCTGCACCTCCAGCGCGCGCCCGTCGGCCGCGCGCACGGCTGTGTGCAGCGACTGGTAGTTGTTGCCCTTGGGCTTGCTGATGTAGTCGTCGTACTCGCCCGGAATCGGTTCCCACAGCCGGTTGACGATGTCGAGCACCTTGTAGCACTGGTCCACCTTGCGCACCAGTACGCGCACGGCGCGCACGTCGTAGATCTGCTCGAAGCGCAGCTTCTTGAGCCGCATCTTGTTGTAGATGCTGTAGATGTGCTTGGGCCGGCCATACACCTCGGCGTCGATGCCGCCGGCCGCCAGCGCCTCGCGGAGCTGCGCGATGGCGGCCTCGATGAAGGCCTCGCGCTCGGCGCGGCGCTCGTCGAGCTTGCGCGCGATGCGCTTGTAGGTGACGGGCTCGAGGAAGCGGAAGGACAGGTCCTCCAGTTCCCACTTGAGCTGGCCCACGCCCAGCCGGTTGGCCAGCGGCGCGTAGATGTCGAGCGACTCGCGCGCGAGTTCGGTCGGCACGTCGATCTTGCGCTCGGCGTAGTAACGCAGCGTCTGCGTGCGCGAGGCCAGCCGCAGCAGCACCACCCGGATGTCAGCCGCCATCGCCAGCAGCATCTTGCGCAGCGATTCGGTCTGCGCGTGCACGTCCGGCGCCTCGGTACGGCCCTGCACGCGGGTCACCACGCGCAGGCCGTTGAGCTTGCGCAGCCCCTCGACGATGCCGGCCACCGAATCGCCGAAACGTTCGGCCACCTTCTCCAGGCTGCCGGCGCGATACACGGGCACCGCGAACAGCACCGCGGCGATGCGCGCGTCGACATCCAGCCGCAGCGAGGCGGCGATCAGCCCCATGCCCAGCGCATGCGTCCACACCGGCTCACCGGTGCCAAGCACCTCGTCGGAATAGATGTCGCGCGCCAGTTCCAGCGCTTCCTCCACGTCGCGGCGCGCCGGGGCCTCCAGCCCTTCGACGAGCAGGTCCAGCGGCGGCGCGGAGGCGTCGGCAGAGACGGCGTGGGTGACGGAAACCATGGCCGCGATTATCCCACAAGCACCGTCGCGCGGCCCCGGCGCGCCGTGCCGCCCGCGGCGCGATGTGCGATCATGACGCGCCCGTCCGTCCGCCCCGAGCCGATGCGCAAGACCTTTGCCAATCCCTACCTCCTGCTGACCCTCACCGCCCTGTTCTGGTCCGGCAACATGGTCGTCGGACGCGGCGTGCACGAGGCGGTTCCCCCGTTCGCACTCGCCTTCTGGCGCTGGACGCTGGCGCTGGCCTGCGTCGCGCCGCTGGCGCTGCCCCACCTGCGCACGCAGTGGCCCGTCGTGCGCAGGCACTGGAAGGCGCTGGTCGTGCTGGGCCTGCTCGGCGTGGGCGGCTTCAACACGCTGGTGTACATCGGCCTGCATTCGACCACCGCGACCAACGCCGCGATCCTGAATTCCTTCATCCCGATCATGACCATCGCGCTGGCCTTCCTGCTGCTCGGGCGCCGGATCGGCGCGCTGGAGGGCGCCGGCGTGGCGGTGTCCCTGGCCGGCGTGGCGATGATCGTCGGACGCGGCGACCTCGGCACGCTGCTCGCGTTCTCGCTCAACCGCGGCGACCTGTGGCTGCTCGCGGCGGTGCTCGTGTGGGGGCTGTACACGGTGGGCCTGCACTGGCGCCCGCCCATCCACCCGATGCTGCTGTTCGCCGCCTGCGCTGTCGTCGGCCTGACCGCGCTGGCGCCGTTCTACGCATGGGAGCTCGCGAACGGACAGCGCATCGAGATGTCCCCCCAGGCGCTGGCGGCCATCGTCTACGTCGGCATCTTCCCGGGCTTCCTCGGCCACGTGCTCTACAACGCTGGCGTCGCGGCGGTCGGTCCCAACCAGGGATCGCTGTTCATCCACCTGATGCCGGTGTTCGGCACACTGCTGGCGGCCGTGTTCCTCGACGAGCGTCCGTACTGGTACCACTTCGCCGGCATGGCGCTGATCCTGACCGGCATCTTCCTGACCACCCGCTACCGCCGTGCTTGAACGCCTGCGCCGCTGGCTCGGCCGTGCCGGACAGGCCGGGCCCGAGATCGACGAGGCCCTGTGGCGGCGCGTCGAGACCGGGCTGCCCTTTCTCGCCTACCTCGAACCGTACAACCGCGCCCGCCTGCGCGCCCTCGCCCGCCGTTTCCTCGCCTGCAAGCAGTTCCACGGCGCGCACGGGCTGGACGTCACGGACGAGATGATGCTCGCCATCGCGCTGCAGGCCTGCCTGCCGGTGCTGCGCATCGGGCTGGAGGCCTACCGGGGCTGGGTCGGAATCGTCGTCTATCCGGGCGGGATCGTGATCCCGCGTCGCGAGGTCGACGAGGCCGGCGTCGTGCACGAGTTCGACGACGAGGTGCTGGGCGAGGCCTGGCAGGACGGGCCGGTGCTGCTGTCGTGGTCCGGTGGCGCGCCGCACGAGGGACCGGTCAACGTCGTCATCCACGAGTTCGCGCACAAGCTCGACATGGAGAACGGCGGCGCCGACGGCTTTCCGCCCCTGCCGCCCGACCTGTCGCGCGAGGACTGGGCGCGCGACTTCTCGCGCGCCTACGAGGCGATGTGCCGCAGCCTCGACGCCGGCCTGCCGACGGCGCTCGACCCCTACGCGGCCGAGCATCCGGCCGAGTTCTTCGCCGTCGCGGCGGAGGCCTTTTTCGAGACGCCGAACGACCTGAAGCGCGCGCATCCCGCTGTTTACGCACAGCTTTCCAGGCTGTTCGGCACCGACCCGGCCGCCGGCGAGGCGGCCCTGCATCCGCAGCGCGCGCGCCTGGACTGAGGCGCCGGAAAATTCTTTTCCGCCACCAGAGCGGCACCCGCCGTCATATTTCGCCTGACGGGACAGCGCGCTTTGCCCGCCCGAAAACCCGGGTCTAAGCTGGGATGGCTGCCACCTTTCCGGCAGCACAGGAAGTCCGAGAGGAACCTGAGCGCGGTTAGCGCACCCTGCACCGGCCAGACGGGCCCAGCGTGCAGCACCAGACACGGGGGAGCGGGCGTACGACGCTCCCCCTGTCACGCCCGGGCCACCGGTTTCTCCCGGACCGACACATGCAACTGATCGGAGGACCCCCCATGGCGATCACCTGGATACTGGTAGCCAATGCCAGCCTTGCACGGCTGTACGAGCACCTCGGACCCAACAAGGGGCTCAAGCTCGTCAAGGAACTGATCCATCCCGAAAGCCGACTCAAGAACTCCGAGCTTGTCACCGACCGGCCGGGCAGCATGAACGGTCACGGCGCCACGCAGCCGCAGACGGAACCGAAGGCCCACGAGGCCAGGGTGTTCGCGCAGAGGCTGGCGCACGAGCTCTACCATGGCCGCACGCGCAACGCGTACGGCCGCGCCATCGTCTTCGCCCCCCCGTCATTCATGGGCCTGCTCAACACGGCCCTCGACACGCCGACGGCGCAACTCATCACCGACCGTTTCGAGAAGGACTACACGAAGTCGCCGGAACCCCGCCTGCGGGAGCGTCTGGAGTCCTGCATGTTCGTCTGACGCGGCGTACGCCGCACGGTGACGGCGGGGCCTCCGGGGCCCCGCTTTTGCGTTTACCGGTCCGCGCCGGCCCAACGTCCGAGCAGCCGGTAGCGCGCCCCCGAACTCTGCCGTTTCGATTCCACCAGCGCGAAGCCGTCCGCACGCCAGCGCACGGGCTCGGCCAGCGGTTCCTGCCCGTCCGTGCATTCGGCCCCGCGCAGCAGCGTCACGTGCGGCACGAATCGCCGCGCCTCCAGCTCGAAGCCGAGCTCCCGCAGCCGTCCGTGCAGGTCGGCCACCAGCTCGTGAAGGCCCGGCGGCGCGTGCGACGGGCCGGCCCACACGATGTCGCGCGTCGCCCAACGGCCCAGCGTGTCCAGCGTGAGGTCGAACGGCGGTGGCGTCAGCGAGGCCGCCGCCTCGATGAGCTCGGGCAGGCGGACGCGGCGCACGCCGCCGACGAACAGCAGCGTCAGGTGCAGCGTATCGAAGCGCATGACGCGGCCGCCGAAGCGGCGCTGCGCGGCCTCGGCCAGCGCGTGCAGCCGGTTGGCCGTGGCCACGTCGGGCCACAGCGCGAAGAACACGCGCGCGCGTTCCTCGCGCCACAGGGCGGGTTCAGTCAGCGGATTCGCCATGCCGTTCGAGCAGGGCCACGACCTGCGCGGCAATGCCTTCGCCGCGGCCGGTGAAGCCGAGGTTCTCGGTGGTCTTTCCCTTGATGTTCACGCATTCGGGCGCGATGCCCAGGTCGGCCGCGATGTTGGCGACCATCGCCGGCGCGTGCGGCAGGATCTTCGGCGCGGCGCAGATCACGGTGGCGTCGACGTTGACGACGCGGTAGCCCGCCGCGCGCACGCGGGCGAAAGCCTCGCGCAGCAGCACGCGGCTGTCGGCGCCGGCATGCTGCGGATCGGTGTCGGGAAACAGGCGGCCGATGTCGCCCAGGCCGGCCGCGCCGAGCAGCGCGTCGGTCAGCGCGTGCAGCAACACGTCGGCGTCCGAGTGTCCGAGCAGGCCCTGCGCGAACGGGATCGTCACGCCGCCGATGATCAGCGGCCGGCCCGGCACGAGCGCGTGCACGTCGAAGCCCTGACCGATGCGCAGATTCGTCATCGTCCTTCTCCCTCGCTCCGGCTGGCGAGTATCCATTCGGCCATGTGCAGGTCCATCGGCCAGGTCACCTTCAGGTTGGTCGGATCGCCGCGCACCAGCCGCGGACGCAGGCCCGCGGCCTCGATGGCGCCGGCCTCGTCGGTCACGTCACGCGCATCCTCCAGCGCCCGGCGCAGCATCACGTAGCGGAACATCTGCGGCGTCTGCGCCTGCCACAGCCCGTCGCGCGGCACGGTCTGCGCCACGCGGCCGTGAGCGTCGGCGCGCTTGACGGTGTCGGCCACCGGCACCGCCAGCAGTCCGCCCACCTCGTCGCCGGCCAGTTCCGCGATCAGCCGCTCCACATGCCATGGCGCGATGCATGGCCGCGCCGCGTCATGCACCAGCATCCAGTCGTGCTGCGCCACCTCGCCGGCGATCGCGCGCAGCCCCCCCAGCACGCTGGCCGCGCGCGTGGCGCCGCCGCAGAAAAGCGGCACGAGCTTGGGTCCGAGCGCCGACCAGTCGTGCGCGCCCCACTCCGGATCGTCCACCGACAGCACGACGAACACCTTGTCGATCGACGCGACGGCGCACAGCGCCTCCAGCGTGTGCGCGATCAGCGGCCGGCCGGCGAGCGGCAGGTACTGCTTGGGGCGTTCCGCCCCCATGCGGCTGCCGCTGCCGGCGGCAGGAACCAGGGCGAAATGGCGGGCGGAAGAGGCGTGCATGCGGGGGATTCTAATGCAGCCGGCCCGCACGGCGGCACGGCAGCACGGCAGCGCGGACACGAGTTCCTATAATGATCTCTTCCGAACCGTCCGCCCGGACCCCCATGGCCATCGCCCCGATCCGCCCCGCCGCCGTCGCCGGACATTTCTACCCGTCCGATCCGGAGCAGCTGCGCACCCAGGTCAGCGAGATGCTGGCGGCCGCCTTGCCCGCAGAAGACCTGACCACGCCGCCCAAGGCCATCCTCGTCCCGCACGCCGGTTACCTCTATTCCGGCGCCATCGCGGCCAACGCCTACTGCACGCTGCAGTCGCTGCACACGCGCATCCGCCGCGTCGTGCTGCTCGGCCCGGCGCACCGCGTCCCCATCCGGGGTGTCGTGCTTCCTGCCGCACAGGGATTCCGGACGCCGCTGGGCGTCGTGCCCGTGGACGAGGCGAGCTGGAACCTGCTGCGCGAACTGCCCGAGGTGCGGGTGGACGACCGCCCGCACGCCGGCGAGCACAGTCTGGAGGTGCAGCTGCCTTTCCTGCAGACGCTGCTCGAACGCTTCGAGATCGTGCCGCTGCTCGTCGGCCACGGCACGCCGGCCGCCGTGGCCGACCTGCTCGACATCCTGTGGGGCGGGCCGGAGACGCTGATCGTCGTCAGTTCCGACCTGTCGCACTACCTCAGCTACGACGACGCCCGGGCACTCGACCGCAGCACCGCGCGCCAGCTGCTGGAGCTGCGCCCCGCCCTGCAGGGCGAACAGTGCTGCGGCGCGCACGCGCTCAACGGCCTGCTCGCGGTCGCCGCGCGGCGCGGCCTGGAGCCCTACCTGCTCGACCTGCGCAACTCCGGCGACACGGCCGGCGACCGCAGCCGCGTGGTCGGCTACGCCAGCGTCGCCTTCGTGGAGTTTCCCGGCGACGGCGTGCATGCCGTGCGGCACTGACCTTCCCAGCGAGAGGCCCGTGAAACTGCGCGACTCGCACATCGCCCTGCCCGCCGACGGCCACTGGCTGCTCGCACGCCTGCACCATTCGCCGCTGGTCCGGGGACTGGTCGTGCTCATCGGCTCGGACGACGCCCGGGAGCCGCCCGAGGCGCCGGGGCTGGTCGACGCGCTGCACCGTCACGGCTTCGCCAGCCTGCTGCTGGATCTCCTCGACGAACGGGAACGCGAGCGCGACGCCGACGCGCCGTACAACATCCCGCTGCTCGCCACGCGCCTGCTTGCCGCCGCCGAATGGGCCGCGCACCAGCCCGACCTGAAGGCGCTGCCGCTGCTCGTCGTCTCGCGCGGCACGGCCTGCGCCGCCGCGGTGCGCGCGGCCGCGCGCGCGCCGGACACCTTCCGCGCCCTCGTGTGCCTGGGCGGGCGCATGGATCTGGCCGGCGCCGAGCCACTCGCCCGGCTCGCCGCACCGACGCGCGTGATCGTCGCCGAGGACGACCCGGACCTTCCGATCATCGAACGCGCGCAGGCCGAACTGGCCACCGCGCACGACCTGCAGCGCCTGCCCGCCGCCGGGGCACCCGCACGGGCCGCCACGCTGGCGCTCGAATGGCTCGCGCACTGGCGCGACGCGCCACCGTCCGGGGCCGAACCGGACGGCCGATGAAGCCCGGATCGGCCGCCGGGCCGGTCCGCTTCCCCTATAATTCGCGCCCTGCTCCCCGTCGCACCCGCTTCCCCGATGCCGCTCAAGCCCGAATCGCTGCTGCCCGAGCTCACCGCCCTGTCGTTCCCGAAGGCCGGCGTGCGCCACGCCCTGCCCCGGCTCGCCGGTTCGTCCGACGCGCTGGCGGTGGCGCATTTCGCCTCGCGCGGCCGCACGCTGCTGCTCGTCTGCGCCAACCCGCTCGACGCGCAGCGGCTGCAGGAGGAACTGGCCTGGGTCGCGCCGGAGCTGCGCGCCCACCTGCTGCCGGACTGGGAGACGCTGCCCTACGACAGCTTCTCGCCGCACCAGGACCTCATCTCGGAGCGTCTGGCGACGCTGTACTCGCTCACGCGCGGCGAGGCCGACGTGGTCATCGTGCCGGCCTCCACCGCGCTCTACCGCATGGCGCCGCCGAGCTTCCTCGCCGCCTACACCTTCTTCCTCAAGCAGGGCGAGCGGCTCGACGTGGACAAGCTGCGCGCGCAGATGGCCACCGCCGGCTATGCCCACGTCACACAGGTCGTCAGCCCCGGCGAGTTCTCGGTGCGCGGCGGCCTGATCGACCTCTACCCGATGGGCGCCAGCCTGCCGCTGCGCATCGACCTCTTCGACGACGAGATCGAGAGCATCAAGACCTTCGACCCGGACTCGCAGCGCACCGTCTATCCGGTGCCCGAGATCCGGCTGCTGCCGGCGCGCGAGTTCCCGATGGACGAGAAGGCGCGGACGGCCTTCCGCAGCCGCTTCCGCGAGACCTTCGAGGGTGACCCGTCGCGCGTGCAGCTCTACAAGGACGTCTCCAACGGCATCGCGCCGGCCGGTATCGAATACTTCCTGCCGCTGTTCCACGACGAGACGGCCACGCTGTTCGACTACCTGCCCGACGACGCCGTGGTGATGCTGCACCACGACGTGCCCGCCGCCATCGAGGAGTTCTGGCGCGACGCGCGCCAGCGCTACGACTTCCACGCCGGCGACCGCAGCCGCCCGGTGATGCCGCCCGCGTCGCTGTTCCTCGGTCAGGAGGAATTCTTCACCGCGCTCAAGGCACTGCCGGGCCTCACGATTCCGGCCTACGACGCCTCGCCGGAGGCACCCGCCGCCTCGGCCGCGCCGCCGGACGTGGCCGTCGAGCGCAAGGCCACGGATCCGCTGCACAAGCTCAAGGACCTGCTGGCCGGCGACTGGGCCATGGACGGCGGCCGCGTGCTGCTGCTGGCCGAATCGCCGGGCCGGCGCGAGACCATGGCCGAGTACCTCGCCGAGTACGGCCTGCGCCCGGCCGCATGCGCGGACTTCGCGGACTTCCTGGCCTCGGACGAGCCATTCGCGCTCGGCGTCTCGCCGCTGCTCAACGGCTTCGTGCTGCCGCAGGCGCGACTCGCCGTCATCACGGAGGCCGAGCTCTACGCCGCGACGGCCCGCCCGCGCGGTCGGCGCGGCGCGCGCAAGGCCGCCAGCGTCGAGGGCTGGCTGCGCGATCTCTCCGAGCTCAAGCCGGGCGACCCGGTCGTGCACGCCTCGCACGGCATCGGCCGCTACGTCGGCCTGATCCACATGGACCTGGGCGAAGGCGACACCGAGTTCCTGCATCTGGAGTACGCCAGCGGCGACAAGCTCTACGTGCCGGTGTCGCAGCTGCACGTGATCTCGCGCTACGCCGGCGCCGACCCGGAATCGGTCACGCCGCACCGCCTCGGCTCCGGCCAGTGGGAGAAAGCCAAGCGCAAGGCCGCACAGCAGGTGCGCGACACGGCCGCCGAGCTGCTGGCGCTGTACGCCCAGCGCGAATCGCGCCCCGGCCACCGCTTCGACTTCCGCCAGCACGACCTGGAGGCCTTCGCCGAGGGCTTCGGCTTCGAGACCACGCCGGACCAGCAGGCCGCCATCGACGCCGTGATCGCCGACATGAAGTCCGGCCGGCCGATGGACCGCCTCGTCTGCGGCGACGTGGGCTTCGGCAAGACCGAGGTCGCGCTGCGCGCGGCCTTCGTCGCCGTCGCCGGCGGCATGCAGGTCGTCGTGCTGGCGCCGACCACGCTGCTGGCCGAGCAGCACTACCAGACCTTCGCCGACCGCTTCGCCGACTGGCCCGTCAAGGTCGCCGAGCTGTCGCGCTTCAAGTCCGCGCGGGAGCAGAACGAGGCGCTGGCGCAGCTCGCCGAGGGCAAGGTCGACATCATCATCGGCACGCACCGCCTGCTGCAGAAGGACGTGTCGTTCAAGCGGCTGGGCCTGGTCATCATCGACGAGGAACACCGCTTCGGCGTGCGCCAGAAGGAGGCCATGAAGCGTCTGCGCGCCGAGGTCGACGTGCTGACGCTGACCGCGACGCCGATCCCGCGCACGCTGGGGCTGGCGCTGGAGGGCCTGCGCGACTTCTCGATCATCGCCACCGCGCCGCAGAAGCGGCTCGCCATCAAGACCTTCGTGCATGCCTACAGCAAGGGCATCGTGCGCGAGGCCGTGATGCGCGAGTTCAAGCGCGGCGGACAGGTCTATTTCCTGCACAACGAGGTCGAGACCATCGAGAACATGCGGCAGGAGCTGTCCGACCTGCTGCCCGAGGCGCGCATCTCGGTCGGCCACGGCCAGCTGCCCGAGCGCGAGCTCGAGCGCGTGATGCGCGAGTTCACGCAACAGCGCACCAACCTGTTGCTGTGCACGACCATCATCGAGACCGGCATCGACATCCCGAGCGCCAACACCATCATCATCAACCGCGCCGACCGCTTCGGCCTCGCGCAGCTGCACCAGCTGCGCGGCCGCGTCGGGCGCAGCCACCACCAGGCCTACGCCTACCTGCTGACCGACGCGCACGCCAAGCCCTCGGCCGCGGCCAAGAAGCGGCTGGAGGCGATCACGGCGATGGAGGAACTGGGTTCGGGCTTCTACCTCGCCATGCATGACCTCGAGATCCGCGGCGCGGGCGAGGTGCTGGGCGAGAACCAGTCCGGCGAGATGCAGCAGATCGGCTTCTCGCTCTACAGCGAGATGCTCAAGCGTGCCGTGCGCGACCTGCAGGCCGGCCGCGAGCCCAACCTCGCCGATCCGCTCGACGTGGTCACCGAAATCAACCTGCACACGCCGGCGCTGCTGCCCAACGCCTACTGCCCCGACGTGCAGGAGCGCCTGACGCTGTACAAGCGCCTGGCCAACTGCGAGACCGAGGACGACCTGCGCGAGCTGCAGGAGGAGCTGATCGACCGCTTCGGCGAGATGCCCGAGCAGACGCAGGCGCTGCTCGAGACCCACCGCCTGCGCATCCAGCTCAAGCCGTGGAACATCCAGAAGCTCGACGCCTCCGAGCACCAGATCTCGGTGCAGTTCGGCGCCGAGGCGCCGATCGACCCGGCCAAGGTCATCGCGCTGATCCAGAAGGACCGCAACACCCGCATGGCCGGCCAGGACAAGCTGGTGCAGAAGGTCGCGCTGCCCGAGCTCAAGCTGCGCGCGGCGGCCGTGCGCCGCCTGCTCGAATCGGTGAAGGCCTGAGCCGGTCCGCCCCGCGGCGCGACCGGCATAGACCTCGTCTATCCGTTCCATCCGCCCAATCAATTTTTCCTTCGCGGGCGGCGCCGCTAGCATGAGAGGGCACCGGCGCGTCCGTAGCCGGGCCGCGCACGCCGCGCGGTACAATGCGCCCCCTGCCCTTCACCCTCACGTATCCGGAAGCCCGCATGTCCGCCGTCAAGACCGAGAACCTGAACATCGCCGCCTTCGACCCGATGCCGTCGCCCGAGGAGATCATCGCCCGCGTCCCGCTCACCGAGCGCGCGGCCCAGACCGTCGTGGCCGGCCGGCGCGCCCTGTGCGACATCCTCGACCGCAAGGACCCGCGCCTGTTCGTCGTGATCGGCCCGTGCTCCATCCATGACCCCGTGGCGGGCCTGGACTACGCGCGCCGCCTGAAGAAGGTGGCCGACGAGGTCGCCGAGACCCTGCTGATCGTGATGCGCGTGTACTTCGAGAAGCCGCGTACCTCGACCGGCTGGAAGGGCTACATCAACGACCCGTACATGAACGACTCCTTCCGCATCGACGAGGGCATGGAGAAGGCGCGCCGCTTCCTGCTCGACGTCAACGAGATCGGCCTGCCCGCCGCCACCGAGGCGCTGGACCCGATCGCGCCGCAGTATTACGGCGACCTGATCGCGTGGACCGCCATCGGCGCCCGCACGTCCGAGTCGCAGACGCACCGGGAAATGTCCTCCGGCCTGTCGACGCCGGTGGGCTTCAAGAACGCCACCGACGGCGACCTCTCCGTCGCCATCAACGCCATCGTCTCGGCCTCGCATCCGCACAGCTTCCTCGGCATCAACGGCAAGGGCGTCACCAGCATCGTGCGCACCCGCGGCAACCGCTACGGCCACGTCGTGCTGCGCGGCGGCGGCGGCCGGCCGAACTACGACTCGGTCTCGATCACGCTGGCCGAGCAGGCGCTGGAAAAGGCGAAGCTGCCGAAGAACATCGTCGTCGACTGCTCGCACGCCAACTCGTGGAAGAAACCGGAGCTGCAGCCGCTGGTGATGAAGGACGTCGTCAACCAGATCCGCGAGGGCAACCGCTCCATCGTCGGCACCATGGTCGAGAGCTTCATCGAGGCCGGCAACCAGCCCATTCCCGAGGACCTCTCGCAGCTGCGCTACGGCTGCTCCGTGACCGACGGCTGCGTGGACTGGGACAGCACCGAGGCCATGCTGCGCGACGCCCACCGCGTGCTGTCCGAATCCGGCTCGCTGCGGAGCCGCCTGGGATGAACCTCGTCGTGCAGGGCGCGCCGCTCGCGCCCGACACGCTACAGGCCCTGCGAGCCGCCGCCGGCGCCACCGCCGTGATCCCGCTGGGCACGCACGCCTGCCGCCTCGACAACGCCCACCACACCTTGCCGCTGGCGGCCCTGTGCCGCGACATCGGCCTCGACTGCTGCGCCACGCTGGAGCGCCCGCTCGACCACTACGGCCTGTTCGTCACCGACATGGACTCGACGCTGATCGACATCGAGTGCATCGACGAGGTGGCCGATCTCGCCGGCCGCAAGAACGAGGTCTCGCGCATCACCGAAGCGGCCATGCGCGGCGAGATCGACTTCGCCGAATCCCTCCCCCGCCGCGTCGCGCAGCTCCAGGGCCTGCCGGAATCCGCGCTGGCCGAGGTCTACGCCCGCCGCCTGCACCTCAACCCCGGCGCCGAGCGGCTGCTCGCCGCGCTCAGGATCGCGGGCCTTCACACGGTGCTGGTCTCCGGCGGCTTCACCTACTTCACCGACCGCCTGCGCGAGCGGCTGGGCTTCGACGAGGCCCACGCCAACGTGCTGGAGGTGCGCGACGGCGTGCTTACCGGCCGCCTCGACGGCCCCATCGTCGATGCCGCCGCCAAGGCCGCCGTGCTGCGCGCCGCGCGCGACCGCCTCGGTCTCGCGCCCGAGCGCACCATCGCCATCGGCGATGGCGCCAACGACGTGCCGATGCTGCGCGAGGCCGGGCTGGGCATCGCCTTCCGCGCCAAACCGGCGCTACGCGCCGTGGCCGACGTGTGCCTGGACCATGCCGGACTCGACGGCATCCTCGCGCTGTTCGCCTGAAAGGCCTCCCGCCCTGCCCGTTTGATCTTCGTCAAACGCCGTTCATTTCGCGCTGGAACCCGGCCCGGACCGGCCTACATTGGATACGGAAACAGCGTCCGCGCCGGTCAGCATCGGGGCGCCCCGGCGCGGGCCGTATCACCCGGCCCCGAAGAAAGGGAATCATCATGGCACTCGTCAAACGCGACGCCTTCCGTGATCTGGACGACTTCTTCGACCGTCTCTTCCGCCACGCCGGCCTGCCCGCCTCGGGCGGCCGCGAATCACTCGCCGCCGGCGACTGGTCGCCGCGCGTCGACATCGCCGAAACCGAGAAGGACTACCTGATCAAGGCCGAGCTGCCCGACGTCGCCCGGGACGATCTCAATGTCTCCGTCGACAACGGCGTACTCACCATCCGCGGCGAGAAGAAGCAGGAGAAGGAAGAGAAAGGGAAGAAATTCCACCGCATCGAACGCCACTACGGCAGCTTCAGCCGCAGCTTCACGCTGCCCGAGAACGTGGACGTCTCGAAGATCAAGGCGAATTTCAAGGACGGCGTGCTGTCGGTGTCGCTGCCCAAGACCTCCGACCACCCGGCCCGCTCCATCGACGTCGCCATCGACTGACGCGCGGCCCGCGCCGGCCCGTCCGGGCGGCTCAGTCCGCCCGGCGGCGGAACATCAGCGTGTCGGCGTCCGAGGCCTCCGGCACGAAGGCGTACCCCTCCGCATCGAAACCCTTCAGCCCCTCCACGTCCGTCACGCGGTTCACGATCGCGTGACGCGCCATCAGGCCGCGCGCGCGCTTGGCGTAGAAGCTGATGATCTTGTACTGCCCGTTCTTCCAGTCCTGGAACACCGGCGTCACGATGCGCGCCTTGAGCCTGGCCGGCTTCACCGACTTGAAGTACTCGTCGGAAGCCAGATTCACCAGCACCGGCGTCTCGCCCCCCTGCTCGCGCTCGGCGATCACCTCGTTCAGCGCCTCGGTGATGCGGTCGCCCCACCACGCATACAGCGTCCTGCCGGCTGGCGTGTGCAGCTTCGTGCCCATCTCCAGCCGGTAGGCCTGCATCAGGTCCAGCGGCCGCAGCACGCCGTACAGGCCGGACAGGATGCGCAGGTGCGCCTGCGCCCAGTCCAGGTCCGCCGCCGACAGCGAGCGTGCGTCCAGCCCCTCGTACACGTCCCCGTTGAACGCCAGCACCGCCTGCTTGGCGTTGTCCGGCGAGAACGGCCGCGACCACGCCTGATAGCGCGCCACGTTCAGCGCCGCCAGCGTGTCCGACAGGCCCATCAGCTTCGCCACCTCCTGCGGCGACAGCGCGCGCAGCACCTCGATCAGCTCGGCCGAGGCATCGAGGTGATCGGGCTGGGTGTACGTGGCGACGGTGGGCGGGGTTTCGTAGTCGAGGGCCTTGGCGGGGGAGAGGACGAAGATCATCGGACGCATGTACGAATCGGGGAAGCGCCGAGATGGTAGCAAAGCGGCGGCAAACGGGGGCTCGCAAACCGGCTCACGCGGCCGCAGGGCTCCTGACCTCGGCCGCAATCGCGCCGCCTAGCAAGGGGTTCCGCGTGTGGCCCAATGTCCATGACACGGCTCCATGTCATGTCAGGCATTCAGTCGCACGGCAAACTCCGCAGCGCATTTTCCATCCGTGCATTGAATTGGATACCGGCGTTTTCCATCACGGATGGCAACCGCGTTGGGTCCGTATCGAAGGCGCTGAGCCACCGTTTGCCCACCTCGACTCCCCGAACAGGCGCGTTTGACACCCCTCCCCCGTTTGCGGAACATCCTTGGGTTTCGCAGTCCTTCCGGAAGTCCCCATGCCGTCCCCTTCGCTTCTCGACCGTTCGCTGGCCAGCGTCTGGCATCCCTGCACGCAGATGAAGGAGCACGAGCGCTTTCCGCTCGTGCCGGTGGCGCGTGGCGAGGGGCCGTGGCTGATCGACGCGGACGGGCGGCGGCTGATCGACGGGATCAGCTCGTGGTGGGTGAACCTGTTCGGGCACTGCAATCCGCGCATCAACGCGGCGCTGCGCGAGCAGCTCGACACGCTGGAGCACGTGATGCTGGCCGGCTTCACGCACGAGCCGGTGGTACGGCTGTCGGAGCGGCTGACGGCGATGACGGGCCACCGGCTGGGCCATGCCTTCTATGCCTCGGACGGGGCCTCCGCGACGGAGATCGCGCTGAAGATGGCGGCGCACTACTGGCGCAACCTGGGCCGGCCGGAGAAATGCGGTTTCGTCGGGCTGGCCGGCGGCTACCATGGCGAGACGGTCGGCGCGCTGGCGGTGACCGACGTGCCGATCTTCCGCGACGCCTACGCGCCGCTGGTGCGCAGCGGGCACGCCGTGCCCTCGCCCGACGCGCGCACGGCGCGTGACGGCGAGAGCGCCGCCGACGTGGCCCGCCGTGCGGCCGCCGCGCTGGAGGAACACCTGGAACGGCATCACGCGACGACCGCGGCGCTGATCGTCGAGCCGCTGGTGCAGGGCGCGGCCGGCATGGTGATGTACGACGCCGAGTACCTGCGGCTGGCGCGCGCGCTGTGCGACCGCTACGAGGTGCTCCTGGTGGCCGACGAGATCGCGGTGGGCTGCGGCCGCACGGGCAGCTTCTTCGCCTGCGAGCAGGCCGGCATCTGGCCCGACCTGCTGTGCCTGTCCAAGGGCATCTCGGGCGGCTACCTGCCGCTGTCGCTGGTGCTGGCCACGGACACCCTCTACCGGGCCTTCTACGCCGACACGGCGAGCCGTGCCTTCCTGCACTCGCACTCCTACACCGGCAACCCGCTGGCCTGCCGCGCAGCGCTGGCGACGCTGGACATCTTCGAGCAGGACGACGTGATCGCCGCCAACCGCGCGCGCGCCGAGATGCTGGGCCGCGCGATGCACGAGCGCTTCGGCGCGCATCCGCGCGTGCGTCATCCGCGCCAGTGCGGCATGATCGCGGCCTTCGACGTGGCCTACGCGCCACCGGACTTCGCGCGCCGTTTCTTCGCCGCTGGCATGGAGCATGGCGTGCTGCTGCGCCCGATCGGGAACACCGTGTATTTCATGCCGCCCTACATCCTCGACGAAGAACTGATCCGCGCGCTCGTGGACGGCGCCGCCGCGGCGCTGGAGCGCACATGAGCCTACTCGACGACCTGCGCGCCGAACTGGCCGAACTGGACGCGGCCCACCTGCGGCGCGCGCGCCGCGCCAACGAAATCCCCTGCGGCGCGAAAATGCGCGTGGACGGCAAGGAATTGCTCTCGTTCTGCAGCAACGACTACCTCGGACTGGCGGCCGACCCCGCCGTCGCCAAGGCGCTGCTCGAGGGCGTCGTGCGCTATGGCACGGGCTCGGGCGCCTCGCACCTGGTCAGCGGCCACTACGTCGCCCATGACGAGCTGGAGGCGCGGCTCGCCGCCTTCACGGGCCGCGAGCGCGCGCTGTACTTCACGACCGGCTACATGGCCAATACGGGCGTGATCCCGGCGCTGGCCGGGCGCAAGGACGCGATCTTCGCCGACAAGCTGATCCACGCCTCGCTCGTCGACGGCGCGCTGCTGTCGCGCGCGACGCTGATCCGCTATCCGCACAACGACCTCGACGCGCTGGAAGGCGCGCTCGAGGCCACGTCCGCGCCGCGCAAGCTCATCGTCACCGACGCCGTGTTCAGCATGGACGGCGACGTCGCCCCGCTCGCACGCCTGCTGGAGCTGGCCGAGGCGCACGACGCCTGGCTGATCGTCGATGACGCCCACGGCTTCGGCGTGCTCGGTCCGCAGGGACGCGGCACGCTGGCCGAGGCCGGGCTGGATTCGTGGCGCATCGTGCTGATCGGCACGCTGGGCAAGGCCGCCGGCGTCTCCGGCGCCTTCGTGGCCGGCCACGCCGACGTGATCGAATACCTGCTGCAGAAGGCCCGCACCGGCATCTTCACGACCGCCTCGCCGCCCGCGCTGGCGCAGGCGCTGCTGACCTCGATCGACCTGATCGAGGCCGGCGACTTCCGGCGCCACCGCCTGTTCGCGCTCGTCGACGCCTTCCGCCGTCACCTCAGGCTCACGCGCTGGAAACTGCTGCCCTCGCGCACCGCGGTCCAGCCGGTGGTGATCGGCGACAACGCCGAGGCGCTGCGCGTGGCGCAGGCGCTGCGCGACGCGGGCGTGGTCGTGCCCGCCATCCGTCCCCCCACCGTGCCCGCGGGCACGGCGCGGCTGCGCGTTTCGCTCTCCGCCCGCCACGAGATCGAGGACGTGCTGCGACTGGCCGACCTGCTCAACGCGCTGGAGGCGTTCTGATGTCCGACGCACCGCTGGTGCTGCTGCACGGCTGGGGCATGTCGCCGCGCATCTGGAACGGGCTGCGCATCTGCCTCTCGCCGCGCATCGTCGCCACCCCCGCCCTGCCCGGCCACGAGGGCTCGCCCTCGCCCGGCCACGCGCTGCAGGACTGGAGCGAAGCCGTGCTGGCCGCATTGCCGCCGCGCTGCGTGCTGGCCGGCTGGTCGCTCGGCGCGATGATCGCGCTGGACCTCGCCGCGAGGCATCCGGAGCGCATCGAGAAACTGGTGCTGTTCGGCGCCACGCCGCGCTTCGTCGCCGCGCCGGACTGGCCGCACGGACTGGACGCGGACACCGTGCGCGGCTTCACCGAAGGTTTCGCGCACGACGCCGACGCCACGCGCCGGCGCTTCCTCGCGCTGCAGGCGCTGGGCGAGGCGCAGCGGCGCGGCGTCATGCACTCGCTCGGCCGTGCCGTCGCCACCGCCGACGAGGCCAATGAGGCCGCGCTCGCCGATGGCCTGCGCGTGCTGGCCACGGCCGATCTGCGCGAGGCCATGCCGCGCATCGCGGTGCCCGCGCTGCTGATCCACGGCCGTGACGACGCGCTGATGCCGGTGGGCGCGGCATCCTGGCTCGCGGGCACGCTGCCCGACGCACGGCTGGAGATCCTCGACGGCGCCGGGCACGCGCCGATGGTGTCCCAGCCCGAGCTGTGCGCCGGCTTCATCGAGGAGGCGCTGCGTGGCTGATGCCCTCCGCGCCGTGCGCCGCGCCTTCGATCGGGCCGCTGCGACCTACGACACGGCCGCCGGCGTACAGCGCGAGATCTGCGCGCAACTGGCACGTTGCGTGGACGCCGACCCGCCGCATGCCCCCGTCGCACGCGTGGCGGACGCCGGCTGCGGCACCGGCTACGGGCTGGAACACCTGCGCGCGCGCTTTCCCGACGCCCAGTGCCTGGCCGTCGATTTCGCGCCTGCGATGCTCGAACGCGCGCGCAGCCGCCACGCGGTCCTGCCGCTCTGCGCCGACCTTCAGGCGTTGCCGCTGGCCGGCGCCAGCCTCGACGCGCTGTGGTCCAGCCTCGCGCTGCAGTGGTGCGCGCCCGAGCGCGCGCTGGCCGAGTTCGCGCGCGTGCTGCGGCCGGAGGGCATGGCCTGGATCGCGACGCTGGGACCGAACACGCTGCACGAGCTGCGCGCGGCCTTCGCCGCCGTGGACGACACCGAGCACGTGCTGCGCTTCCGTCCGGCCGGCGACTGGACGCGCATCGCCGCCGAATCCGGCTTCGAGGTCGTCGCGGAACGGCGCGGCACGGCCTTCGTGCGCGCGCCGGAACTGCGCGGCGTGATCGCCCACCTGAAAGGCATCGGCGCCCACCGCATCGACACCCGGCCGCGCCAGCCGCTCACCCGCGCGCAGTGGCGAACGCTGGAATCGGCCTACGAACGCTTCCGCACCCCAGACGGCCTGCTGCCCGCGACCTATGACGTGATCCTGCTCACACTCCGCCGCCGGAATCACGGCCCGACACACCCCGATTCCGCGCAAAGCAGCTTCCTGCGCTAGAATCGGCAGGATTTTCACAAGCGGAAAGGGTCCCCACGATGCGTCATCTGCTGGTCGGTCTGGTGCTTGCCTGCCTGCTCCCGCTGCAAGCCGCCCACGCCGCACCGTTCGGTTTCGACGACGTGATCGCCCGGGCCCGGGACCTCGCGGGTCAGGCCTACACCGCTCCGCCCGTCATCCCGCGCTTCATGCGCGACATCGGCCACGAGGCCTACCGCGCCATCCGTTTCGACCCCGCCCGCAGCCTGTGGCGCGAGGGCGGCTCGCGCTTCCAGGTGCAGATGCTGTCGGCCGGCTACGTCTACGCCTATCCGGTCACGGTGAACGTCATCGAGGCCCAGGGCGTGCGCCGCGTGCCGTACCAGAAGGGCAACTACAGCTTCGGCAACGCCGACCTCGAACGCCGCGTGCCGGCCGACCTGGGCCACGCCGGCTTCCAGATCGCGTGGCCGCTGCTCGGCGGCAACGAGCCCGTGCCCTTCATCTCGTTCGCCGGCGCCAGCGCCTTCCGCGCGATCGGCCGCTCCAACATCGGTGGTGCCTCGGCGCGCGGCATCGCCGTCAACACCGGCCTGATGACGGGCGAGGAATTCCCGGCCTTCACCGAGTTCTGGCTCGAGCGCCCGGCGCCCGACGCCCACGCGATGAAGTTCTACGCCCTGCTCGACGGCCGCAGCCTGACCGGCGCCTACCAGTTCACGGTGTGGCCGGGCGAGCCGACGCGGGTGCAGGTAGAGGCCGTGCTGTTCCCGCGCAACGGCATCGAGCGCCTGGGCATCGCGCCGATCACCGGCATGTTCCTGCACGGCGAGAACACCGGCCGTCCGACCGGCGCCTGGCGCCCCGAGGCGCACGACGCCGACGGCCTGCTGATCCACGACGGCGCCTCCGGCGAATGGCTGTGGCGGCCCCTGATCAACCCGCAGACCCTGCAGGTCGACACCTTCTTCACCGACAACGTGCGCGGCTTCGGCCTGCTGCAGCGCGACACCCGGTTCTCCAGCTACCAAGACATCGCGGCCGGCTTCGAACGCCGCTCCAGCGCGTGGGTGGAACCGCGCGGCGACTGGGGCAAGGGTCGCGTGATGCTGGTGCAGCTGCCCACGCCGGACGCGACGAACGACAACATCGTCGCTTTCTGGACCCCCGACGAGCGCCCGACGCGCGAGAAGCCCCTGCGGCTCGCCTACCAGATCAGCTTCGGCTCGCCGGAGGTCACGCGCAGTCCGCACGGCCGCACCGTCAACACCTTCGTCGGCGACGGTTCGGTCTCGGGCGATCCGGCGGGCACCTACCGCTTCAACGTCGATTTCGCCGGCGGCACGCTGGACAAGCTCAAGCCGCGCGCGGCCGTGACCGCGACCGTGACGGCCGCCGAGGGCTCGCAGGTGCTTGAGCATTTCGTCGAATACAACGAGGCCATCAAGGGCTGGCGCCTGTCGATCCTTGCCCGCCCCGCCGAAGGCCGCCCGCTGGCGCTGCGCGCCTTCCTGCGCGACGGCGAGAACGCGATCACCGAAACCTGGTCCTACGTGCTGCCGTCGCGCAACGACATCCAGCGCGCCGGACGCTGATCCCATGGCAAGAAGCCTCGCCGAAGAAGCCGTCACCCGCGTCATGCAGTACCTGATCGGTGCGGGCCTCACGCCTACCACCGACCTCATGCGCGATGCCCTGCAGCTGGTGTCCGACGTGCTCGAGGACGCCGGCCCGCTGGGCCTGCCCGACTCCGCCGAGTTCATGGCCGAGGTGATGAACCGGCTGCCCGAACGCTTCTCGCTCCCCGAACCCCTGTTGCCGCCGGCCACGCCGCCGCTCATGCGAGGCAGCATCCACTACGGCAGACGTTGATGGCCGGCGACACCGCGATCACGACCACCGATTCCCCTCCGCGCCGCATGCGCTGGCGCCTTGCGGCCCTCGTGCGCCGCTTCGTACTGACGGCCATCGTCGTCACGCAGACCGTGTTCGCGACCGACGTGATGCGTCAGGTCCTGCCCTACCAGGGCGGGAACTGGGTCGAGATCGGGCTGATCTCGCTGTTCGCGCTGCTGTTCCTGTGGATCTCCGTCGGCTTCTGGATCGGCATCACCGGCTTTCTGCTGCGCCGCTTCGGCGGCGACCGCCGTTCGCTTCTGCAGCGGCACTCCACCGCCGAGCTGGACGCGACGCCACTCGCGCGCACGGCCATCGTCATGCCGATCTACCACGAGCCCGTCGAACGCACGCTGGGCGGTCTGCGCGCGATCTACCGCTCGCTCGAGAAGACCGGAAAGATCGCCGACTTCGACTTCTTCATCCTGTCCGACAGCCGCGCGCCGGGCTACTGGATGGCGGAGAAGGAAGCCTGGTACCGCATGTGCACCGAGCTGGGCGCCTCGGGCCGGCTGTTCTACCGCCGCCGCACGCTCAACATGAACTACAAGAGCGGCAACATCGCGGACTTCCTGCGCCGCTGGGGCCGCCGCTACGAGTACATGATCGTGCTCGACGCCGACAGCCTGATGGAGGGCGAGACGCTGCTGCGCATGGTGCAGCTGATGCAGCGCGAACCGCAGGTCGGGCTGATCCAGACCAATCCGGTGCTGGTCAACGCGCGCTCGCTGTTCGCCCGCGCGCAGCAGTTCGCCAACCAGGTTTACGGACCACTGTTCTCGACCGGCCTGGCCGCCTTCCAGCTCGGCGAGGCGGCCTACTGGGGCCACAACGCCATCATGCGCACACGCGCCTTCATGGCCCACTGCGGCCTGCCGAAGATGCGCGGCTTCGGGCTGTTCAAGGGTCCGATCGCGAGCCACGACTTCGTCGAGTCGGCCTACATGGCCCGCGCCGGCTATGAGGTGTGGCTGGAGCCGGGGCTGTCCGGCAGCTACGAGGAGTCCCCGCCAACCGTCGTCGACGAGCTCACGCGCGACAAGCGCTGGGCCAAGGGCAACCTGCAGCACCTGTGGGTGCTGCTGACCACGCCGCGTCTGCGCTGGGCGCACCGCATGGCCTTCATCAACGGCATCATGTCCTACGTCGCCTCGCCGCTGTGGCTGGCCTTTCTCGCGCTGTCCACGGTCAGCGCGGCGCGGCTGGTACTGCAGCCCATCGAGTACTTCCCGCAGTCGCACAGCCTGTTCCCGCAATGGCCGCAGTGGGATCCGATGCTGGCGCTGAAGCTGGTCGGCTCGACGCTGTTCCTGCTGTTCTTCCCGAAGATCCTCGCCGTGCTCGACGTGCTGCTCTCGCGCCGGCGCAAGGCCCACGGAGGCTTCTTCCGCCTGCTGCTGAGCGTGAACCTCGAGATGCTGGTCTCGACGCTGCTCGCGCCGATCCGCATGCTCGCGCACAGCCGCTACGTGATCGAGGCGCTGCTCAACGTGTCGCTGCGCTGGGCGGGCCAGAACCGCGGCGACGAGACCTCATGGGCGGCGGCGATCTCCAGCCAGGCACCCGGCTCCGTGCTGGCCGCGGGCTGGGCCGCCTTCGCGTGGTGGCTGGACCCGATGTTCTTCTACTGGTCGCTGCCGGTCGCGATCCCGCTGATCCTCGCCGCACCGACCTCGGTACTGTTCAGCCGCAACAGCGCCGGCGACGCGCTGCGACGCGCCGGTCTGCTCCTCGTGCCGCAGGAGCGCTACGGCAACGCGGTGATCCAGGACCTGGAGACCGGCATGCCACTGGGCCCGCGTCACCGCGACGACGACACCGGCGCCTTCGTCGAGGCCGTCATCGATCCGGTGCTCAACCGCATGCACGCCGACGCCGCACGCGGCCGAGCGGCCGGCGCCAAGCGCGAGCACCTGCGCCACCTGTGCGCGCGCTGCCTGCACAACGGCCCGGCGGCGCTCACGCCCAAGCAGTTGTCGCTGCTCGCGCAGGACCGCGAATCCCTTCAGTGGCTGCACCGCGCGGCCTGGCGCGCGCCGGTCGACTCGTTCTGGGGACGTGCGCTGCATGCGCGCACGCGCGCGAAATGACCACTGACCGGGCCTGGTTCGTCACCGGCACCGACACCGGCATCGGCAAGACCCACGTCAGCTGCGCGCTGCTGCGCGGCAGCGCCGCGCGCGGCCTGCGCGCCGCGGCGATGAAGCCCGTGGCCGCCGGCGCCGACCGCGTGGACGGCCGCTGGCTCAACGAGGACACGGCGCGGCTGATGGCGGCCGCCAACGTGGACGCACCGGTCGAGCTGGTCACGCCCTACTGCCTGTCCGAGCCGATCGCACCCCACGTCGCGGCGCGCGAGGCCGGCGTGGAGATCGACTTCGGCGTGCTGCAGAAGGCTTTCGACACGCTGCGGGCACGCTGCGACCGGCTCTTCGTCGAGGGCGCCGGCGGCCTGCTGGTGCCGACCGGGCCCGACCGCGACTTCGCCGACCTGGCGGCCGCGCTCGGACTGCCGGTGATCCTCGTCGTCGGCATGCGGCTCGGTTGCATCAACCACGCGCTACTGACGACGCTGGCGATCCGCGAGCGCGGGCTCACGCTGGCCGGCTGGGTCGCCAACCGCGTCGATCCGCACATGCTGCGCTTCGAGGACAATCTGGAGACACTGCGCGCGCGCATCGACGCGCCGCTGATCGCCGTCGTCGGTCACGGCGAGGACGCCGTGATCGACATCGATCAGGCGCTCGCGGAACGCTGACGCAGCTGTTCGAACAGGCACACGGCCGCCGCCGCGCCGACGTTCAGCGATTCGGTCTCGCCCGGCATCGGAATGCGCACGCCCTGCGTCGCGAGCGCCGCGACACCGGGCGACAGCCCCGCTCCTTCGGCACCGAACAGCCACACGGTCGGCCCGCGCAGGTCCAGCGCGTACAGCGAGCGGGCGTCCGGACGCAGCACGGTCGCGAGGATGGCGCCGTCGAAGCCCCGCAAGACCTCCGGCAACCCGACACGCTCGCGCAGCCGCAGCCGGAAATGCCCGCCCATGCCGGCGCGCAGCACGCGCGGCGCCCACGCCTGCGCGCAGCCGGCGCCGAGCAGCACGTCGCGCACGCCGGCCGCGGCGGCCGTGCGCAGGATGGTGCCGAGGTTGCCGGGATCCTGCACGCCGTCGAGTGCCACGACGGTGTCCGACAGCGGGCCGTCCGCGTCCGGAGGCACGTCCAGCACGGCCAGCAGACCGCTGGGCGAATCGACCGGGCTGACGTGCGCGAACAGCCCGTCCGGAAGCGACACGGCCGGCACGTCGCCGCAGGCGTCGAGCAACGCGACGATCTCGGCGCGCCGCAGACCCGATTCGCTGACAACGAGGCGCGCGGGCATGAGGCCGGCGGCCAGCGCCGCCTCGACCAGATGCACGCCGTCGAGCAGCGTCTGGCCGCTCTCGCGCCGCGCACGCGCCGATTCGGACAGCGCGCGCAGATGCTTGATCAGCGGATTGTCGCGGGAGGTGACCGGCTTCACAGCAGCGCGAGACCCAGCGTGGCGACGGCGGCCGTGAACACCCCCAGACAGAGGTTGAACGCGACGCGCTGACGGATGCGGTTGAGCGCCACCGCTCCGGCGGCCCAGTCGCCGTCGGCGACGGCACGCCGCAGCTTCGGCCACGGGCCGTACCAGATCGACGCGAACACCGCGATCATGACCAGCCCCGTGGCCATCATGACGTGCCAGGCCACCGGCGCGCTGGCGAAGCCGACGTGGCCGAGCTTGCCGAAGCCGCTGACGACGATCAGCGCGATGGACGTCCACACCAGCGGAAAGAAGCGCGACAGCACGCCGACCCACAGCGGCAGCCGCTGCGCGGGCGGCAGCGCGAGCGAGGCCGGACGCAGGCACAGGTACAGCAGCGCCATGCCGCCGACCCACACGATGACGCCGGCGAGATGGGCGAACAGGCCGAGGTTCTGGCTCATCACGAATCTCCGAACAGACGGCCCTGCGCGAGCAGATCACGCACCGGCCCGAAACTGCGACGGTGGCAGGCCAGCACGCCGTGCGTGCGCAGGGCGGCCAGATGGTCGGGCACAGGATACCCCTTGTGGCGCGCGAAACCGTACTGCGGGTAGGCGCGGTCGAGCTCGATCATCGCCGCATCGCGCACGGTCTTCGCGAGGATGGATGCGGCCGAGATCTCGGCCACCAGCGCGTCCCCGCCGACGACGGCCTCGCACGGCTCCGGGACGTCCGGGCAGCGGTTGCCGTCCACCCGCACCAGGTCGGGCCGCACGTCCAGCGCGGCGACCGCGCGCGCCATCGCCAGCATCGAGGCATGCAGGATGTTGAGCCGGTCGATCTCCTCGACCGTGGCCTCGGCCACGGCCCAGGCGAGCGCGCGCTCGCGGATCTCGTCGGCGAGGCGCTCGCGCCGCTTCGGGGTGAGCTTCTTGGAATCGTTCAGGCCCGCGATCGGACGCGCAGGATCGAGGATGACCGCGGCGGCGACGACCGGGCCGCACAGCGGGCCGCGACCGGCCTCGTCGACGCCGCAAACGCGCATCACGGCCCGGCTCCGTCGTCGAGGTACGGCGCGATGGCCTCGGCCGCGCGCGCGGCCGTGCCCTGCCGCAGCTGCAGGTGCAGCTCCGTGAAGCGCCGTTCCAGCGCCGCGCGCCCCTCGGCGTCGCCGAGCCAGCGGTCGAGCGCGTCGGCCAGCGCCTGCGGCGTGGCGTCGTCCTGGATCAGCTCCGGCACCACGGTGTCGTTGCACAGGATGTTGGGCAGGCCGATCCACGGCAGATAGGCCATGCGCTTCATCAGCCGGTACTGCCACTTGCCGATGCGGTAGCTGATGACCATGGGCCGCTTGAGCAGCGCCGCCTCGAGGCTGGCCGTGCCGCTGGCGACCAGCACCACGTCGGCGGCGGTCATCGCGTCGACCGCGTGGCCGAACAGGATGCGCAGCGGCAGCCCGTCCGCGCCGGCCGCGCGCAGGGCCTCCTCGAACAGCTGGCGCGTCGCGCGCGTGGCGAGCGGCACGAGGAACACCGCATCCGGATGACGCTCGGCGAGCCGCTGGGCGGCGCCGATGTAGGTCGGCGCGAGATTGCGCACCTCGGACTCGCGGCTGCCGGGCAGCAGCGCGACGACGGGGATGTCCCCGCGCAGGTTCAGGCGCTCGCGCATCGCGGCGCGGTCAGGCTCCAGCGGCAGCACGTCGGCAAGCGGATGGCCGACGTAGCTGACCGGCACGCCGGCCTTCTCGTACAGCGCCGGCTCGAACGGGAACAGGCACAGCATGTGCGAGACCGAGCGCGCGATGTTTCGGATGCGCCCGCCCCGCCACGCCCAGATCGACGGGCTGACGAAGTGGATGGACGGCATGCCGGCCTCGCGCACGCGCCGCTCCAGCCACAGGTTGAAGTCCGGCGCGTCGACGCCGATGAAGGCGTCCGGCCGCTCGCGCAGGATGCGTCCGAGCAGCGCCTTGCGGATGCCGGACAGCTCGCGGTAGCGGCGCAGCGCGTCGACGTAGCCGTGCACCGCGAGGCGCTCGCACGACCACAGGGCCTCGAAGCCCTCGGCCTGCATCAGCGGCCCGCCGATGCCGAAGAAGCGGGCATCGGGGTAGCGCGCGCGCAGCGCGCGGATCAGATGACTTGCGAGCAGGTCGCCGGAGGCTTCACCGGCGACCATGGCGATGCGCTTGACCATGACGCGATCAGCGCACGAGCCCGCGCCCCGAGACGGCGATGAACTCCGAGAAGGGGGCGACCTCCGGCGTCTGGGCCGCGATTTCGGCGATGGCGGCGCGCGCCTCCTCCAGGCTCAGACCGGCACGGTACAGGCTGCGGTAGGCGCTCTTGATGGCGGCGATGGCCTCGGCCGAGAAGCCGCGGCGGCGCAGGCCCTCGCTGTTGATGCCGTGGGGCTTGGCCGGATTGCCGGCAACGGTGACGTAGGGCGGCAGGTCCTGCAGCAGCACGGTGCCGACGCCGCAGAAGCTGTGCGCACCGACCCGCACGAACTGGTGCACGCCCGTGAAACCGCCGAGGATGGCCCAGTCACCGACATGGACGTGGCCGGCCAGCGTGGCGTTGTTCGCGAAGATCGTGTGGTTGCCGACCTGGCAGTCGTGCGCGATGTGCACGTAGGCCATGATCCAGTTGTCGCTGCCCACGCGCGTGGCACCGGCGTCCTGCGCGGTGCCGACGTTGAACGAACAGAACTCGCGGATCGTGTTGCGATCGCCGATCTCGAGCCGCGTCGGCTCGTCGTCGTACTTCTTGTCCTGCGGCGCTGCGCCGATCGAGCAGAACTGGAAGATCTGGTTGTCACAACCGATGCGCGTGCGGCCCTCGATGACCACGTGCGGACCGATGCGCGTGCGGTCGCCGATCTCGACGTGTTCGCCGATGACGGAGTACGGGCCGATCTCGACGTCCGTGCCGAGCCGGGCACCGGGATGGACGATGGCGGTCGGGTGGATCATCACTTGGTCTTCAGCGCGCACATCAGTTCGGCCTCGGCCGCGACCTGGCCATCGACCTTCGCGACCCCCTTGTACTTGTAGATGTTGCGCTTGTTCTGCAACACCTCGACCTCGAAGATCAGCTGGTCGCCGGGCACGACCTGGCGCTTGAAGCGCACCGCGTCGATGCCGGCGAACAGCACGACGGAGTTCTCGTCGGGCTTGACGCCCATGCTCTTGAACGACAGCAGCGCAGCGACCTGCGCCATCGCCTCGACGATGAGCACGCCCGGCATCACCGGGTGGTTGGGGAAATGGCCGGGGAAGAACGGCTCGTTCATCGTCACGTTCTTCAGCGCGGTGATGCGCTGGCCGTCCTCGATCTCCAGCACGCGATCCACCAGCAGGAAGGGATAGCGGTGCGGCAGGTATTCGAGGATCTCGTTGATGTCCATGATCATGGCTTCAGGCGCCGGAGCGATCGGCGAGGAGTTGTTCAAGGCGGCGTATTCTATCCGCGAGGCTGTCGAGATGGCGCAGATGCGCGAAATTGCGCACCCAGTCCGCGTGCGCCTGTTGCGGCAGGTTGCCGGTATACACGCCCGGCTCGCGGATGGACTTGGTGATCAGCGTCCCGGCGGAGACGATGACGTCGTCACAGATCTCGAGATGGCCGATGACGCCGGCCTGTCCGCCGATCATGCAGCGCGCGCCGATGGTGGTGCTGCCGGCGATGCCGACGCAGCCCGCGATCGCCGTGTGGTCGCCGATGCGCACGTTGTGCGCGATCTGGATCTGGTTGTCGAGCTTGACGTCGTTGCCGATCACCGTGTCCTCGAGCGCACCGCGGTCGATCGTCGTGTTGGCGCCGATCTCGACGTCGTCGCCGATGACGACACGGCCCACCTGCGGGATCTTGACCCAGCGGCCATCGCGCTCGCGCGCGAAACCGAAGCCGTCGGCCCCGATCACGGCACCGGAATGCACGATGCAGCGCTCGCCGAGCACGCAACCGGCGTAGATCGTGACATTGGCGGCGAGCACGCTGCCGGCACCGATGCGCACGCCGTCGCCGATGTGGCAGCCCGGTCCGATCACGACCCCCTCGCCCAGCACCACGCCCTCGCCGATGCTGGCGCAGGCGCCGACGCTGACCGAGTCCGGCACGGATGAGGCGACGACGGCCGAGGCATCTACGCCGGGGCTCACCGCGCGCGGCGGGTTGAGCAGCTGCGAGACGCGCGCGAAATAGACATAGGGATCGGGCGTGACGATGCGTGGCAGTGCCGTGCGCTCACGCGCCGACGGCGCGACGATGACCGCCGAGGCACGGCAGTCGGCCAGCCTGGACGCGTATTTGGGATTGGCGAGGAAGGTGATGCAGCCCGGACCGGCACCTTCCAGGGTGCCGACCCGTTCGATCAGCGTGGCGCCGTCTCCGGCCAGTTCGCCCCCGAAGCGGGCGACGAGATCGGCGAGCGTATGCATGGGCGCGCCATCAACGGCCGTTGGAGAGCGCCTTCAGCACCTTGTCGGTGATGTCGATGCCGGGGCTGGCGTAGACGGCTTCCTGCAGGATCACGTCGAACTTCTCGGCCTCGGCCACCTGCTTGATCGCGGCGTTGGCGCGGTCGAGCACCTGGGCGAGTTCCTCGTTGCGGCGCTGGTTGAGGTCCTCCCGGAACTCGCGCTGCTTGCGCTGGAAGTCGCGGTTCAGGTCGTTGAACGCGCGCTCCTTGTCACGACGCTGGGTCTCGCCCATCGTCAGCGCGTTACGCTCGAGGTCTTCCTGCATGGACTGGAGCTCGCGCGCCATGCGCTGCAGCTCCTGGTCGCGGGCCTCGAATTCCTTTTCCAGGCGCTGCTGGGCACGCACGGCAGGCGCGGCCTCGCGCATCAGCCGATCCGAATCGACGAAGCCGATCTTCGACTGGGCGCCGGCCGTCAGGGGCATCAGCCCCGACAGGGCGACGAGAAGAACGGGTACGAACTTGAATTTCACTTGAACCTCCGAAATGCCGCGCTTCGGCGGTCAGAACACCGAGCCGAACTGGAACTGGAACTTCTCCACTTCGTCCGTCGGCTGCTTCTTGATCGGGAAACCGAGACTGAACTTCAGCGGACCGAGCGGCGACGCCCACGAGAACGCCAGACCGGTACTGTAGCGTATCTTGCCCGAGTCGAACTTCGTGTCCTCATCCCAGATGTAACCGGCGTCGAAGAACACCGACGTGCGGAACGAGCGGTCGGTGCCCGAACCCGGCAGCGGGAAGTAGTACTCCGCGTTGGCCACGAGCATGCGCGTGCCGCCGATCGGATCGTCGTCGGGCGTACGCGGACCGATGGAGCTCTGTTCGAAGCCGCGCACCGAGCCGATGCCGCCCGCGTAGAAGTTCTTGTAGAACGGCACGGGCTTGCCGCCGTAGCCCTTCGCGATGCCCGCTTCCATGTTCATCATGAACGCCTGGCTGCGGCCGATCGGGAACCAGTGCTGATACTGGTAGTTCAGGCGGCCGTAGCGCAGGTCGCCCGGCGACAGCGCGGTCTCGAAGGCCACGCGCTGATACGTGCCCTTGCGCGGATACAGGAAGCTGTCACGCGTGTCGCTGGCCCAGCCGATGCTCGCGATCAGGCTGTCGACGGACACCGTGCCGACGCCGGTGACCGGGTTGGTGCAGCCGAAGTCGCGGCAGAAGTCCTTGTACAGGTCCGGACTGTCGGCGTAGGTCGTGATCTCGGTACGGTCGACGGCCAGACCGAAGTTGATGCGGTCGTCCTCGCCGATCGGGTACCCCAGCCGGATGCCCAGACCGGTGGACGTGGACTTGTAACGCGCGATGCTGGTCGTCTCGGACGGGTCGTAGGTCCGGCGGTAGATGTCGTAGCCGAGGCTCACGCCATCGATGGTGTGGTACGGATCCGTGAACGACAGCGACATCGTCCGGCCGGATTTCGACGTATTCAGGCCGAGGCCGAGCGACTTGCCGGTACCGAACAGGTTGTCCTGCGTGATCGAGCCGCCCAGTACGACCTTCTCGGAGCTCGAGAAGCCGACCCCCAGCGACAGGTTGCCGGTCGGACGTTCCTTGACCGTGACGTTGACGTCGATCTGGTCGGTCGAACCCGGCACGGCCGGCGTCTGGATCGACACGTCGTCGAAGTAGCCCAGGCGCTCGACGCGCGTGCGCGACTTGCGGATCAGCTCGGCGTCGTACCAGCCGCCTTCCATCTGCGTGATCTCGCGTCGGATGACCTCGTCCCTGGTACGGACGTTACCGCCGACGTTGAGGCGCCGGACGTACACGCGGCGACCCGGGTCGACGAAGATCGTGAACGCCACCTCGCGCTTCTCGGTATCCACCTCCGGCGCGGCGTTGACGTTGGCGAAGGCGTACCCCTCGGAGCCGAGCCGGTTCGTCACGGCGTCGGTGGTCTCGGTCAGCTTGGCGCGCGAGAACACCTCGCCGGGACGCAGCGCGACGAGCTTGAGGTATTCCTCCTCGGGCAGGATCAGGTCGCCGGCGAAACGCACGGCGGACACCGTGTACTTCTCGCCCTCGGTGATGTTCACCGTGACGTAGATGTCCTTCTTGTCCGGCGTGATCGAGACCTGCGTGGAGTCGATGTTGAAGTCGAGGTAGCCGCGGTCGAGGTAGAACGAACGCAGGTTCTCGAGGTCGGCCGATAGCTGCTGGCGCGAATAGCGGTCGTTCTTCGTGTACCACGTCAGCCACCCGGGCGTGCGGAGTTTGAACTGCTCGAGCAGTTCCTTCTCCTTGAACTTCCGGTTGCCGACGATGCTGATCTGCCGGATCTTGGCGACGTCGCCCTCGGTCACGGCGAAGTTGATGCCGACGCGGTTGCGCTCGAGCGGCGTGATCGTCGTGACGACCTGGGCCGAGTACTTGCCGCGGCTCAGGTACTGGCGTTTGAGCTCCGCCTCGGCGCGCTCGAGCAGGGCCCGGTCGAAGGTGCGCGCCTCTGCCAGGCCGATGGCGGCAAGGCTGCTCTTCAGGGCCTTGGAGTCGAACTCCTTGACGCCGGTGAACGTGATGTCGGCAATCGCCGGACGCTCGTCGACCAGCACGACGATGACGTCGTCCTCGACCTCGATGCGCACGTCGCTGAAGAAGCCCGTCGCGAACAGGTCACGGATGGCCTTGGCGGCCTGGTCTTCGGTGAAGGTGTCTCCGACGCGTACCGGCAGGTAATTGAAGACCGTACCGGCCTCGGTTCGCTGGATGCCTTCGACGCGGATGTCCCGAACCGTAAACGGGTCGAAGGCAATGGCTGGGGCGGCAATAAAAAGGGCTGCCACCAGCCCGCTCAGGAGTTTCAATCTCATTCGGCTCTCAACCGGAAATCAGCCGCATGATGTCATTGTAGAATGCAAACATCATCAGCATCGCCAGCACCACAAGACCAAGCTGCTGCCCAAGCTGCATCACGCGCTCGGACACCGGGCTGCCCTTCAAAATCTCGATCACATAATACAGCAAATGCCCGCCATCCAGCACCGGGATGGGCAGCAGGTTGAGCACCCCCAGGCTGATGCTGATGAGCGCCATGAAACCCAGGTAGTGGGCCACTCCCAGCCGGGCGGTCTGCCCCGCGTAATCGGCGATCGTGACCGGTCCGGACAGGTTCTTCCACGACACCTCGCCGATCAGCATCCGGCCGATCATCTTCAGCGTCAGCGCACTCGTTTCCCAGGTCTTGGCCACCGCCCGCACCAGTCCCTCGACCGGCCCGTAGCGCACGACGGTGAACAGCTGCTCGCGCAGGCCGGGCACCTCGGCCGCCGCGACACCGATGCGGCCAACAGTACGCCCGTCGACCACCGTTTCGTCCGGCACCACGGTCAGTTCGATGCGCACTCCGTCACGTTCGACCACAGCCGGCAGCGCCCTGCCCGCCCGATCGCTGACCGTCTCGACCAGCGCCAACCATGACTCGAGACGCTGCCCGCCGAGCTCGAGGATGCGGTCGCCGGGGCGCATGCCGGCCCGCGCGGCGGCGCTGCCATCGAGCACCTGCCCTACCACGGGAGGGATCGCCGGCCGCCACGGCCGCAGGCCGATGCGGCCGATGAGATCCTCGTCCGCATCGTCGACGCCGATCATGCCGAACTCCAGCCGCAGCGGCGTCTCGCTGCCCGACTCGCTGCGCACCACGAGCCGCGCCGCACGCTTGTCCAGCACGGCCTGCAGCAGCGACCAGCGCAGGTCCGACCAGCCGCGCACGGCCGCGCCGTCGACCGACACCACGGTGTCACCCTCGCGGATGCCGGCCTGCGCCGCGACGCTCTGGGTATCGGATGTCAGCGACACGCGCGGACGCAGCTCCTCGGTACCGGTGGCGAACAGGCCCCAGTACAGCACGATCGCGAGCAGGAAGTTGGCCAGCGGACCGGCCGAGACGATGGCGAAGCGGCGCCACACCGACTGGCGGTTGAACGCGCGCGGCAGGTCCTGCGCCGGGACCTCGCCCTCGCGCTCGTCGAGCATGCGGACGAAGCCGCCGAGCGGGAACGCGGCCAGCACCCATTCGGTCCGGTCGCGGCCGACGGACCATTTGAGCAGCGGCTTGCCGAAACCGACCGAGAAGCGCAGGACCTTCACGCCGCACCAGCGTGCGACGAGGTAGTGTCCCAGCTCGTGCACGAAGATCAGCACGCCGAGCGCGACGACGAAGGGAATCAGGTATTCGAGCAGGTTCATCGTCCCTCTTGCCGTGCAATGGCCGCACGGGCCAGTTCGCGCGCACGGCGGTCGGACTCGAGCACGGCTTCGAGGGATTCGACCGAGAGGCCATGACCCCGTTCCAGCGCGCATGCGATGACCTCGCAGATCGCGCGGAAGCCGATGCGTCCATCGAGGAAGGCGGCGACGGCTTCCTCGTTCGCGGCGTTCAGCACGGCCGGAGCCGCACCGCCCGCACGCAGCGCATCATAGGCCAGACGCAGGCAGGGGAAGCGTTCCATGTCGGGACGCTGGAAGGTCAGCTGCCCGATGAGGAAGAGATCGAGGCTGCTGACGCCCGCCTCGATGCGGTCGGGAAAACCCAGCGCATGGGCGATCGGCGTGCGCATGTCCGGGTTGCCCAGCTGGGCGATGACCGAGCCGTCGACGTACTCGACCATCGAATGGATCACGCTCTGGGGATGGACGACGACCTCGATGCGGTCGGCCGGCGCGGTGAACAGCCAGTGCGCCTCGATCACCTCGAGGCCCTTGTTCATCATCGTCGCGGAATCGACCGAGATCTTGCGGCCCATCACCCAGTTCGGGTGCGCGCAGGCCTGTTCCGGCGTGACCGAATCGAGCGCCGACAGCGGCACGTCACGGAACGGCCCGCCCGAGGCCGTCAGCAGGATGCGGCGCACGCCTGCCCCCTCCAGCCTGCCGTCGTAGGCCGGCGGCAGCGACTGGAACACCGCGTTGTGCTCGCTGTCGATCGGCAGCAGCGTCGCCCCGCCCTCGCGCACGGCCTGCATGAACAGCGCGCCGCCGAGCACCAGCGCCTCCTTGTTCGCGAGCAGCACGCACTTGCCGGCGCGCGCCGCGGCCAACGTCGGCCGCAGTCCGGCCGCGCCGACGATGGCGGCCATCACGACATCGGCGGAAGGATGGGCAGCCACCTCCACCAGCGCGGCCTCGCCGTGCAGCACCTCGGTCGGACAGCCCGCCGCCCGCAGGCGCGCGGCCAGCGCCTGCGCGTCCGTCGCGCGATCGACGACCGCACAGGCCGGGCGGAAGCGCAGGCATTGTTCGTACAGCCGGTCGATCTGGCGGTGCGCGGTCAGCGCGTAGACCTCGAAGCGGTCGGGATGCCGCTCGACGACGTCCAGCGTGCTCACCCCGATCGAGCCGGTGGCGCCCAGCACGACGACACGGCGGAGAGTGGCGCGGCTCATCTCACCACCCCGCCAGAAGGGCAATCAGCGCCACCAGCGGCATCGTCGACGTGAGGCTGTCGATGCGGTCGAGCACGCCTCCGTGACCGGGCAGCAGCGTGCCGCTGTCCTTGAGTCCGGCCTGCCGCTTGAGCAGCGACTCGAACAGGTCTCCGACGATGCTCAGCACCGCGAATACGGGCAGGAAGATGGCCAGCAACGGCCACGGGATGTCGTCGGAGCCGAGGCCCGTGACCGCGTGCAGCAACATCCCGCACACGAACACCCCCGCGATCGCCCCCCAGGCGCCCTCGCGGGTCTTGCCGGGACTGATGGCCGGGGCGAGCTTGACGCGCCCGAAGGCGCGACCGGTGAAGTACGCGGCACTGTCGGCAACCCACACCAGCGCCATGACCGCGAGCAGCAGCCAGGCATCAACGGCGCGCAGCTCGACGAGCGCCAGCGCGGTCGGCACGATCACGAGCCAGCCCGTCAGCAGCCCCGCCGCCGGCGCCACCTGCCAGCCGCGCGCGAGCCACGGCGGCACGACCAATCCCCAGAACGCCAGCCCCGCGCCATGCACGACGACCGAGGCCGCGGACGTACCGACGCCGGAACCCAGCACGGCACACAGCAGCGCGGTCGCGACGACGAATGCCGGCCGGAGCGCGCCGGCGACGCGCACCAGACCGCACCACTCCCAGGCCGCGAGACCGGCGACCAGCGCGATCAGCGCGATCCACAACGATTCGGGCGCGAAGAACAGCGCGGCCAGGAAACCGGCGATCAGGATGACCGCGGTGACGACGCGGTCCTTAAGCATCGCCGCCACCCTGCTTCGACGCCACGCGCGCGACCTGCTCGCTGGTGCGGCCGAAACGGCGCTCGCGCGAGCGGTAGGACGCGATCGCCTCATCGAGCGCGAACTCGTCGAAGTCGGGCCACAGCGTGTCGGTGAAGTACAGCTCGGTGTAGGCGAGCTGCCACAGCAGGAAGTTGCTGATGCGCTGCTCGCCACCGGTCCGGATGAAGAGGTCCGGCTCCGGCGCATAGGCCATCGCCAGCTCGGTGCCGATCTCGGCCTCGGTGAAGTCGCTGCGGCCCGGGTGGCGCGCGGCGAGGCGGTTGAGCGCAGAGACGATGTCCCAGCGTCCGCCGTAGTTGGCGGCCACGGTCAGCACCAGGCGGTCGTTGCCGGCCGTCAGCGCCTCGGCCTCCTGGACGAGCCGGACGATCGCCGGATCGAAGCGCGACAGGTCGCCGACGACACGGAAACGCACGCCGTTCTCGTGCAGGCGCCGCACCTCGTTCTGCAGCGCGCGCATGAACAGCTGCATCAGGAACGAGACTTCCTCGGCCGGACGGCGCCAGTTCTCGGAACTGAAGGCGAACAGGGTCAGGTAGTCGACGCCGCGTTCCATGCACGCGCGGATCACCGTGCGCACGGCCTCGACGCCGCGACGGTGGCCCGCGATGCGCGGCAGGTGACGGCGACGCGCCCAGCGGCCGTTACCGTCCATGATGACCGCGATGTGGGTCGGCACGGCGCCGACCTCAGGAATCGCGAGGGTGGAACTGGTGAACGTGGCGTTCGCCATCGTGGGCCCCCGTGCGTTGCGCCCGCGGGCTCAGATCTGCATCAGCTCGTGTTCTTTCTCGGCGAGCAGCTTGTCGACTTCGGCGACGTACTTGTCGGTGAGCTTCTGCACCAGTTCCTGGCCACGGCGCTCGTCGTCCTCCGACAGCTCCTTGGCCTTGACGCCATCCTTCAGCGCCTGGTTGGCGTCACGGCGCAGGTTGCGGATGGCGATCTTGGCCGCCTCGCCCTCGTTGCGCACGACCTTGATGAGCTCCTTGCGGCGCTCCTCGGTCAGCGGCGGCATCGGCACGCGGATCAGCTCGCCCTGCGAGGCCGGATTGAGGCCCAGGTCGCTGTCGCGGATGGCTTTTTCCACCTTCTGCGCCATGCCTTTCTCCCACGGCTGCACACCGATCGTGCGCGCGTCGAGGAGCGTGACGTTGGCAACCTGGTTCACGGGAACCATGCTGCCGTAATACTCCACCATGACGTGATCGAGCAGACCGGTATGGGCGCGGCCGGTGCGCACCTTGGCCAGGTCGGCCTTGAGCACCTCGATGGACTTCTGCATCTTCTGCTCGGTGGTCTTGTTCAGATCGGAGATCATGCGTCGAACCCTCAGGAATGAACGAGCGTGCCCTCGTCCTCACCCATCACGACGCGGCTCAGCGCACCGGGCTTGAAGATCGAGAACACGTTGATCGGCAGTTTCTGGTCGCGGCACAGGGCGAAGGCCGTCGCGTCGAGCACCTCGAGGTGGCGGCCGATGGCCTCGTCGAAGCTGATACGGTGGAAACGCTTGGCGTCCGGGTCCTTCTTCGGATCGGCGGTGTAGATGCCGTCGACCTTGGTCGCCTTCAGCACGATCTGCGCGCCCATCTCCGAGCCGCGCAGCGCGGCCGCGGTGTCGGTCGTGAAGAACGGATTGCCGGTCCCGGCGGCGAAGATGACGATACGCCCCTCCTCCAGATGCCGGATCGCCCGGCCGCGGATGTAGGGCTCGACGACCTGGTCGATGCGCAGCGCCGACTGCACGCGCGCCTCGAGACCGGCCCGACCCATCGCGTCGGCCAGCGCCATGGCGTTCATCACCGTGGCGAGCATGCCCATGTAGTCGGCCGTGGCGCGGTCCATGCCGGCCGCCGCGCCCTTCATGCCACGGAAGATGTTGCCGCCGCCGATCACCACGCCGACCTGCACGCCCAGCGACACGACCTCCCCGATCTCGGAGACGATGCGCGAGACGACGTCGTCGTTGATGCCGTACGGGTCGTCGCCCATCAGGGCCTCCCCGGACAGCTTCAGCATGATGCGCTTGTAGGCGGCGGCGCTCATCGCAAGCCCCTTACTTCTGCGCGGCGGCGGCCTGCGCGGCCACTTCGGCGGCGAAGTCGGTGACCTTCTTCTCGATGCCTTCCCCGACGACGAACAGCTCGAAGCCGGCCACGCTGGCGCCACGCGCCTTGAGCAGCTGCTCGACGGTCTGCTTGCCGTCCTCGGCCTTCACGAAGACCTGACCCAGCAGGGTCACGTCCTTCAGGAACTTCTGCACCGTGCCCTCGGCGATCTTCTCGAGCATCGCTTCCGGCTTGCCGGCCTCGCGCGCCTTCTCGATCGCGATGCGACGCTCGGTGTCCAGCAGGTCGGCCGGCACGCCCGAGGCGTCGAGCGCCTTCGGCTTGGACGCGGCGATGTGCATGGCCAGGTCACGGCCCAGCTGCTCGTCGCCACCGACGACGTCGATCAGCACGCCGATCTTGGAGCCGCCGTGCACGTAGGACTGCAGCGTGCCCTTGGCTTCGATGCGGGCGAAGCGGCGCAGCGTCATGTTCTCGCCGATCTTGCCGACCAGCGCGGTGCGGACCGAATCGACGGTGCCATCCGCGAGCGGCAGCGCGGACAGCGCGGCCACGTCGGCCGGGTTGTGTTCGGCCACCAGACGGGCGCAGTCGGCGGCCAGCTTGAGGAAGTCGTCGTTCTTGGCGACGAAGTCGGTCTCGGAGTTGATCTCGAGGATGCTGCCGACCTTGCCGTCGGCACGGATGTGAATGGCCACCACGCCTTCGGCCGCCACACGGGCAGCCGCCTTGCTGGCCTTGTTGCCCAGCTTGACGCGCAGGATTTCCTCAGCCTTAGCCATGTCGCCACCGGCCTCGGTGAGGGCCTTCTTGCACTCCATCATCGGCGCGTCGGTCTTCTCGCGCAGTTCCTTGACCATGCCTGCGGTAATTTCCGCCATGCTCACTCCTGACAATCTTGAATTCTGTGGGCGACGGGCTTTCGCCCGCCCGGATGAAACCGGGGCGGCTCTCGCCGCCCCGCAGGATCAGGCCTCTTCGTCCGAGGCTTCCTCTTCGTCGACCTCGACGAACTCGTCCTCACCGGCCGCGACGATGTCGTTGAGGGCCATGTTGCGGCCTTCCAGCACGGCATCGGCCGCGCCACGGGCGTACAGGCGGATGGCGCGCGACGAGTCGTCGTTCCCCGGGATCACGTAGTCGATGCCTTCGGGCGAGTGGTTGGTGTCGACCACGGCAACCACCGGAATGCCCAGCTTCTGGGCTTCCTGCACGGCGATCTTGTGGTAGCCGACGTCGATCACGAACAGCGCGTCGGGCAGGCCGTTCATGTCCTTGATGCCGCCGATGCTGGTCTGCAGCTTCTCGAGCTCGCGGCTGGTCATCAGGGCCTCGCGCTTGGACAGGCGGGCGACGCTGCCGTCCTCGATGGCGGCCTCCATTTCCTTCAGGCGCTTGATCGACTGCTTGACCGTCTTGAAGTTGGTCAGCATGCCGCCGAGCCAGCGCTCATCGACGTACGGCATGCCGGCGCGACGGGCTTCCTCGGCCACGATCTCGCGGGCCTGGCGCTTGGTGCCGACGAACAGGATGGTGCCGCGGTTGGCCGACAGCTTGCGGACGAAGTCCATGGCTTCGTTGTACTTCGCCATGGTCTTCTCGAGGTTGATGATGTGGATCTTGTTGCGCTGACCGAAAATGTAGGAAGCCATTTTCGGGTTCCAGAAGCGGGTCTGGTGGCCGAAGTGCACACCGGCCTCGAGCATCTGACGCATCGATACAGAAGACATTTGGTACTCCAAACAAAGGGTTATGCCTCCGCCCGGCGCTGCAATCGACCGCCCTTGCACCGCTCCCCGGCCTTGCCGGAAGAAGCGGACCCTGCAGGCGGTCACGCCGGACGTGCGGATTTTGAACGCGACATGCGATCAAGCCGGCGATTATAGCGGGCTTCCGGTTCCGCACTCAAGAAACAAAGCATTTCCCCACAGGCCTGATCCCCGCGCGCGCAATTGCCGGCCCGGCCCGCTTGCGATAGCCTGTCGACCTGCGACACCCTCACCTGAATCCCGCGCGCCCCGCGCCCTCCCGGCCGCGACCCGCGCGACAGCACAGTCCCCGCGGCCGACCCGCCGACGGGGACGACGGACCCCCGACATGAGCGTCAAGATCAAGACCCCGGAAGAAATCGAAAAGATGCGCATCGCCGGGCGCCTCGGCGCCGAGGTGCTCGATTTCATCACCCCGCACGTGCAGCCCGGCGTGACAACGGCCGAACTCGACCGGCTGTGCCACGAATACATGGTCAACGTGCAGGGGACCATCCCTGCCCCGCTCAACTACTGCCCGCCCGGCTACACGCCGTACCCGAAGTCGATCTGCACCTCGGTCAACCATCAGGTGTGCCATGGCATCCCGAGTGACAAGGCGCTCAAGAAGGGCGACATCCTGAACATCGACGTCACCGTCATCAAGGACGGCTTCCACGGCGACACCAGCCGCATGTTCATCGTCGGCGGCGAGGCCGCCGGCAGCATTCTCGCCCGCCGCCTGTGCCAGGTGACCTTCGAGTGCATGTGGCTGGGCATCGCCCAGGTGCGTCCCGGCGCGCGGCTCGGCGACATCGGCCACGCCATCCAGCGCCACGCCGAAGGCAACGGCTTCTCGGTCGTGCGCGAGTTCTGCGGCCACGGCATCGGCTCCACCTTCCACGAAGACCCCCAGGTGCTGCACTACGGCCGCGCCGGGACCGGACTGGAACTGAAGCCCGGCATGATCTTCACGATCGAGCCGATGATCAACGCCGGCAAGGCCGCGATCTCGGAACTGCCCGACGGCTGGACCATCATCACGAAGGACCGCAGCCTGTCCGCGCAGTGGGAGCACACCGTGCTCGTCACCGAGACCGGCTACGAGATCCTCACGAACTCCCCGGGCTGCCAGCCGCCTCCCGCCTTCATCGACCAGCGCGCGGCGGCCTGACGACCATGGCCGAAGCCGCTGTCGAGCCGTTCCAGCAACGCCTGGGCGAGCTGCGCACCCGCCTCACCGAAGGCTCCCAGCGGCTTCGCCGCGAATACGAGGCCACCCCCTCCGGACAGCGCCTGCTGCGCGGGCGGGCGCGGCTCGTCGATCAGACCGTCGTAGAGCTGTGCCGGCTGTGCCAGCTGCCGGACGACCTCGCCATCGTGGCCGTCGGCGGCTACGGCCGCGGCGAGCTGTTCCCGCATTCGGACGTCGACCTGCTGGTACTGCTCGCCGCCCCGGCGGACCGCGCACTGGAAGCGCGCCTGTCGTCCCTGGTCGGCGCGATGTGGGACGTCGGGCTCGAGATCGGCCTGAGCGTGCGCACCGTCGACGAGTGCCTGGAAACCTCGCGCGACGACATCACGGTGCAGACCAACCTGCTCGAGGCGCGGCTGCTCGATGGCAACGCGGCACTGTTCGCCGACTTCCAGGCCCGCTACCGCGCCGAGCTCGACCCGCGCGCATTCTTCCGCGCCAAGCTCGTCGAGCAGCAGCAGCGCCACGGCCGCTACAACGACACGCCCTACTCGCTCGAACCGAACTGCAAGGAGAGCCCGGGCGGCCTGCGCGACCTGCAGATGCTGGGCTGGATCGCCCGTGCCGCGGGCCTTGCGAGCAGCTGGCGCGATCTCGCGCACAAGCGCCTGATCACGGCCGCCGAGGCCGCCGAGCTGCGCAACATCGAGCGATTCCTGCAGCACGTGCGCATCCGCCTGCACTACCTCTCCGGCCGCGCCGAGGACCGCCTGCTGTTCGATCACCAGGAGAACCTCGCCAGCGCGCTCGGCTTCACCGCAACCGGCGCCAAGCGCGCGTCCGAGGTGATGATGCAGCGCTATTACGTGACGGCGAAGAAGGTCACGCAGATCAACACCATCCTGCTGCAGAACTTCGCCAACGAGATCCTGCACGGCGAACCGGCGACGGAGCAGATCCTCGACGAAAACTGGCGGATCGTCGGCGATCTGCTCGACGTCCGTCACGAACAGGTATTCGAGCAGACCCCGTCGACGCTGCTCGAAGGCTTCCTGATCCTGCAGCAGCGCAGCGAGCTCAAGGGCATGACCGCCCGCACTCTGCGCCTGCTCTGGAGCAGCCGCCGCCTGATCAACGCCAGGTTCCGCGCCGACCCGGCCAACCGCGCGCTGTTCCTGAAGATCCTGCAGCAGGAGCGCGGCATCGTGCACGAGCTGCGGCGCATGAACCAGTACGGCATCCTCGGCCGCTACCTGCCCGCCTGGCACAAGATCGTGTGCCAGATGCAGCACGACCTGTTCCACGTCTACACCGTCGACCAGCACATCCTGATGGTCGTGCGCAACGTGCGCCGCTTCGCGCTGGGCCGGCACGCGCACGAGTACCCGCTGATGACCCAGCTGATGCTCGGCTTCGAGCGCAACTGGCTGCTCTACGTCGCGGCGCTGTTCCACGACATCGCCAAGGGCCGCGGCGGCGACCACTCCAAGCTCGGAATGGACGACGCGCGCGCCTTCTGCGAGGCGCACGGTCTCGACCCCGAGGACACGGACCTCGTCGTCTGGCTCGTCGAGCATCACCTCACCATGTCCCAGGTCGCGCAGAAACAGGACACGGCCGACCCCGAGGTCATCCGCCGCTTCGCCGACATCGTCGGCACCGAGCGCCGCCTCGTCGCGCTGTACCTGCTGACCCACGCCGACATCCGCGGCACCAGCCCCAAGGTGTGGAACGGCTGGCGCGCCAAGCTGCTCGAGGACCTGTTCTTCGCCACGCGGCGCCTGCTGCGCGGCGCCACGCCGCAGCAGGCGCTGGGGCTCGACCAGCGGCAGGAGAACGCGCGCGAGCTGCTGCGCTACCACGGCCTGCGGCCAGGCGTGGAGGACGCCCTGTGGTCGCGGCTCGACGCCGTGTACTTCATGCGCAACACGGCCGAGGACATCGCCTGGCACACACGCCAGCTCTACTACCGCCCCGACGGGACCGAGCCGGTCGTCAAGGCCCGGCTGTCGACGGAGTACGAGGGCGTGCAGGTCATGGTGTACGTACCCGACCGCAAGGACCTGTTCGTACGCCTGACCGGCTTCTTCGGCAAACTCGGCTTCTCCATCCTCGAGGCCAAGGTGCACACCACGCGCCACGGCTACGCGCTCGACACCTTCGTGCTGCAGGCGCCTGACGGCGACGCGCGCTACCGCGACGTGATCACGCTGATCGAGCACGACCTGACCGAGCGCCTGCACACCGACGACGCACCCGACCGCCCGATCAACGGACGGCTGTCGCGCCACGTGCGCTACTTCCCGGTCACGCCGAGCGTACACATCCGCCCGGACGACGCCGGGCGGCACTACATCCTGTCGGTCACGGCCACCGATCGCCCCGGCGTGCTGTTCGGCATCGCGGAAGTGCTCGCACGCCACGGCATCACCGTGCACACCGCGAAGATCTCGACACTGGGCGAGCGTATCGAGGACACCTTCCTGCTCTCGGGCGACGTGCTCAACCAGGAGCGTTCCAGCGTGCGCATCCAGCGCGAGCTGGAAGACCTGCTGCAGGTCTGATCAGTCGCCCCCGTCCAGCCACCGCGCCTGGCCCTGTGCCAGCTCGTCCAGGCGCGCGCGCAGGGCTCCGGCCTCGTCCTCGGGAAGGCTGAAGCGCAAGATCACGCGTTCGCCGTGCACGGCCTCCAGCAGCGCCGCGCCGGCGGCCGCCAGTTCGCGCCGGAAAACGCCTTCGAGCGGATACGGCAGCTCGCAGGCCAGCGCGCGCACGGCACGGATCTCGACCTTCTCGGCGTGCATCAGCGCCTGCGCGACGGCGTCCGTGTAGGCGCGCACGAGACCGCCCGCGCCGAGTTTCACGCCGCCGAAATAGCGCACGACGGTCGCCAGCACGCCGTCCAGATCCTGATGACGCAGCACGCGCAGCATCGGCTGCCCGGCCGTGCCGGACGGCTCTCCGTCATCGTTGGCGGCCGACTGCCCGCCTGCGTGCAGCGCCCAGCATACGTGGGTCGCACCGGGGTGCTCGGCGCGCAGTTGCGCGACGCGCGCCAGCGCGGCCTCGCGCGAGGCCATCGGCTCCACGCAACCGATGAAGCGGCTCTTGCGGATCACGAGGTCGCTATGGACCGGCGCGGCCAGCGTGCGGGGCATCAGCGCAGATGGGGTCGCGCCATGAACAGCGCGGCGATGGTCTTGCCGTCGGTGATGCGCCCCTCGAGCACGCCGCGCTCGGCCTCCCCGGGCGAGAGCGACAGGACCTCGAGGAACTCCTCCTCGTCGAGGTCGTCACCGACCTCGCTCAGCCCGCGGGCCAGGAAGACCTCGATGCGCTCGTCGGAATAGCCGATGCAGGGATGGAAGACGCCGAGATGCTGCCATTCGGCGGCCGCGAAACCCGTCTCCTCGCGCAGCTCGCGCTTCGCGCAGTCGAGGATGTCCTCACCCGGATCGATCTTGCCGGCGGGCAGCTCGAGGAAGCTGCGGTGCAGCGGATAGCGGAACTGGCGCTCGAACACCAGGTCGCCGTCCGGCCGCACGGCCACGATGACGACGGCCCCGGGATGGCGCACGTACTCGCGCACGGCCTCCGCCCCGTCGGGCAAGCGGACGCGGTCGCGCCGCACGTCGAGCAGCACACCACGGAACACCTGCTCGGAATCCAGCATGGACTCCTCGAGCGCATCGCCTTGTACGGATTTCTCGGTCATGACTTCCTCCGTCCGGGGCAAAAAAAATGCCCGCAGTCGCGGGCATTCTTTCCGATTTCTGGTGCCGACGGTGAGACTCGAACTCACACGGCTTGCGCCACCACCCCCTCAAGATGGCGTGTCTACCAATTTCACCACGTCGGCCCTGATTTCTCGGGAAGGCGCATTATACGGATTTGGCCGCCCCGTGCAAGCATGCCCCGCTTAGTTTTGCGATGCCGGAGCGGCCGGCACGTCGGCCGGCGGAGGAGCCGGAACGTCGGCCGGAGCGGCCGGCACGTCGCCCTGCAGCGACGGCGTCGCCGGCAGCTGGATCGGCGCGTCCATCACGCTGGTCGGGCCGGACGGCTTGCTGCTGGCGAGATAGGCCAGGCCCAGGCTGGTGATGAAGAACACCGTCGCGAGGATCGCCGTGGTGCGGCTCAGGAAGTTGGCCGAACCGGAAGCGCCGAACACGCTGCCCGCGCCGCCGGAACCGCCGCCGAAGGCCGCGCCGGCGTCGGCACCCTTGCCATGCTGCATCAGCACCAGGCCGATCACGCAGATGCCGACCACCACATGGATCGCCAGGACGATCGAGAACAGGTAACTACCCATCGTTGTATGTCACTCCAGATTCAAACCGCCTGATCCGCCGCGGCCGCAGCCCGGCAGATCGCCACAAATTCCTCGGCCAGCAGCGACGCGCCGCCGACCAGGACGCCATCCGCGTCCTCCAGCCCGAACAGCCAGCCCGCGCTGTCGGCCTTCACGCTGCCACCGTACAGGATGCGCGTGCGCGGCACGCCACCCGTGCGCCGCACGGTCCATCCACGCACCTGCGCCAGCACCTCGGCCACCTGCTCCGAGGAGGCCACGCGACCCGTACCGATGGCCCATACCGGCTCGTACGCGAGCACGATGCGGCCGATCTCCCCGGCGCCCAGCGTGGCGTCGAGCGCGTCGAGCTGCCGCGCCAGCACCGCTTCGACCTGCCCGGCCTCGCGTTCCTCGAGCGTCTCGCCGATGCACACGATGGGCGTGATGCCTGCGGCCAGCGACACGGCCGCCTTGGCGGCCACGGTCGCGTCCCCCTCGCCGAGCAGCGTGCGGCGCTCCGAGTGGCCGACGATCGCGTACCGGCAGCCGAAGTCGCCCAGCATGCCCGCGCTGACCTGGCCCGTGAACGCCCCGTCGGGGTGCTCGCTGACGTCCTGCGCACCGAGCGCGACCGCACTGCCCGCGAGCTTTGCGGACACCTGCGACAGATACGGGAACGGCACGCACAGCGCTACGTCCACACCACCCGGCACGGCCGGCAGCAGACGGTCGAGCAGGACCTCGTTCGAAGCGAGGCGCCCGTTCATCTTCCAGTTTCCGGCGACGAGCTTTCTGTGCATTGCGGGCGTGCGAGTAAATGCGCGATTGTAGCCCGCGCCCCATGACATCGCAAAGCACGCAAATGCGCGCGACGGCCCTACCCCTCCGGCGTCAGCCACATCGCGGCCCGTGTCGCGGTCCTCGGCGGGCATGACCGGGCGATCAGGCGGGGAGCTAGCCGAAGGCCCGTTCGACCGTCATGGCGATGTCCCGGGCCAGACGTTCGACCTGAGCGGCGTCCCGGCCCTCGACCATCACGCGCAGCAGCGGCTCGGTGCCCGAGGGACGCAGCAGCACGCGGCCGCTGTCGCCCAGCTCGGTCTCGGCCGCGACGCGCGCGGCGTCGATGGCCGCGTCCGCGCGCCAGTCGAAGCCCGCCGGCATGCGCACGTTGACGAGCTTCTGCGGATAGAACACGAGGTCCGCGCAGGCCTGCGCCAGCGTCCGGCCCGTCTGGCGCAGCGCGGAAAGCACCTGCAGCGCGGAGATGATGCCGTCGCCCGTGGTGTGGCAGTCCAGGCAGATGATGTGGCCGGAACTTTCGCCCCCGAGCTTCCAGCCGCGTTCCTGCAGGCGTTCGAGCACGTAGCGGTCACCGACCTTGGCCCGGTCGAAGCCCACGCCCAGCCGCACGATGGCGTGTTCCAGCCCCAAATTGCTCATCTGCGTGCCGACCACGCCGTCGAGCCGCCCCTGCGCCTTGCGCGCGACGGCGATGACGTAGAGCAGGCGGTCGCCGTCGTAGAGCTCGCCATCGGCATCGCACATGATCACGCGGTCGGCGTCGCCGTCGAGCGCGATGCCCAGGTCGGCTCCGTGCGCGAGCACGGCCTGACGCAGATGTTCGGGCCGGGTCGCGCCGACCTCGTCGTTGATGTTGAGGCCGTCGGGCTCGGCTCCGACCGCGATCACCTCCGCGCCCAGTTCGTGGAACACCTTGGGCGCGATGCTGTAGGCCGCGCCGTGGGCGCAATCGACGACGATGCGCAGGCCGCGCAGGTCCAGCTCGTTCGGGAAGGTGCTCTTGCAGAACTCGATGTAGCGTCCGGCCGCGTCATCGACGCGCCGTGCCTTGCCAAGACGCGAGGAGTCCACACAGCCCATCGGCGTCTCGAGGTTGGCCTCGATCTCCAGCTCGACCGCGTCGGGCAGCTTGGTGCCGCCGGCCGAGAAGAACTTGATGCCATTGTCGAAGTACGGATTGTGCGAGGCCGAGATCACCACGCCGGCCTGCAGCCGCAGCGCACGCGTCAGGTAGGCCACGGCCGGCGTCGGCAGCGGGCCGGCCAGCATCACGTCCACGCCGGCCGCGGCAAAGCCGGCTTCCAGCGCCGCTTCCAGCATGTAGCCGGAAATTCGCGTGTCCTTGCCGATCAGCACCGCCGGGTGCTCGCCGGCGGGCAGTTGCTCGCGCTTGACCAGCGCCTGGCCGGCCGCGTAGCCGAGGCGCATCACGAAATCGGGCGTGATCGGCGCCGTGCCGACCAGACCGCGCACGCCGTCGGTGCCGAAATACTTTCGCGTCATCGGGTTTCCGTCTTCGGGATCAGGACGCAATTATGACGCCGCCTCGCCCTGCAGCGCCATCCACACGGCCAGCGCGTCGCGCGTCGCGGCCACGTCGTGCGTGCGCACGATGCGCGCGCCCCGCTCCACCGCCAGCAGCGCCGCCGCGATGCCGGCCGGCACGCGTTCGCCTACGGCTCGCCCCGTGATCGCGCCGAGCATGGTCTTGCGTGACATGCCGACCAGCAGCGGCAGGCCGTCCCGGCCCAGTCGCGCCAGTTCGCGTAGCAGAGCGAGGTTGTGCTCCAGCGTCTTGCCAAAGCCGAAGCCCGGGTCGAGCACCAGCCGCTCGTCGCCCACGCCGGCCGCGCGCAGCGCCGCGACGCGCGCGTCGAGGAAGCTCGCGACCTCGGCCACGACGTCGTCGTAATGCGGCGCGGCCTGCATGGTCTTGGGCTCGCCCTGCATGTGCATCACGCACAGCGCAGCCTCGCTGCCGGCCACGGCATCGATCGCGCCCGGCGCGCGGAAGGCGTTGATGTCGTTGATCATCGATGCTCCGGCGGCGATCGCGGCACGCATCACACCGGGCTTGACGGTGTCGACGGATACCGGCACCGGCCAGCCCGCGAGCCGCTCGACCAGCGGCAGCACGCGGTCCAGTTCCTCCTGCTCCAGCACCGGATCCGAACCGGGCCGCGTCGATTCGCCTCCGATGTCAAGCAGTTCCGCGCCAGCCTCGACGGCGGCTTCCGCCCGGGCCAGCGCCGCGCCCAGGTCATGCCCCAGCCCGTCGCCCGAAAACGAGTCGGGTGTGACGTTGACGATGGCCATGATGCGCGGCCGGGACAGGTCGAGGCGGAAGCGCCCGCACTGCAGTTCGGTGTTCATGTTCGTTTCCTGCGGATGAAGAAAAAAGACCGGCCAGGCCGGTCTTTTCGCTACGGGTCGAACCGTCGCCGGCGTCAGGCCGGCTCGGCGGCCGCGTCGGGCGCGTCGGCACCCGGGGCGTTGCCGCTCGGGCGGGACGGCGGCTGGGTCGACTGCTTCGGCGGACGCGGCGGACGACCGGCCATGATATCGTCGATCTGGTCGGCGTCGATGGTCTCCCATTCGAGCAGCGCCTGCGCCATGGCCTCGATCTTGTCGCGGTTCTCCTCGATCAGGCGACGCGCCAGCGCGTACTGCTCGTCGATGATGCGGCGGATCTCGGCGTCGACCTCGCGCATCGTCGCCTCGGACACGTTGCGATGCGTCGTGACCTGGCGGCCGAGGAAGATCTCGCCCTCCTCCTCCCCATAGACCATCGGACCGAGCTTGTCGGACATGCCCCACTGCGTGACCATGCGGCGCGCCAGATCGGTCGCCCGGGCGAAGTCGTTCGAGGCGCCGGTGGTCATCTGGTTCATGAAGATCTCCTCGCAGATGCGGCCGCCGAACAGCACGGCGATCATCTGCAGCAGACGCTCGCGGTCCTCGCTGTAGCGGTCGCCCTCGGGCAGCTGCATCGTCACGCCCAGCGCGCGGCCGCGCGGGATGATCGTGACCTTGTGCACCGGATCGGTCTTGTCGAGCAGCTTCGCCACCAGCGCGTGGCCGGCCTCGTGATAGGCGGTGTTCTTGCGCTCCTCCTCGGGCATGACCACGGAACGGCGCTCGGCCCCCATCATGATCTTGTCCTTGGCACGCTCGAAGTCCTGCATGTCGACGAGGCGCTTGTTGGCGCGCGCGGCGAACAGCGCGGCCTCGTTGACCAGGTTGGCCAGATCGGCACCGGCAAAGCCCGGCGTGCCGCGCGCGAGGATCTGCGCATCGACGTCCGGTGCGATCGGCACCTTGCGCATGTGCACGCGCAGGATCTGCTCGCGGCCGCGCACGTCCGGCAGCGGCACGACGACCTGACGGTCGAAGCGGCCTGGGCGCAGCAGCGCCGGGTCGAGCACGTCCGGGCGGTTGGTCGCCGCGATCACGATCACGCCGCTCTGGCCCTCGAAGCCATCCATCTCGACGAGCAGCTGGTTCAGCGTCTGCTCGCGCTCGTCGTTGCCGCCGCCGAGGCCGGCGCCGCGCTGGCGGCCGACCGCATCGATCTCGTCGATGAAGATGATGCACGGCGCGTGCTTCTTGGCCGTCTCGAACATGTCACGCACGCGCGCGGCGCCCACGCCGACGAACATCTCGACGAAATCGGAGCCGGAGATCGAGAAGAACGGCACCTTGGCCTCGCCGGCGATGGCCTTGGCCAGCAGCGTCTTGCCGGTACCGGGCGAGCCGACCATCAGCACGCCCTTCGGAATGCGGCCGCCGAGCTTCTGGAACTTGGACGGATCACGCAGGAACTCGACCAGCTCGGCCACTTCCTCCTTGGCCTCGTCGCAGCCCGCGACATCAGCGAAGGTGACGGAGTTGGCCGACTCGTCGAGCATCTTGGCCTTGGACTTGCCGAACGAGAACGCGCCGCCGCGTCCGCCGCCCTGCATCTGGCGCATGAAGAAGATCCATACCGCGATCAGCAGCAGCATCGGGAACCAGGAGACGAAGATGTTCATCAGGAACGACTGTTCGTCATCCGGCTTGGACGCCGTGATGTTGACGCCCGAGCGCATCAGGTCGGACACCATCCAGATGTCCTGCACGCCCGGGGTGTAGACCGTGACGTTGCGGCCGTCGACGGTGGTCGCCTTGACCACGCGGCCGTCGATGTTCACCTTGGCGATGCGGCCCGCCCGCGCCTCCTCCATGAACTGCGAGTACTCGAGCGTGCTGCCCGAGGCTGGCTGCTGGGCGTTGAACTGGTTGAACACCGTCATCAATACGATGCCGATGACCATCCAGACCGCGAGATTCTTGAACATGTTATTCAATGTCGTGTCCTTGAGAGCCCGATGAAGGCGGCGAGAGAATGACCCATTCTATGGCCGATCGTTCCCAACCGTAAACAAATCGCCCCGATGTGTCCGGGCAATCGCGCCCGGCCCCTCCCAGGGCTTGTATGCCGTACCGTACGGCCCCAACATGGGGGCGATTCCATCCCGTTGCAAGCACAATGTCCCCCAAACGTCCCCTCGAAGGCCTGCGCGTGCTCGAACTCGGCACGCTGATCGCAGGCCCCTTCTGCACCCGCATCCTCGCCGAGTTCGGCGCCGAGGTCGTCAAGGTCGAATCCCCCGACGGCGGCGACCCGCTGCGCACCTGGCGCAAGCTCTACCAGGGCACCTCGCTGTGGTGGTACGTCCAGGCGCGGAACAAGAAGTCCGTCACCGCCAACCTGAAGCATCCAGAAGGCCGCGCCTTCGTGCGCCGGCTTGCCGAGCGCGCCGACATCGTCGTCGAGAACTTCCGCCCCGGCGTGATCGAGAAATTCGGCCTCGACTACGAATCGCTGTCCGCCACCAACCCCGGCCTCGTGATGGTGCGCCTGTCCGGCTTCGGACAGACCGGCCCGTACCGCGAGCAGCCCGGCTTCGGCGCGGTCGGCGAATCCATGGGCGGGTTGCGCTACATCACCGGCTTCCCGGATCGTCCGCCGGTACGCACCGGCATCTCGATCGGCGACTCCATCGCCGCGCTATGGGCCGCCATCGGTGCGCTGATGGCACTGCGCCACCGCGAGGTCAACGGCGGCCGCGGCCAGGTCGTCGACGTCGCGCTGTACGAGGCCGTATTCGCGATGATGGAGTCCATGGTGCCGGAGTTCGACGTCTTCGGTTTCGTTCGCGAGCGCACCGGCAACATCATGCCGGGCATCACGCCCTCGGCCATCCACACCACGCGCGACGGAAGGCACATCCAGATCGGCGCCAACGGCGACGCGATCTTCCGCCGCTTCATGACCGCCATCGGCCGCGAGGATCTCGCCAACGACCCGCAGCTCGCCGACAACGCCGGCCGCGACGCGCGGCGCGACGAGCTGTACGCCGTCATCGACGACTGGTGCGCGGCGAATGACGCCGACACCGTCATGGCCACGCTCAACCGCGCCGAGGTGCCCGCCACCACCGTGTACTCGGCCGCCGACATGTTCCGCGACCCGCAGTTCCTCGCGCGCGAGATGCTGCGGCAGGCCACGCTGCCCGACGGACGCGACTTCAAGGTCCCCGGCATCGTGCCCAAGCTGTCCGAGACGCCGGGCGACATCGACTGGATCGGCCCCGAACTCGGCGCGCACACCGACGAGGTTCTGCGCGAGCTCGGCTACGACGAGGCACGCATCGCCGCGCTGCGCGCGGACGGCGCGGTCTGACTCAGAGCCGCGCGAGCAGCGCCGGTAGCCCAGGGTAGGCCGCGCGGTCGAGCGCGAACTTGCGCGCATGGCCGCTCCAGCCGCGCCCTTCGAGCAGCGCGGCGACGACCGCCGGGGCATCCTCGACCCAGCTGCCGGCGAGCCGCGTCACGCCACGCGCAAACAACGGCTCGGGCAGGCAGCCCGCACCGGGGCCCAGCAACACGAAGTCGCACGCCGCGCGACAGGCTCCGCGCACGCGCTCGAAGCTGTCGTTGAGCAGCACCGTGCTCGTACACAGCACCGCCGTGCAGCCGGCCAGGTCCTCCGCATCCAGCGTCAGACGCCAGCCGTCGCGCTCGCCCGGTTCCGCGGGCGGCAGCTCGAGCACCGTCAGTTCGGCGCCGGTGCCGACGACACGGTCGACGAGCGGCGCGAACAGGCCCACCATGCCGATCCGCACGCCCGGTCCGGCGTCGATGCCGCCGAGCGAATCGCGGCTGTCCGCGGGTGCGAAGCCGGCCCGGTCGAACAGCCAGCGCGTCAGCGCGTTCGCGGCCGCGAAGCCGATCACGCGTTCGACACCGCCGGACCGCGAGCAGCCTTCGAGCAGCGTCAGCGGATCACCCCCCGCCGCCACGCCGGCCGTGGCGATCCGCTCCCGCACGCCATCCAGCCCGACATAGGCCAGGCCGATCGTGCCGTCGTCGAGCTCGAGCGCGCAGAAGGCCGACTGCTTGCCCCCGCAGGCGTGCGCCGCGGGCCGGTGCAGCGCGCGCACGCGCGGCAACGGATGCCGGCCGGCCACGTGCCCGAAGGCGCGCAGCAGATCGGCGCCGACGCTCACGCCCGCCCCGCTCCCGCCACCTGGCGCAGTGCCGCGCCGAACGCCGTCACGGACTGCGCGCCGGACACCGCGAGGCTGCGGTTGAGGATGAAGAACGGCACGCCTTCGACGCCCTGCCGCGACAGTTCGCCCGCCATGCGGCGCACGGCCGCGGCGTCCTCGTCGCCCGCGAGGTACTCGACGGCCTCCTCGCGCCGTCCGCCGCTGGCCGCGACGATGCCGGCCAGCGTGTCCACGTCGCCGATGTCCAGCCCCTGCTGGAAATAGGCACGGAACAGCGCCTCCACGAGCGCCTGCACACGTTCCGGCGCCATGCCGCGCGCCTGCGCGCGATAGACCAGCCGGTGCGCGCGCAGCGTGTTCACACGCACCGCGATCTTCTCGAAGGCGAACTCGACACCGTCCGGCCGCGCGGCCGCCCGCACGCGCTCGAACAGCGCGTCCACGGCGCGTGCGCCGCCGAACTTGCGCTCGAGGAAGGGCCGGTACGGCTCGCCATCCTCCGGCGTGTCGGCGTTCAGGAAATACGGCAGCCAGTGGATGCTGACGCGGTGTCCGGGATGGGCCTCGCGGTACTCTGCGACGGCGCGCATGAGGCGCTCGCGACCGAGGAAGCACCACGGGCAGACGAAATCGGAAATGACGTTGATGTCGATGTGCATGATCGGGTCAGTGTCCGCCGAGGAATCCGGTGCCGAGCAGATAGACCTCGGCGCTGCGGTCGCGCGAGGCTTTGGGCTTGCGCACCTGGAACGACTTGAAGCGCTTCTGCGCCGCCTCCCGGAACTCCATGAAACCCTGCCCCTGGAAGACCTTGACGAGGAAGACGCCGCCCGGCTTCAGGTGATGCTCGCAGAAATCGAGCGCGAGCTCCGCCAGATGGATCGAGCGCGCCTGGTCGACGAGCTCGATGCCGGACATGTTTGGCGCCATGTCGGACAACACCACGTCCACGGCCTGCCCGTCCAGCCGCGCCTCGAACGCGGCAAGCACGGCGTCCTCGGTAAAGTCGCCCTGCAGGAAGTCGACGCCGGTGATCGGCTCGATCTCGAGCAGGTCGAGCGCAAAGACCTTGCCCTTCGGGCCGACCTTCTTCACCGCCACCTGGCACCACGAACCCGGCGCCGCGCCGAGGTCCACGACCACCGCGCCGGGCTTGAGCAGCCGGTCGCGCTCGTCGATCTCCATCAGCTTGTACGCCGCCCTCGAGCGGTAGCCCTCGGCCTTGGCGCGCTGCACCCAGGCATCGGTCACGTGCTCCATCATCCAGGCTTTGCTGGTCCTGGTGCGCTTCATCGGAGTAGAATTCCGCCCTTAACTGTTTGAGAGAAAAGATGATCGAGCTCACCCCCGCGCAACGCCGCGAATTCCGTGCGGCCGCGCACCACCTGAACCCCGTCGTGACCATCGCCGGCAACGGCCTCACCCCGTCCGTACTGGGCGAGATCGAACGCTCGCTGCAGGCGCACGAGCTCATCAAGGTCAAGGTGCAGGGAGCCGAGCGTGACGTCCGCGACGCGCTGATGCAGTCGTTGTGCGAACAGCTCGACGCCGCGCCGGTCCAGCACATCGGCAACATCCTCGTGGTCTGGCGCAAGCGCCGCGAGGAAGCCGCCAGCGACGCGCCGGCCGCCAAGGCCGCACCGCGTGGCAACAAGCGTCCGTCGGTCGCCAAGTCCGCCCGCGCGTTCGCCGCCCAGGCCCGCCGCACCGCGCTGATCCAGGCCGCGGCCGAGAAGAAGCGCAGCGCCACCCGCCGCGCGCCGCGCAAGCCGGCCTGAGTCCTCAGGCGGCATCACGGCGCGGCAAGCCCCGCGCGAACTTCACCACCAGTACCACCGCCAGCATGCCCTGCATCGCGTAGAGCATGCTGGACACGCCGTGCCACATCGCGAAGCGCGCACGCAGCGCCTCGTCACTCCCCATCAGCGCCCGCAGCTCCGCGATGCGCGGCTGGATGCCGAAGGCGCTGACCAGCGCCAACGCGATCATCGCCAGCGTGATCCAGAACACCGCCGAGCGCACGGCACCGCGTGCGAACGCATGCAGCAGCACGCAGGTGCCGACGCCGTACGAGATCCACCACGTGGTCTGGAACAGCCGGCCGGCGATGCTGCCGGCCAGCGCGCGCTCGGGAATCAGGTCGAACAGCACCGGCGCGACGACGAAACCCACCGTCCACAGCGCGCCGGCCCAGAACACCACGAGCACGAGCAGCAGGTTCTCGAGCTGACCCGCGACGCGCGCACGGATGCGCGCGCCGGGCGAAACCTCAGACGTAGCGGACGTCGATGATCTCATACGCACGCACGCCGCCCGGGGCCTGCACCTCGGCCACGTCGCCGGCGTACTTGCCGATCAGCGCGCGCGCGATCGGCGAGCTGACCGAGATCTTGCCGGCCTTCACGTCCGCCTCATCGTCGCCGACGATCTGGTAGGTGACGGTCTCTCCGCTCTCGATCTCCTCGAGATCGACGGTGGCGCCGAACACGCAGCGGCCGTCGGCATCCAGCGTGGCCGGATCGATGATCTGTGCGTTGGCGAGCTTGGCCTCGAGTTCCTTGATGCGGCCCTCGATGAAGCCCTGACGCTCCTTGGCGGCGTCGTACTCGGCGTTCTCGGACAGATCGCCGTGCGAGCGCGCCTCCGCGATCGCGGCGATCACGGCCGGACGCTCGACGGTCTTCATGCGGTGCAGTTCCTCGCGCAGCAGCTCCGCGCCGCGCACGGTCAGAGGCGTCTTGCTCATCGTGCGCCCTCCAGCTCCGCGTGCAGGGACTGCAGGCTGTAGACGTCGAGATCGGCGATGTCGCGCATGCCGATCGAGGCCGCACGGGCGCCCTCGATGGTCGTGAACACCGTGACCTTGGCCGCGAGCGCGCTGGTGCGGATCGAGCGCGAGTCGACGATGGCCTGGCGGCGCTCCTCGACCGTGTTGATGACCAGGCTGATCTCGTTGTTCTTGATCAGGTCCACGATGTGCGGACGGCCCTCGGTGACCTTGTTGATGACCTTCACCGGCAGGCCCGCCTCGCTCAGCGCGCCGGCCGTGCCGCGCGTGGCGATCAGCGAGAAACCCAGCTCATGCAGCGTGCGCGCGACCTCGATGGCGGCCGGACGGTCCGACGGCTTGACGCTGATGAAGGCCTGGCCTTCTTCCGGCAGGCGCACGCCGGCGCCGAGCTGGCTCTTGACGAAGGCCTCGGCGAAGCTGCGGCCCACACCCATGACCTCGCCGGTGGACTTCATCTCGGGGCCGAGGATGGTGTCGACGCCCGGGAACTTCACGAACGGGAACACGGCTTCCTTGACCGAGTAGTAGGCCGGCACGATCTCGCCCGTCACGCCCTGGCTGGCCAGGCTCTGGCCCGCCATGCAGCGCGCGGCGATCTTGGCCAGCGGCAGGCTGCACGCCTTGGAGACGAAGGGCACGGTGCGCGAGGCACGCGGATTGACCTCCAGCACGTAGACGGTGGCGTCGTCGCCCTCGCCCTGGATCGCGAACTGTACGTTCATCAGGCCGACGACGTTGAGCGCGCGGGCCATCGCCTCGGTCTGGCGGCGCAGCTCGTCCTGCAGCTTCGCCGACAGCGTGTACGGCGGCAGCGAGCAGGCCGAATCGCCCGAGTGCACGCCCGCCTGCTCGATGTGCTCCATGATGCCGCCGATGATGACCTGCTCACCGTCGGACAGCGCGTCGACGTCGACCTCGGTCGCGTCGTTCAGGAAGCGGTCGAGCAGCACCGGCGACTCGTTCGAGACCTTCACGGCCTCGCGCATGTAGCGCTCGAGGTCCTTCTGTTCATGCACGATCTCCATCGCGCGGCCGCCGAGCACATAGCTCGGACGCACGACCAGCGGATAGCCGATCTCGGCCGCCAGGCGCACGGCGTCGTCCGGCGTGCGCGCGGTGCGGTTGGGCGGCTGCTTCAGGCCCAGGTCGTCGAGCAGCTTCTGGAAGCGCTCGCGGTCCTCGGCCGCGTCGATCATGTCGGGGCTGGTGCCGATGATGGGCACGCCGTTGGCCTCCAGCGCGCGGGCGCGCTTGAGCGGCGTCTGGCCACCGAACTGCACGATCACGCCCTCGGGTTTCTCGACGTTCACGATCTCGAGGATGTCCTCCAGCGTGATCGGTTCGAAGTACAGGCGGTCGGAGGTGTCGTAGTCGGTCGACACGGTCTCCGGGTTGCAGTTGACCATGATGGTCTCGTAGCCGTCCTCGCGCAGCGCCAGCGCCGCGTGCACGCAGCAGTAGTCGAACTCGATGCCCTGCCCGATCCGGTTCGGGCCGCCGCCCAGCACCATGATCTTGCGACGGTCGGTCGGCTGCGCCTCGCACTCCTCCTCGTAGGTCGAGTACAGGTAGGCCGTCGAGGTCGCGAACTCGGCCGCGCAGGTGTCGACGCGCTTGTAGACCGGGCGCACGCCCAGCGCGTGGCGGTGCAGACGCACGGCCGTCTCGTCGGCGCCCAGCAGCCTGGCGAGGCGGCGGTCGGAGAAGCCCTTGCGCTTGAGATCGCGCAGCTCCGCGGCACCGATGGCCTTGAGCGAGCGGCCGGCGAGCGACTTCTCGGTGGCGACGATGTCCTCGACCTGGGCCAGGAACCACAGGTCGATCTTGGTCAGGTTGTGCACCTGTTCCAGCGTGTAGCCCTCGCGGAAGGCCTGGCCCACGTACCAGATGCGCTGGGGGCCCGGATACACGAGTTCGTGCTCGAGGTCCTCGCGGTCGGTCTCGACCTCGTCCAGGCCGTAGACGCCCACCTCCAGACCGCGCAGCGCCTTCTGGAAGGATTCCTGGAAGGTGCGGCCCATGGCCATGACCTCGCCCACGGACTTCATCTGCGTGGTCAGGCGGTCGTTGGCGAGCGGGAACTTCTCGAACGCGAAACGCGGAATCTTCGTGACGACGTAGTCGATGCTCGGCTCGAACGAGGCCGGCGTGGCCCCGCCGGTGATGTCGTTCTTCAGCTCGTCGAGCGTGTAGCCTACGGCCAGCTTGGCCGCGACCTTGGCGATCGGGAAGCCGGTGGCCTTGGAGGCCAGCGCCGAGGAACGCGACACGCGTGGGTTCATCTCGATGACGATCATGCGACCGTCCTTCGGGTTGATCGCGAACTGCACGTTCGAGCCGCCCGTGTCCACGCCGATCTCGCGCAGCACCGCGATCGAGGCGTTGCGCATGATCTGGTATTCCTTGTCGGTCAGCGTCTGTGCCGGCGCGACGGTGATGGAGTCACCGGTGTGCACGCCCATCGGGTCGAGGTTCTCGATCGAGCACACGATGATGCAGTTGTCGTTGCGGTCGCGCACGACCTCCATCTCGTACTCTTTCCAGCCGAGCAGCGACTCCTCGATCAGCAGCTCGTTGGTCGGGCTCGCCTCGAGACCGCGCTTGCAGATCTCCTCGAACTCTTCCATGTTGTAGGCGATGCCGCCGCCCGTGCCGCCGAGCGTGAAGCTCGGACGGATGATGACCGGGAAGCCGATGCCGCCCTGCACCTGCAGGGCCTCTTCCATGCTGTGCGCGATGCCCGAGCGCGCCGAGCCGAGGCCGATGCGGGTCATGGCCTCCTTGAACTTCTGGCGGTCCTCCGCCTTGTCGATGGCCTCACGCGAGGCGCCGATCAGCTCGCAGCCGTACTTCTCGAGCACGCCGTTGCGGGCGAGATCCAGCGCACAGTTGAGCGCCGTCTGGCCGCCCATCGTCGGCAGCACCGCGTCCGGGCGCTCCTTGGCGATGATGCGCTCGACCACCTGCCACGTGATGGGCTCGATGTAGGTCACGTCGGCCGTGCCCGGATCGGTCATGATCGTGGCCGGGTTGGAGTTGACCAGGATGACCTTGTACCCCTCTTCACGCAGCGCCTTGCAGGCCTGCGCGCCGGAGTAGTCGAACTCGCACGCCTGACCGATCACGATGGGGCCGGCGCCGATGATGAGAATGCTTTGAATGTCTGTGCGCTTGGGCATCAGCTGACCTCGGTATTGCCAAAAAAGTGGCAGCCGCGGCTGCCACCGGAATTCCTTACTTGCCCGCTTCCATCAGCTTCACGAAACGGTCGAACAGATAGGCCACGTCGTGCGGCCCCGGGCTCGCCTCCGGGTGGCCCTGGAACGAGAACGCCGGCACGTCGGTGCGTGCGATGCCCTGGTTGGAGCCGTCGAACAGCGACACGTGCGTAACCTTGAGGCTGGACGGCATCGTCGCCGGATCGACCGCGAAGCCGTGGTTCTGGCTGGTGATCAGCACCTGCCCCGTCTCCAGGTCCTTGACCGGGTGGTTGGCGCCGTGGTGGCCGAACTTCATCTTCAGGGTCTTCGCGCCCGAGGCCAGAGCAAGCAGCTGGTGGCCAAGGCAGATACCGAAGGTCGGCACCTTCGCGGCGAGGATCTCGCGGATCGCGGCGATGGCATAGTCACACGGCTCCGGATCGCCCGGCCCGTTGGACAGGAACACGCCATCGGGATTCATCGCCAGCACCTCGGCGGCGGGCGTCTGTGCCGGCACCACGGTCAGGCGGCAGCCGCGGCTCGCGAGCATGCGCAGGATGTTGTACTTCACGCCGAAGTCGTAGGCCACGACGTGGAAGCGCGGGTTCCCGGCCTTCGCGTAGCCCGAGCCGAGCACCCATTCGCCCTCGGTCCACTCGTAGGGCTCGGGCGACGACACGACCTTGGCCAGATCCATGCCGGCCAGTCCCGGAAAGCCGCGCGCGGCGGCCAGGGCCGCCTCGACGTACGGGGCCTGACCCGGCTCGGCGGTCACGATGGCACCGGCCTGGGCGCCCTTCTCGCGCAGCACGCGAGTCAGGCGGCGGGTGTCGATGTCGGCGATGGCGACGACGTTCTCGGCTTTCAGGTAGGCATCGAGCGATCGCTCGGAGCGGAAGTTGACGTTGAGCAGCGGCAGGTCGCGGATCACCAGGCCGGCGGCATGGACGCGGTTCGCCTCGACGTCCTCGGAGTTGACCCCCGTGTTGCCGATGTGCGGATAGGTCAGCGTGACGATCTGGCGGGCATAGCTGGGATCGGTAAGGATTTCCTGGTAGCCGCTCATCGAGGTGTTGAACACCACCTCGCCAACGGTGGTGCCGACGGCACCGATTCCCTTGCCATGAAAGACCGTACCGTCGGCGAGGGCCAGTACAGCGGACGGAAACGCAGCCACGTGAAACTCCTGATTCGGGCGAAGAACGGACACGGCGGACGCCGCCTCCATACGTGAAAAAAACGGGACAAGCCCGTCGAGGCCGATCCCGCTGTCGAATTCGTCGAATTATAGCGTTCGCGCCCGTCCCGCGCAAACGCGAACGGCCGTCCCCGGGCGCGTTTTCAGCGCAGCCCGAGCACGTCCTGCATGTCGAACAGGCCGCGTTCGCGTCCGGCCAGGAAATGTGCCGCGCGCAGCGAACCGAGCGCGTACGGCATCCGGCTGCCGGACTTGTGCGTGATCTCGATGCGCTCGCCGATGCCGGCGAACAGCACCGTGTGGTCGCC
>Ga0182792_1000118_pt1 | contig 76719 bp, 67 predicted proteins | sample Passage237B_FD_130497 | JGI IMG/M metagenome (GOLD analysis project Ga0182792, IMG submission 130497) | Cellulose adapted compost microbial communities from Newby Island Compost Facility, Milpitas, CA, USA - Passage2 37B (version 2) (version 2) ...
GCGACGAGGTGCTGGGCTTGGCGGCGGGCAACTTCGACGTCACCGGCCGCGCGCGGGTGTCGTCGTTCTCGACCGAGACGAATCCGCCGGGCGACTTCTCCGCGCTCGCGGCGCGCACCTGGAAATCGGTCGCGGTGAAAGGCGGTCGCCTGACGGTGTATCGCCTCGAGCTCGACGCGCCGCTCGCGCTCGACGCGGGAGATTTTCTGGAGATCCCGGCCATCGCCGCGCCCGGTTATGTGATCCGCGACAACCGCTTCGCCCACCATCGCGCGCGCGGTCTGCGCCTGATGAGCTCCGACGGGCTGGTGGAGAACAACGTCTTCGAGGACATCAAGCAGTCCGCGATCACGCTCGGCGCGGAGTTCGCCTTCCATCGCGAGGCCGGCTGGGTGCGCGACGTCGTCGTGCGCGGCAACACCCTGCGTCGCGTCGCGCACGATCCGGCCCTGCGCCGGCCGACCGCCTACATGCCGGGCGCGATCTCGGTTTTCCACCGCGGCGAATCGCCCGACCTGCCGCGCGCCGCGGCGAAACACGAACGCCTGCGCATCGAGGACAACGTCATCGAGGACACGGCCGGGCCGGCGATCCATGTTTACCAGGCGGACGACCTCGTCATCGCGCGCAACCGGATCGCGCGCTCCAACCTCGTCCCCGCGCCGCGCGCCGGCGAACGCCACGGGCTCACGACGGACGGCCCGGTGCGCGTCGAGCATTCGTCGAACGTCCGCGTCGAGCCCTGAGGCGTCGCCATCCCCGTTTATGAACATGAAACCCCTGCTCCTCCCGAAAACCTGGTTCGTCGCGACGGCCTTGGTCGCGTTCACGTCGGCCGGTCTGGCGCGCACCATCACGGTCGATCCGAAGACGCCGGGCGCCTGCCGCACGCTCGCCGAGGCGGCGTCGCAGCTCCGCGCGGGCGACACCCTGCAAATCGCGGCCGGCACCGGTCCGTATCGCGAGCCGCTCTACATTCGCGCGTCGGGCACGCCGGAGGCGCCGATCGTGATCGAGGGCAACGGCAACGAGATCACGGGCTTCGATCCGCTGGTGTTTTCCCCGCTGCCCGACGGCCGGCTCGCCGCGACGGTGCCGACCGAGTATCCCTTCGTCCTGCGCCACGCCGGACGCCGCGTGAAGGAGGACGCGCAGACCAACCAATTCGAGGGCGGCGTCACCTACGAGCGCGCGGAAAACCGTCTCGTGCTCGCGCCGGGCGTGAGCGCCGAGGGCTGGGAAATCTCGGTGCGGCAGTTCGCGGTGCGGATCAGCAACGCCTCGTATCATGTTTACCGCGACATCGACGCCACCGGCTCGCGCAACGACGGCTTCAACCTCCACGGCGACGGGCGCGGCCTGGTCTTCGAGGCGGTGTCGGGGCGGCAGAACCTCGACGAAGGCTTCTCGTCGCACGGAACGATGGAGTGCGAGATCCGCAACGCGCGTTTCTCCGAAAACGACAACGGCATCCTCAACGGCCAGCAGACCGTCACGCGCCTCGAGAACGTCGACGTCTTCGACAACGTCGGCTTCGGGATCGGCTTCAACGGCGAGGCGCGGATCGACGCCGTCAACGTGCGCTCCTGGGGCAACGGCGTCTCGCAACTGCTCCTGCGCGCCGGCGTGAAGCCGCGTTTCGAGTCGGTGCGGATTTATCGCAACGCCAACACCTCGCGCCGCTGGCTCAGCTACATGGAGTCCGCCCGCTGGCCGCGACTCACCACCATGTCGGTCGATCGCGACGTCGTGTGGGAAGGCGAGCCGCTCACGCCGCTCTCGCTCACCGCCCCGGCCGACGTGTCCGCCCGCTGAGCGCGACGTTTTTCAACCCCTCTTCGTCAATACCATGACCAGACGCAAATACGCCGCCGTGGGCACGGGCGGGCGCATCCCCATGTTCATCGATCCGATCGCCGACACCTACCGCGAGTCGGCTGAGCTGGTCGGTTTGTGCGACTTGAGCGCGACGCGGCGCACCTATCATCAGCGTCGTCTCAGCGAGGCCTACGGCGTGGCGCCGGTGCCGACCTACGCGGCGGAGGATTTCGTTCGCATGCTGCGCGAGCAACGGCCCGACACCGTGATCGTCTGCACGCCGGACCACACGCATCACGACTACATCGTGCGCGCCCTCGATTTCGGCGCCGACGTGATCTCGGAGAAACCGCTCACCACCGACGCGGAAAAATTCGCCGCGATCGACGCCGCCGTGCGCCGCACGGGCCGGAGCGTGCGCACGACCTTCAACTATCGCTGGGCGCCGGGCGCGACGCAGGTTCGCCGTCTGATCGCGGCCGGCGAGATCGGCGCGGTGAAGCACGTCGATTTCGAATACATGCTCAACACCGCCCACGGCGCCGACTACTTCCGCCGCTGGCACAGCGAGAAGACCTGCTCGGGCGGACTGCTCGTGCACAAGTCCACCCACCACTTCGACCTCATCAACTGGTGGATCGACGCCATCCCCGAGACCGTGTTCGCGATGGGCGCGCTCGTGTTCTACGGGAAGGAAAACGCCATCGCCCGCGGCGAGGAAAAACTCACGCGCTACCCGCGCTACACCGGCGTGCCCGAGTCGGAGGGCGACCCCTTCCGCATGAATCTCGACGGCGATCCGACGCTGCGCGAACTCTACCTCAAGGCCGAGGCGGACAGCGGCTACATCCGCGATCGCAACGTGCACCGCGCCGGCATCGACATCGAGGACTCGATGAGCCTCACGCTGCGCTACCGGAGCGGCGTGATGGCGAGCTACTCGCTCAACGCCTTCTGCCCCTGCGAGGGTTTCCGCGTCTCGATCACCGGGGACCGCGGCCGCATCGAATACGCCGAGCGTCACGCCGCGCACATCATCACCGGCGACCGCGACATCAAACACGACCCGAAGGCGAAGCGCGGCGGCTCGCTCGTGCTGCACAAACTCTTCGGCGATCCGGTCGACATCCCGGTCGTGATGCCCGAGGGCGGCCACGGCGGCGCCGATCCGCTCATCCAGGAGCAGATGTTCTCCGCCAATCCGCCGGCCGACACCGATCATCGCAACGCCGGCCACGAACAGGGCGCGGCCTCGCTGCTCGTCGGCGCCGCCGCCAATCGCTCGATCGCGACCGGTCAGGCCGTGCGCATCGCCGATCTGTTCCCGCTGCGCCCGGAATGCCGACGCTTGAGCGAACTGATCTGAAGCCCTCGTCGCGCACATGACCACCGTCTCGCTTCGCACCGGTCTGCTCCTGCTCGTGGCCTCGCTTCTTCCGCTTCCGATGACGACGACCGCGGCTGAACTTCCCTCGCGGACGGAGCTCGACGGTCTGCGCGCGAGCCTGCCGCAGCGCGCGCGTTTTCTCGCGGTGGACGAGGCCACGCCGCCCGCGCCGTGGCTGGAGATCGTCGGCGACGCCCCGTCGGCGCGGCCGGCGCGCGTGGAGTGGATCGTGCGCGCGCCGGACGGCGCGGAGTCGGCCCCGCGCACTGCGGAGCTCGCGCCCAGTCCGGACGGGCATCGGCGCGTGGCGCTGCCTTCGGAGGATTTCCGGCGCTTCGGTCTCTACGAGCTGCGCTTCCGCGTGATCGAGGCCGGACGCGAATCGCCGTGGGCGAGCGACCGGCTGGCGGTGTATGCGAAAAACTCGCCCGCGCCGCGCGCTCTCAGCGTGTTTCCGATCGGTTTCGCCACCGGCGCGCCGCGCGCGACGCCGCGGATGCTGGAGCTGGCGGCGTCGTTGGGTTTTGAATACCACCGCTTCAACGCGGTGTGGCAGGACGTGCAGCCGCGCGAAGGCGTCTGGCACTGGAACGGCCTCGATCGACATCTCGAGCTCGTGGAACGCCACGGCATGCGCTGGCACGCGATGACCTCGGGCTCGACGAAGTGGGCGGCGGAGGACCGCATGGCGCCGCCGCGTCTCGACGCGTGGCGCGCGTGGATCTCGGCGCTGGCGGAGCGCTACGCGGACCGCATCGAATTCTGGGAAATCTGGAACGAGCCCAACATCCAGTTCTTCACCGGCACGGTGGAGGAATACGGCGAGCTGCAACGCGCGGCCTACGACGAGATCAAGGCCGTGGCGCCGCAGGTGATCGTCACCTCCGGCGGCTACGCCGGCATGAACCACGCGCGCTCCAAGCCGGGCGCCTTCGAGGCGGCGCTGCGCGATTATCCGCGCGCCTACGACTGGTTCGCCTACCACATGCACGACACCTTCCCGCAGTTTCACGCCGACATCGAGCGCCAGCTCGGCGGCCTGAAGCGGCGGCTCGGCATAGGCGAGCTTCCTCTGGTGTTCACCGAGACCGGTTTCGACACGCGCTTCGGCGAGCGTTTCCAGGCCGAGACCTTGGTGAAGAAGATGGCCTACGCCTCGGCCATCGGCGCGAAACGCTACACCTGGTATAACCTCATCGACCGCTCGGGCCGCGACGCGCCGAACAAACCCGGCTTCACCTTCGGCCTCATCACGAATCCCACCGGCACGGGCGACTTCGCGTCGATCGAGGAGGAGTTTCGTCCGAAGCTCTCCTTTCCGGCCGCGACGATCGCGATCCGGGAACTACGCGACCGCGCGCACGCGGAGACCTGGGCGAGCGACGGCCGGCGTTTCGCGTTTCTCTACGGTCCGGTGTCGGACCGCCTGCTCATCGCGTGGAGCGAAGGCAAACGCCTGCCCGCCGCGCTCTGGGTGGTGGAAACCGACGCGCCGCGCACGGAGTCGCTCGATCTTTTCGGCAACGTGTCCCCGCTCGCGTCGGTGGACGGCCTTGTGGTCGTGCCGCTCGACGATCCGCGTTATCATCGTTTCGTCGGCGGCACGCGCGCGCCGCGTCTCGTCGGTCCGCTCGTGGTCGCGCCGGAGCAGATCACGCCCGCGGCGGACGGTCTCGTGCGAGTCGAACTCGAGTTGCGCAATCCGCTCCGCGACCGCGCGCTCACGGCGCGCGCGACGGTGCGCGGCGACGGCTTCGAGGTCGTGTCGGCGCCCGCGCCGCGCGAGATCGCGGCGGGAGCGGACGCGTGGCTGCCCTTCACCTTGCGCGTGGCCGAGGGCGCGCTCGGCGAGACGCGCGACTTCGTCGTGGACTTCGCCTTCGACGGCCTGCCGTGGGCGCCGAGCCTGCGCGTGCCGGTGAGCTTCAACACCATCGACGCCGTGCGCGGACACACTGTCGTCGTCGACGATCTGCAGCGCGCGACGAACAAGAACGACCACGACCCGCATTCGCAGCACCTGCAATGGGGCAGCCCGGTCGATCTCAGCGCGCGGGCGACCTTCCGCGCCGACGCGTCCGAGCGCGCGCTTCGTCTTCGCGTGGAGGTGACGGACAACGTTCACCACGTGGCGACGGCGACGCAGGCGATTCTCGACGGCGACGCGCTCGAGCTCGGCTGGCGACGCGCCGACGGCGCGGTCGCGCGATTGGAATTGGCGGGCAAGCCCGGAGCCGCGCCGCGCGTTGGCGGCAACGCGCCCGCCGGGGCGCTGCGCGAGGCGACGATTCGCCGCGAAGGCACGCTCACGACCTACGAGCTCGTGCTCGGTTGGAAGGAGATGGGGCTGCGTCGCGTCGATCTCGCGCAAGGCCTGCGTTTCAACTTCGCGGTCCACGACAACGACGGCGAAGGCGCGAAATCCTGGATCGCCCCGATGCCCGGACTGGGCGGCGCGGAGCGCTTCGACGCGTCGCAGTTTCCGCTCCTGCGTTTGCAATAAGAGGCGGTCCGCCGCCGCCGATCCGCGTATCCGCTTAGCTGTTTCACTAATGGAACGGCGATGACTCCCGCGCGAGCTTGCGCGTTGAGGCTCGCGTTCCGCGAGGCGCAAGTTTCCGCGCCCCCCATCCGCTTTCCCCCTTCGATGAAAACCAAACTCCTCCGCATCGCGTCTTCGCGTGTCCTTTCCGCTGCCGCACTTTGTCTGGCCGTCGCCGCTCCTTCGGCCTCGGCGGCGCTGATGATCGATCTCGGCTCCAACACGGTCGGCGCGTCCGATCTGCTCAACAGCCCGCTTCACGCGGCGCGGCCGGACTTCACCGAGTCGACGTGGAATTCGCTCACGTCGAGCACGACCGGCGCCAAGACCGGCCTGCTCTACTCCGACGGCACGGAGGCGACGGGTGTCACCGTGTTCATGGGACGCTCCTCGAACAACAGCTGGAGCACGGTGACCTTCGCGGGCGCGCCGACGAATGTCACCTCCGGCACCAACCCGGGCAACTGGACGGGCGTGCTCTCCTCGGCGACCTCGATCGGCCGCGACGGCTTCTATTCGGCTTATGCCTCCGTGAGCGGCGATCCGGCGACCACCCGCCTGGCGAGCATCGCGATCGGCGGCCTGGCCGCCGGCACCTACGAGGTCTACATCGTGGGCCTCAATCCGCAGCTTTCGCCGGCGACCGGCGCGACGATGGGTTTCTGGGCCACCGAGCTTTCGGCGGTCACCGCCACGACGACCTTCGACGCGTCGGCGTTGATCAACGGCGCGCCGGAAGGCATGGCCAGCTCGACCAACAGCGTGAGCGCGAGCTGGGTCGAGGGCGCGAACTACGCGAAGCTGACCGTCACGGTGAGCTCGCCGGATTCGTTCCTCACGATCGTCTCGCTCGGCCTGACCGAGGCCGAGACGCGCGGTTATCTCAACGCGATCCAGATCGTGGCGATCCCGGAGCCTTCGTCGGCCGCGGTGCTCGCCGCGCTCGGCGGTCTCGCCTTCGCCGCGACACGTCGTCGCCGCGCGTCGGCCTGACGTTGACCGCTTCGTTTTTCCCCGTCCCCTGAGCCCCCTCGTCCCCGCGCCCCGCCATGCTCGCACCCGCTCCCATCTCGTCCCGTGCCGTCGTCGGATCTCGCCCCGCGCGGCGTGGTTTCACGCTCATCGAGCTGCTGACCGTGATCGCGATCATCGGCATCCTGGCGGCGATCATCGTGCCGGTGGTGGGCTCGGTGCGGCAGACGGCGCGGCGCGCGGCCTGCGCGTCGAACCTGCGACAGATCGCGGCGGCCTCGCTGCTCTACATGCAGGAAAACAACAACAAGCTGCCGCTCGTGCTGGGGCCGGAGTCGTGGGGGCAGGAGCGTCGCTGGGCGCCGCGTCTGCAGCGTTATTTGAACCCGGCGGTGGCGGCGAAGTCGCTCGATTCACAGTCGGTGTTCCGCTGCGGGGCGGACGACGTCGAGCGCGTGAGTTCGGTGGCGAACGAGAGCACTCCGTGCAGCTACGGTCTGAACATCCGCGTGCACGTGGCGGGAAACGTGAACAACACGAGAGAGAAGTCGTTTTCGTTGATCGCGAATCCCTCGCGTCTGGCGCTGTTCGGCGAGGCCTGGTATTCGGCGAACACGGTGTTCCAGTCGCACAGCCTGCAGCAGTTCATGGGCGACTTTCACGGGCGCGGCTCGAACTATGCGTTCGCGGACGGGCACGTGGAGTTTCTGTCTCGCGCGGTGGTCGAGGAGATCGATCCGGCGACCTCACGCCCGCGTCTGCTGCACATCCCGGATTGATGAGGAGCCGCGTGGACGCGCGTGCCGGAGCGTGCGCGTCCGGAACCGCGTGAGCCGCGGCGCCGTTCAGGCGAGCGCCTCGGCGAGCGCGGCGATCAGTTCCTCGGCCGGCTCGGCGCCGACGCTGAGGCGGAGGAGGTTCGGGTTGATGCCGTTGCTCGCCAGCCGGTCGCGTCCCTCGGGGGTGGTCACGAGATCGTAGTGGGCGAGAAACATGAACGGGCAGGCGAGCGAGGTCGCGAGGCCGAAGCTCGGGCCCTTGGCGATGCGTAAACGGTCGTAGAAGGACGCGAGCGGGATGTCGTCGCGAAGCACGAAGGTGATCATCGAGCCGACGGAGCGGGGAGTCCGGGCCAGCGCGGCGTAGTTCGCGGCCGAGTCCGCGTGGCCGCTCCAGAAGACGGACGCGACCTTGGGGTGGGAGCGGAGAAACTCCGCCACGCGCGGAGCGGAGGCGTTGATGCGTTCGATGAGCGCGGGAGTGGCGTCGATCTGGGCCGCAAGGCGGGCGATGTCGCGGGGATAGACGGCGGGCACGCCGGCGGACGCGGCGAGGAGCGGGCGAAGCCCCGCGGCGAGGGGCGAGGCGGGATTGATCGCGGTGGCGCCGAGGATGACGTCGCCCTCGGATGCGGTGTATTTGGTGAGGGAGTCGACGACGACGTCGGCGTGGGGGAGCACGTCGAGGTTGTAGGGCGAGGCGATGGTGGGATCGACGACGAGGGCGACGCCGTGTTCGCGGCAAAGTTTGGCCAGTGCGGGCAGATCGGGCGTCTGGATGAGCGGATTGGTCGGCACCTCGGCGAGGACGCCCGCGACGCGCCCCGCGTGGGCCTCGAGCAGACGGGCGAGACCGGCGAGGTCGAAGACGTTTCCGTGATGGAGGTAATCCTCGGCGGGCGCGGCGGTGAGTTTTTGGAGGATCGCGATGGTGTCGAGGTAGAGCCAGCCGAGCTGGATCCAGCGGGTGCGTCCGCGTGGCGCCTGCAGGGCGTTGACCGCCTGGAAAGCTGCGAAGGTGGCGGCCATGCCGCTGGGCACGAGGTGGACCTGATCGGGGGGCAGGCCGTGTCCGAAGGTCTCCGCGAGCGTGCGGCGCACGTGTTCCGCGGCCTCGGCGGGGGAACCGGGGAAAAGCGTTTCGGGTTCGGTGGCGGGAAGGTGTCCGTGGGCGGCGAGCCAGTCCTCGGCGGCGCGCGAGGACGCGAAGGCGCCGGTGTGCTGGAGGTAGCGGCGGGCGCGGTTGGAGAGTTCGGTGTCGGCCTCGGTGGGAAGAACGACGGCGGTGATCGCGGGCTCGAGCGGGATGATCTCGCCGACTCCGCCGAGATGGGCGCGCAGGGACTCGGCGACGGCGGGGCCGGCGCAAAGCCAGAGTTCGCGGTCGGCGAGTTCGGGACGGGCGCGGCGGAGCTCGTCGGCGACCTGGCGGAGCAGCGGGTGGACGACGAAGCGCGGGTAGCCGCTGGTCATCCGGGAGATGACGGCGACATCCTTTTCCTCGTAGCCGATGACGTCGCGCATCGTGGGCAGGCTGCAGGAGACCGCGTGGAGGCGGTCGGGGATGCGTTGGCCGAGCGGACGATGGGCAAGTGACGACATGGCGGACGAAGGAGCCGTCAAATGACCAGGGTCCGGAGGGGAATGTCCAATGGGAAACGCAAACCGGGCCTTGTCGGGGCCGGCGTCCGACACGTGCGGCGTTGTCAAAAACGGTCGTGCGCGAGGGGATTGCGCGATCCGTGCGGGGCGCGGTCGCGGGCGGCGAACCCGGGCCGGCAAAGCGGGGTTGCGGACGCAGGCGAGGGCCGCAGCGTGGTCGTTTTACGCGAATGAAACTTCTTTCCTGGAACGTGAACGGGGCGCGGGCGGGGCTCGACAAGGGCACTCTGCTGCCGTGGATGGCGGCGAGCGGGGCGGACGTGGTCTGCCTGCAGGAGACGAAGTGCCATCCGGGCGACGTGGCGCACGTGTCGTGGCCGGCTGAATACAGCTCGGTGACCTTCTACGCGGCGGAGAAAAAGGGCTACAGCGGCACGGCGATCCTGAGCCGGCACGCGCCGCTGAGCGTGAAGTTCGGCTTCGGCATGGCGGATCACGACGCGGAGGGCCGCGTGCTCACGGCGGAGTTCGAGAAGTTCTACCTCGTGAACGTCTACACGCCCAACGCGCAGGACGGATTGCGCCGGCTGCCGTATCGACAGGTCTGGGACGGGGAGTTTTTGAAATTCATTCAGGCGCTGGAGAAGCGGAAGCCGGTCGTGACCTGCGGCGACTTCAACGTGGCGCACAAGGAGATCGATATCGCGCGGCCGAAGGAGAACGTGAAGAACCCGGGCTTCACGCCGGAGGAGCGCGCGGGCTTCACGAAGTTCATCGAGGCGGGTTTCGTGGACACCTTCCGCGAATTCGAGAAGGGGCCGAACCACTACACGTGGTGGAGCTTCCGCGGCGGGGCGCGCGCGCGCAACGTGGGTTGGCGCATCGACTATTTCCTCGTGTCGGGCTCGCTGCGTCCGAACCTCAAACGCGCGTGGATCGAGCCGCACGTGATGGGCAGCGACCATTGCCCGGTGGGCGTGGAGCTGGCGTTCTGATCCCGCCGGCCGGACGGGTTGACCAGGGATCGCGCCGATGAGCACGGATGACAAAGTCCCGGTGTGGTCGGATGACGAAGGGCGGGCGTTGCACGCCCGGCTGCTCGGGCTCGGGTTGAAAGTCGCGGCGGCGGAGAGCCTGACGGTCGGGCGCGTGCAGGCGGAACTGGGGCGGCGGAGCGGGGCCTCGGGATATTTCGCGGGCGGAGTGACGGCCTACGAGATCGCGGCGAAGGCGGGGCTGCTCGGCGTGGACGCGGCGCACGCGGCGGAGGTCAACGCCGTGTCGGAGCGCGTCGCGTGCGAGATGGCGCGCGGCGCGATGAAGCTTTTCGGCGCGCGTATCGGCGTGGCCACGACCGGTTACGCGGAGCCCGATCCGGCGCGCGGCGTGGACGCGCCGTTCGCGTGGGTGGCAGTGGCGCGCGAGGGGGAGGCGCCGCTCGTCCGGCGCGTGGACGGGGCGGGGCCCGGGCGCGAGGCGATGCAGGCGCGGACGGCGGCGGCCGCGCTGCGGTTGTTGGCGGAGTCTTTGCGATAGGACGTTGAGCCGCGGCGGTTTCGTGCGCAGCGTGGGGCGGAGCGATACCCCCATGAGCCACCCCCGCCATATCCTCGCCCTCGACCAAGGCACGACCTCCTCGCGCGCCATCGTGTTCGACCACGCCGGCGCGGCGGTGGCCGTCGCGCAGAAGGAGTTTCGTCAGATCTACCCGCGTCCCGGCTGGGTGGAGCACGATCCGGAGGAGATCTGGCAAAGCCAGCGCGAGGTCGCGGCCGAGGCCCTGGCGCGCGCGCGGCTGGAGGCGCGGGACATCGCGGCGGTCGGCGTGACCAACCAGCGCGAGACCGTCGTCGTGTGGGACCGGGAGTCGGGGCGTCCGCTTGGCAACGCGATCGTGTGGCAGGACCGGCGCACGGCCGACGATTGCGCGCGGCTGCGGCGCGAGGGCGTGGAACCGTTGGTGGCGGAGCGCACGGGGTTGCGCCTCGATCCTTATTTCTCGGGCACGAAGCTGCGCTGGATCTTGGAAAACGTCCCCGGCGCGCGGGCGAAGGCGGAGGCGGGCAAACTTCTCTTCGGCACGATCGACACGTGGCTGCTCTGGCGGCTGACGGGCGGCGCGGCGCACGCGACCGACGCGAGCAACGCCTCGCGCACGCTGCTCTTCGACCTGCGGCGCGGCGACTGGGACGAGGAGCTGCTGCGGATCCTCGGCGTGCCGCGCGCGATGTTGCCCGAGGTGCGTTCGTCGTCGGAGGTCTTCGGGCGCGTGGCGGACGGTTTGCCCGGCGCGGGCGCGCCGATCGCGGGCATGGCGGGCGACCAGCAGGCGGCGCTTTTCGGGCAGGCCTGTTTCCGCCCCGGCATGGCGAAGAACACCTGCGGCACGGGTTGCTTCCTGCTCATGCACACGGGCGAGGAGCCGGTCGTCTCGCGCAACAACCTGCTCACGACCGTGGCGTGGCGCGTGAAGGGGAAAACCGAATACGCGCTCGAGGGTTCGGTCTTCATCGGCGGCGCGGTCGTGCAGTGGCTGCGCGACGAGTTGAAGCTCGTGCGCGACGCGCGGGAACTCGACGAGCTCGCCTCCTCGGTGCCGGACGCGGGCGGGCTTTTCCTCGTGCCGGCGTTTTCCGGGCTCGGGGCGCCGCATTGGGACCCGTATGCGCGCGGCGTGGCGGTGGGCATCACGCGCGGGACGAACCGCGCGCACTTTTGTCGCGCCGCGCTGGAGTCGATCGCCTTCCAGAGCGCGGATTTGATCACCTGCATGGAGCGCGACGCGGGCATTCCCTTGCGGGAGCTGCGCGTGGACGGCGGTGCTTCGCGCAGCGCGCCGCTGCTCCAGATCCAGGCCGACCTGCTCTCCGCCCCGGTGGTGCGGCCGCGAAACGTCGAGACCACGGCGATGGGCGCGGCCTACCTCGCGGGGTTGGCGGTGGGCTTCTGGGCGGACCGCGAGGAGATCGCGCGAAACTGGGCGGCCGACGCGATCGTTCGTTCCTCCGCCGATCCGGCGCGGATCGCGGCGCGACGGGCGGAGTGGTGCCGCGCGGTGGAGCGCGCCAAGGGTTGGGAGACGGCGAGCGGGGGGTAAGGAGCGAGACCGCGGGCGGGCGGGTAATGCGAGAGACTTGCACGAGGGCGGGCGGGGCGCTTGGGATGCGGGGATGAAACCCTTCTCCCTGGTCGCCGCGAGCTGGTTGGCATTGTGTTTGGTCTCAGGTGCTTCCGTGTCGCGGGCGGAAAAGCCGGCCTCGGCGACGGTCTCGACCGATTACGCGAGCGCGGTGAAAGTCACTCGGCTCCTCAAGAGCACGACGGACGGCGCGGGCCGGCCGTTGACCTATCCGAAACCCGAGGACGGTCAGGCGGAGGTGAGCGCGTTTCTGGTCGAGATCGCCCCGGGCGGTGAAACCGGCTGGCACAAGCATCCGCTCACCTGCCTCGCCTACCTGATGGAGGGCGAGATCGAGGTGACGTTGGCGGACGGCCACGTGCACCGGTTGAAGGCGGGCGACGCCCTGTGCGAGGTCGTGGATCTGGCGCACAACGGCGTGAACCGCGGCGAGACGCCGGCGAAGCTGGCGTTTTTCGTGCTCGGAACGACAAAGAGCGGGCCCTTCACGGTGAAGGTGCCCGCTCCGGTCGGGACGGCGAAGTCCGAGTGAGGGTCAGGTGATCTGCGCACGGGCGGAGCCGCCGCCGAAGAGTTCCTTGAACGCGCCCCAGGCCCTGAGCAGGCCGGCGTCGCGCACGCCGCCCTCGATGGCGTAGGCGCGGACGACGGATTCCTCGTGGCCGCGGTAGCGGGGCGGGAGCACGAATGCGGTGCTGTCCCCGTCCTGGATGGAGCTGATGAACATCCCCTTGCCGACGGTGGGCGCGTCGAGCTTCACGTCGACGGAGCGTCCGGGCAGGACGAGCCAGGGACGATAGCGGAAGACGAGTTTGCCGTTTTCCGGCTCGTGGCGGAGGCGACCGTAGGTGCGCATCGGCACGCCTTGGCGGACGAGGGTGTTGCTGGAGAAGAGGAGATTTTCGCCCTGTTCGGCGACGCGGAAGCGCTTGTTGCGGAAGGTGAGAAAATCCCAGGAGAAGATCGTGCCGAAGACGGTGAGACGGAAGGCCCAGCCGGCGACGAGGTAGGCGACGAGGATGACAATGAGGGAGAGCGCCGCGCTGATCCAGGGGTTGAGCGTGGCGGTGATCGTGATGAGCCCGAGGAGGCCGGTGCGGGCGGTCTTCAGCGCGGCGTCGATCGCGCCCCAGGGGCTGAGGAGGATGAGGGCGTTGATTGCGTGCGAAGCGAGCCAGACGACGGCGAAGATGGCGATGCCGAGGGGCACGGTGAGGAGGTTGAGCAACCAGGACCAGTCGATGGCGCCGACCGCGATGGTGGCCGCCCCGGTGTGGAGCATCGCGTCGGCGGCGGGCGCGGGCGGCGCGGAGGCGACGATCATCTTGGAGAGCGAGGCCATGGTGAAGGGCACGACGGCGCCGGCGGCCACGAGGCCGGAGGCCTTGTTCTCGAGGGTTTCGAGGACATCGAGCGGTTTCTTCAAACCGGGGGGGACGACCGCGCCGAGGGAGTCCTTGGCGGCGCAGACGCCGACGACGAGGAGGGCCGGGAGGTAGAAGCTCGCCTGCGCATACCACGGCAGCGCGGCCTTTTCCTCGGGGGTTTCGGCCTGCCAGGCCTCGTAGGCGCCGAGCGCGGCGGTGCCGAGCAGCGGCGAGATGGCGATGCCGGTCACGGTCGCGACGGTTTTGGCGTAGGGGGCGACGGGCGACTTGTCGTCCGTCGCGGGGGCGGGGGCTTGGGTGGCGGCCCGGAGCGGCGCCGCGGCGAGGGCGATCAGGACGACGCAGGCGATCAGGGGGAGGAGGCGTTTCATGGCGCGGGAGGAGGGAAGACCGGGTTCGGTGACAGGGATTTATGCCCGCCCGCCGGAAAATTGCAGGCGTTTTCCCGATGAGGGGCTCCGTGTGGCCGCGGGGCTTGCGCCGGCGAATATCTTGTTTTCACCTGCACCCTTTTCCCATGAGCCAAGCCGAACCAGCCAAGCCGTCTCCCGATAACCCCGAGCCCGTCGCGGCCCAGCCCGCGCCCGCCGCCGGGGCCTCCGCCGAGGCCGCGTCCGCCGCGCCGGCCTCCGGCCCGACCCCCGAGGAACTTCTCGCCGCCGCCAAGAAGGAGGCGGCCGACAACTACGAGCGCTATCTGCGCGCCGTCGCCGACCTCGACAACTATCGCAAGCGCGCCGTGCGCGACCGCGAGGACGCCGCCCACCGCGCCGCGACCCGCATCCTCGAGGACCTCATCCCCGTGCTCGACAACCTCGGCCACGCGATGAACGCGGCCAAGGCCGCGAACGCCGATCTCAAGAGCCTCGTCGGCGGCGTCGAGATGATCGCCTCGCAGCTCAAGGGGGCGCTCGCCTCGCACGGTCTCGCCGAGATCTCGCCGGTCGGCCAGCCCTTCGACCCGAACCTGCACGAGGCGGTCGCCCACCAGCCGAGCGCCGAGGTGCCGGCGGACCACGTTTCCGAATGCGTCCGCGTCGGATATTCGCTCAACGGTCGTCTCGTCCGCGCCGCCAGCGTGGTCGTCTCCGCCGGCAAGCCCGAGAAGCAGGCCGACCCGGCGGACGGCGTGGTCGTCTGAGACCGCGTCGTATCCGACAGCCAACTACCACCAGTCCCGCTCGCAACGCATCCGACATGGCCGCCAACGAAGACTATTACTCCCTGCTCGGCGTCGAAAAAGGCGCCTCGGAGGAGGAGCTGAAGAAGGCCTATCGCAAGAAGGCCGTCCAATACCACCCGGACAAGAACCCCGGCGACAAACAGGCCGAGGAGATGTTCAAGAAGGTCTCGGAGGCTTACGAGGTCCTCAAGGATCCGCAGAAGCGCGCCGCCTACGACCGCTACGGCCACGCCGCCTTCACGCAGGGCGGGGGCGCCGGTCCGCGCGGTCATGGCGGCATGGGCGGCTTCCACGATCCTTTCGACATCTTCCGCGAGGTCTTCGGCCAGCAGGGCGGCATGGGCGGCGGCATCTTCGACCAGATGTTCGGAGGCGGGGGCGGTTCCGAACGCGACGGCGCCGACCTGCGCTACGATCTTGAGATCACACTCGAGGAGGCGGCCAGGGGCGTGGAGAAGGAGATCTCCTTCCGCCGGCTGCACGCCTGCGAGCGCTGCGACGGTTCCGGAGCCGAGCCCGGCTCGAAGAAGGTCGTGTGCCCCACCTGCCGCGGCGCCGGTCAGATCCGGCGCAGCGGCGGCATCATCACCTTCGCCCAGACCTGCCCGACCTGCGGCGGCGCCGGGCGAAAAATCGAGAAAGCCTGCACCGCGTGCCGCGGCGAGGGGCGCGTGCCGCAGACCGCGAAGGTCAACGTGCGCATCCCGCCGGGCGTCGACACCGGCACGCGTTTGCGCTCCTCGGGCAACGGCGAGGCCGGCGTCGCCGGCGGCCAGGACGGCGATCTCTACATCGTGCTCAACGTCCGCCAGCACGAACTTTTCGAGCGCCAGGACGACGACCTTTTTTGCGAGATCCCGATCAAGTTCACCCTCGCCACGCTCGGCGGCACGCTCGAGGTGCCGACGCTTTTCGGCAAGGCGACGGTGAAGGTGCCGGCCGGCACGCAGAGCGGCACGACCTTCCGCCTGCGCGGCAAGGGCATGCCTTCGCTGCGGCAGCGCGGCCACCAGGGCGATCAGCTCGTGCGCGTGCACGTGGAGGTGCCGACGCGGCTGAGCTCGGAGCAGGAGAAGCTGCTCAAGGAGTTCGCCCGCGTGAGCGGCGACGCCGACCACCCGACGAGCGAGAGCTGGTTCGCGAAAGCGAAGAAGTTTTTCTGATCCCGCGACGTTCGAGTTCGCATCCGCCCCGGCCCGAATGGCCGGGGCTTTTTTGCGGAGGGGTGGCGGGCGGCGGTTTCGCGAAAACCGCGGACGTCCGGCCGCGTGCCGTTTGGAGCCGCCCCGGAAGTCTTGGGCGTCCTTAGGGCGCGGGGCGTTTTTCCGTCTTCGCGGAGGCGAGCAGTTCGGAGACGGTGACGAAGCGCAGGCCCTTGGCGCGCAGGCGGCGGATGATCTCGGGCATCGCCTCCAGGGTCTTGTTTTGCCAGGTGTGCAAAAGCACCACGTCGCCGGCCTTGGCCGCGGCGGCGCGATCGACGATCTGTTCCGTCGTGATGTCCTTTTCCCAGTCGCCCACGTGCAGCGCGCTGAGAACGGAGGGAAGCTTGAGTTCGTCGAGCACGGTCCAGAGGGCGGGTCCGTGCGAACCGAAGGGCGCGCGAAACACCACGGGCGCGGCGCCGACGGTGTCGCGGATGACGGTCTGGGTGTCGACAAGCTCGGCGCGGATCTGCTCGACGGAATCGATTTTGCCGAGGTTGGCGTGGGTGAGGCTGTGGTTTCCGATTTCGTGACCGGCGGCGACGATGGCGCGCGCGAGTTCGGGATGTTTGCCCACGTTGCGGCCGATCTCGAAGAAGGTCACGCGCACGTCCTCGCCGGCGAGGATCTCGAGGAGGCGGGTCGTGTTGGGTTGGTGCGGACCGTCGTCGAAGGTGAGCGCGACCAGCGGTTCGTCGGTCTTGACGGTATTGATCGGGGAGCGCGCGTGCAGCGGCGTCAGGAGGCAAAGGCCGAGGGCGAAGACGGAGGCGAGGTGGCGAGGGAGCATGGGCGGACCCTGCGGGGTGGCCGCCGCGAAGAAAACCGGAAAACGGTCTGGCCGTTGCGACGGGGGCGAAGGGCGGCGTGGTGCGCGGAGCTGACGGGCCGCAAAAAAGCGGGCTCCGGCGAAGGAGCCCGCGAACGCGGTTATCGAGGTCCGGCGGGGAGGCGACCGCGGTTACTCGGTCTTTTTCTTCTCCTTCTTCGCCTGCTTTTCCTTCTTTTGGCGCTCCTTGTCGGCCTTCATCGCGGCCTTTTCGTCGGCGTCGAGTTTGCCGTCCCGGTTGGTGTCATACTTTTCGAGCATGGCCTTCTTTTCGGCCGCTTTGGCGGCCTTCCAGGCGGCGGTCTCCTCGTCGTTCAGCGTTCCGTCGCCGTCCTTGTCGTATTTCTTGAGGACGCCGGGCGGGATCGGTTTTTCCGCTTTCTTTTCAGCGCCTTCGGCGAGGAGGGCGGGGGTGGCGAACAGGCCAAGCACCAGTCCGAGAAGGCCGGTGCGAATGAACAGGGCGGGGGTTTTCATGGCGAGGAGAGGTCAATCGGGTTTCCCGGCCGGATTCAAGCGAGCATATGTCCGGGGCGGTTTGCTAATTATTGCATAAAAACGGCATGCGGTCCGGTCGGGGCGGGGGCGCCGTCGATTGTAGGGGAATATCCGATACGGGCCGAGGGGCGTTGTCAGGCGCCCAGGCGTTTTTTCACGTCGACGAGGGAGAGGCCCTCGATGCGGACGAGCTTTTGCCGCGAGGTGTCTCCTTGTTTCACGGTCACCGCGCGACGCGGGAGGTCGAGGGTGTCGGCGAGAAATTCGCAAAGCGCCTCGTTCGCCCGGCCTTCGACGGGGGGGGCGTGAACCTTGACCTTGAGCGTGTCGCCGAGCCAGCCGCAGACCTCGCTGCGCGGGGCGTTGGGCACGGCCTTGATCGGAAGCAGGCAGGAATCGGGGGCGGCGGAGGCGGGGGCTTTTTTCGATCCGGGTTTCACGAGGAGGGGGAGAGGGTGAATTCGGCGACGACGCGATCCGCGACAAAATCCCGTCCGGGGCGGCGGATGCGTGTCACTCGGAGGCGTTCGCCGCACAGCTCGACAAAGAGACCGCCGAGCGGGCGGGTGAAGGAGCCGGTGTTGATGACGGTGACGGCGCGGCGATCGTCCCGGCCCGGGACGCGCCAGACGCCGGGGTAGTGGGTGTGCCCGATGATCACGACCTGCGCGCGAGGGCGCTGGGCGCGGGCGAGGGCGGCGACGACGCGCGGCGTGACGCTCCACGTGTGCAGGATGGAGACGATCCGGCGCGGCGGAAAAAGCGCGTGGGCGACGCCGAGGAAACGGGAAAAAGGACCCGGCCGAAGCGGGTTCGCGGGTTCGGGCAGGGCCCGGGTGACGAGGCGATGAAGACGAAGGCGCGTTTCGACGCGGGCGAGTTCCTCCGGGGCGAGTCCGGTCGAGGCTTCGGCGATGCGACGCCGGAGCTCGGCGGCGTGGTGGCTCCACGGGGCGACGGCGTCGAAGAACACGTCGCCGTGGGTCACCCAGATCCGGTCGTCGGCGAGGGAGAGTTCGGCGAGTGCGGAGAAATCGGGATCGTGGTTGCCGGTCAGCCAGTCGGTCTCGCGACCGCTGCGCCGGGCGAAGTCGCGCAATTCGTCCGCGTGGCCCGCCGTCGCGGGGACGCCGGTGTCGAGCGAGTCGCCGTTGAACACGACGCGGTCGGCGTCGCCGAGGAGCGGGGAGAAGCGGGCGAGGTCGTGGAGCAACCCGCGGGGATCGCGGAAGTGCAGGTCGGAGAAGATGCGCGTGCGTTTCTCGGCCACGGGGACGGGAGGCGGGCGGGCGACGCGGTCACTTCGACGGCGCGTCGGGGGCCCGTTTGGCGAGGATGGCCTCGATGCGGTCCATGATGGACTCGAAGCGGGCGACGGCGGCGCGGTAGGGGGCGGGGGAGGCGAGATCGACGCCGGCGTCCTTCACGAGCCGGTAGGGGTGGCGCGAGCCCCCGGCCCTGAGCACGCCGAGGTAGGTGTCGACCGCGCCGGGCTCGCCGGCGAGGATGCGGTCGGCGAAGAGGTTGGCCGCCGCCATCGAGGTGGCGTATTGATAAACATAATACGCGTTGTAGAAGTGCGGGATGTAGGCCCACTCGACGCAGTAGGCGTCGTCGATCTCGAGCACGCCCGCGTCGTGGCCGTGGTAGCGGCGGAGGAGGTCGCCGTAGATCTTCGTGTAGGCCTCGGAGCCGAGCGCGCCGCCGTCCTCGACGGCGCGGTGGGTGGCGAGCTCGAACTCGGCGAACATGGCCTGGCGGTAGAAGGTGCCGCGCATGCCCTCGAGGGCGGTGCCGAGATAGAAGAGGCGCTCGTCGTCGTCCTTGGCGATCTTGAGCATGTGCTCGAGGAGGAGGACCTCGTTGACCACCGACGCGATCTCGGCGGTGAAGATCGGGTAGCCGGCGGTCTCGAAGGGCTGGGCGGAGTTGGCGAGGAGCGAGTGCATCGCGTGGCCCCATTCGTGGGCGAGCGTGGTGACGGACTCGTAGTCGCCGTGGTAGTTCATGAGGACGAAGGGATGCACGTCGTAGGCGTAGCCGGCCATGTAGGCCCCGGATTGTTTCCCTTCGCCGGGGCGGGCGTGCATCCAGCGGGAGCGGAGGCCGTCGGAGAGGAGGCGGACGTAGTCTTCGCCGAGCGGGCGGGCGGAATCGATCGCGAGCCGTTTGGCCTCGCCGAGGGAGAAGGTTTTTTCGGAACCGACGAGCGGAGGATAGATGTCGTAATAGCGGGGGCGGTCGACGCCGAGGAGGCGGGCGCGGAGTTTGAAGTAGCGATGGAGCGCGGGCAGGCCGGCGTTCACCTCGGCGACCAGGGTGGTGTAGACCTCGTTCGGGACGTTGTCGGCGGAGAGCGCGGCGGCGAGGGAGTCGGGATACCGGCGGGTTCGGGCGGTGATGACGTCGGAGAGGTTTTGCGAGTAGAGCGTGGTGCCGAAGGTCCGCGCGTAGGTCTGGAAGGCGCCCCAGAAGGCGTCGAAGACCTTCTTGCGGTCCTCGCGGTCGGGCACGGCCCGGAAGCGGGTGTAGCCGGAGGGATCGAGACGCGCCTCGGTGCCGTCGCGGAGCGTGATCGTGGGCCAGGGGAGGTCGGCGTTGCTGAGGATGTTGTAGATGTTGCCCGGCGCGCCGGAGAGGGGGCCGAGGGCGGCGAGGACGTTTTCCGCCTCGGAGCCGAGGGTGTGGGCGCGCTGGCGCAGGATGTTTTCCAGGCCGAAGCGATGCGGCGCGAGGCCGGGTTCGGCGGCGACGGCGGAGCGGACGGTTTCGTCGCCGAGCGCGAGGATCTCGGGACTCATCCAACTGGAGGCCCGGGCGAGGTCGGAGCCGAGCTGCTCGACGAGTTGCGCGCGCTCCTGTCCGGCGGCGTCGCGCGTGTCCTCGTCGGCGCGGAGGTGGGCATACATGTGAACCTTCACGTAGCGGCGGTTGAGCGCGCTTTGTTTATCGAGGGCGGCGAGAAGGGTTTTCGGTCCTTCGGAGAGACGGCCTCGGAAGGCCTCGAGCGCCGGCAGATCGGCGGCGAGGGCGAGGCGGGCCTTGTCCCAGGCTTCGGTGTCGGGGAAGAGATCGGTCAGATCCCAGGTGTCGGCGAGAGCCTCGGGCGGTTCGGCGGCCGGTTCGGCGGGTTCGTGCGTGCGGGCGGGCGCGGGGGCGAGGATCAGGGCGGCGGCCAGAAGCGGAGGGAGACGCATGGCGGGAGGAGAGGTGGAAGCCCGACGGGTGCCAACGCTATCTTGCTCCGGCGCGCGGGGGGCGCCCATGCTGCGCGATCATGCCCAAGTCCAAAAACCAGGCCGCCGCGCCCGTGCGCGAGTGGTTTTCCACCCAGGTGTATTGCGCCCCGCTTCAGTCCGGCGGGCTCGCGCGTTTCAACGCCGAGCTCGCCGCGGAATGCCGGCAGTTGCGGGATTTCGACGCGGAGGGGAGGAAGTGGTGCGAGAAAAACTATCCCGGCGGCTACACGAGCTACGCTTCGCTGAACCGGCTTCACACGTTCTCCAGCACCTTCGAGGGCCTGGAGAAAAAACTCACGCGCCACGTGAGGGCCTTCGCCCGGTCCCTCGACATGGATCTGCGAGGCCGCGAGATCCACATGACCGATTGCTGGGTGAACATCATGCCCGAGACGGCGGCGCACTCGATGCATCTGCACCCGAACAGCTTCATCAGCGGGACCTACTATGTCGTCACGCCGCCCGGTTGCCCGGGACTGAAATTCGAGGACCCGCGCCTTTCCTCGCTCATGGCCGCCCCGCCGAAGCTGCCCAACGCCGGGGACCGGAACCGTCTCCACGTCACCTATCCGGCCGAGGCGGGCAACGTGATCCTCTTCGAGAGCTGGCTGCGCCACGAGGTCGCCCAGAACCGCGTCGCGGACGAGCGCATCAGCGTCAGCTTCAACTACGCCTGGAGCTGAGCCCGGACCGCGCATGAACCCGACACCGACGCCCGAGGTTGTCCGTTGGGGACGCACCGGCTACGCCGACGCGCTCGCGCGGCAGACGGCGCTGCAATCCGCGCGTCTCGCCGGCGGGGCGCCGGACACGCTCGTGCTGACCGAGCACGATCCTGTATTCACCGTCGGACTACGCACCGGCGCCACGAAACATCTCGTCTGGGACTCCGCGACGCTCGCGCGCGAGGGCGTGGCGGTGCACGACACCAATCGCGGCGGCGACATCACCTACCACGGCCCCGGCCAGCTTGTGGCCTATCCGATCGTGAGCCTCGACGCGCGCCGCGACCTTCACGCCTATCTGCGGTTTCTCGAGGAGGTGTTGATCGCCACCGTGGCGCGCCACGGCCTCGTCGCCGGCCGGAGGGAGGGCTTGACGGGGATATGGGTCGAGAACCGCAAGCTCGCGGCCATCGGCGTGGCGGTCCGCCGCTGGGTGACGATGCACGGCGTCGCGCTCAACGTCGCGCCCGAGCTGCGCCATTTCGGCGGCATCGTGCCCTGCGGCATCGCGGCGAGCGACGGCACCGTGACCTCGCTCGCCGCGGAGCTGGGCGCGCGTTGCCCGGACCTGGAGCGGGTGGGGGAGGACTTTGCGGAGGAGTTCGTAAGCCGCTGGCCCGCTTTTGTTCAGGGGGCGGAGCTCGGCTAATACCTGCGGGCGGCGAAGATTTTTTGTGCCTTTTGCGTTGTTTGTGGCCAATTTCCCCGCCCTTCAGATGCAAGACACCACGCGCAAACCCGCCTGGCTCCGCGCCAAGCTTCCCTCCGGCCCCGGCTACAACGCCGTGCGCAGGCTCGTGGACGACCACAAGCTCCACACCGTCTGCCAGAGCGCGCAGTGTCCCAACCTCGGCGAATGCTGGTCGCGCGGCACCGCCACGCTGATGATCCTCGGCAACATCTGCACGCGGTCCTGCAACTTCTGCGCGATCCAGACCGGCCGCCCCACCGAATACGATCTCGGCGAGCCCGCGCGCGTGGCCGAGGCCGTGGCGGTGATGAACCTCAAGCACTGCGTCATCACCTCCGTCGCCCGCGACGAGTTGAAGGACGGCGGCGCCGCCGTCTGGGCCGCCACCATCCGCGCGATCCGCCACCGGATGCCGGAGACGGCGATCGAGGTGCTCACGCCCGATTGGAAGGGGCAGACCGCGCTGCTCGACATCGTGCTCGACGCCAAACCGGACATCTTCAACCACAACCTCGAGACCGTGGAGCGCCTGCAAAAGCCGGTGCGCGTGCAGGCCCGCTACGAGCGTTCGCGCTCGATCCTGCGGCACGCGAAATCCCGCGGCTTCACCACCAAGACCGGCATCATGCTCGGCCTCGGCGAGGAGGAGCACGAGATCGAGCGGACCCTGCGCGACATCGCGGCGGACAAGACCGACATCCTCACCATCGGCCAATATCTCCAGCCCACGCCGCAGCACTGGCCGGTCGCCCGCTGGGTGCATCCCGACGAATTCGCGAAGTGGAAGGAGTTCGGCCTCTCGCTCGGCATCGGCGTCGTCGAGAGCGGCGCGATGGTGCGCTCCAGCTACCACGCCGACGAGCAGTCGCAGAAATACACCGGCGCCGACCGGCTCAACAACGCCAACGCCCTCGCGACCGCCTGAGGTCCTCCGGGATGGCGGCGCTTGAACTGGCGCCGGGCCGGGTATCGTTTCGTTTTGGCGGGGGCGGTCCGTCGTGCATGTTTCCCCGCATGCCCCGTTTCGCTTTTCCGTTGGCCCTGATCCTTTTGGGCGCGTCCGTGTCGCCCGCCCACGCCGCCGGCCGCCTCGTGTCCGGTCCGATGCTCGGTTACCAAACCCATCGCGAGGTCGCCGTCTGGCTCGAGACCGAGGGCGCCGGCGAGGTTTCCCTCACCTACGTCCGCGTCGATGATCCCGCCGGCGACGCGTCGCGCCCCGTCACGATCACCCATCCCGCTCCCGCGCCGACGCCCGCCGGCGGTCAGCCGATTAAGTTCGTTCTCGGTCCGCTCGAGATGGGGGCGCGCTTCACCTACACCGTGGCGATCGACGGCGAACCCGTTTCCCTGCCCTATCCGCTCGCCTTTCGCACCACCGCCCAGCACGAGTGGCGCGGCCCCGCGCCGGACTTTACCTTCCTGTTCGGGTCCTGCGCCTACTTCAACGACCCTCCCTACGACCGTCCCGGACGCCCCTACGGCTCGGGGCGGGAGGACATCTGGGCGAGCATGGCCGCCAGCGGCGCCGACTTCATGCTCTGGCTCGGCGACACCGTCTACCTGCGGGAGGCCGACTGGTCCTCCGCGTCCGGCATCTGGTATCGTTACCGCGTCGATCGCGCCACTCCCGCGCTCCAGCCCTTCCTCGCCGCGATGCCCCATTACGCCACCTGGGACGACCACGAGTTCGGGCCGAACAACGCCAACGGAGACTGGCCGCTCTCCCCTGTCGCCCGCGCCGCCTTCGAGGCCTACTGGCCGAACCAGACCTTCGGCACCCCGCGGGATCCGCGGGGCGTCTACCATCGTTTCCAATGGGGCGACGCGGTCTTTTTCGTCCTCGACAACCGCACCCACCGCACGGACCCCTCGATTCCCGAGGAGGGGTATCCGAAAACGCAATACGGAGGCGAACAGCTCCGCTGGCTCCGGCAGCAGCTCGCCTCGCGAAACGAGTCAGGCTCCCGGCGTCACCAGAAGCTCACCTTCATCGCCACCGGCGGCCAGTTTCTCGCCGAACGTTTCTACCCCGGCTCCGAGGACCATCACCGTTTCCAGGCCGAGCGGGCGGAGATCCTGGATTTCATCCGCGCGAACAAGATCGGCGGCGTGGTCTTCCTCAGCGGAGACGTCCACTACAGCGAGGTCCTGCGCCGGGACGGGCTCCTCCCGTATCCGCTTTATGAATTCACCTCCTCCGCGCTGACGGCCGGCGCCCACACCCGCGAGCTGCCCGCCGACCCCGGTCGCGTCCTGTCCGTCCAACGCAACAACTACTCGCGGATCTCCGTCTCCGGTCCGCCGGATTCCCGCGTCCTCCTCTACACCGTGCACGACGAGACCGGCGCCGAGCTCGCGCGCCACTCCGTGGCCCTCGCCGAACTCGCCTGGCCCGTCGAGGCGCCCTGAACTCCGGCCCCCCCTCCCGCGCTTGCCCTTCCGGTCGCGCGGAGGCTCCCTTTTCCCAAGCATCATGTTCGCGCTCATCCTGGCGATTTCCCTGACCGTCGGCGTCTCCTTCGTCTGTTCCCTTTGGGAGGCGATGATCCTCAGCACGACCATCGGCGAGATCGAGTCGCTCAAGACCGCCCGCCCGCGCACCGCGCAGATCCTCGAGCGGCTCAGGAACCGGCTGGAGGACACCAGTTCCGCGATCCTCACGCTCAACACCATCTCCAACACCCTCGGCTCGGTCGTCGTCGGCGCCCTCGCCACCCGCCTCTACGGCGACGCCGTGATCGGCGTCGTCTCCGCCGGCATGACCGTGGGCATCCTCGTTTTCGCGGAGGTCATTCCGAAGAACTTGGGGGTCGTCCACCGACGAGCCCTTCAGCCGGTCATGGCCCGGCCGCTCGCCCTCGTCACCCGCGCGCTCGGCCCGGTTACCTATCTCTGCCGCCTGATCGTCCGCTTCTTCGTGGGCAAGGCGCCGGCGGAGGCGGGGGCGGGCGAGGAGATCCGCCTGCTCGCCGAGCGCGGCGCGCGGCACGGCACCCTCACGAACAACGAGTCCCGGATTATCGCCAACGCCCTCCGTCTCGACGAGATCCGCGTCAGCACGATCATGACGCCGCGCAACGTCCTCGGCGTCCTGCGCGCCTCCTCGACCCTCGACAAGGTGTTTCGCGAGTTTCCCAGCATCCCCTTCGGCCGCATGGTCGTTTATGAGCGCAATCTCGACGACATCGTCGGCATCGTGCGTCGCCGCGATCTGCTCAATGCCAAGGCCGCCGACGCCGCGTCCGACCGGGAGCCCGTCGCAAAATTCGTCCAGCCGGCGCACTTCATCCCCGAGACCGTCACCGCCGCCGAGGCGCTCCGTCTTTGTCTCGAACAGCATCAGCGCCTGCTCGTCGTGGTGGACGAGTTCGGCTCCACCGCCGGCGTTCTCAGTTTCGAGGACATCATGGAAACCCTTTTGGGCAGCGAGATATTCGAGCGCGACGACGTCGCGATCGACATGCGCGAACTCGCCCGCGCCCGCATCGCCGTGCCGCCGCCGCGCGTCCGCGGCGCCGCCTCGCCTCCCGGCGATCCGGCCCCCCCGCGTTGAAATGCCGAGATTCTCGGCCGATTTTCCGCCCGCCCCCGCCCGACACCCTCGCGTCATGGACACCGCATCCGCCCTCACCTCTTCGCCTTTTCCGCTCAAGTCCCGCCGCGACATCGTCGAGAACTGGCTGCCTCGCTACACCGGCGTGCCGTTGGCCGAGTTCGGCGACTACATCCTGCTCACCAACTTCCAGCGCTACGTGAAGCTCTTCGCGCAGCGCCACCGCGTGAAGATCCGCGGACGGGACAAACCCATGCCGAGCGCCACCGCCGGCCGCATCACGATCATCAACTTCGGCATGGGCTCGGCCACCGCGGCCACGATCATGGACCTGTTGTCCGCGATCTCGCCGAAGGCCGTGCTCTTCCTCGGAAAGTGCGGCGGCATCAAGCACCGCGCCGAGCTCGGCGACCTCATCCTGCCCATCGCGGCCATCCGCGGCGAGGGCACGAGCAACGACTACTTCCCGCCCGAGGTGCCGGCGTTGCCCGCCTTCGCGCTGCAGAAGGCGATCTCGACCACGATCCGCGACCGCGCCCGCGACTACTACACCGGCACCGTCTACACGACCAACCGCCGCGTCTGGGAGCACGACGCCGAGTTCAAGGCCTACCTGAAAAAGATCCGCTGCATGGCGATCGACATGGAGACCGCGACGATCTTCAGCGTCGGCTTTTTCAACGAGATCCCGACCGGGGCCCTGTTGCTCGTCTCCGACCAGCCGATGTTGCCTGAAGGCGTGAAAACCGCGGCCAGCGACCGCGTGGTGGACGACATTTACGTGGAGGATCATCTCGTCATCGGCATCGAGTCGCTGAAACAGCTCATCAACCGCGGGCTCACCGTGAAACACCTCGTGTTCTAGCCGCGGAGGGCCGCGACGCCGGACGCCGCGCGCCGCTTCGCCGGGCTTGCGAGTTTTCCCGCTCGCCACCGTTCCGTATGGGGAACGGAATCGCCTCCTCAATTTGCCGTGAACGCCGCCTCGTCCGATTCCGGTTCCGATTCCTTGGCGCCCTTCGCGCCGGCCGCGGCGGAGCGCGCCACCTGGATGCGTCATCTCGAACCGGTCGAGCTGGAGGCGGGGGCCGTTCTTTTTCGGCAGGGCGATCCGGCGGATTCCCTCTTTTTCGTCGAAGACGGCGAGCTGGCCGTGGTCCTTGAAATTCCCGGCGCCGGCCGCGTGCCGGTGCGGCGTTTCGGCCCCGGGCAAAGCCTCGGCGAGATGGCGCTCTATCGTCGCGACACGCGCGCGGCCACGGTCGAGGCGCTCCGGCCGTCGAGGCTCTGGCGTTTGACGGCGGCCCAGCTTCAGGCGGTCGAACAGGAGGCGCCGGCGCTCGCGCTCGCCATGCATCGCCACGTGGCCGGCCTGCTCGCGGAGCGCGTCGCCTTCGCCAACACCGAGCTGAAGGAACCGCTCGCCTGCCTCGCGCACGCCATCCGCGGACTCGCCGCGAGCCGTTTCGGCGAAACCGAGTGGGACCGCGCCGCGCTGGCCTCGGCCGCCCGCCGCGCCGACGAGGTGGGGGCGGTCGCCTCGGCATTGGATCATCTTGTCGGCCAGCTCGGCGATTATCTGGAGGAGCTGAAGATCGCGACCGCGCGTCGCGAGGCGATCGAGAGCGAACTCCGCATCGCGGGCGAAATCCAAGGCAGCTTTTTGCCGCCCGCGCTTTCCGAAGCCGATCGCGCGCGGATCGATTTCGCCGCGCGGATGAAACCCGCCCGCGAGGCCGGCGGCGATCTCTACGACGGTTTTTTCCTGCCCGACGGACGCTTCCTCTGCGTGGTCGGCGATGTGTCCGGCAAGGGCGTGTCCGCCGCGCTTTTCATGGCCGTCACCGCGACCGGTCTGCGTGCGCTGGCGCCCGCCTCGGCCGATCCGGGCGAACTCATGACCCGGCTCAACCGCCTGCTCTGCGAGCGCAACGACACGCTCCAGTTTGTCACCGCCATCGCCGTCATGCTCGACCCGGCGACGGGCAAAATCGCCTGGGCCAATTGCGGCCACCCGTCGCCTTTCGTCCTCCGTGTCGACGGCACGCTGGAAACTCTGGACGCCCCGCGCGCCACCCCGCTGGCCGCCTTCGAAAGCAGAACCTACGAGACCTGCCAGGCCTCGCTCGCGGCCGGCGACACGTTGTTTTTGTTCAGCGACGGCGTCACCGAAGCGATGGACGCGGAGGGCCGGCTTTACGGCGACGCACGTCTGGCGGGTGTATTGAAGGGACGGCGTTTCGCCTCCGCCGAGGAGGTGTTGTCGGTCGTGTTGGCCGATGTGTCCGCGTTCGTGGGAAGCGCGTCGCAGGCGGATGACATCACCCTCGCCGCCCTCCGTCGTCCGTTTGAGCGGCGGCTGTGACGGGTGACGCGACGTGAGTGTCACCTGGAGGATTCGTAGCGATACTTAGGGCCTCTCGGCCGTCTTTATAGGCTTGATGCACTAGGGTGTGGACCCTAGTTCGATTTCGAGATTTTCCTGTGAAGCCGCCCCGTCGCCTCCGCTCGCTTCGTCGTCGCCCTTCGATTTCCCGGGGTCGGGCGAGCACATGCGCCTTGGCTTTGCTGGCTTTGATGGGCGAGGCGGCCACCGCGCAGGTGACGTTTACCGAGAGCTTCACGGGCACCACCGCGGCAGGCTGGATTTTCGGCGGCAGCGACACCTCGACCGCCCCCTATCTCACCGCCAACAGCGGCGACGCCATCGGCGACGGCTGGCTCCGCCTTACGCAGAACGTCGGCAACCAGGCCACCTACGCCCTTCTCGACACCGAGATTTTTTCCGTCGGAGCGAGCATCCAGATCGAGATGGAATATGCCTTCTACAACGGCACCGGCGCCGACGGCATCACCTTCTTCCTGGTCGACGGCTCCATTGATTCCTCGACCTTTCAGCCCGGAGCCTACGGCGGCTCCATGGGCTATGCGCAGAAAATCCAGGCCGAGGGCGGCGAGGCCGATCTCGCCGGCATGCCAGGGGGTTACCTCGGCTTCGCCTTCGACAACTGGGGCAACTACTCCAACGGCTACGAGGGCCGCAACGGGGGCATCACCGACGACAGCACCCTCTACCCCAACCGCATCGCGGTCCGCGGCCCCGAGTCCAGCGACTACGAGTTCATCGCCGCCTCCGCCGATCTCTCCACCCTCCCCGGCGGCGGCCAGATGGATTTCCCCGACTCCACCACCCGCCCCGACCAGAGCGGCGCCGACTACCGCTCCTTCCGTCTTACTCTCGACGCCAACAACCAGCTCACCGTCGAGATGAAGTTCGGCAAATCTTCCGACTACATCACCGCCTTCACCGCCGACCTCTCCGACTACGATCGGCCCGAGACGTTCAAGATCGGCTTCACCGGCGCCACCGGCGGCGCCAACGAGATCCACGAGGTCCGCAACATCCTCGTCACCTCCTACGCGGCCCACGACCCCGGCATCCACAACTACGAGTGGGACAACGGCGGCGGTGGCGACAAACTCGTCTCCCTCGGCTCCAACTGGGTCGGCGACAACGCCCCCGGCACCCACGGCGATCTCCTCTTCCGCAACGCCTCGCCCAATACCTCCCAGACCGTCAACTTTGGCGAGGCCTACACGGCCCGCTCCCTCAACTTCGAGAGCACCCGAGACCACTCGCTCGGCGGCGGCACCATCACCCTCGGCGACGGCATCGTCGGCAACGACGCCGCCATCAACGTCAAGCAGTCCGGCTCCGCCATCGTCCACCACCGGATCGCCAACAATCTCGTTCTCGCCGAGACCACCCGCATCACCAACATCGGCAACGCGGTTCTCTGCCTTAGCGGCGTCTACGCCACCGGCACCCATTCCACCCACCTCGCCGGCGACGGCTCCATCAATTTCAACGGTCAGATCACCGGTTCCGGCGCCATCATCAAAGGCGGCACCGGCATCACCACCCTCAACGGCGACAACAGCGACTGGAGCGGCGCCCTCACCATCAACCAGGGAGTCGTCGCCATCACTCACGGCAACGCCCTCGGTGCCACCGACACTTCCTCCGGCACCACCGTCAACTCCGGCGGCTCCCTCTTTCTTCGCGGCGGCACCGCGTCTTCCCCCTTGGTCACCGCCGAGCCCCTGCGCCTCGCCGGCGACGGCGTGACCCTGCGCGGAGGCGGCAGGTCCGGCGCTCTCCACGCCGACGGCGGCCCCGGCGGCTCCTTCACCGTCTCCGGCGCCATCACGCTCACCGGCGACGCCGCCATCGGCGGTCGCGCGGGCTCCACGCTGAATATCACCGGCGCCATCGGCCAAACCTCGGGAGGCGCCAAGTCCCTGACCAAGGTCGGCGAAGGCCTCGTCGTCTTCGGGGCCAACAACACCTACACCGGAGCCACGATCATCGAGGGCGGCGCCCTCCGCGTGAACAACACCAACCGAATCGACGGCTCCAACATCACGTTGAACGGCGGCGTGCTCGAGATCGCCAGCGGCTTCGGCCCGTTCACCCGCGGCCTCGGCAGCGGCGGCAACAATGTTCGGTGGACCGGCGACGGCGGTTTCTCCGCCTTCGGCGCCGACGCCACCGTCAACATCGGCAACGGCACCAACCTCACCTGGGGCACGGCCGGCTTTGTCGGCGCCGGGGACGCCCTCCTCCTTTCCTCCGACTACGCCACCCACACCGTCACGTTTCAAAACAACATCGCTCTCGCCGGCTCCGCATCCACGCTGCGCGAGATCCGCGTCGCCAACGGCTCCGCCGCCGCGGACGGCGTTCTCTCGGGAGTTCTCAGTGGCGCGTCCGGCATAAACAAAACCGGCGCCGGCACCCTCAGTCTTACCGGCGCCAACACCTACGGCTCGGTCAACTACGGCAATACCGTCGTCTCCGGGGGCGCGCTCCGTGTCACCACCACTTCGCTGCCCGGCGGTTACGACACCAACACCAACGGTAACGGCACGAACAACTACGGCGCGGTCGTTCTCAACGGAGGCGTGCTCGAACTGGCCTCCAACACCACCTTCACCCGAACGCTCACGACCAGTTTCAACAACGCGTCGAGCCGGGAGGAGGGCATCTACTGGACCGGCGACGGCGGGTTCTCCGCCTATGACGCCACGGCGGGCCAGACCCGCACGGTCACCTTGGGCGGCGGCAATCTCACCTGGGGTGGCGCCGGTTTCGTCGGCGTGAACAATAAGCTGTTGTTCGGTTCCGACGGCGCCAACGGCACCGTAAACTTTACCAACAATATCGCGCTGGGCGGCTCCGGCACGCGCACCATTCAGGTCACCGCCGGCACCGCCAATGTCGCGTCTGGCCGGCTCTCCGGCGTCGTTTCCGGCACCGCCGCGCTCTCCGTGACCGGAAACGGCCGCCTCGATCTCGCCGGGGCGAACAGCTTCACCGGCGACCTTACCATCATTGGGGCCGAAGTTCGCCTCGGCGGCAGCGGCGGCACCCTGACCGGCGGCACGGGCGGCAACGGAGTCTCCAGCATAATCGTCCGCCAAGGCGGCGTCTTCAGCATCGATCACGGCTCCTCCTCCAGCAACACGATCAACCGTGTGCGCGACAACGCCGCGGTCAGCCTCCAAGGCGGCACCCTCAACCTCTACGGTCGCACCGGCAACAACGACACCGCCGAGACCATCGGCACCGTCACCCTCTCCGGCGGCGCCAACACGATCAACGTCGCCCGCGGCAGCTCGAACGGCTCCGCCCAACTCATCATAGGCGGCTTAACTCGCATCGCCGGGGCCACGGTCAACTTTACCGCCAGCGCCGGCACGCTCGGTGGCAGCGGAGACAACGGATCCCGCATCGTCGGTTCCAACGGCAACACCCTCTCCAACACCAACGGCATCCTCGGCGGCTGGGCCACGGTCGACGACAACTGGGCCTATGAGATAAACAACAGCCGCGGCATCGGCGCCTATAACGATTACGAGACCAGCACCAATGTCGCCAATTGGGCCGCCAACGAAAACATCTCCATCTCCGGAAACGCGACCAACAATGCGGACAGGACCGTCAACAGCTTCCGCCTCAACGGCGCCTCCGCCGGTCGCACGCTCGACTTGGACAACAACGGCACCAACCGCACGTTCACCATCACCTCGGGAGGCATCCTGAGCGTCGGGTCCAACACCAACACCATCCGGGCCGACAACGCCGGTTCCATCCTCCGCGCCGGCACCGGCTCCGCCGACCTGATCGTCCACACCCAGGGCACCGACAACACCCTCGTGGTCGATGCGCAGATCGCCAACCACGGAGGGACCGCGAAGGGGCTCACCAAGGCCGGCGCCGGCACGCTCACCTTCTCCGGCACCACCGCCAACACCTACACCGGCGTCACCACCGTCAACGATGGCACGCTTGTGTTGAACAAATCCGCCAACACCACCGCCGTCGGCGGGGATCTCGTGATCGGTGACGGCCGCGGACAGGACCGCGTCGTCATCCAGGCCAACGAGCAGATCGACGACTCCGCCAGCGTGACCCTGCGGGGCGGCGAGGTCGGCAACTCCGCCAACGTCGCCTCGCTGGTCTTCGACGACTCCGCCGGCGCCATCACCGAGACCTTCGCCTCCCTGCACATCGAGGGGAACAGCGTCCTCGACTTTTCCGGCGGCACGCCCTGCTCGCCGACCTACCTCATTCTCGGTTCGCTCACCACCGCCGAGGGCTCGCTGCTCACGATCAAGAACTGGATCGAGTTCACCGACTACCTCCTCGTCGAGAAGGCCGCCTTCGACGCGATCCCGGCGGAGAATCGTCCGCGTATCGTTTTCGAAGGATACACCGGCACCTGGAGCATTGCGGTCTACGACGGCACCTATTACCAGATCACCCCCGTGCCCGAGCCCGCCGCCTACGGTGCGCTCGCCCTCGGCGGTCTCGTGACCTTTGTCCTCACCCGCCGTCGTCGCCGCGGCGTGGCGTAATCGCCGATTTTGGGGTGGACGGGCGCGTCCCCGCGCCCGTCATGCGGGCGCAAACCCCGCTCAGGCGTCCTCGAGTTTCCCGCGGACGGTCTTCTTGTCGGACGTTTCCATCGGGATCTCGTTGTTGGTGGTCACCATGAAGACCGGCACCTTGGTCTTTATCCAGACCTGGTGCTCCTTGAAGTGCTTGGCGGGGATGTTCTCGATCGCGTCGGCCATCGTCTTGGCCGGCATGAGGCGGCCCTTCTTGGTCGTGTTGAAATCGTAGGCGGCCTTGTGGATGCGCTCGGGCGCGCTGGTCACGGAGGCGTCCTCGGGGATCTGCAGGACCCAGCCGGTGAACTCGCCCGACGGCAGCTTGCCCTCCGGGTCGGAGATAAGGATGGAGAACTGCTTCTTCACCGGCGGCGGCTTCTCCTCGTCGACCTCGGGCTGCGCGGCGAGATTGATCTCCTCGATGATCTGGCGGAGGAGGGCGGGGTCGAGGTCGTTGCGTTTCAAAATTTCGGCAACTTGATTGACATCAATCTTTGGCATGGCGTGCGGGCGGTGAAGAGCCCACGAAGGGGACACACATGGATTTGAAAGTAAAGGCCGGGGGCCCGGCGCAGGACGCCGACGAGTTGTTCGACGTGGTCGACGAGCTGGATCGCGTCGTGGGACAGGCGCGCCGGGCCGACGTCCACGCGCAGAAACTGCGGCACCGCGCCGTCCACGTGTTGTGTCTCGACGGGGCCGGGCGGGTGTTTTTGCAACGCCGCTCGATGCTGAAGGATTCGGCGCCGGGCAAGTGGTGCGCCTCGTGTTCGGGACACCTCGACGCGGGCGAGGACTACGACGCCGCGGCGCTGCGGGAGCTGGCCGAGGAGGTCGGCGTGCAGGTCGAGCCCCCGGCCTTGGAGCGTTGGCTGCGGCTCGATGCCTGCCGGGAGACGGGCATGGAGTTTGTCTGGGTCTACCGTGTGCGCCACGAGGGCCCCTTCACGTTGCACCCGGCCGAGATCATGGACGGCGCCTGGTATGAGCGCGCGGCGCTCGACGCGGCGATCCGCGAGCGTCCGCGCGACTTCGCGGGGGCGTTTCGGTATATCTGGGAGCGCCTGCCTTGGTAGGCCTCGGTTTCGTCTAAAACGAAGGCGGCGCGACGGGCGGGGTCGTCCGTCGGGCGGCGGATGTCCGGCCGGCGACGGGAAGGAACGCGTCGGCGGAGATGGGTTGGGCGGGCGGAATCTCAAGAAAGTCGGCGGCGTCGAGCAGTTCGGTGGCTTCCCGGGGATCGCGGGCGTCGCGTGCGGCGGCGCGGAGCGCGGCGACGCCGTCGATGTGGCCGAGTTGCACGATGGCTTCGCGGGCGAAGGCGCGCACTTCGGGATCGGGGTGGCGGAGATGCGGGGTGAGCCGCGGAAGCGCCGAGACGTCGTAGGTCGTGTAGGCTTCCTCGATGGCGGCGAAGAGCCGGTCTCGGGCTTCCTCGGAAAGCGTGGGTGCGGAGAGAGGGGCGGATTCGTCCGGCGCGGCGGCCGGATCGCGTTCCGTGCGGGGGAGGTCGCCGGGCGAGTCGGCGGGGACGGACGGAACGGGAGGTGCCGGCGCGGGGACGGACGAAGCGGGCGCGACGGCGGGCGCGTCGGGGCGGGAGTCGGAGCGGAACCAGGCGAAACCGAGGCCGAGGCAGAGGCCGAGGGTGCAGAGAGGCAGGAGTCGGGAGAGCGTGCTCATGGGAAGGTCGAAAAAAGCACCGGCCGGGGAGGCCGGTGCGGGATGCGATGGCGGAGGGACGAACGGCCCCGCCTTGAACGCGGGAGGCCGCGGAAGATCGGGTTTACTGGGCCGCGAGCGGCGGGATCTGGAGCAGGTATTTGTTGAGGTTGGCCTGATACTTGGCGGCGGGGAGCGTGATGGCGCCGGTCACGATGCCGCTGTTGGAGGAGAGCGGCACGCCGCCGTCGACGTAGGCGGTGCCGGGACCGGTCAGGTTTTTGCCGTTGATGGCGCCTCGGTTGTAGGTGTTGCGGTCGTTCTTGTTGTTGTAGGTTTCCTTCCAGTTGAAGACGCCGCCGGCGCGGAGCTCGTAGTAGTTGTTGGTGGTGGCGGGGCGGCGGTAGATCGCGACCTCGGCGAGGGATTTGCCCGTGAACGAATCGGAGACGAGGGAGTAGGCGAAGCCTCCGCCTTGCTCCTCGGAGCGACCGGTGAAGACGTCCTTGTATTTGCCGGCCTGGACGGTCTCGAAGGAGGAGAAGTCGATGATCTGGGAGTAGGCGTAGACGTTGTCCTCGGCGCCGAGGAAGACGGGGGCGGCGTCGTTGGCGCCGCGTTCGGCGAAGAAGTAGAGGCCCGGCTTCACCAGAGTGAGGAAGCCGCGGGCGGTGTTGTCGAAGACGTCCTCGCCGTTGGTCAGGGTGTCGAAGCGGACGGCGACGATGCGATAGCCCTTGGGCGCGGAGATGAGGCCGGCGGCGGCGAGTTCGGCGAGGAGGGTGGCGTTGGTGTAGCGCGTCTTCTTGATGACGTTGGAGCCCTCCGCGGTGACAATCATCGGCCGGGTGGCGGTCTCGGGCTTGGTCGTGACGCGTTCGACGTAGTGGGTGACGGTGGGGTTGTCCCAGCCGAAGGGGTTGAGGATGTTGGAGGGATCGGTGGAGTTGAGGAAGACGGCGTCGTAGCGGACGGTGTCGGGGTAGGTGATGAGTTTGGGCGCGTCCGCGGTCTTCTTCGTGTCCGAGATCTTCCAGCCGCCGGCGGTTTCGTTGATCGTCAGGTTGATCTTGACGGTCGAGACGTTGCCGGTGGCGGGGTTCGGGATCATGGTCTGCCCCATTGCGAAGGGGGCCAGGAGGGCATGGAGGAGCAGGGCGGGGGCGAGGTAGGGCAGTTTCATGGGTTCTTCGTGTGGGAGGTGCCCCGTGAGAATATTTCAACCCGGGGAGGCCCGAAACCAGAGAACCCGACGCACGGCGGGGCAGGGGAACCTCGGCTTTCCGAAAAGAAAAATCCCCACCGTCCCCGGTCGCGATTTCCGGGGGACGATGGGGAAATCTTTCCGTGGCGTGCGGTCAAAAGTGGAGGCGCACGCCGGCGGTGATGGCGCGGCCGGGCAGGGGGGCGACGTCCTTCAGGAAGGAGGTGTGCACGCGCGCTTCTTCGTCGGCGAGATTGGTGGCGCGAACGAAGAGGTCGCAGGTGGCGAACGACGTGGTGAAGCGATGGCCGAGCGTGGCGCCGAGGAGCGTGTAGCCTCCGGTGTCGGTTTCGCCGGGCGCGGTGTCGGTCTGCCGTGCGACGAGGAACAGGTCGGCGCCCGCGTGCCAGGGCCCGCGGCGCCAGTCGAGCGCGAGGCGGGCCTTGAGCGGCGGGATGCGCGGAAGGTCGGGGCCGTCCTCCTCGCGCGCCCGAACGTAGTCGAGCGCGGTCGTCAGATCGAGGTTGTGGCGCGGCGCCTGATGCAGGTGCCAGACGGCCTCGATCTCGGCACCGTAGAAGAGGGCGTCGCGTTGCACGAAGCGGGTGAGCCGAAGTTCGCCGGCGGGATCGGGGGTGTTGGTTTCGTCGACCAGCATTCCGGTGTCCTGTTCGAAGATGTAGCCGTCGAAGGCATGGACGAAGCCGGTGAGCGAGCCGGTCACGAAGCCGGCGGTCTTCCGGAGGGAAAGCTCGACGCCGAGTCCGCGTTCGTCGTCGAGGTCGGCGTCTCCGATCTCGTAGGCGGCGGTGCCGACGTGCGGACCGTCGGCGTAGAGCTCCTGTCCGGTGGGGGCGCGGCCGGTGGCGGCGATGTTCCAGGCGAGCTTGTAGCCCGCGCCGAGCGCGTGGATGGCGCCGAAGGAGCCGGAGAGCGTGGTGCGATCGTCGCCACGCGGTCCGGGCGTGGCGCCGCCCGGGCTGGCGAAGGGATCGGCGTGGATGCGACGGTGCTCGACGCGGGCGCCGGCCTGCCAGGTCGTGCGGTCCCGGACGATTTCCTGGAAGACGAAGAGGGCGACGGTGTCGGTGGTGTGGGCCGGGAGGAACGCCTCGTCGCCGACCGCGGAGAGATCCGCGCGGCCGAACTGGGCGCCGAGGGCGCCGCTCCAGACGGAGGGATCGCCGTGAAGGAGTTCGAACCGGGCGTCGAAGCCTTCCTGGCCGAGGATCGTGCCGATGTCGGAACCTTCGAGTTCGCGGTGTTCGTAGTCGGAGTAGGCGACCTTGGCGCGGGCGCCGTTGAAAATCCCGAACTCGCCGTCGTAGTCGGCGGAGGCGTCGAGCCGGCGCTGGCGGAGGACGATGTGGACGTCCTCCTCGGCGGGCACGCCGTAGCGGGTGTCGAAGCCGTTGTAGTTGAGGCCGGCGTCGAGGGTTTCGCTCACGTAGCTGAGGCCGACCGAGGCGCCTTTGGAATCGAGGGCGGAGTTGACGAGCCTGCCTTTCGGCGCGCCGGGCTGGCCGGAGAAGCCGGGCACCTCGAGGTCGTCGGCCTCGCGGCGGAATGCGTCGAGATGGAGCACGAGGCCGGATTGCTTTTCACGCTCGGCCGCGAGGGCGATGTCGAGCGCGCCGCCCGTGGCGTAGCCGGCGCCGTTGTCGGTGACGGAGGTGTCGACGAGGCCGGCGACGGGGCGGGCGGGAAGCTCGGTTTCGATGCGATGATCGATGACGTTGACCGCCCCGCCGATCGCGGCGGAGCCGTAGAGAAGGGCGGCGGGACCGCGCACGACCTCGATGCGTTTCACGAGGAAAGGCTCCACGGAAACGGCGTGATCGGGGGAGGTGTTGGAGGCGTCGAGCGTGTCGGTGGAATTGGCCAGCACACGGACGCGATTGGCGCCGAGGCCGCGGAGAATCGGCCGGCTCGCGCCGGGGCCGAAGTAGGTCGAGGAAACGCCGGGCAGGGCGGCGAGCGTTTCCCCGAGCGAGGCTTGGCGCGTTTCGGCCAAACTGTCGCCGGCAAGCACGCTGGCGGATCCGATGAGATCGGCTTGGCTGCGGGCGACCGGCGAGGCGCTGACGACGAGATCTTCGAGCACGACGGGGGTTTCGCGATCCGGAGTGGCGGGCGGAGGCGTGTGGGCCCGCGCCGCAAGGGCGGCGCAAAGCGTGAGGGGGAAGAGGGTGAAACGGGTGAAAACGGAAGAGCGCATGATGGATGATGGGTGTCCGGGCGCGGCGGATCGCGCCCGCGACGGACGAAGTGAGTGGGGGAAGGCAAACGCCGGAGCGGCTCGCGCCGGATGGCCGGCAATCGGGCACGCGTCGCGTGAGCGATGCGGACGAGCGGACCCCGGCCCGTGTCGGCAACACGGTAGCGGTCGCCGCGGCTGGGGCGCGGGGCGTGCGGGAACGAGGCGTCGACGCTAGACGCGCGTCGGCGGCGCGCGGCCGGGCGGATGCAGATAGGCGAGGGCCGCCGGGGAGGGAGCGTCGGGGGCGGCAAACACGGCCGCCGCGTCGCGCGAAACGGGGGTATCGACCTCCGGCATGGGCTCCGGGACGGAGGTGCCTTGGCCGAAGAGAGTGATGGCGCAGCCGGCGTCGTTGTGCGCGGCCGTGAACGGCGCGGAAGCGTCGCGTTTTTGCGTCGCGTCACAATGGGCGGAGCTTTCGGCGCGGTGCACCCAGGCGTGGAGGGCGGGTGCGTTGGCCAGCAACCCGAGGCCGAACACTAGGAGCGCCATGCAGGTGGCGCGCAAAGCGTGGGCGAGGGGAATCTGGTTGGCCGATGCCATGAGGAAGGAGACGCCGGTTCAGATTACACGTCAGGTCAAGCCGGCGGGCGCGCGGCGCGCGGAGATCGTGTGGGGCGGTCGGAAACGCCGAAGGCGCGAGACCGGAGCCTATCGGGCGAGGCGAAGCAGGAAAACGGAGTCGGCCGGGGCGTCGGCGGTCGTGGCGGCGCGGGAGTGGCAATCGATGCAACTGGCCGCGGGCGCGGCGCTGGCGGCGAGGTAGGTCTCGAGCGTGGTGTTGGCCAGCCGATCCGGGGAGGCGACGGTGCCGTTACGGGTCTGGACGCCGATCAACTGGTAGTTCTGCCAAGGCGAGGCGGGGTTGATGGCGCGGAGGGCGGCCTGGTAGGCGGCGGTGACGACGCGGGCGTGTTCCGGAATCGGGAGATGCCGCACGATCTGGGGCCGTCGTGAGACGGGCTCCACCGCGGAGGGATTCCACGGGGGCGCGGGCGGTTGGTTGGGCTTCAGCGCGGGAGCGGACTTGTTGTAGAAGTTGTAGGCGGCGCGTTCCGCAGGGGCGTTGGCGTCGGGGCAGTTGTCGACGTGTTCGAAGGTGGACCAAATCCAGCCGGGGACGTTGGGGGTTTTTCGGACGATGTGCAGGCCGACCAAGCCGACGATCGCGTGTTCGATCTCGCCCGGGCCGGAGTCGGGTGTCGGGGGCGGCGTGTAGAGGACGGCGGGGACGGCGTGAAAACGGCCGGCGGCGATTTCGGCGGGCGAGAGGACCTTCCAGGCGGCTTGGACGCGGATGGATCCCGGCGAGCGGGCGGCGTCGGCCGTGGTGATGTCGGGAGACGGGAAGGCGCCGACGGGGAAGGCGATCGGCCCGGCGGCGTCCTGCTCGTCGCGACGGAAGAGCTGGAGCGCGACGATCGTGTCGAAGACGGGACGGTTGACCCGGACCTCGAGTCGCACGTGGCGTCCGTTTTGGTCGACCAAGGGGGCGTCGGAGGCGTCGGGTGAGAAGGCCGAGAGATGTTTGCCGGTGCGCACCAGGACCCGGGTGCCGGGCGGGAGGTCGCGCAGCTCGGCGGGCCAGGTGCCGGAGTCGGGCGGACTGCCCCACGGCGCGGGCGGACGACCGTCGAGGCGGAAAATCTGGGAGACCTCGGGCCAGGTTTCCCAGACGGTGGCGTTGTCGCCTTGTTCGCCGGGGAGCTGACCGGGATCGGGCGCGCCGTCGGGCGAGACGGGCCAGTTCAACGCGACGAAAGTGTTCCAGGCGAAGGCGGCAAGGTGTTCGTGATCGGCCGGGCTGGTGGCTTCGTCGGAGGAATGGAGATCGAGCGGGAGGGCGGGGGAAAGCTTGGGGAGTTCCGAGGGATCGAAGCGAAGGCGCCGGTCGTCGGTCGTGCTCGGCTCGGGGAGCGGCGGGGGGATCGTGATGACGGCTTGCGTGTCGCCCGCGGAGGACCGCCGGCCGCATTCGGCGATCCCGAAGGCGGTGATCGCCACGACGCCGAGAAGGGCGGCGGTGGAGCGGAGGCGGGGAAAAGGAGACATGACCACACGAAAAACATCGCGTCGGGCCGGCCTGTCTCCGCTGTTTGGTTGTGGCGAGGACATGGCGGTGCGACGCGGGGGGAGTCGATGCGGTGTCGGCGAACGATGACAATCCGAAATCAGGGTTATTACGTAAATGAATACGCATATTCCCTCCGGCGATATCCCGGCGGCGAAGACGAGGTGGCGACAGGGGAGTTCGCCTTAACGACGCACAGCCAGGGAAAACCGAAAACGAGCCCGGGCGCCCCGGGAAAATGTCGGGCGAGCCGCCGGTTTACGGAAGCCGCTGTCAGCCTTGGGATTGGAGCTGGGCGGGGCCGTGCGTGATGTAGGCGCGTTGCACGGCGTGATGGATCTGCTCGATGCGAAGCTGGAGGTTGTCGAGGTATTCGTGGAGGCCGGCGGCGATGATCGCCGTGGCGTCGGCGGCTTCGAGATCCTCGCGGAGGCGGCGCACGAGTTCGTGGCCCCGGGCGACGGCTGGGTTGTCGTCGCCGCCGTCGATGCGGACGAGGCACTGCTCGGCCTCGGCGACGGCGTAGAGGACGCTGCGGGGGAAGGTTTCCTCGCGTATCAGGAAATCGACTACGCGGACGAGGTTGAGGTCGCCGCGGCGGGCGCGGCGGAAGGCCTCGAAGGCGGAACAGGAACGGAGCACGGAGGCCCATTGCACCATGTCGAGGGCGGAGCCGACCGCCTGCAGGCCGGGGAGGAGCATGAAGTATTTGATGTCGAGGATGCGGGTGGTGTTGTCGGCGCGCTCGAGGTGACGGCCCAGATGGTAGAACCACCAGCCGTCGGTGCGGGGCAGCATGGCGTCGGCGACGCCGTGGAAGAGCTGCGTCTGGCACTTGATCCAGGCGAGGTAGTCGGCGGCGCCGAGCTGGGCGTAGCGGGTGAAGTCGTCGTCCTTGAGGCGGAGGTGGAAGGTGTTGATGGTTTCCCAGAGCTCGGCGGAGAGCTGGTCGCGGACGCAGCGGGCGTTTTCGCGGGCGGTGGCGACGCAGGAGAGGACGGAGGAGGGGTTGCGTTTGTCGAAGAGCATGAACTCGACGACGGCGCGCTCGGTGGTCTTTTCGCCGTAGAGTTCGCGGAATTTCTCGTCGGAGCCGGTGACGAAGACGAGCGGTTCCCAGGCGCGCGGATCGTCGGCGGCCTGGCGGGCCTGGAGGTCGAGGACGAGCTGGGCGTTCACCTCGACGATGCGCGCGGTGTTTTCGGCGCGCTCAAGGTAGCGGGCGATCCAGTAGATGAGGTTGGCGACTCGGCTCAGCATCGGGAGGGGGGCGAGGGTGTGGCGAACGGCGGGTGATGTGGCGGGCGGGGCTAGACGATGATCTTTTCCGGCACGGCCGGCGTGACTTCCTGATCGTCCGCGGCGAGCACCCAGGTGTCCTTGGATCCGCCGCCCTGGGAGCTGTTGACCACGAGGCTGCCCTTGCGGAGGGCGACGCGGGTGAGGCCGCCGGGCATGATCTTGATGCTCCGGCCGTTGAGGATGTAGGGGCGCAGGTCGATGTGGCGGCCCTCGATGACATCGCCGCAGACCGCGGGGCAACGCGAGAGGCCGAGGGTGGGCTGGGCGATGAACTTGCGCGGGTGGGCGACGATCTTGGCGCGGAATTCCTCGATCTGGGCGCGCGTGCTGTGGGGGCCGACGAGCATGCCGTAGCCGCCGGCCTCGTCGACGGACTTCACGACGAGTTTCTCCAGGTTTTCGAGGATGTAGGCGCGGTCTTTGTCGTCGCCGGAGAGGTAGGTGTCGACGTTGGGCAGGATGGGGTCTTGGCCGAGGTAGAACCGGATCATCCGCGGCACGAAGTGATACATCGCCTTGTCGTCGGCGACGCCGGTGCCGATGGGGTTGCAGAGGGCGACGTTGCCCTTGCGGTAGGCCTCGAATAGGCCGGGCACGCCGAGGAGCGAGGCGGGGTTGAAGGCGAGGGGGTCGAGGTAGTCGTCGTCGATGCGGCGGTAGATGACGTGCACGGGGGCGAGCCCGTTGGTGCGCTTCATGTAGACCTTGTCGTTTTCGACGACGAGGTCGGAGCCTTCGACGATCTCGATGCCCATCTGGCGGGCGAGGAAGCTGTGCTCGAAGTAGGCGCTGTTGTAGACGCCCGGCGTGAGGAGCACGACGGTCGGCTCGGACACGTGCTCGGGCGCGAGGTGGACGAGCAGCGAGAGGAGGTCGCTCGGGTAGGTCTCGACGGGGCGCACGCGGTAGTCGCGGAGCAGGTTGGGGAAGACGCGCTTCATCACCTGCCGGTCCTCGAGGACGTAGGAGACCCCGGAGGGCGTGCGGAGGTTGTCCTCGAGCACCCGATACACGCCGTGTTCGTCGCGGACGAGGTCGGTGCCGTTGATATGGACGTAGAGGTCGCGCGAGAGGGGCACGCCGACGAGCTCGGGGCGGAAGTTTTTCGAGCTCTCCACCATTTCGCGGGGCACGACGCCCTCGCGGAGGATTTTTTGCGGGCCGTAGATGTCGGCGAGGAAGAGGTTCAGCGCCTCCATGCGCTGGCGGAGGCCGGCCTCGAGATGCGCCCACTCCTCGGCGGGGATGATCCGGGGGATCAGGTCGAAGGGGAAAATTTTCTCCGTGCCCTTGTTGTCGGAGTAGACGGTGAAGGTGACGCCGCGGTTGATGAAGGTCTGGTCGGCGGTGCGCTGCCGGGCGAGCAGCTCGGAGATGCCCTCCATCTGGAGGATGCGATCGTAGAGGCGCTGGTAATGAGGACGAGGCCGGCCGGGGGCGGCGAACATCTCGTCGTAGAACCGGTCGGTGTCGTAGGCGGCGAACAGATCGGGCATGAAAAGGGTAACGCGTCGCCGCGCGCGGCTCAGGCGGCGGGCGGCGGGGTGGCGGGCGTTTCGTCGGCGGGGGCCTCGGGCGTCTCCGGCGCGGCGGGCAAGGACCAGAGGAAGCTTTGCTCGCGGGCGAGTTCGGCGCCGGTGGGGCCGAGAAGGCGGAGCCGCCAGGCGGTGGGGGCGACCTTGGCGTCCGGCCAGTCGGAACCGGTGAGGCCGGCGAGCACGGCGCGCGAGCCGCGGGGCAGGTCGACGGGGAAAAATTGCACGCGTTCGGTTTCCTCGCCGGGCAGCACGTATTCGAGGACGATGACGGAGCCGGGCAGGGCCTTCTTGCTCTTGAATCGGGCGAGGAAGTAGTAGCCCTCGCGGGAGTTCGGCTGCGAGCGGACGAGGAGCTCGGGGGCTTTTTCCTTCCCGCCGAAGTATTCGCCGATCCGGACAAAGGAATCGCCCTTCCGGTGTTCGGGCCAGACGCGAACGAGTTTCACCTCCGAGGCGGAGGCGGCGGAGGTGAGAAACGGGGCGAGCACCATCGCGGCGAGGGCGAGGACGGTCGGGCGGGGGAAGCGGGAACGCATGGTGCGGACGTAAATACGGAAGCCGCGGATGCGGCACAAGGAGGGAAGCTGGACGGGGGCGGACTTCGCAGGACTTGTGCCACGGACGAAGGTGTTGTGAGGAAAACCCGCGTGGCGGGCGGAAGCGCGGGTCGCCGGGGGGGGGACGTCCGCGGCGCGGGCGCGAACCGCGCGTCGCGACGGGGTCGGAATTGTTTTCCGCGGGCCGCTTGTTTTGGCTCGGCGGGTCATGCCGCTTATCGACCTGCCTTTGGAACAGCTCCGCAGCTATGCCGGACGCAACCCGCGCCCGGCCGATTTCGACGCCTATTGGGAGGAGGCCTTGCGTGAACTGGCCGCCACCGATCCGAAGCCGGAGCTCGTGCCGAATCCCATGCTCAACGTGGCCGGCGTCGAGTGCTTCGACCTGTGGTTCACCGGCGTCGGCGGCGCGCGCGTCTACGCGAAGTTCCTCCGTCCGACGGCGGCGGCGCGCGGCGGCAAGCCGGCCCCGGCGGTGCTCCAGTTCCACGGCTACTCGGGCAACGGCGGCGACTGGTGCGGCAAGCTCGCCTACGCGTCGAACGGTTTCTGCGTCGCCACGATGGACTGTCGCGGCCAGGGCGGCCGTTCCGAGGACAAGGGCGGGGTGCGAGGCAACACCCTCAACGGCCACATCATCCGCGGGCTCGACGATCCGGACCCGAGGAAGCTGCTCTTTCGTAACATATTTCTGGATACGGCTCAGCTCGCCCGCGTGGTGATGAGCTTCCCCGAGGTCGACGCCGCGCGCGTCGGCGCTATGGGCGGTTCGCAGGGCGGGGCGCTCACGATCGCCTGCGCCGCGCTCGAGCCGCGCATCAAGCGCGCCGCGCCGGTGTTCCCCTTCCTCGCCGACTACAAGCGCGTATGGGAGATGGATCAGGCGAAGGACGCCTACGCCGAGCTGCGCAACTATTTCCGGCTTTTCGACCCGCGTCACGAGCGCGAGGACGAGGTGTTCACGAAGCTCGGCTACATCGACCTCCAGCACCTCGCGCCGCGCATCCGCGCCGAGGTGCTGATGTATACCGGTCTCATGGACACGATCTGCCCGCCGAGCACGCAGTTCGCGATCTACAACAAGATCACCTCGAAGAAGGAGATGAAGATCTACCCGGACTTCGCCCACGAAAGCCTGCCGGGCGAGAGCGACTTCACCTTCAACTTCATGCGCGGGCTGTGAGGCTCGCGCGTCGCGCGGGCGAGGCCGCCGCCGTGTCCGCGCGGTTCCGGCGCATGAAAAAGCGCGCTACGGAGCTTCGGTCCGGGCGCGCCGCGGCCGGTCGTCCGGCCGGCGTTCGTTTCGGGAAGGCGATCAGAAGTAGCCGCCCTTGTCCGTGATCTCCTGGAGCGACTGGCCTTCGGCGACCCAGGAGAAGATCTTCTTTTCGTTGGATTTGATCTCCTCGGCCCGGAGCAGGACCTCGTAGGCGATGTCGCGCGGGACGATGACGACGCCGTCGATGTCGCCGAGCACCACGTCGCCGGGTTTGATCACCACGCCGCCGATCATGATCGGGATCTGGTAGTGGGTGATCAGGCAGCGACCGAGCGATCCGTTCGGAATGCGGTGCTTGTAGAACACCGGGAAGTCCTTCTCCAGGATCTGGTGGGTGTCGCGGATGCCTCCGTCGATCACCGCGCCGCGCACGCCGAGTCCGACGGCGGTGGCGGTCATGACGCCGCCCCAAAGGGTGGCCTTTTCGTCGTTGGAGGTGTCCCACACGATCATCGAGTCGGGGGGCAGTTCGCCGAGCATCTGGGTGCGGAAGGTCATTTCGCCGGTGATCTTCACGTTCGGCGCGCTCTTCACCGTGAAGGCGATGCCGGCGACGGTGCGTTCGGGCCGCAGCGGCGTGAGGTGGCCCGGCAGGGCCTGGTCGAGAAGCGCGAGCTCGCGCAGCACGTCGCTGATCGCGCCGGTGTAGAGCTGTTCGTAGCGGGAGAGCAGCTCCTTAACCGGGATGGGGAAGTCCTTGGTCGAGATCTGCTCGCGCACGGCGATCAGCTTCTCGAGATTCATCATGCCCACCTCTTTTTTGTAGGCCTCGATGTCGGCGTTGAGTTTGTTGTTCATGGGAGTCTGGGGAGGTCAGAGTCCGAGGCCGCCGTCGACGAAGAGGGTTTGCCCCGTGATGTAGCGGCCGGCGTCGGAACAGAGAAGGAGGGCGGCGCCCACGCAGTCGGCGCTCTCGCCGAGGACGCCCGAGGGGATCGCGGCGCGCACCTTGGCGGCGTAGGCCGGGTCGGACAACGCGTCGACGTTCCGGTCGGTCTGGATGATGCCGGGGGCGAGGTTGTTCGCGGTGACGCCGTGCGGGGCGAGCTGAGGGGCGAGGCCGAGGATTAGTCCGGTCTGCGCGTGCTTGAGGGATGAATACACCAGCATCTCGGGGTGCGGCCTGGTCTCCTGCACGCTGCCGATGGAGAGGATGCGGCCCCACTTGCGCGCGATCATCGCGGGCGCGGCGAGTTGCAGGAGCTCGAGGCTGGCGCGGTAGTTGATCGCGATGTGCCGGTCCACCTCCTCCCGGGTGAAGGCCAGCCAGTCCCGGCGAATCTGGATCGAGGCGTTGAGCACGAGGATGTCGACGCCGCCCAGGCCGGCGACCGCTCCCTCGTAGGCGCGACGCGCGGCGCCGTCCTCGCCGAGGTCCGCCCGCACGATCGCGGTGCGAACGCCGAAACCTTCGGCCCGTGCCGCCACGGAGCGGGCGTCCTCCTCCCGGCCGGTGTAGTGCACCGCGACGTCGGCGCCGGCTTCGGCCAGTCCGAGCGCGATCGCCGCGCCGATGCCGCGGCTGGAGCCGGTCACGAGAGCGCGGCGCCCATTGAGGGCGAAGGAGGAGGGAAGCGTGTTCATGGGGAATTCAGAGACGGGGAATGCGATGCGCGTCCAGGATGCCCTCGGGATGGCCGCCGGCGAAAGGCCGGGCGAGGGTGGCGTAGCCGTGCGGCAGCTCCTCCTCGACGGCGAGCGAGGGCACGTGGTCCATCCGCACGGGCGCGTTCAGGCCGAGCTTGATCCGCGGCATGTCGACTTCGTCGCCCTCGAGGCCGACGAGCTTCGGGCCGCCTTCGGCGAAACGGACGCGGATGGCGCGAAGAGCGTCGATGTCGTCGGGCGCGTTGAGCCCCGTGAGCTCGGGCGCGCATTTGCAGATGGCGTGGTTCACGCCGGGCTGGCGGGCGAGCGCCCACGAGCGGTCGGGAGCGGCGGGAAGAAAGTCGGCGAGGATCATGCGACCTCCTCGGACGCGCCTCCCCGGATCGCCCGGTTGCAGGCGTCGGTCGCGGCGAGCAGCCGCTTGGCGAGTTTCTTGCGCGCCGCCCCTTCGAAATCTTGGGCGAAGCCGATGATCGTGAGCGCGCCCACGACCTCGCCCCCGCGTCCGCGCACGGCGGACGAGAGGGCGTTGACGTGGGGCTGGAAGCCCCCGAAGTCGCCGCACACGCCGGTGCGGCGGCATTCGGCCACCCGCGTCTCGACATCCTCGGGCGTCTGGTGCGCCCAGACCGATTTCGGCGCGCGTTCGATCAAGGCGCGACGCTCCTCGGGCGGCAAATCCGAGAGCAGGGCCGCTCCGGAGGAGCCGAGGCAGAGATGGAACGAGGCGCCCACCCGCACCGAGACGGACGTCTCGCGGGGAGATTCCGCGCGCAGCAAGGCCACCGCGTGCGAGCCTTGGCGCACGGAAAGTTTGGCCGCCAATCCGGTGTCGGCGGCGAGCGCGACGAGAGCGGGGCGCACCGTTTCCACCAGCAGTTCGTGCCGCACCAGCGGTTGCAGAAGCGGCAGAAGGCCGAAGGAGAGCTCGTGTCGTCCGCCCGCGACGGGCCGCACCCAGTCCTCCGCCATCAACGTGCGGAGCACGCGATAGGTCGTGGTGTGCGACACGCCGGTCTGCCGGGCCAGCGCCTTGGTGGTGGTTTCCCCCCCCGCCGCGATTTCCCGCAACAGGGCCACGGCTTTTCGCAAGACGGGGATCGTGTGGTCGTTCATGGAGGGAAGGGCCGGGTCCAAGGGGCCGGCCGGGGTCTCGGAGACCAGATTCCTTTCCAACCACAAACGGCTCAAGTCCTGATATGAACTTAATTTTTCATTAGAGAATTCATCGATCGACGCGCGTCGGACGCGAGGCTGGCGCGAAGCCGGGGCCGAAACGGGTGTTTGTATTCAAAAATTAAATACGGCCGGGTGTTGCCGAGCGGGACGCGGCGGCGCGAGGCGAGGGGGGCGGCGAACTCTGGTCGCCCTCCCGCTTGTGTTTCGGAAAGCGGCGGACGGCCGGGGCGGGGCGGCGTCGCGCGCTCGCGGGATCCGGAAACGACGTGGCGTGCGGCGGGGGCCTGCATCTGCAAAACCCTGGAAAACAGGGGGCGGGCGAAGCACCGTCGGGCGCGGCCCCGGTGTTTTCGCCGGGGCCGCGTTTCGCCGGAGTCTGGCATTGCTCCTTTCCGAGGGGGGGCAGTAATCCTTCCGCTTGTTTCCCGTTTGGCGCTTCGCCGACGGTTTTCTTTTTTCGCATGTCCCACGCCTCCGCTCTGCTTCCCGTTCCCGCGCACGTCGCCATCATCATGGATGGCAACGGCCGCTGGGCCAGGCAACGAGGACTCCCGCGCCTCGAGGGCCACCGGCGCGGCGTGGAATCGGTTCGCGCGGTGCTCGACGCGGCGCGCGCGCTCGGCGTGCGTTGCCTCACGCTTTACGCCTTCTCGGTCGAGAACTGGCGCCGGCCCGAGGACGAGGTCGGCGGCCTGATGAATCTGCTCGAGACGTTTCTCGGGCGCGAAAAACCCAACCTGGTGAAAAACGGAGTCCGTCTGCGGGCCATCGGTCGCATCGACGCGCTTCCGCCCCGCGCGCGCGCCGCGTTGGAGGACGTCATCGGGGCGACCGCGCATTTCACCGAGCACACGCTCGTGCTGGCGCTCAATTACGGGGCCCGCACCGAGGTGCTCGACGCGGGGCGGGCCTTCGCCGCCGCCGTCGCCGCCGGCACCGCGCGCCTCGAGGACGCCGACTCCTGGAACGGGTTTTCCCGCCATCTCTACACCGCCGACCTGCCGGATCCCGATCTCGTCATCCGCACCTCGGGCGAGAAGCGCCTGAGCAACTTCCTCCTGGTGCAGGCCGCCTACGCGGAGTTCGTTTTTTCCCCCGTGCTCTGGCCCGATTTCGGCGCGCGCGAATTCGAGGCGGCCGTCGACGAATATCGGCGGCGCGAGCGCCGCTACGGGCTCACCGGCGAGCAGATCACCCGGCCCGCCGCCGCGCCGCGGCCCGCATCCGCCCCCGTGATCATCTGACCCGACCCCATCCCGGCCCGCAGGCGTCCCCGCTTTTCGTCTCCATCCCCGTTTTTCCATGCGCCAACGCATCATCAGCACCGTTTGCCTCTGGGCGCTCGTCATCGCGTGTATCCATTTTTTCGGGACGACCGGCGGCGTCTGGCTCATGACCGCGGTGGCCGTGCTCACCTTGCGCGAGTTTTACCAGATGGTGCGCCGCATGGGGCTCGATCCGTTCGACAAGCTCGGCATGACCCTTGGCGGACTCACGATGCTCGCCCCCTACTACGCGCCGATCCTGCTGCCCGAGGCGCGCAACGAGCTCGCCGCGCCGGGGACCGTGCTCGCGGCGGCGGTCGTGGTGTTCGCGTTGCGCATCCTGGGCGAGCGCAAGCCGGAGAATCGCGTCGAGACGCTCGGCTGGTCGCTCTTCGGCGTCGTCTACGTGCCCTTCATGCTCTCCTTCCTCGTGCGGATCGCGGCGCTGCCCGGTCCCGACGCGAGGACGGGGTTGTTTCTCATGGTGTGGCTGATCGCGGTGTCCAAGTTCTGCGACGTGGGCGCGTTGCTCTCCGGCCTCGCCTTCGGGCGGCACAAGATGGCTCCCGGCATCAGCCCGAAAAAGACCTGGGAGGGCGCCGCGGGCGGCGTGCTCATCTCCGCCGGCATCGGCGCCGCGCTCGCGCATTTTCTCGCCCGTTTTTATCCGGCTGGTTTCACGCCGCTTCTCGCCGCGCTCGTCGCCGTGCCGATCGCGATCCTCGCCATCGTCTCCGATCTGATCGAGTCCGTCATCAAGCGTCGCGCCGACATGAAGGACACCGGCGCGACGATCCCCGGCATCGGAGGCATGTTCGATCTTTCCGACAGTCTCGTGCTCACCGCGCCCGTGGGCTACATCGCCTTCGCGCTTCTGCACGTCTGAGTCCGTCCCATGGTGTCGCTCGATTCCGCCAACCAAGCCGGGGAACGCCGCGTCGCGGCCGATCCCGGCCATGCGCCCCGATCCGGTTCCGCCGCGCGCCGCAAGCGCGTGGTTCTCCTCGGCGCGACCGGCAGCATCGGGGAAAACACCCTGCGCGTTCTGCGCGCCCATTCTGCCTCGCTTGAACTGGTAGGGGTCGCCGCGCACGGCAGCGCGGAAAAACTCCTCGCGATCGCGCGCGAATTCGGCGTGCGCCAGCTCTCGCTCTTCGACGAGCGCGCCGCCGCCTCGGCGAGGTCCGCCCTGCCGTCCGGCGCGACGCTTCATGCGCCCGGCGTCGAGGGACTGGAGACGCTCGCCACGTTGCCCGAGGCGGACGTCGTGCTCGTCGCGGTCGTCGGCACGGCCGGGCTGCGACCCGCGCTCGCCGCGCTCGCCGCGGGCAAGGACCTCGCGCTCGCCTCGAAGGAGATTCTCGTGCTCGCCGGCGCGCACGTCCTGGCCGCCGCGAAACGTTCCGGCGCGCGACTCCTGCCGGTCGATTCCGAACACAACGCCGTTTTCCAGTGCCTCCAGGGGCACCGTCATGACGAGGTCCGTCGCGTCATCCTCACCGCTTCCGGCGGCGCCTTCCGCGACTGGCCCGTCGAACGCCTCTCGGAGGTCGCGGTCGCCGACGCGCTCAAGCACCCGAACTGGTCGATGGGGCCGAAGATCACCGTCGACAGCGCCACGCTCGCGAACAAGGGCCTCGAGCTCATCGAGGCTTCGGTGCTTTTCGACCTGCGTCCGTCCCAGTGCGCCGCGGTCGTCCATCCGCAGAGCATCGTGCATTGTCTCGTCGAGTTTTGCGACGGCGCGATGCTCGCCCAGCTCTGCCCGCCCTCGATGACGTTCCCCATCCAGCACGCGCTCCTGCATCCGTCGCGCGGCCCGAGGGGCACCGACGCCTCCTTGCCGCTGGACCGTCTTTTCAGCCTCGAGTTTCGCCCCGCCGACGAGACGCGATTCCCGATGCTGCGCCTCGCCCGTGAGGCGATGGAGCGGGGGGGCGCTGCGCCCGCGGTCTACAACGCCGCCAACGAGGTCGCGGTCGCGGCGTTTCTCGACGGGCGGTTGCCGTTTCTCGGCATCCCGCGCGTCGCCGAAACCACGCTCGCCGCGCTCGCCTCCGCGCCCGCGGGGGATTTGCCCGCCGTCCTCGCCGTCGACGCCGAGGCGCGGACGTTTGCGCGAAAACAGATTACATGATCGCGGATGCCACGGAGCCTCGCGGATAAGGAAAAATTCTCCGGCAATCCGCGTCCTTCCGTGCTATCCGTGGTCCAAGCCCCGGATTCCCCGTCTTTTCTCTAAATGGACATCTTCCAGATCCTCACCTCCAGCGCCTGGTCCATCCTCATGATCGCCGTCTTTTTCGGCGGCTCGATCTTCGTGCACGAACTCGGCCACTTCTGGGTCGCGAAAAAACGCGGCGTGAAGGTCGACCGCTTCTCGATCGGCTTCGGCCCGGCCATCTTCAAATGGACCGGCAAGGACGGCGTCGAGTATCGCCTCTCCTGGCTGCCGCTCGGCGGCTACGTGGCGCTGCCGCAGCTCGCCGACATGCGCGGCCTCGAGGGCGAGCCGACGGGCGACGTCGAGTCGCTGCCTTCCCCCAGCTACACCACGCGCATGCTCGTGTTCGGCGCGGGCGCGTTCATGAACGTGCTCTTCGCCTTCGCGCTCGCCACGATCCTCTGGAAGGTCGGCCTGCCCACGAGCGCCGACATGCAGCGCGCGAAAATCGGCCACGTGCTCCCCGAGATCGAGCTGCCCGACAAGACGAAGGTCCCCAGCCCCGCCGCCAAGGCCGGGCTGCGCACGGGCGACACTATCCTCGCGATCGACGGCAACGCCGTGGGCACCTGGGACGAGATGCGGCAGATGCTTTTCACCGGCGCCGGGCGCACCGAGGACGGGCGTCCGCGGGCCGTGCTCACCGTGCGACGCGGCGAGGAGACCCTGACCCTGACCGCGGAGCCGGTGCTCGCCGGCGACGAGCGCATGCGCATGCTCGGCGTCTCGCCTTTCGAGCGGCTCAAGGTCGGCGAGGTCCGGGCCGGCTCGCTCGCGGAGCGCGCGGGGCTCCAGGTCGGCGATGTCATGATCGCGCTCGACGATGTTCCCCTTGGCGGCGGTCGCGACTACGTCGCCGGCCTGCGCGCCGATCCGGCCAAGCCGGGCCGGCTCGTGGTCGAACGCGCGGGCGAGACGGTGACGCTCGTCGTGCCGCCTCGCGCGGACGTCCAGGAGCCGGCCGATCTCGGCGTCGCATTCGAGTCCGACCTCATCCTCATCCATCCCACGCCCTGGAAGCAGATCACGGACAACGTCCGCATGACCTTCCGCACGCTCTGGAGTTTGCTCCACCGCGGCAGCGACGTCGGCATCTCGAAGCTCAGCGGCCCCATCGGCATCGCGCGCGTCTTCCACATGACGGCCCAGATCGATATCCGCTACGTGCTCTGGTTCACGATCATCGTGAACGTGAACCTTGCGATCTTCAATCTGCTGCCCCTGCCCGTGCTCGACGGCGGCCACATGCTTTTCGCCACGATCGGAAAACTCCGGGGCAAGGCGCTGCCGCACGGGTTCATCCATACCGCGCAGACCGTCTTCGTGGCGGCCCTGCTCACGATGATGCTTTACGTGAGCTTCTTCGACGTGCGGCGCTGGTCCCGCGACGCGCGGGCGGAGGAGCCCGCCGAGGAAGCGCCGGATCCCGCCGCCTCGCCCGCCTCGGCGCCGGACGCCTTGCCCGTCGTGGTGCCGGTGAAGTAGCGGCCGCCCTCGGGCGCGCCGCCGCTCAACCGAGCAAGTTTCGGAGCGCCTGCAGGTATTTGTCGCGCGTGCGTTCGATGACGTCGGCGGGGAGGGCGGGCGCGGGCGGCTTCTGGTCCCAGTTGATGGCGAGCAGGTGGTCGCGGACGAACTGCTTGTCGTAGCTCGGCGGCGAGCAGTCGACGCGGTAGTCGGCGGCGGGCCAGTAGCGCGAGGAGTCGGGCGTGAGGACCTCGTCGATGAGGACGAGCTTGCCGGAGGCGTCGGTGCCGAACTCGAACTTCGTGTCGGCGAGGATCATGCCGGCCCTGGCGGCGGTGTCGTGACCGAGCGAATACAGCGCGAGGCTGACGTTCTTGACCTGCTCGTAGAGCGCGTCGCCGACGATGGCCGCTCCCTGCGCGTCGTCGATCGGCTCGTCGTGCTGGCCCTTGGGAGCCTTGGTGGTCGGCGTGAAAAGCGGGGCGGGCAGACGGTCGGCCTGGCGGAGACCGGCGGGCAGGCGATGGCCGCAGACGACGCCGGTCTTCCGGTAGGAGGACCAGCCGCTGCCGACGAGGTAGCCGCGCACGACGCACTCGATGGCGAGGGGCTTGAGCTTGCGGACGATCATGCTGCGCAATTGGAGGTCGCGGTCGGTGATGCCGCGGCGGGCGAACTCGCCCTCCTGGTCGGGAAGAAGGTGGTTTTCGATGAGGTGGGCGGTGCGCGCGAACCACCAATGGCTCATTTGCGTGAGCAGGATTCCTTTGCCCGGGATGCCGTCGGGCAGGATGACGTCGAAGGCCGAGAGGCGGTCGGTGGCGACGAGCAGGAGGGCGTCGCCGAGATCGAAGATCTCGCGGACCTTGCCGGAGGCGATCTTGGGAAAGGGCAGGCCGTCGATGGACGTGCGGGCTTGGGCGGGCAGGGCGGCGGCGATCTGGGCGGAGGACAACATGGAAGCGGCAGTCGGGCGAAAAAACGGCCGGCTCGCACCTCGAAAAAATGTCTCGGGGGCAGGAGGTTCGACGTATCCGCCCGTCGCGAGGCCCGTTTTTTGCTCCCGATGCATGAAATTTTCCTTTCATGCGTGCTTCCCGGTTCCATACCTTGCGACGCTTCGCGTCCTGACTTCGGTGTCTGCCATGAAAATCAAAGCCTATCTCAAACCTTCGTGCGGTTGGTCCAACGGCGTGCGTGCCATCATGCGCAAGCACGGTTTGGAGTTTGAGGACATCGATATCATCAACAACCGCGACAATTACGCCGAGATGGTCGCCAAGTCCGGCCAGCCCCTTTCCCCCTGCGTCGAGATCGACGGCGTGATGCTGGCCGACGTCTCCGGCGAAGAGGTCGAAAACTACCTTTTGGCCAACGATTTGATAAAACCTGTGGATAAACCCGCCGACGCGCCGACCAATTCCGGTTGTTCCGCGGAGGAGCACGCGAAGATGGCCACCCAAACCATTCGATTCTTCTAATCCACCGCGAGTTCTCCTCCCGCCCGAAGTTGGGCCGGCTCTCGCGACCACTCGCGCGGCCGGCCTTTTTTGGGCTCCGACAAACCCGACAAACCCACCTTGAGCCCCTGATTCCATCTCCCGGTTCGCCGTTTCCCGCGACCAACTCCCGATTTTCACACATGCCCGCCACGTCCAAGCCCGCCATCATTCCCTCCCCTCTCTATTCGCCCGAGCAAGAACACGACGCCTGTGGCGTCGGTTTCATCGCCAAGCTGACCGGCGAGCGGTCTTACGATGTGCTGAATCGCGCGCTCACCGCGCTCAAGGCCCTGGCCCACCGCGGCGCGATCGACGCCGACGCGGTCACCGGCGACGGCGCCGGCGTGCTCACCCAGATCCCGGTCGAGTTCTTCAAGGACTACCTCGCCTCGATCAACAAGCCCCTCTTCCGCGATTCCGACCTCGGCGTCGGCATGTTTTTCCTTCCGCGCAGCGACGACTACGCCGCCGCCCACGCGAAGAAGATGATCGAGGATTCCGTTCGCGCCGAGGGCCTCGCCTTCCTCGCCTGGCGCGAGGTCCCGGTCGATTCCTCCTGCCTCGGGCGCAAGGCGATCGAGACCCAGCCGCTCATCGTCCAGGCGCTCGTCGCCCGCAAGGACGACATCTCCGACGAGGAGTTCGAGCGGAAGCTCTTCCTCGCCCAGAACACCATCGAGAACAAGACCTACGACACCAAGTTCCAGGGTCTCTACATCTGTTCGTTCTCGTCGCGCACCATCGTCTACAAGGGCCTCCTCACCCCCTCGCAGATCCGCAAGTTCTACGTCGACCTGAAGTCGCCGAAGTTCACCACCGCCTTCGCGATCTTCCACCAACGCTACTCGACCAACACCTTCCCGACCTGGCATCTCGCCCATCCGTTCCGGATGATGGCGCACAACGGCGAGATCAACACGATCCGCGGCAACCGGAACCTCATGCGCGCCCGTGAAAACTCCACCGCCACCGGCGTGTGGGGCGAGCGCTTCGAGGACCTCAAGCCCATCATCCAGCCGGGCATGTCGGACTCCGCCACCTTCGACAACACCCTCCAGGTGCTCACCCTCGGCGGCCGCAGCCCCCTGCACGCCTGCATGATGATGATGCCGCCGGCCTGGGAGAAGGACAAGACCCTCAGTCCCGAGGCCCGCGCCTTCTATCGCTATCACTCCGCCGTCATCGAGCCGTGGGACGGCCCCGCCGCCGTCATCTTCACCGACGGCAAGGTCATCGGCGCCTCGCTCGACCGCAACGGCCTGCGCCCCGCCCGCTACAAGATCTTCGACGACGGCTACGTCATCCTCGCCTCCGAAGCCGGTCTCGTGCACGACTTCCCCGGCAAGGTCATCGAAGCCGGTCGCCTCGGCCCCGGTCGCATGATCGCGGTCGACCTCACGCAGCACAAGTTCCTCCGCGACGCCGAGGTGAAGGACGCCCTCACCGCCGATCCGCATTACCGCCAGTGGTGCGACGAGCACCTGGTCCGCATCAAGGACCTCGCCGGAGAGGCGCCGGCCCCCGCCGTCGACGCCCCCGAGACGATTCTCCCCGGGCAGCTCGCCTTCGGCTACGAGACCGACGAGCTCGAGATGGTGCTCACGCCCCTCGCCGAAGGAGTCGAACCCACCGGGTCGATGGGCGACGACACGCCCCTCGCCGTCCTCTCCCGCCGCCCGCGCCTGCTCTACACCTATTTCAAGCAGCTCTTCGCGCAGGTCACCAACCCGCCCATCGACTCCGTGCGCGAGAAGGCGGTCATGTCCCTCCACATGCTCCTCGGCGGCCGGCTCGGCCTCTTCGAAGAGTTCCCGCAGAGCACCGGCCTCGTCGAACTCGAGTCGCCCATCCTCCTGCACCATGAGTTCGCCGCGCTCTCGAAGGTTCCCGCGCTGAAGGATCGCGTGGTCACGCTCCACGCCCATTTCTCCGCCACCGCCGGAGCCAAGGCGCTTGAGCCCGCCGTGAAGGAACTCGCCGCCGCCGCGGAGAAGGCCGTTCGCGATGGTGCGAAGATTCTCATCGTTTCGGACTGCGACGTCAGCGCGCAGCAAGTCGGCATCCCGATGCTTCTCGCCATCGGCGCCGTGCACCAGCAGCTCGTGCGCGCCGGTCTCCGTCTTCAGGCCGACATCGTCGCCCAGACCGGCGAAGCCCGCGAAGTCCACCAGATCGCCTGCTTGCTCGGCTTCGGCGCCAACGCCGTCTATCCGACGCTCGCCCTGGCCACCATCGCCCAGCTCGCCGCGAACGGAAAGACCTCCAAGCCCGTCGAGCCCGCGAAGGCCCTCTCCAACTACCGCGACGCCATCGACGCCGGTCTCTACAAGATCATGGCGAAGATGGGCATCAGCACCCTCGCCTCCTATCGCGGCGCCCAGATCTTCGAGGCGCTCGGCGTCTCCAACAAGGTGATCGACGAGTGCTTCACCGGCACCGCCTCGCCCATCGGCGGCATCGGCTACGAACAGATCGCCGAGGAGGCCCTCGCGCGTCACGCCCGCGCCTTCCCGCCCGCGCCGCCCGCCACCCCGCTCGCGCTCCAACCCGAGGGCTACTACCGCGTCAACAAGCGCGGCGAGGGCGAGTTCCACGCCTGGAACCCGAAGGTCGTCGCCTCGATGAACAAGTTCATCAAGTCGGGCGACTTCGGCGGCTACCAGGACTGGAAGACGCAGAGCGACGAACACCAGCCCGTCGCACTGAAGGACCTGCTCAAGATCCGTTTCGACGCCGCCAAGCCCGTCTCGATCGACGAGGTCGAAAGCATCGAGGAGATCCGCAAGCGCTTCACCACCGCCGGCATGTCGATGGGCGCGCTTTCGCCCGAGGTCCACGAGGCCCTCGCGATCGCGATGAACCGCATCGGCGGCAAGTCCAACTCCGGCGAAGGCGGCGAAGATCCCGACCGCTTCAACGTCCGTGAGAACGGCGACAACGCCAACTCCGCCATCAAGCAGGTCGCGTCCGGACGTTTCGGCGTCACCGCCGCGTATCTCTCCTCCGCCAAGGAGATCGAGATCAAGATGGCCCAGGGCGCCAAGCCCGGCGAAGGCGGCCAGTTGCCCGGCGGCAAGGTCACGCCCCTCATCGCGCGACTCCGCTACTCCGTGCCCGGCGTGACCCTCATCTCGCCCCCGCCGCATCACGACATCTACTCCATCGAGGACCTCGCGCAGCTCATCTTCGACCTCAAGGAGGTGAACCCGCGCGCCAAGGTCTGCGTGAAGCTCGTCTCGTCCTCCGGCGTCGGCACCGTCGCCGCCGGCGTGGCCAAGGCCTACGCCGACGTCGTCCTCGTCTCCGGTCATGACGGCGGCACCGGCGCCTCGCCCATCGCCTCGATCAAGAACGCCGGCTCCGCCTGGGAGATCGGCGTCGCCGAGGCCCACCAGGTGCTCATGATGAACGGCCTCCGCGGCCGCGTCGTCCTCCGCACCGACGGCGGCATGAAGACCGGCCGCGACATCGTCATCGCCGCGCTGCTCGGCGCCGAGGAGTTCAACTTCGGCACCGCCGCGCTCATCGCGGCCGGCTGTGCCATGTTCCGCGTCTGCCATCTGAACACCTGTCCGGTCGGCGTCGCCACCCAGCGCGAGGACCTCCGCGCCAAGTTCCGCGGCAAGCCCGAGAACATCATCAACTTCTTCAACGCCGTCGCCGAGGACGTCCGCCACTACCTCGCCAAGCTCGGCGCGCGCACGCTCAACGACATCATCGGCCGCGTGGATCTCCTCGAGCAGATCGACGATCCCGCCAATCCGAAGACCAAGCTCCTCAACCTCGGCGGTCTGCTCCACAACCCCGATCCGTCCGGCGAGCTCGAGCGTTACCACACCCGCGAACGCAACGAGCGCTTCGGCAACGAGGGTTCGCTCGACGAGGCCATCGTGCAGGAGGCGCGCGACGTTCTCCTCAAGATGTCCAAGAGCCTCGTCCGCTCCTACAAGATCACCAACGTCAATCGCGACGTCGGCACGATGCTCTCCGGCCAGATCGCCCTCTACAACGGCGACGAAGGCCTGCCCTCCAGGACGATCGATCTCACCTTCACCGGTTCCGCCGGCCAGAGCTTCGGCGCCTTCCTCGTGAACGGCGTCCGCCTCACGCTCAACGGCGAGGCCAACGACTACGTCGGCAAGGGCATCAACGGCGGCGAAATCATCATCCGCCCGAAGAAGTCCGAGACCTTCGTCTGGAAGGACCAGTCCATCATCGGCAACACCTGCCTCTACGGCGCCACCGGCGGCTTCCTCTTCGCCGCGGGCCGCGCCGGCGAGCGCTTCGCCGTCCGCAACTCCGGCGCCACCGCCGTCGTCGAGGGCGTGGGCGACCACGGCTGCGAATACATGACCGGCGGCCTGGCCGTGATCCTCGGCGAGACCGGCGTGAACTTCGGCGCCGGCATGTCCGGCGGCATCGCCTTCGTCTACGACGAGCAGGGCGACTTCGAGAAGAAGATCAATCCGGCCATGATCGGTCTCGAGCGTGTTCCCGCGGGCGACGAGGCGGACAGCCTCCGCAACCTCATCGCGCTGCACTTCCGCCTGACGGGCAGCCCCCATGCGCAAAAGCTGGTGGAGAACTGGGACGCCGAGCTCGGCAAGTTCTGGAAGGTCGTGCCGCATCCGCCGACCCCCGACTTCCCGAAGACGGTCTACAAGTTCGACCCGACCAAGATCCCCGTCGGCGCCGCCGCGGCCTGACGCGGATCCGGGGCGAACGGCCTTTCGAACGATACCGGGCTCCGGCCCGGTATCGTTTTTTCGTGTCCGCTCCCGGCGACCGGTCGGCGACGGCCCGCCCCGCCTCGCCGGCGCCGGTCAGCCGTGCAGCGAAAGCGCGTGGCGGATGGCGGGGCTGTGAATCGTCGGCACCACCACCTGCAACGCGGTGGTGAGTCCGCCGGCGTCGGGGAGCGGGACGGGCAGGGCGAGCGCGGGCAGGCCTCCCATGCTCGCGGGCACGGTGAGGCTCAGGATGCGCGAGCGCATCTCGACCGTGCACTCGGCTTTCGTGATGGCCGGGCAGGGGGAGCCGGGGAGCACGATGTAGTCGTATTCACGAAACAACGACGTCCATGCGGCGGTGATGGCGTCGCGGTTGGCCTGCGCGCGCGCGGCGTCGGCCGCGGTCAGGGTGCGCGCGCGATCGATGCGCATGCGGACGTTGGGGTCGTAGCGGTCGCGATGGCGCTCGTAGAAGGGCGCGTGGATGCGCCAGGTCTCGACGCCGCCGAGGATCGCGTAGAGCTCTGCCGCCGGGGCGAAAAGCGCGCGCAGTTCGGCGGCGATCGGCTCCGGCAGCCGTCCGGCGAGGCGGGAGGCGGCGGCGAGGAAGGCCTTTTCGACCGCGGGGTCGAGGCCGGGAAGCGTGAGATAGGCGCCGCGCGGCGTGGCGCGCGGGGATGCGGCTTGCTCCGGCACCAGCGCGTCAAGGAGCACGCGAAGATCGCCGGCGTTGCCGGTGAAGAAACCCGGCGTGTCGAGCGATTCGGCGAGCGGATAGCCGTCGGCGATCCACGGGTGCCGCGGCGTGAGGCGAAAGCCGTAAAGGCCGCAGAAGGCGGCGGGCACCCGGACGCTTCCCCCGGTGTCGGTGCCGAGCGCGAAGGGGACGACGCCGGCTTTCACGAGAAGGGCGGAGCCGCTGGAGGAGCCGCCGGTGCTGCGGCCGGGATGACCGGGCACCTCGCAATCGCCGTAGTGCGGGTTCTCGCCGGTGATGCCGTAGGCGAACTCGTGCATGTGGGCCTTGGCGGCGAGGGCGGCGCCGGCGGCGCGAACGTCGCGGATGAAGGCGCCGTCGGCCGGGGAGACGGGCACGGGGAAATCGGGCGAGGCGACGTGGCCTTCGCGGACTTCGGGGAGAAAGGTGGAACCGGCGAAAGTGGGCAGCCCGGCGGCGTCGAAGAGATCCTTCGCGGCAAACGGCAATCCGGCGAGCGGGGCCGGGCCGCCTCGGGACAGGGCGAGTTCCTCCGCCAGCCGCGGTTCGGACGCGAGCCAGGCGAGGGCGGCGCGTTGTTGCGCGGGAGGAAGCGAGGCGACGCGCTCGTGGACAAGCCGCGCGGCGGCTTCGGGGGAAAGGGACTGCCAGTCGGCGAAGGTCATGCCCGTGCTTGTGCGGATCACAAGGGATCGGGCGAGCTGGAAGCGCGGCGAACCGGGACTCGGGCCGGCCCGGTCCGCCGCGGAAGGAGGGGATCAGTTCGAGGCGAGGTAGCCGGAGACGCCTTCCTGGGTGGCGTGCATGGCTTTTTTGCCCTTGGCCCAGTTGGCGGGGCAGACTTCGCCGTGTTGTTCGAAGTGCTGCAGCGAATCCACCATGCGCAGGGCCTCGTCGACGCTGCGACCGAGCGGGAGGTCGTTGACGACCTGGTGGCGGACCACGCCGGCCTTGTCGATGAGGAAGAGCCCGCGGAAGGCCACGCCTTCGTCGGAGAGGACGTCGTAGTCCTGCGCGATGGTGCGCTTGAGGTCCGAGACGAGCGGGTATTGCACGCCTTGGATGCCGCCCTGGTTCTTGGGCGTGGTGAGCCAGGCGAAGTGCGAGAACTTGCTGTCGATGCTCACGCCGATCACCTCGACGTCGCGCGCGTGGAATTCCTCGAGGCGCTCCTGGAACGCGTGCAGCTCCGTGGGGCACACGAAGGTGAAATCCAGCGGATAGAAGAACAACACGACGTATTTGGAGCCGCGATAGCTGGACAGGCTGACCTGGGTGAATTGACCGAGATGCACGGCGTCGGCCGTGAAGTCGGGGGCGAGTTTGCCTACGAGAACGCTCATGGAATGACGATGTCGGGAATGGTTACGGGTTCACGTCGCGCGGAGCGCGGGGATGCGCTCGCGGCGACGGAACCGGGGACGATCCCAACGCGGACGCGGACGGGTCAAACCCGGATCGCGCGTGTGCGTATTTCGCCGACGTTCGCCACGACGTTGGGGCGACGCCTTTGCGTTAGCCGCGACGTATGCCGACGCGCGCGCGGATGCCGGGCCGAGACGGTCGGGCGATCAGGGACGCTCTTCCGCGACGGGGTTCGAGAGGGTGCCGATGCCCTCGATCTCGATTTCGACGGCGTCGCCGGGGCGGAGATAGCGCGGCGGGTCGAAGGCGGTGCCGACCCCGGAGGGCGTGCCGGTGAGGATGACGGTGCCGGGGAGGAGCGTCTTGCTCGCGCTGAGGAACGCGATGAGGGAGGGCACGTCGAAGATGAGATCGGCGGTGGTGGAGTCCTGGCGGAGCTCGCCGTTCACGCGCGTGCGCAGGGCGAGCCGGCCGGGATCGGGAATTTCGTCGGCGGTGACGAGCACGGGACCGAGCGGGCAAAAGGTGTCGAAGCCCTTGCCCTGGCAGAACTGGCCGCCGCCCCACTGGAACTGCCAGTCGCGCGCGGAGACGTCGTTCGCGATGGTGTAGCCGAGGACGTGCTCAAGGGCGCGTTCGCGGGGGACGTTTTTCGCGGTCCGGCCGATGACGACGGCGAGTTCGCCCTCGTAATCGACCTCGGCGGAGGCGTTTTGCGAGCGCGGGAGCAGGATGGGGTCGCCGGGGTTTTGAAGGCTGTTCGTGGTTTTCACGAAGATCATCGGAAACTGCGGCAGGGGCCGGCCTACCTCCTGGGCGTGGCTGCGGTAGTTGAGCCCGACGCAGAGGATGTTGGGCGAGGCGACGGGGGCGAGAAGCTTGCCGGGCGTGAAGGGGGCGCCGGTCGTCGCGATCGCCGGGGCGCCGGAAAAAGGATCGGCGGCGAGCGCGAGGGCGGAGCCGTCGGGCTGGAGGGCGGCGTAGGCGGGGCCGGAGGCGGTGAGATGACGTATGAGGCGCATGGGAGAGGGGTTGCTTGCGATTTGTGCCGCGGCGGGTTGCGTGCGGGGCGGGTCGGCGTTGGTTCCGTGTCCCGCCGGAAAACACCATGAAATTCGCCGTCATCGCCAGCCTCTTCCTCGCCATGTTCTCCTTCTCCTCCGCCAATCCCGTCAACGTGGGCGACCCCGCCCCGGTCGCCTCGGCCCTCTCCGACACCGGGGACAGGGTCGATCTCGCCGAGGTGTATTCTAAAAACAAATACACGCTCGTGTATTTTTACCCGAAGGCGGACACGCCCGGTTGCACCGCGCAGGGCTGCTCGTTGCGCGACGGATACCAGAAGCTCACCGAGCTGGGCGTCGCGGTGGTGGGGGTGAGCACCGACCCGGTGCAGGCGCAGGCGAACTTCAAGGCGAAGTATCGTCTGCCCTTTACGCTGCTGGCGGACACCGAGGGCGCCGTGCTCAAGGCCTTCGGCGTGGGAAAGGCCTTCGGTTTTTCCAGCCGCCAGGCCTATCTCGTGCATGACGGCAAGGTGGTCTACGCGGACCACAAGGGCTCCACGAAGCAGCAGGCCGACGACATCTTGAATTTCCTCGCGGGGAAATCTCCGGCGGACGGGTGACTCGCCCTGTTCGCCCGCCCCTCGGGCGCCTCGTCGGATGCTCGCCGCGCCGTTTCCGTTTCGGCGCGATTTTGTTTCAGGCCCCGGATTCCGTTTCGCAGCGCAGGGCGGCGAGGGCGTAGACCGCGGCGGTGTTGCAGCGCAGCACGAGCGGGCCGAGCGTGACCGGGGTCCAGCCGGCGGCGAGGGCCGCGGCGACCTCCTCGGCGGTGAGATCGCCCTCCGGGCCGATGAGCCAGGCGACGGAGCGCGGTGGACGGCCATCGTGGGCGGCGCGGAAATCCGAGAGCGCGGCCCGCAGCGGGCGGGCCCCCGGGTGGAGGCTGGCGACGAGGCGCAGTTCCGCGTCGCGCACGGCGGGCGAGGCAAGGAATTCGGCGAGGGGGCCGGGCGGCTCGATCTCGGGCAGGAAGGGATTGCCGCATTGTTTCGCGGCTTCGACGGCGGTGGTGCGCCATTTTTCGAGTTTTTTGCCCGCACGGTCGCCGTCGAGGTGCACCTCGCTGCGGAGGGTGCCGAGCGGAACGATGCGCGCGGCGCCGAGCTCGGTGGCTTGGCGGACGATGTCTTCCATCACGCCGCCTTTTGGCAGGCCTTGGCCGAGGATGAGCGCGCAGGGCAGGGGAGGGCGGCTGGAGGCGGAGAGAACGCGCAAGACGGCGGTCTTTTTGCCCTCCATTCGGTCGAGGCGGCAGTTCCACTCGGTGCCGCGGCCGTCGAACGCCACCACGGGATCTCCGTTCCTGGCGCGGTTTACGTTGACCAGATGATGGGTCTCGGGAGGCGACAGCACGAGCTCGGCGGCGTCGGGGGCGGGGGGCTCGGCGAGAAAAACGCGAAAATCGGGCATGGCGGCTTCGGCAGCGACGGAAAGCCGCCCGCGGCGTGCCGCCAACCCCCAAAAGAGGAGAGGCGGCCGCCCGGGAACCACCCCGGACGGCCGCCTCTACCGGCAAACCAAGCAACCAAGCAAACAACTGGTGACGCAGAGATAGACCGGGCAGGTCGGGAAACATTCAAAATTTGTCGGAATAAAATTTCCCGCGGGCGCGCCGGTTCGGAACCTCCGAGACGACAGCGAAAAACGCGGTTCGACGCGGTCGGCGAAGGCTTTGGAGTTTACATGCGAAAGCGGCTGGTTTGCCTAGGCGGGCCTTCGCAATCCATGCCCGGGTGGCGGAATCGGCAGACGCAGCGGACTCAAAATCCGCCGCCCTCTAAAGGCGTGTGGGTTCGACCCCCACCCCGGGCACCATAATAGGCAATGACTTACGACTAGTTCTTGGCTCCGGAGTTGAAGTAGGGGTGGGAGGCAAAAAAAGGCAGATTTTCCCTGTTATTGGCGCTTTTTTTGGCACTGTTTTGGCACGGTTTCGCCTATGCCCCGATTACCCACGAGCCCCCTGCCTAGCTCTCAGAGCGACGAGGTCATAATCATTCCCTCTGAGACCCTCTTCAACCGGGAGGAATGGAACGCGATTAGAGATGGTGCCTTGAAGGGCGCGTCGCGAGGCGAGAAGCTAAAGCTAAAAGAAATCATCGCGAAGAGGTTCCCGACAAAGCGCCGTGCCAAGACAGGTCCCAAGGGGTCCGCACCAACTGATTTGGCAAGATTCGAGAATCAGCGATTTATTTGGCTTCTTCGAGAAATTCTGCGGGCGCCGACTCATCAGGAGCAGCTGGGTGGGGGGGCGGTTAGGCGGCCTAGGCTTGAGTCGGCACAAAAGGAGAAGCAGAGGCCGGGCGTCGAGCTGACCGAGCAGCAGGTGTGCGCAAAGGCGTGTTACGTCCTCCATAATTTCAACACCTTCTGCGAAGGAGGCACGTTCCTTTCCGGCCATCAAATAAGCCAACTCGTCGGCGCCTGCGCGGCGCAGCTAGAAAAAAACCATTCTCTCGATCGGCGAGAAAAGGACGTTCTCGCAGATATCGTCGACTTAGCTCGCTGCCAAAGACTCACATGGGAAGAACTGGGGAAGCGCCAACGCAGAAAGAGCCACGTTAGGTCTCGTCGTTTCGAATCTCTTGATGCGTCCAGATTGGTGGGCGAGGTGCTCCCTTATCTCGTCGGAGCGACTGGGGTGGAATTCCTGATTTTCTCAAAGAATCGATCGCGAGCAAGCAGTGGGGGGCGTCCCAAAGAGCGGGTTCGTCCGCGACGGATGATGGTCAATGGTTGGGATAGGCGCCCAAGATGCATTTGGGTTGGGAGGGGTAGCATCTCTAGCAGACTTGTCCGCAGGTATGATCTGGCGACGACAGGGCCGACCAAAGTAGAAGTGTTCCGAAAGGTCGTTGGGCGTTTGCTCTACATCAAGAATCTGATTTCAGGGCGAGTAGCGGTCGAACCTTCCTGCGAAACCTGGAGTGCGGTCCTGAGCTGTCACCAAGGGGAGTGGCAACCAGTCACAGATGCAGGTAGGTTAGTGTGCGATTTTCTTTGGGACGCAGCTATTCGACAGCCGATCCATCCGATCGATGGTTATGCGCCGATTGAGGCCGCGGGGCAGTTTGTCGAGATTGCGGGGTTCGGAGTTCTAGATCCTAGCATTTAGCAATATCTCGCCGATTTGTGTCATATATCCTTGAGAGAGACCTTCGTCTCTTTCCTTGGCCCCGGCCTGCCGACCGCAGCCGGGGCTTCTGCTTTTCAAGCGGTCGGCAAGGAAAGGACACCTCATGGCCGTCTTCATCAAGGCCACCTACGTCAAGAAGCTGGGGCTGCCCCAGTATTCGTCGCACCAATACAGCGTCGAGGTCAGCGCGGAGCTGACGGAAATCGGCCAGCTCGCCCAAGCCAGCGCCGACCTCTACGCCCGCCTCCAGCAGGCCGTGGACTCGCAGATCGTGAACCCGGGATTCATTCCCGGCGAAACCATGCCGGCCGCGAGGCCCGCCACGACCGGCGCCGCTCCGTCAGCGCCGGCCGCCGCCTCCGCTCCCACCGAGGACGACTGGCGCTGCTCGGACAAACAGCGGGACTTGATCCTCAAGATCGTTGCCGAGCACTCGCTCGACAAGGGCGAGGTCGATGCGCTGGCCCGCCAGCGTTTCGGCGTCGGGGTGAAACAGCTCAACAAGCTGCAAGCCTCCGGGCTCATCGACGAGTTGCTCGAAACCCACGGCCATGCCGGCAACGGCAACGGCCGCCACCGCAACCAGGGTGCGGGCGCGCGCCGCGACTACGCCCGGCCCGCCTACGGGAGGGGCCGCTCGTGATCGCCACGCCTCCGCCCAACCCCGCGCCCGCGCTGCCGGGTTCCAACGGTCACCTGCCGCCCGAGGAGAACATCCAGGGCGGCGATCCGTTGGAATACGTTAGCGTCTCGCGTCTGAAGTTGTTCCTCGGCTGCCGGCTGAAGTTCTACTTCGAGAAGGTCCTGGCGTTGCCCAAGCCCACCAGCCCGAGCTTCCACTTTGGCAAGGCGGTGCACGCGGGGCTCCAGCACTACAACAAGGCCCGCTGGCGCGGCGGGGACGCGTCGGAAACGGGCGTCCTCGCCGCTTACCTGCGCGCCTTCGATGATCCGGCCCGCGGCGAGATCTCCTTCGATTCGCCCGCCCACGAGGCCGAGCTGAAGGCGAAGGGCGAGCCGCTGCTCCGGGCCTACCTGGCCACGCAGCAAATCGCCCCGGAGAAAAAGCCGATGGCGGTGGAATTAAGCCTCCGGGCCGAACTCCCCGCCCTCGCGTTGCCGCTCCTCGGCGTCATCGATCTCGTCGAATCCGACCTCACCACCGTCGATTACAAGACGGTGGCGAGCACGCCGGACCCAAGGCTCGAAGCTTGGCTGCACGAGATCCAGCTCACCGCCTACTCTCTCCTCGTGGAGGACGCGACTGGTGAAGAATCACCCGGAAGCGAACTCGTTTTCCTCGTGAAGACGAAGACCCCAAAGGTGATTCCACACCGGCTCCCGCCACCCACGCAGGTCCAGCGGGATAAATTTCACCGCTTGGTGGAGGTCTATGCGAACGCTGTCGCCAACGAAGCCTATTACCCCTCTCCGGGGCAGCAGTGCTCGTGGTGCTCCTTCCGCGAAGAATGCGCCGCCTGGAAGGGAGGTCCGTCGTGAGCGTTCCACCCGGGGCGCTGGTGAGGTTGATCCAACTCATCCTGACGTGGCTGCCCGTGCTCATCGAACTCGTCGTCAGAATCCTCGCGATCTGGACGGCGTTCCGCGCGGCCAAAGAAGCCGCTTTTCCAAAAGCCAAGAACTCAACCCAAACACCCTCCCAACCTATCCTCATCCCATGGCATCCACGTTCATCCTGATCCTGTTCCTCACGCTCTTCTGGCAACCGCTGCTCGCTATTTTCCTGGGCATCGTTGCCGCCTTCATCGGCGTCATTTGCTGGTGCCGCCGGAGCCGCCGGAAAGAGCTCGAATAAACCCACCTCGTTTTGTGCGCCGCTGAATTTGGCGCACGCGCAACCGCCGCAGCCCGCTGCCCGAAATTCGGGGGCGGGCTGCGGCGTTTAATTTTCCCAACACCCACCATGATCACCTTCACCAAAGAAATTCTCCGCGAGGCCATCACCGGCCTGCGCGTTCTCAAAGTAGGCAAACACCACCTGCCGGTTCTCCACTGCGTCCGAATTACCGGGAGCGAATCTCGCGTCTGGTTCGAACGCACCGACCTCGACCAGGTGCTGCGCCACGAAGCTGCGGCCACCTGCACGTCCGCGACCCAGGTGCTCGTGCCCTTCGACATGCTGTCCACCGCCGCGCGCCAGTCCGACGCCGGCACGGAAATTCGCGTGATCGGCGGAAATTCGCCGAAGCTCGAAACCGTTATTGGCGGCCTTCCTGTCTCGCTGCCCTTCGACGCCTTCAAGCTGGAGGATTATCCGCCGGTGCCTGCGGCCGAGGGAGAAATCATTCCGCTCCCTGGCGGCGTAATCATCGCGATGCAGGAAGCACTCGGCTGCGCGAGCACCGACCAGACCCGCTACGTCCTCAACAGCGTCTTCCTCGACGCTCACGCGGTCGTGGCGACAAACGGTCGGCAGCTCTACCGGCGAAATAGCCTCAACCTCCCGATTCCGGAGTCCGGCATAATCTTCCCGAGCAGCCCGGTCATCAACCTGCTGCCCGAGGGAGAAGCGACGCTGCGGCTCTGGCGCACGCAGGGAGATAATTCCTTCGCGCAGCTCGACGCCGGCTCCTGGCGTTGGACCACGAAATTGGTGGCGGCGAAATATCCCGACTACCTGCGCGTGATTCCAAAGCTGGAGGAATATCCGGTAATCGTGCGGCTCGGCGAGGTGGACGCGGCGCGGATCAAATCCGTGCTGCCGAAGCTTCCCGGCTTCAAAGACCGCCACAGCCCGATCGTGCTGCGCGTGGCCCCTGACGGCGCTTCGCTCTGCACTGCGCCGGGCTTTCCGAAAGTTCGCGTCGCCTTGGAGCACAGCGAGGTCGTCTGCACCACGCCCGTTGAAGTTGGCTTCAACTCGAACTGCCTCCTCGGCGCCCTGACCACGGCCTCCCGCGAGCTTCGGGTCCGCGACGAGGTGAGTCCGGTGCTCCTCTCCGGGGAAAGCCGGCTCCAGCTCTGGATGCCGGTCCGCCTCAACGAAGTCGCTCCCGTCGCACCTGTCGCCCCCGCTGCGTCGCCTACCGCCACGCCTGTCCCTTCCGACCAGTCGAGCGAGAGCCCGGCGCCGGTCGTTCCTGCCTCGGCAGAAAATCCCGTCAGCGAATTCAAACCTGAAACCGAAACCCACAACCCATCCATCACCATGGTCGCTCCCGCCACCACCACCCAACCCGCCAGTAACAACACCCGCGAGGGCGCCGCTGCCGGCGTCGTCGCTCCCCGCATCGCGCCCGCTCCGGCCCAACCGGCGACGGTCGTCGATGCGATTAACGCCCGGCTCAACCGCCTCCGTGATCTCCTGCGCGAGGCGAACACCGAGTTCACCAACATCCAGGCCCTCGTGAAGGAGCAGCAGCGCTCCTACCGCGTCCTCGAGCGTGACCACGAGGCCCTCAAGAAGAACATCCGCGCCCTCCGCGAGGTGCCGGTCTGACGCCCCGTCGCCATGCCCCGCCCCGCCATGTATAGCCCGGACATCAGCCAGCATAGTCCGCGGCTCTATCGCCTCGGGAAGCACTACCGCGTGCCGATGACGGTGCTCGCCGACCGGCTGATCTGCTTCGGGCTTCAACACCTGGAGCAGGTCATACCGGAAAAGCCCGCGCCCGAGCCGGTGCTCGCCGTGGCCGAGGAGCAGGCGCCCTACGACGCCGCTCCCAAGCCGCGAGCCGCCTGAGGAAATCCGAGATGATCCACATCCCGTATGCCCTCTGCGAAGCCGTGTCGGATTTAACCGCGCTGTTCATGACTCAGTCGCGCCTTCCCGCGAATAGCCGGGACGTCGTGCAACTGTGCGTGGACTGGGCGGCGGAATTCGAGGCCCGGCACGGAGACACCGATTGGGTCGAGGTCGAATACCTCGACACCATCGACGCGTTCTTCGCCGAAAAATACCGCGCGTGGATCGAGACGGTCCCGGCGCGTTCCCTCCGCCTCATCGAGTAACGGAGAATATCAGAAAAACTAAATCTAACACGCCGAGGGCCGTGCGCTCCCGAAATCCGGGACCACGGCCTTCGGCGTTTTTCGTTCCCGAAATTTAGCGCTCACCAAACCCGAACTCATCCTCCCATGAAATCCTGCAATCTCGTCCTTCACTGCGGCGCCGCCGCCGTCGAGCGCTCGCAAGTGCGCTCTGTTCCCACGCCCTTCGCGACGCCCACCTGGACGCCGATCCCGCACCTGCGGCTGGTCGAACAGGTCGAGCGTGCGCTCGCCGCCGCCCAACTTGAAATCGTCAACCAGGCCCACGCGCTCAGCCACGGCGGCGACCGGTATTTCGGTCTTATCCAGGTCGCCACCTCCCGCGCCGCGAGCGACTACGCCCTCGTGCTCGGCTTGCGCAACAGTCACGACAAGCGCTTCCCGGCCGGGCTCGTCGCCGGGGCTCAGGTCTTCGTCTGCGACAACCTCAGCTTCCACGGGGAGGTGGAGTTGTCGCGCAAGCACACGCGCTTCATCGGCCGCGATCTGCCGATACTCACCGAACGGGCCATCGGCCAACTCCAGGAGCGCTGGCACAATCAGGAGACGCGGATCAACCGCTACCGCGAGCACACGCTCGGCGACCGCGACGCGCACGACCTTATGGTGCGCGCCGTGGACGTCGGCGTGTGCCCGGTGACGTCGCTGACGAAAGTCGTCCAAGAGTGGCGAGAGCCCTCCCACGACGCCTTCCGCCCGCGCACCGTCTGGTCGCTCTTCAACGGCTTCACCGAAGCACTGAAGGGCAACCTCGCGCTGCTCCCTGCGCGCACCCAGGCGCTCCACGGGCTGATGGATGGCTACGTCGGCTTGGCCGGCCGGAACTGACGCGGACTATGCACGCGCGAAAGTTCTATCCCTTCACCGGGATCTTCGCGGTGCGCGGCGGACTGGCGACGACCCACTTCCTCACGGAGGCGGATCGGCGCCGGTATCGCTACGTCACTCCGGCAGGCAGGCACATCCCCAATTCGGGGGTGGCTGACTGTTGGATCGTGGACCGCGACGGAAAGGTAAACCCCGGGTCGGCGCTCTCGCCCGTGCCGATTCGTAAAGAAGACCTCGGGCGCCACGTCGCGCCGGGAGGTGTGCGATGAAGGGTTACACCGGTAAGCTCATCATTCAGTTCACCGCCAATGTGCGTTCCCTGCGAGACCTCGACGGGCGCATCGCCAAGGTAATGGCCGCTGCCGAGCGCCAGCTCGGTGCGGAGCTTTGGGAGGTGCTCGATCTGCGCGCGCTGCCCGGGCCGATACCGCTGGGTTATTACGGCGTGCAACTCTGCACTGCGCCGAATCCCAATCGCGGACAAACCTCGCCTCCCGTGCCTCCCGAATGGGTGGTGGTGGAGACGATGTCCGAGGCGCGGGAAGCGGTGCAAGAATACCTGCGCCAACACTGCGATCGGATTGGGCCGGGAAACTGGACCACTGACAGCGGACGCGTCTGGGATCATCAAGGCGAGGTCGTCGCCCGCTTCTCGTTCGATCTCCGCTGTTGGTTTGCGACCTACGGCGGAGGCGAAAGCGAGGTGAAGCTGTGACCGGCGCGGCCGGAGCGGCAATTTCAAACGCACGCCGGCAACGGGTGCGTTTTTTTAGCTCTCATTCCCTTCCATCTAAAGCGGGAGTTTCGGGAGAAATGGCTGAGGGTCTTTAGCTCTATTCAGCCATTGAGGATGTTGTCCTCCCAGCCTTTCATTTCATCTTCGTCGAGATCATCCCGACTCGGCTCACCAAGCTCCTTGAGCTTTCGCTTTCGACGATTGATGAAACCCCTGAGCCTCTCCCCCAACTCCCACTTTGCCTCCTGTTCATTAGCGGTGGTCTCAGGAAGGTCAGGTATTGGTTTCTCAGAGACCGTCCAGCCGGTCCAAGGAATCCAAAGTGTTACCGGCGGCGGCCTTCTTCACGGCGGCACGATATGCTCGAATCTCCGCGCGCTCCCTGTGCGTCTTTCCGCGTGAAGGATCTTGCCGGCGGATCTTCTGAATCTCGATCGGTCTCAGCCCCGAATGTTTTTCGATAGCCTTCAGCGCATCTGAGGCCGTCACCGCCCCATGCTGGCGAGTGTCACCCGACAGGATCATCCGACCGGCATTGGCCTTCGTCAGCCGAATCACGTCTCGCAGTTCTCGCCCGCCGAGTTGTCCGGCCTCGTCCACGATCACGACTGCACCGCGCGCCAGCGAGCCGACGGTGATCGTTCGCGACACCGTTTCCGCTGGTAGTCCGTCGCGGCGCAGGTCTTCGACCTGCTGCCGTTGTGGGGCCAGCACAACGACGGGCCGGCCAACCATCGCCATGCCTCGCGTGACCTCTTTGAGCGTGAAACTTTTTCCAGTGCCCGCGCCGCCGCGAAACAACGTGATGAAGTCGCGACTCCCGAGCATCTGACGGACCGCCTTCGCCTGCTCGGCGGACAAATCCGGAACCGGTTGAAAGTCCGGGTTGAACGCCTCGAAACGTCGCCGGCCGAACTGCGCGGCCGAGACGACTTCGCGTTCGCAAGCCAATGCCGCCTCCGAAGTCAGCTTTCGCGAATCAGGCTCCCGAAGATAATTTCCAGAATCCACCGCATGCCTCAGCTCGTCGAGGTTCACCGCGTCTCCGCGACCGCGCATCAGCGCAGCCGACAGCAGCTCGTAATCAGCCACCACGGACCTTCGCTCAAACAGGTGTTGCTCCGCCCACGCGACCAAAGACGAGGCATTCGCGGGTTCCGGCCGCACCGTCCCCGGCCGCACCGCGGCCATTGCCGCCCGCTCCTCCGGCGTCATCTGCTGCGCCCAAAACGGGCGCAGTTTGTCCGCTGTCGCATCCGCCGTCTTGCGCTTCCGCTCGGCACGCGCGATCTGTTCGCGCAGCGCCTTTTCGTTCCCGTGCAGCCCCTCGCTCGCGATCCGCTTCCGGGCTTCTTCGTCGATCTGACGATGCCGCTTTGAGAAACGTTCGACCAAGCTCGCCGGCACGCCTTTCAGCTCGAAATCGCGCGCATTGTTTTCGACCTCGTAGCCGAGTCTGCGCAGGCCCTTTGCCAGTTCGTGGTAGTATAAGTTTTCCACGAACTTTTGCGCCGCATACATCCCCGCGGCCTGAATCGCCTTCCATCGATTTTCGGCCGGATCGAAGGTCGCGTTGAGCACCACACAATGCGTGTGCAGGTGCGGATCGAGTTCCCGGCTCGTATCATGCCGGAAGGCCGCACCAACCACATTGCCCGTCTCCCGGTCCGCCTGCGCGCCGTTCTTTCGCACCCGCGTCGCGGCCAATTTTTCCAGCTCGGACATGGCCATCCGCACCGCGCAATCATGCAGCGCCAAAATACGGTCATCCTGAAACAACGCGACCAGTGAAACGCTCTTCGGCGGACTGATCGTGAAGTCGTAAAACACGCGCCGGTTTGCCATCTCGCCGCCCAGCACCTCTCGTCGCAACGAATTCATTCGCTGCGTCAGCCGTTCGCCCGTCGCCGGATTCCCGCCCTCGCAAAGCGCGAGGAAATCCGCCTCGCCGACCTCCCCTGACAGTCCCAACCGAACCGCAGCCAAGCCGAACCATTCGCCGCGCACCTGCGCCTTCACCGCGTAGTAATCGCCCACGCTCAGATGCTCGCGAAAGTAAGCCTTCGCGTGCTTCAAATTCATCTGTGCCTTGGGACTCAGCATCGCCCAAGGCGCGACTTGCGCGCGTTTAACTTAGGAAACGCAGCTGCGTTTCTCTCAAGGTAGGACGCCCTTCCCCTTACGCTGCGGCGTAACGCTCCGAATTTCGTAAAATACGACTCCATGTCGCAAACGCGTCCGCGTAAACCCGCGCACCTGTCGCTCTGCGGGGCGCGGGAACCGTGACCCATGCAAGTGCCCGCCCAAACTTGTTTCCGACCTCGCAAGCAACCGCGCCTGCGTTCCGCTGCGCTCCACTTCGGCGCGGCCCCTTGCGCTGGCGGAGGCCACTCTGGCACACGCGCGAAGACACCGGGCCCGGTCGTCTCTCCGCCCGCCGTCCGCCTCCGCGGGCCGCACTTAGCGGCCTCCGCTCCAGCTCCCGGCCAGGCTGCGTTCCTCCCGTCCCGGAGACTTCGCGCGGGCCGATTGCGGTCCGAATCACGGCTGCTTCCGACGAACCGGAAATAGGGACACCAGCGTGTCCACCGGATATCCGGAATACGCCAACCGACACAGCAAGCCACTGCATCAACCTCGTCGCAGGCTCCTCGATTGATGCACTCGCTTGCCTGTTGCGGACACTACGACGACACACGCGCGAAGACTCGGGCACGTTCCTCGCCTCGCTTCTCCGTCCGCCTACGCGGGCCTCCTGCGTCGGCACCGCTCCGGCTATCGGCTCACTCGGCTCCGCCCGACCCGAGACTTCGCGCGGGCCGATAAGATTTTCTCATCTTGAGCAGCTCACGGGAGTGCCGCCGGGGATCAGGCTGCCCTCTGTTCTCCCAGCCTACCACGCCCGGCAAGGTAGTGCGCTGCGCGCCTCCACCACGGCCGTCCGCGCATCGGGCGCGACCGGCCTTTGCCCGGGCGTGCTGACGGGCCGGGAGATCGGGCTGGCGGAGATACCCGGCACGGTGCCGGAATCCGACCACGCGCGATCTCGCGAAATACCATGAACACCGAAGTTCAACGCGACACCGCCATCAAAAAACTCAGTGAGGTCATCACGCCGGGAGCGACCATCTACGTCGTCCTTCGACGAAAAAACAAGCTCGGCACTTACCGCTGGTTGGAGTTCTACCACGTCCAGGATGGGGAGCTAAAGCGCATCACTTGGGAGGTAGCAGTCGCAATCAAAGGCGAGTATTGCCGCGAGCATGACGCGGTCAAAGTCACCGGAACCGGTTTGGATGTGGGCTACGCGAGCGTGGACCATCTCGCCGATGTCCTCTTCGGCACCGGCGCCGCATTGAAGCACCGGTGGCTTTAATCGTGACTAGCGCGCCGGCCCGACCGGCGCGCTTTTTGCGGCGATGTTCGCCGTAGGTTCAACCGGAGCGTGCGCCCCAATTCGCAGCATCCGATACCTCTCGCCGATCACCAGCCAAACGGGGCGCTAACGTCCACTCATGCTGAAATTGACATCCACCACGTTTATTGTCCTGCCTAGTCCGTGCGTCTTTTCAGTCAAATCGTAGCCTTCGTGCTGCTGGCCCTATGGATGCCAGCGACGCAGCATTGCGTATTTGGCGCTGTGTCAGGTTGGGTCGCGGACCTGTGCGGGACCGCTTGCCATCACGATGACGATGGGGCGCACGAGGATGTTTGCACCGTGGTGGAGAGCGGTGACTACACGTCGGCCGTTACGCTTGCCCACGCGCCGGCTCCCAATCTGACCACGCTTGCGTGCCTCGCCTGCCTGCACGCCCTTCTTCTCTCCGAGGCACCTCCGCTCGCGCCTCCCGCATGGACCAAGGACGATCCCGCTGGCTGGGTGCCACAATGGGCTTTTGCCGCTCGGGCTGCGTTGCCCGCGCGTGCGCCCAATCTGACCTGATGCCGCTTTAGCGCGACCCTGCGCGGTCGCCTGCGGCCTTTCGCGCCGGCTCGTTTCCGAACGAGCCCATTGCATGCCGCACCTCTTGGGACGGCTGCCGGCCCTCCGCCCGTCGCGGGGATTCTTATCATCAGGTCATGTTTTTCCGAACCCTTCTGCCATTTTGTGTGCTCACGGCCCTCGCCGCCGCCGAGCCCCTCACATCCGAGACAGCCGTCCGTCTCGCGTTAGAAAATCATCCTCAACTTGAAGCCGCCCGCACGCTTATCGCCGAGGCGGAGGCGCGAGCGAGCGGACTGGGCCGTCTGCCCAATCCAGAGTTGGAGACCGAACTGGCCCTTGGTCGCCAAGAGCGGGGTCGCATCGAGATCGGCCTCTCGCAGAGTTTTCCTCGCGCCTCACGCCTGCGTGGAGAACGCCATGTCGCTCAGGAGAGCATTCAACTCGCTCGTTACGAGGTGGCCTTCGCCGAGCTGACGGCCGCCGCCCGCGTCCGCCTTGCCGTCGTCGAATTGGCCACGGCTCAAGCCGAGCTCGAACTGGCCGAGCACCAGGCCGCGCTCGCCCGCGAACTCGCACGCGCCCAATCATCCCAAGCCAGCTCCGGTCAGCTTTCCTCGCTTGACGCGGCCCAGGCCGAATTGGTCGCACGTGAAGCCGAACTGGCCGTGGCGATTCCACGTGCAGCGCGCGCCGCCGCCGCCCTGGCTCTTTCGACAGCACTTGGCCGGGAGGCCGATCCCACGCTCTCTGTGAGCTACACTCTCACGCTTCCGCCCGAGGAGGCGGCCGTCCCACCGCCCGGCCCCTGCGGCGAAATCGCGATTGCCGAGGCAAAGCTCGCCGCCGCCGATGCCGAAATCACGCTTGCGCGTCTGCAAGGTCGCGAAGACTTCCGTCTGGGCGTCTTTGTCGAGGGAGAACAGGAACGCTCCGACCTCGGAGGTCGCGAACACGAGGCGATGCTGGGATTGCGTTTCAGCGTTCCTCTTCCGGTGCGGAATGTATCCGCGCCACTCGTGGCCGAAAAACAGGCCGCGCGTCGCCGCGTGGCCTTGGAACGCGAAGCCCAGCTCCTGAAGGTTCGCAACGACCTCGCCGCCAATGAGGCGGAGGTTCGCGCCCGCTATGTCTCCGCCGCGGCTATCGCCAAAGAGCTATTACCAGCGGCGAAGGCGCACCTCGCCGCCACTGAAGCCGCCTTTGCCCGAGGCGAAGCTGAGATGTCCCAAGTGTTCCGTGCGCGCGAGCGCCTCGCTGAGATAGAGCGCTCCGATCTCTCCGCCCGCCATGCCTACCACCTCGCGGCCACCCGCCGCGTATCCTCCGCCTGCTGCCTCCAGTTCTAGACCTACATGAAACCCTATTTTTTCGCTCTCCTTCTCGCCACCTCGCTCGTCGCCGCACCCGATGCGAAGCGTGAGCAAAACACCGTCGTCCTCGACCCCAACGCCGTCGCCAACCTGCGCTTGGAATTCTCATCCGTCGAAGAACGCGTCTTCGAGGAAACGGCCTTTGCCCTCGGGCAAATCGAAAGTCGCCCAGGCGCCACCGCCGCCATGAGCAGCCGCATCTCCGGTCGCGTGGTTGGCCTTGCCTCCACGCTGGGCGAATCGGTTGACGCCGACGCCGAGATCATCCGCGTTGAAAGCCGCCAGGCGGGCAGCCCTCCGCCCGTCATCACCCTGCGCGCCCCGCAAGCCGGCATCGTCACCGCGCTCAACGTTCATCCGGGCGACCCGGTGGAGCCGGACTCCGCACTATTGGAGATCACCGATTTTTCCCAAGTTCACGCTGTCGCGCGTGTGCCCGAGGCCTATGTCGGCCGTCTTCGTTTGGGAGAAACCAAGGCACGTATTCGGCTGACCGCCTTCCCCGGCGAAGCGTTCACCGGGGAACTGGTGCGCCTCGGTGTCGAAGCCGATCCCACATCGGGCACCCTCGCCGCACATTTCCTCGTGCCCAATCCCGACGGCCGGCTTCGCGCCCGCATGCGCGCCGAATTCTCGATCATTCTCTCTCAACGCGAAGACGTGCTTTCTATCCCCCGCGAGGCGGTGCAAGGCGAAGGCACCGCGCCGCGCGTCGTGTTCACCAAAGACTTCGAGCTGCCGGGAGCCTTCGTGAAGACACCGGTTATCCTTGGCGCCACCAACGACCGCTATGTCGAAATCATCGGCGGGCTTTTCCCCGGGGACGAAGTCGTCACCCGTGGAGCCTATTCACTTTCTTTTGCAGGCGGAGGCGGAGTGTCGCTGAAGGACGCCCTTGATGCGGCCCACGGCCATGAGCACGCCGCCGACGGGTCCGAGCTGAAATCCGGCGGTGCCTCCAAAGACGGCCATGACCATGCCGCCGGTGAAGCCGCGCATGACGATCATGGTGAAGAGCACGACGGCGCCGGACATTCCGAGCGCCCTTGGCAAATCGCAACCGCGGTGCTCGCCCTCCTGTCTGGCGTCCTCTTCTGGCGACTCAACCTCGCCAAGCGCGCCGCTCGTTCGAGCAAGGAAACCTGAGCCATGCTAAATCTTCTCATCCGCTGGTCGCTGCGCCA